>Ga0308166_1000900_pt1 | contig 34878 bp, 36 predicted proteins | sample PhyCR2_2_FD_202137 | JGI IMG/M metagenome (GOLD analysis project Ga0308166, IMG submission 202137) | Phyllosphere microbial communities from UC Gill Tract Community Farm, Albany, California, United States - DLSLCC.R2 | ecosystem: Host-associated > Plants > Phyllosphere > Unclassified | place...
CCGCCGGGGACCATCGAGTGGGAGTGACGCAGGAGCTCCCGCTCGCATAGGCGCTGCGTGGCAGTCGACCGCGCCAGCGGGCGAGTGGGAGTGACGCAGGAGCTCCCGCTCGCACCGCGGTGACATCGAACGGGCACGGACCATCGCGGTCCGTGCCCGTTCGCGTTATTTCGGGCAGGATGTGCCTATGACCAAGGCGCGGACGAAGATCACAGTCATCGGGGCGGGCAGCGTGGGGGTGAGCGTCGCGTATGCGGCGCTGATCCGGGGGAGCGCGGCCGAGGTCGCTCTCTACGACATCGCCACCGACAAGGTGGATGCCGAGGTGCTCGACCTCGCGCACGGCACGCAGTTCACCTCCGCCGCAGTGAGCGGAGGCTCCGATCTCTCGGTCGTCGACGGCAGCGACGTGATCATCGTGACGGCTGGCGCGAAGCAGCAGCCGGGCCAGACCCGCATGGAGCTCTCGGGCATCAACGCCCGTCTGCTCGAGAAGCTCATGCCGCAGCTCGTCGAACGCGCGCCGTCGGCCGTGTTCATCATCGTCACCAACCCGGCCGATGTGATGACCGTCGTCGCGCAGCGCGTCTCGGGCCTCCCGGCCCACCGGGTGTTCGGGTCCGGCACCGTGCTCGACACCTCGCGCCTGCGCTGGCGGCTCGCGCATCGGGCGCACGTGAGCACGGCGAGCGTCCACGCCGACATCGTGGGCGAGCACGGCGACACCGAGTTCCCGCTCTGGTCGAACGCCACGATCGGGTCGGTGCCGATCCTCGACTGGCCGGCCGACGAACCCTTCACGGCGGAGGAGCTCGACCGCATCGCGATAGAGGTGCGCGATGCCGCCTACGCGGTCATCCGCGGCAAGGGAGCCACCAACCTCGCGATCGGTGTCAGCTGCGCCCGCATCGCCGAGGCCGTGCTGCATGACGAGCGGGCGGTGCTCCCGGTCGCAACGGTGCTCGACGGCGAGTACGGGCTGCACGGGGTCGCGCTGTCGGTGCCCTCGGTGGTGGGTGCTGCGGGTGCGGTGCCGCTGGCCGAGACGCCGATGAACGAGCGTGAGCTGAGCCTGCTGCGGGCCTCAGCCGACGCGATCCGCGGGGCGATCGACGAGCTCGGCTGATCCCCCGGAAAAGATTCTCGAGAATCTTCGTCGAGCGTGTCGATCCGAGTCGTCCCCGTTCGACGTCTTCAATGAGAGGGCCGAACGACGGCCCCACCACCAAGGAGAACATCATGAAGTACATGCTGATCATGCGCTCGAACGACGAAGCGGTCGAGGCGTACAAGGAGATGCCGTTCGAGCAGGTCATCGAGGCCATGGGCAAGTACAACGAGTCGATGATCAAGGCCGGCGTCCTGCTCGCGGGTGAGGGACTCAGCGACGCCGCGGAGGGTTTCGTGGTCGATTTCAGCGCCGAGAAGCCGCTCATCACCGACGGCCCCTACGGAGAGACGAAGGAGCTGTTCAACGGCTTCTGGATCATCGAGGCGTCGACGCGCGAAGAGGCCGCCGAGTGGGCGAGCCGTGCACCTCTCGGCGCAGGCTCCTTTCTCGAGGTGCGACGGGTGACCGACGAGTCCGACTTCCCGGCCGACAACGAGTGGATCGAGAAGGAGAAGGGCTGGCGCGAAGAGGAAGAGGCGCGCCGCGCTCAGCAGTGACATGACTCACGACAGCGAGACGGCGCGCTCCGCACCCGACACGGGTGCTGCGGAGCGCGCCGTCGCCGCGGTGTGGCGCATCGAGTCGGCGAAGATCGTCGGCACTCTGACGAGGACGGTCGGTGACTTCGGGCTCGCCGAGGACCTCGCGCAGGAGGCGCTGCTGGATGCGCTGAGGCAATGGCCGATCGACGGTGTCCCTCGCAACGGCGGAGCGTGGCTCACAGCGGTCGCGAAGCGCAAGGCCGTCGACGGCTGGCGCCGCCGAGAGCGTCTGGACGATCGCATGGCGGTGATCGCCCATGACCTCGAGCGCGCGCAGGCCGAGGCCGCGGACGCGCCGCCGTGGGACCCGGATGCCGTGGACGACGACGTGCTGCGGCTGATCTTCATCTCGTGCCACCCGGTGCTATCGCGTGAGGCGCAGGTGGCTCTGACGTTGCGGGTGGTGGGCGGTCTGTCGAGCGAGGAGATCGCCCGCGCCTTCCTCGTTCCCACGGCGACGGTGCAGCAGCGCATCGTACGTGCGAAGAAGACCCTCGCCGCGGCGCACGTGCCGTTCGAGATGCCTCCGCGCGACGAGCATGCGGCTCGTCTCGGAGCCATCCTCGGAGTGCTCTACCTGATCTTCAACGAGGGGCACGCGGCCAGCAGCGGGCCCGACTGGATGCGGCCGGAGCTGAGTCTCGAGGCCATCCGGCTGGCCCGCGTGCTCGCGGCGCTGATGCCGCGGGAGCGGGATGTGCACGCCCTTCTCGCGCTCATGGAACTGACGGCCGCCCGTTTTCCGGCCAGGATCGATGCGCACGGCGACCCCGTGCTGCTCGCCGATCAGGACCGGCGTCGCTGGGATCGAGGGCGCGTCGCGCGCGGGCGCGCTGCCCTCGCGGCCGCAGACGCGCTCGGCTCTGGTCGCGGCTCATATGGTCTGCAGGCGGCGATCGCCGAGTGCCATGCGCTCGCGGCAAGCGTCGACGAGACCGACTGGGACCGCATAGTGGTGCTCTATGAGGCGCTCGGCCGCATCACGCCGTCGCCGGTGATCGAGCTGAACCGCGCGGCAGCCGTGGCGATGGCGACCGGCCCGGCATCCGCCCTGCAGATCGTCGACCGGCTCTCGGCGTCGGGAGCTCTGGCCGGCTATCACCTGCTGCCGGCGACGCGTGCCGAGCTGCTTCTGCGGCTCGGCCGCGACGATGAGGCGCGCAGCGAGTTCGCCGTGGCCGCCGCGCTTGCCGGAAACGACAGGGAGCGGGCGCTGCTCGAGGCCAGGGCCGCCGAGCGCTGACGCCTCCCGCGCCAGGGCGGCCCGCATACGAAGAACCGCCCCCGTCCGAAGCAGTGCTTCCGACGGGGGCGGTTCTGTTCACCGCGCGTTGCGCGATGTGGTCAGCTGCGGGCCTTGCTGCCGCGACCGACGATCAGGCCGTAGATCAGCAGCACGACGATCGAGCCGCCGATGGCGAGGAGCCAGGAACGGATATCGAAGAAGCCGCCCATGTCGACGCTAAAGATAGCGGAACCGATCCACCCACCGAGCAGTGCGCCGACGACGCCGAGCAGAAGGGTGATGAACCAGCCGCCGCCCTGCTTGCCGGGAAGGATCAGCTTCGCGATCGCACCGGCGATGAGGCCGAGAAGAAGGAATCCGAGAAAGCTCATGTTCAGCTCCTATGTATCGTGAGCCCCGGGGTGCCAGGGCTCGTGTGAACCACTGTGCCCTCCCAGCTGATTATCAGCCAACCCCTTGCGCCGAAGCCGTCGTGTATGCAAAGAAGCCCGCCTCCGGAAGGAGACGGGCCTCTTCGAGCGACGAGGCGTCAGTTGTTGCCGCGGGCGATCGCGATGATCCGGAGGATCTCGATGTAGAGCCAGACGACGGTGACCATGATGCCGAATGCGCCGAGCCAGCCGTACTTGCGGGGAGCGCCGTTGCGCACGCCCTGCTGGATCTGGTCGAAGTCGAGCACCAGCGAGTAGGCGGCCATGATGACGACCAGCACGCCGATGATGAGACCCAGCGGGATGCCGAGGATCTCGACCTTGCTCAGCAGACCGAAGGCCGCACCCTCGCCCAGGACGCCGGTCCACGTCAGGACGACGTTGAGGAGCGAGAAGACGAGGTAGCCGATCATGGCGATCATGAAGATCTTGGTGGCCTTCTTCGACGCACGGATCTTGCCGCTGGCGAAGAGGGCGAGCGTGACACCGACCACGGAGACCGTGGCGAGGGTGGCCTGGAAGACGATGCCGGGGTAGAGAACCTCGAAGAACGCCGAGATGCCACCGATGAAGAGACCCTCGAACGCGGCGTAGGCGAAGATCAGCGCGGGGCGGACCTTCTTGCGCGACGTGAAGGAGATGACCATGGCGAGCACGAAGCCGCCGAGCGCGCCGACGATCCAGGGCAGCATGTTCGGCTGGAACTGGTCGTAGGGGTTCTGCTCGGGTGCGGCGACGCCGCCCAGAGTCACGAACCAGCCGATGGCGGCGGTGACGAGGAGGATGCCGAAGAGTCCGGCGGTCTTCCAGACTGTGTCCTCGACCGACATGCGGTCGGTCTCGATCGCGCCGGCCGGGGGAGCGGCGTACATGCCCTCCAGCTGCGCGTTGGCGGCAGCATCCATCGTGCCGTGCTGGAACGACGCGGCCTGTGCACCCTGAGCGCCCTGCGGCGCACCCGGGTAGGTCGCGACGTTGCGCGGGTCCTGCTGCTGGAACGCCGGATTGTTGAAGGCGAAGTTGCTCATGGTGGGCCTCACTCCAAAGTGGGTTGTAGGTCGCTTTCCTCCACGATACCTGGAATGCCGGGCCATCAGGGTGTCCTACGCTGAGAGCGTGCCCAGGAAATCGCCTCTCGTGATCGGGCACCGCGGTGCGCCCGGTTACCGTCCGGAACACAGTCGCTCCTCTTACGAGCTCGCCCTCGCGATGGGGGTGGATGCGGTCGAACCCGACGTCGTAGCGACGAAGGACGGTGTGCTCATCGTCCGTCATGAGAACGAGATCTCGGGCACGACCGACGTCGCCGAGCATCCGGAGTTCGCCGACCGCAAGACGACGAAGCGCGTCGACGGACAGGCGCTGACCGGCTGGTTCACCGAGGACTTCACGTGGGACGAGCTCACGACTCTGCGCAGTCGTGAAAGGCTCCCCGAGGTGCGGCTCTCGAGTGCGAGCTTCAGCGGCTCGCAGGCCATCCTCCGGCTGACCGATGTGCTCGACATCGTGCGAGAGGGCTCGGCCGAGCACGGTCGAGAGATCGGAGTCGTGCTCGAGGTCAAGCACGCGACCTACTTCGCGAGCATCGGGCTCGATCTCGCGCCGCTCATCGAGCGCGATCTGCGCGACGCCGGGTGGGCCGACGGCGAGCTGCCGCTGATCGTCGAGTGCTTCGAATCGACCATCCTCGGTCAGCTGAAGGCACGCGGCATCGCCGCCTCGTACATCTACCTGATCGAGGCGTCAGGTCGGCCCTACGACCTGTTCGTCACGCAGGGCACTCGGGCGCTGACCTACAAGGCGACGGTGACCCCGGCAGGACTCGACGGTCTGGTCGGGCAGGTCGACGGCATCAGCGTCAACAAGCGGATGCTGCTCGCGGCAGGCAACACGATCGTCCCCGACGCCCACGCCAGAGGGCTCACGGTGTTCACGTGGACCTGCCGTCCTGAGAACGCCTTCCTCTCCGCGGAGTTCCGGGGCTCCGGAGGCAAGGGCGCGTACGGCGACTACGAGGCCGAATGGGCCGTCATCGCCCGCACGGGCGTCGACGGAGTGTTCGTGGACCACCCCGACCTCGGGGTCGGCTTCTTCCGCGGCTGACCCGGTTCAGAGCGGGCCGAGAACGTCGGGCACGTCGCGATCCAGGTGCAGGGCGCGCAGCGGTTCCAGGATCTCGCGCTCCTCGAAGCGGAAGTGCGACTCCATGATCGCCCCCACGCCGTCGAGGTGCCGTTCGATCGTCTCGGCGCTCTCGCCACTGTCTACTGCTGTGCGCAGCGCGCCGAGCAGATGGGTGAGCATCGAGTGGTCCTGCATGAGCTTGTCGATCACGTCGCCGAGCTCGGGGTGCTGCTCGCGCAGGGCGGGGAACAGCGAACGGTCTTCGCTGCGATGATGCCCGTCGAGGGCAGAGCAGAAGCCGATGCAGAACAGTGCGAGCTCCGAGGCGGCGTCCGGGGCGTCGGCGTCCTCATCGAGCGCTGCCCGAGTCGCCTCCAGTGCCGCGCGGAGGCGGGTATGCGCCCGGCGGAGCTCGTCGTCCCAGGCGATCAGGCGGTCGGCATCCATTCCGGTCAGTCTAGATCGGATGCTCCCCTGCGTCAGAGGGTGCGGTCGAATCCACCCTTGCGCGGCACGATCTCCTTGCCGAGGGGCATCAGAGACACCGGCACCATCTTGAAGTCGGCGATGCCCATCGGGATGCCGATGATCGTGATGCACAGCGCGAGACCCGAGACGATGTGCCCGATGGCGAGCCACCAGCCGGCGAGGATCACCCAGAGCACATTGCCGAGGAACGAGCCGACGCCCGAGGTCGGCTTGCTGACGATCTCGCGTCCGAACGGCCAGATCGCATACCGGGCGATGCGGAATGAGGCGATCGCCCAGGGGATCGTCACGATCGGGATGCACAGCAGGATGCCGGCGAGCATGTAGCCGAGGAAGAGGGCGAGCCCGGCGAAGATCAGCCAGATGATGTTGAGGATGGTGCGCACGACTCGATCCTCGCACCGACGCCTGAGGATCCGCCTTCGCCGACGCCGGGTGAATGGCCACCGGCCGTTCACCATCCGTGCACCTGCGGGTCGTCGGTCAGCCATGCGGTGTCGGTGATGTGGGGTGATACCCGTCTGATTCCCTCAGGAGCCCCATGTCCCGCCTGCACTCCGCGGCAGCGGTCACGACGGTCTGCGCACTCAGCGCGGCCGCCCTGCTCGCCGTTCCGCTCGCCGCCACCGGCGCCGAATCCGGTGTCCGCATCAACGAAGTCGAATCCAGCGGGGGAGTTCCCGGCGACTGGATCGAGTTCGTCAACACGTCCGCCGTCGCCGTCGATCTGAGCGGCTACGTCGTCAAGGACAACGGCGAGGACGAGTCCTACACGTTCCCCGAGGGGACGATCGTCGAGCCCGGCGCCTACCTCGTGATCGACGAGGTGGCTGCGGGCGTGGGCGATTTCACCTTCGGGCTCGGCAAGGAAGACCAGGTGCGGCTGTTCGACCCGAGCGCCGTGCTGGTCGACGAGACATCGTGGGCGGCTCACGCTGCAGCGACCTGGGGTGCCCGCGACGTCGAGGGCACCGTGGAATGGGCGGACACCTCGGAGTCCACGAAGGGCGCGGTCAACGTCTTCGCGGCCGACAACCCTGTGGGCGGAAGCATCGTCATCAACGAGGTCGACTCGCAGCCGGCGGACTGGGTCGAGTTCTACAACGCGGGCGATGCCCCTCTCGACATCTCGGGCTATGAGATCCGCGACAACTCCGACGACCACCGTTGGCAGTTCCTGCCGGGAACGGAGATCGCCGCGGGCGAGTTCCTCGTCGTCGCGGAAGGCTCGATCGGGCTCGTCGACGGCGTCGAGACCGCGTTCCGCGATCCGATCGGCATCGGCAGCGCCGACCGCATCCGCCTGTTCGACGACGCAGGCCTGCTGATCGACGACACGCTGCCGTGGAGCGGCCACGCCGCGATCGACGGCGACGTCATCGCCGCGACCCTCGCGCGCTGCCCCGACGGCGAGGGCGCCTTCGTGCTCGCGTATTCGACTCCGGGGGCGGCCAACGCGTGCGTCATGCCCGACGTGGTGATCAACGAGATCGAGTCCAACGGCGACACGACCGACTGGGTCGAGGTCGTCAACACGGGCAGCACCCCGGTCGACCTCTCCGGCTGGACCGTGATGGACGGCGACCCCGTCGGCCACGCGGCGCAGGTGACGCCGCTGCCGGCGGGCACGGTGCTCGCGCCTGGCGCGTACCTCGTCTTCGATCAGCCGACCGACTTCGTGTTCGGTCTGGGGAACGGCGACACGGTCACGCTGCGCGACGCGAACCTCAACGTGGTCGACGAGCACGTCTATGCGGCGCATGCGGCCGGCGTGCTCGCCCGCTGTGCCGACGGCAGCGGCGACTTCGTCGACATCGCCGTCTCGACCAAGGGCCTGCGCAACGCCTGCGGCAATCCGGTGCGCATCAACGAGGTCGAGTCCGACGGCGGATCGCCCGGCGACTGGATCGAACTCGTCAACCCGACGGCGTCCGCCCTCGACGTCTCGGGCATCGTCGTGAAGGACGACGACGACACGCACTCGTACGTCATCCCGGCCGCGACCTCGATCCCGGCAGGCGGATACCTCGTCATCGAGGGCGCCGATCTCGGCTTCGGCCTCGGCGACGGCGATTCGGTGCGTGTCTTCGACGGCGACCTGCTCATCGACTCCACCAGCTGGGGTGCAGGGCACGCGGCGACCACGTGGGGTCGCTGCCCGGACAACACGGGCGCCTTCGCCGTCACCGCGGAGAGCACGAAGGGCGCGGCGAACGTCTGCGCCGGCGAGATCGCCGTCTCGACGTGGCCCGGTTCCGCCGACGTCCGCGTGCTCGACACCGTTCCGACGTTCCTCGAGGACAGCTCGGGTCTCGACGTGCAGGAGACCGCTGACGGCACGTTCCTCTGGGCCGTCGACAACGGCGAGGGTCGCATCTGGAAGCTCGAGGCCCACGCCGACGGCTCGTTCACGCAGATCGACGGCTGGGAATCCGGCAAGCGCGTGCGATTCCAGAAGGATGCGGCGAACCCGGGCGCTGCGGGCCCCGACACCGAAGGCATCACGGTCGACGGCGCGGGCTCGGTCTACGTCGCCTCGGAGCGCGACAACAGCGCCAAGGGCGTGAACCAGAACACGGTGCTGAAGGTCGACCCCGAGGCCGGCGCCGGTGACCTCGTCGCCCAGCAGGAGTGGGACCTCACGGCCCTGCTGCCCGCCGTCGGCGCGAACCTCGGCATGGAGGCAGTGCAGTGGGTGCCCGACAGCGCACTCGACGGTGCGCTCTTCGACATCAACACGGGAGCGGCGTATGACTCCACGGACTACGCCGGCCACGGCGACGGCCTGTTCTTCGTCGCCGTCGAGGACAACGGACACGTCTACGCCTTCGCGCTCGGCGCCGACGGCACGGCGACGCTGGTCTCGGAGATCGCCCCGGGACTCGCGGGCGTCATGGCGCTCGACTACGACAGCGTCCTCGGCGTGCTGTGGGCCGTCTGCGATGACGGATGCCACGGGCAGGCGGCGCAGATCACGCTGAACGGCACCGCACAGCCGGGGATCGCGCACTTCGCGCGCCCCGCAGGCATGCCCGACATCAACAACGAGGGCTTCGCCACCGCTCCCGCCTCACTGTCGGTCGGCGGCCAGCGCCCCGTGTGGTGGTTCGCCGACGGCTTCGCTTCCGAGGCGCTGCGAGTCGGGACTCTTCCTGGCACGGCGGTGGAGAACCCGGGTGGGAACCCGGGCGGCACCCCCGGTGCGCAGAACCCTCCGCTTGCCGGCACGGCTCTCGTCGATGCCAACCGCAACGGCGTCACGGTGAACCCGGCGGTCGCCGCACGCGGCTCGCAGGTGACGGTGACGGCGGGCGGCGACACCGCCGGCGACCGGATCTCGGTGTGGATGTACTCCGACCCCGTGCAGCTGGCCTCGGGCGCGGCATCCGCGTCCGGTGCGCTCACGGTGACGATTCCGACGGATGCCGCCCTCGGCGCCCATCGGATCGCGGTCTACTCGGCAGCCGGCGAGCTGATCGGGTGGGCGGACATCCGCATCACCGACCCGAGGGGACTCGCCGCGACCGGAGCCGAGGTGCCCGTCGCCGTGATCGCGCTGGCTCTGATGCTGATCATCGCCGGTGGGCTGATCGTGCGCCGACGCCGGAGCGTCGTCTGACGTTCGCGTCCACGATATGACGAAGGGGAGGATGCGCGAAGATCGCGCATCCTCCTCTTCGTCTGTGCTGTTTCGTCTGTGCGCGAAGCGGTGTCAGAGCCCCAGCACGGCGCGGGCACCGTCGGAGTCCGCCTGCCGGTACTCCTCGGCGAGGCGTGCCGCACGCTCGGCGGACAGACGCAGGGTGCCCGCGTGCAGGCGCCACTGCGAGTCGAGTGCCGACGAACGACGGGTGTAGGCGTTCTGCGCCTCACCCTCCCAGCGGCTCCGAAGGTCCTGCGAAGTGCCGGCGAGGGAGTCGAGCGATTCGACGATCGAGGCCGCGGAGGCAGCGGCGCTCGCGGCCGCTTCCGCGAGCCGGTCGGGGTCGACCGTGAGATCCATGTCAGCGCTCCAGTCCGGGGGACGGGTACCCGCGCCGCGCATCCGACTTCAGGCTCGTCGCGATGTCGGATTCCTCGCCGAACAGCTCGGCGCTGCGATCGGCGAGCGTCGACATCGCGTTGTGCTGCGCCTGCGCGATCGTCTCGAGCGTCACCTGGGCCAGCGCCTGCAGCGTGAGCGCCTCGGCGGCGGGGCCGAACTCGAGACCGGCGAGCTTTCCGCCGACCTTGGCGCGAACGGTGACCTCGCCTCGCGGGCTGCGGGCCGATTCTACGAGTGTCTCGACGTCGGTCGCCAGCGCCTGTGCACGTGCCTGGTTCTGCTGCGCCTGCCGGTTGATGTCGTCGAGCTGCTTGCGGGCTGCGGCGAATCCTTCTTCGATGCCGGCTGTGCTGTCGTCCATATCGTCCTCCGTCATTCCTGCACTGTCACACCGGTCGGAACCTCTGGCGCGTCTCCGGGCCACGACCCGAGCCGCTCGCGGTTCCTGGCGCCCTGATCCTTGTCCTCCATCAGATCGATGGCGGCCGTGCTGTACGGCTTCGGCGACGATGTGGAGTCGCGCACCCACCCTGCCTGCGCTGCGGCGGCCCCCACATCGAAGCCCGCGCTGGACGAGGTCCGCACTCTGATGTCGATGCGCGCATTCGGCATATAGCCCTCGCGCACCGACCAGACCGACGAGACCACGAAATCGACCAGCGCGGCCCCGTCGGCGATCGCGAACCCAGGCTCGACCTCGAGCCCGATCGCGTACCCGGTGTTCCCCTTCACGTTGGGCTTGTCGCCACCGGCGATATCGGAGACCACGATGCCGGGGATCGACTCGAAGGATTCGCGCAGCTCGGCCAGGGTCTGTCCTCCCGAAGCAGCGTCGTGCGGAATCCCGCTGTCAGACCCGCCACCCCCGAACGTGCATCCCGTCAGTGCGAGCACGCCCACGGTGACGATGGAGAGTGTGGACCAGCGCCTAGCGGCCATAGTTCATCATGTCCTCGAGTCGGTACTGCATGTCGGACCAGATGCTGACATCCGAAATGCCTGCGTACGCGGGGTTGGTGTTGCCGGAGAATCCCATGCCCTCGAGGATCGTCTCGTCGTAGGCCCCAGTGACCTCGAAGACCCCGCGGCCGTCGACGTTGCGCAGGCGGAAGGCGACCTCGCCCGGGTACTCCGGATGCCCGGGCTGCGCGGCGATCACGAAGCCGTCGTCGGTGATCTGCTGAACAGTGATGTCTCCCGCGGTGACGCCGGGGATGCCCATGCCGAACAGAGAAGTCTGGATGGTCTGCCCCTCTCCGGTGAGCTGCATGTTGAGCTGCGAGTTGTCGCCCTCGCGGGAGGGGAGGAAGACATGGCCGAATTCCTGCTGCAGCATCTGATTGAGCTGCTCGGTGGTCATGTCGGTCTCGCCGAGGTCGAACTGGTGCGAGTAGCCGAGGTCGTAGTCGCCTTCGAACACGTGATCGGAGCCGGGGTACGGCGTCGGGCCGGGGTTGTAGGTGTCGCCCATTCCGCCAGGAGGGATCGCTCCGGGTAGTCCGCCGAGCGGGCCGAGAAGCTTGCCGGGAGGGAACTGCTCGAGGAGCTCGCCGAGCAGGTCTTCGAGGCGCTGGTGGAACGGGATGATCGCGCGGTAGAGGTCGGTGGCCAGACGAACCATCTCCCGCAGTGCCTGCAGCGCACGATCGATGTTGGAGGTGACCTCGGCGATCACCTGTGCGCAGTTGTCGGCGAAATCCTGGATCACCTGCGCCTTCTTGTCGAGCTCCCAAGGCCAGCTGCCGAACAGGAGATCCTTGATGCTGCCGCCGACAGTCGACAGCAGTTCGAAGCCGGCGCACACCAGGGAACGCATGATCTCCACCGCGCGCACGCACAGTTGGAGCGCCTGGCTCATGACCTTCGACCAGTCGGCGATCGAGTGCGTCGCCGACTGGAGGACTCGTAGCGAGCCCTCCACGACGACCGCGGTGATGCCCTGCACGTGGCCGCTGATCTGGGTCAACGCCTGCTGGTAGAGGGCGGAGGTCGATTGCACGTCGCCCGCGTAGGTCTCCCATGCATGGGACGCCTGGTAGAGTCCGGCCGGATCTCCTGCCACCTGCTCGAGCAATTGCTCCAGCGGGCGGACGAACTGCATGATCTCGGAGGCGAAACCGCTCAGCCCGCCGCCGCAGTCGTCCCCGGCTCCTCCTGCGGGCGGGAGCTGACTGCTCCAGCTCCCGGAGGCGAGCGAGGATGCGGCGGCATCGGCCTCGGGGAGGACGGCAGTGCTCATGTCATCCCTCCGCAGCGATGCGGTCGAGGTCGGCGCGGCCGGCGTCGTCGACGGTGCGGAAGCCCTCGACGGCTTTCTGCACGCCGTCGGCGGTGCGCTGCGAGACGGTTCCGACGAATCCGGCTGCGCCTTCGACGACGGCGCCGATCGAGTTGAGGACCGGGGGGATGAATGCCCCGATCGGGCCGAACGCCATGCCGGGAACAGCCGACGTGATGCTGCCGCGCGAAGACGCGAGCTGCGATGCCGCCTCCGTCAGCGCACTGCGCGCGGCCTCGTAGGCATCGCTGTGGACTTCGATCTCCGCCATCGTCGAGCTCCCCCCGAATTGTGCGTGTCCACCCGTCGGACCTGCGCGCAGACAGGTTCCACGATAGGTCGACCGCCCGGCGTTGCCAAGCGCCCGCTCCGCGCGGTCGCCCTCACCGCAGTCGGTGTCGGTGGCGCGGCTTAGACTCATTAGGCCATGACCGAAGCCCCCCTCATCGTCCCCGGATCCGTCGGCCCTCGCCCCACAGGGGAGCAGGGGCAGGACGACCTCCTCGCCGGCCTCAACCCTCAGCAGCTCGAGGCCGTGACCTATCGCGGCCCCGCGCTGCTCATCGTCGCGGGAGCAGGGTCGGGCAAGACGAGCGTGCTCACCCGTCGCATCGCCTCGCTGCTGCGGGCGCGAGAGGCCTGGCCGAGCCAGATCCTCGCCATCACCTTCACCAACAAGGCGGCGGGCGAGATGCGCGAGCGTGTCGAGGCGATCGTCGGCGACGCGGCCAGAGGCATGTGGATCTCGACCTTCCACTCCGCCTGCGTGCGCATCCTGCGGCGCGAGGCACAGCAGTTCGGATTCACGAAGTCGTTCACGATCTACGACTCCGGCGACTCGCGCGCGCTGATCAAGCGCCTCGTCAAGGAGCACGAGGCCGATGCCTACGGTCTGACTCCCGCCTCCGTGCAGTCCCGCATCTCGAAGCTCAAGAACGAGCTTTCTGATGCCGATGCGTACGCGCGCCAGGCCAACATGAGCGACCCGGCAGAGCGGATCTTCGTCGAGCTTTTCGCCGACTACCAGCGACAGCTGCAGAAGGCCAACGCGTTCGACTTCGACGACCTCATCGGGCAGACGGTCTACCTGTTCCGCGCGTTCCCGCAGGTCGCCGACACGTATCGCCGGCGCTTCCGCCACATCCTGGTCGACGAGTACCAGGACACCAACCACGCCCAGTACGCGCTCATCCACGAGCTCACCCGGCCGGTGTCCGGCGACGCCCCCGATCCGTATGCCTCGAACGGCATGATGATCTTCGAGCCCGAGACCAGCCCCGAACTCGAGGGCGCGTCACTCACCGTGGTCGGCGACTCCGATCAGTCGATCTACGCCTTCCGCGGCGCCGACATCCGCAACATCAGCGAGTTCGAGCGGGACTTCCCCGGAGCGCGCGTGGTGCTCCTCGAGCAGAACTACCGCTCTACCCAGAACATCCTGTCGGCGGCGAACTCGGTGATCGGCAACAACTTCGACCGCAAAGACAAGAAGCTCTGGAGCGACAAGGGCGACGGCGACATGATCGTCGGCTTCACCGGCTACTCGCAGCACGACGAGGCCCAGTTCGTCGCCGACGAGGTCGAGGCGCTGCGTCGTTCGGGCATGCCGTACTCCGAGATGGCGGTCTTCTATCGCACCAACTCGCAGTCCCGCGCGCTGGAGGAGATCTTCATCCGCTCGGCCGTGCCCTACAAGATCATGGGCGGCACGAAGTTCTACGAGCGCGCCGAGATCAAGGACGCGCTCGCCTACCTCGTCGCGGTGGCGAACCCTGCCGACGAGATGGCGGTGCGGCGCATCCTCAACAAGCCGAGGCGCGGCATCGGCGACGTCACCGAGACAGCCATCGCGCGCTTCGCCGAGGAGCACGGCATCACGTTCCGTCAGGCGCTCTCGGTGCCCGACCAGCTCGGCTTCGGTCCGAAGATCCAGGCCGGAATCGCCCAGCTCGACGCGGTGCTCGCCGAGGCGACCGAGATCATGCTCCCCGCCTCCGGCGAGGTGCCTGCGCCGACCACGGTCGCCGACGGGCTGAGCGTGCTGCTGTCGAAGAGCGGGTATCTCGACGCACTGCGCGCGAGCCGTGACCCACAGGACGAGGCCAGGGTCGAGAACCTCGACGAGTTCGTCGCCGTCGCGCGCGACTTCGCGCGCAACAACCCCGACGGCACGATCGTCGACTTCCTCACCGAGGTCGCGCTCGTCTCGGACGCCGACGACCTCGACGACGAGTCCGGGTCGGTCTCGATGATGACGATGCACACGGCGAAGGGCCTCGAGTACGACGCCGTCTTCGTCACCGGAGTCGAAGAAGATCTCATCCCGCACCGCATCTCGGCGGGGGAGCCCGGCGGCCCGCAGGAGGAGCGGCGGCTCTTCTACGTCGGCATCACGCGTGCGCGCAAGCGCCTGCATCTCTCTCTCGCGATGACCCGCGCGCAGTTCGGCGAGGTCTCGGTCGCCATGCCCAGTCGCTTCCTGCAGGAGATCCCCGCGGGCCTCATCGACTGGCGCCAGTCGCCGGGCGATGTGAACTCGCGCGGTGGGATGCAGTCACGCGCGCTCAACGCCCGTCGTGCCGGCGGCTTCGGCGGTTCTGGCTTCGGCGGCTCCGGCTCCGGTTCGGGGGATCGTTTCGCGGTCAAGCAGCTGCCCGGTCGTGATTCGCTCAAGCCGCTGTCGACCGCGATGGACAAGTTCCCCAACCGGGTGACGGCGAAGATGCGCGACAACGGCGACCTCGAGCTGGCCGCCGGCGATCGCATCCGCCACTCCGACTTCGGCGAGGGTCGGGTCGACGCGGTCACGGGTGAGGGCGCGAAGCGCATCGCGCATGTGCGCTTCGATTCGGCCGGACAGAAGAAGCTCCTGATCAAGGTCGCGCCGATCGAGAAGATCTGAGTGGTTTCGCGGGTTAGGCTGGCTGATATGGCCCTGTTCTCCCGCCGCAAGAAGTCCGCTGACGACGTCGTCGCCGACCAGATCGAGACCCAGACAGAGACCGAGGAGTCTGCCGTCGACGCTCCCGAGGGGGCCGGCACAGCCGCCGAGGTGACCGAGGCCGCCCCGACCATCGGGATCTCCGTGCAGGCGTTCCGCGGCGTGGGAGCCCAGGCGGGCCCCGAGGTCGCGCTCCCCGACCCCGACGCGGCTCCCGCGACTCCGGCCGCCACCACAGCTCCGGCCCCGGCAGCACCCGCCGCCGCGCCCACTGCCTCCTCCACCGCCACTCCCGCTCCTGAAGCCGAACGCCGTCTTCCGCTGGCCCCGGCACTGCCGCCCGAGCAGACCGAGACGGTCACGGGCATGAAGGACAACGTCCTGCTGCGCGAATCGCTCAAGCAGGTCGAGCAGGGCGCCACGAACGACCAGCTCCTCGGGGTTCTGCGCCAGGCCCTGCAGGGGCACCTGTACATCCGTGTGAACGGCGACGCACGTGCGCAGATCAGCGAGGGCAAGCCCCTGGCCGTCGCCGTGGTCCGTGACGGCGATCGTCAGTTCATGCTCGCGTTCAGCTCGGCGGCCGCCGTGCGCGACTCGGTGCAGCTCGAGAAGGACCCGACCGCGACGTCGGCCGTCGCGCAGCCGACGACCTCGGTGCTGCAGCAGGTCGTCTCCGGCGAGTTCGCTGGGCTCATCGTCGACAACGCCTCGGCACCCCACCGCGTGGTCTTTCCGACCGAGCTGCTGCAGAAGGCGCTCGAGCAGGCCGACGTCGACATGACCGTCAAGTCGATCATCGCTGCGCCGCGCGAGCAGGACACCGCAGCGAAGCTCGGCGAGGCGCTCGCCACGAAGCGCATGTGGGTCGCCGTGAACGAGGGCAACCCCAACGGGCAGGTCGGCATCGCCGAGGCGCAGACCCCCGACGGCAAGCGGTTCCTGCAGCTGTTCTCGCACCCGCTCGAGGTGCTCGCGCTCGGCCGTGGCGACCGCCCGCTGCCGTTCGAGCCCGAGCAGCTCGCCAAGCTCCTGTCGAGTCACATCGACATGGCAGGTGTGGTCGTCGACCCGGCCGGACCCACCATGGTGGTCGAGCGCGACGCGCTGACGTCGGTGCTCATCCTGGCCGTCGACCTCGACGCCTGACGGTCTTCCGCGCGCCGCACGTGCGCTCTAGGGTCGGAGCATGGCCTCAGAACGCGTGACCCTGACCGTCGTCGACCCGGACGGTGAGCGCGAGGTCGTGCTCTCGAGTCCGAACAAGGTCGTGTGGCCGAAGGTCGGCATCACGAAGGCCGAGCTCGCGGAGTACTTCCAGCTCGTCGGTGCGCCTTTCCTCGAGGCCAACGGCAACCGACCGGTCTCTCTCGAGAGGTTCCGCGACGGCATGGGCAGCGAGGGCTTCTTCTCGAAGAACCCGCCCAACGGTACGCCCGACTACGTCGATGCGGTGACGGTCACGTACAACAGCGGCCGGCGGCATCCGCAGATCGTGCTGAACAGGCCGAGCGCGATCGTCTGGGCAGGCCAGATGAACACGATCGTGTTCCATCCGTGGGCGTCTCTCGCCTCAGACCCCGACAACCCGATCGAGCTGCGGATCGACCTCGACCCTCAGCCGGGCACGGGGTTCGCCGACGCGATCCCGGCGGCGTATGCGCTGCGCGAGGTGCTGCGCGACGTTGGGCTGGAAGCTTTCGTGAAGACGAGCGGCAACCGCGGATTGCACGTCTTCGCCCCGATCGAGCCGACGCACGAGTTCCTCGACGTCCGCCACGCGGTTATTGCGGCCGGGCGCGAGCTGGAGAGAAGGATGCCCGAGCAGGTCACGATGAACTGGTGGAAGGAGGAGCGCGGCGAGCGCATCTTCATCGACTTCAACCAGGCGAATCGCGATCGCACGATGGCCGGCGCCTACAGTCCCCGAGCGCTGCCCGAGGCGACGGTGTCGACGCCCGTGCACTGGGACGAGCTCGACGGTCTCGACCCCCAGGCGTTCACGGTCCGCAGCATCCCGACACGGCTTGCCGAGGTCGGCGACCCGTGGGCGGGAATGCAGAGCACGCCCGGCCGCATCGACACTCTTCTCGAATGGTGGGAGCGCGACAAAGAGGCGGGGCTCGGCGAGCTGTCGTTCCCGCCCGAGTTCCCCAAGATGCCGGGTGAGCCCCCACGCGTGCAGCCCAGCAAGAAGGTCGCCGCGAACTGGGACGAGAACGGCGACCCGGTCGACGAGTGACCGTCAGCCGATGACGTCGGCGAGGTCGTAACCGGCGACGGTGTCGAGCTGGTCGTAGGTGCACGAGCGCGCGTCGCGGTCGGGACGCCAGCGCTCGAACTGCACTGTGTGGCGGAATCGCGCTCCTTCGAGCTGGTCGTAACGCACCTCGAGCACGAGCTCGGGGCGCAGCCGCACGAAGGACACGTCCTTCGAGCCGCTGAAGCGCGAGCGTTCTCCCGCACCGGTCACGGCGTCGCCGGCGTCGTCGCGTTCGACGAGCGGCGCGAGCTCGTCGACGAGCTGTCTGCGTCTGACGTCGCTCCAGGCTGCGACGCCGCCGACCTGGCGAAGCGTGCCGTCGGAGTCGTACAGGCCGACGAGCAGCGACCCGACGCCGGAGCCGGACTTGTGGATGCGGTAGCCGAGGGCGACGACGTCGGCGGTGCGCGCGTGCTTGATCTTGATGAGTGTGCGCTTGCCCGGGGCGTACGGCTGGTCGAGGGGCTTCGCGACGACGCCGTCGAGACCTGCTCCTTCGAATTCCGCGAGCCAGCGCACGGCGGCGTCGCGGTCACGGGTCGTGCGGGTGATGTGCAGCGGATGCTCGACGTCGGCCATCAGCGCCTCGAGGCGTTCCCGGCGCTCGGCGAACGGCGTGCCCAGCAGATCCTCGTCGCCGAGGGCGAGCAGGTCGAAGGCGATGAACATCGCCGGGGTCTCGTCGGCGAGCTTCGCGACGCGCGAGGCCGCGGGGTGGATGCGCTGGCTCAGTGCCTCCCAGTCGAGCCGCTGTGCGCCGTCGGGTCCGGTGGCGACCACGATCTCGCCGTCGAGCAGGCAGGGCCCGGGCAGCACCCGGGGGATGGCCTCGACGAGTTCGGGAAAGTAACGGGTCAGGGGCTTGGCCCCGCGTGATCCGATCTCGACGGTCTCTCCGTCCCACGAGATCAGTCCGCGAAAGCCGTCCCATTTCGGCTCGAACAGCAGTCCGCCCGTCGTCTTCGCGGGGTCGGGCACGGAGGCTGCCGCCTTAGCCAGCATGGGGGAGGGGATCTCGTAGCGCATGGGTCCATCCTGGCCGGGCTCGTCGTGCGGCAGAAGAGCGTCTTCGGGGTGCACGATTCCGCACAGACCTCGACGCCCGCGGTGATGAAGCGCGGGATGACGTGCAGAGCCGCGTCGCCCGAGAGATTCTGTGCTGAATAGTGAACGCGGTCAGTCGAACAGGTCGTCGAGGGTCACGCGGATACCGGCATCCTTCAGGGCGATGCGGGCGGCGTGCCATCCGGCCATGCCGTTCACGCCGGGTCCCGGGGGTGTCGAGGCCGAGGCGAGGTACACGCCGGGCATCGGCGTACGCCACGGTGCCGGGCCGAAGACCGGCCTGCGCAGAGCCTGCGGGATCGTGAAGGCGCCGCCCAGGATGTCCCCGCCGATCTCCGACGGGTTGATCGCCTCCCGAGACGACGCCGGCACCGAGTGGTGCGCCAGGATCAGGTCGCGGAATCCGGGGGCGAAGCGCTCGACCTGACGGGTGATCAGCTCGGTGGCGTCGAGGTCGGAGTTCTGCGGCACGTGGATGTAGGCCCACAGCACGGCCTTGCCCTCGGGCGCCCTGGTCGGGTCGAAGACCGACGGCTGCACGGTGAGCGCATACGGTCGATCGCTGATCCGGCCACGCGCGACCGCGTTCTCGCTCTCCCGGACCTCGGCGGCGGTTCCGCCGACGTGCACGGTCGGCGACTGTGCGACATCCGGGTTCGTCCAGGGGATCGGTCCGTCGAGCGCGAAGTCGACCTTGGCGGCGGCGGGGCCGTAGCGATACCCGCGGATAGCGCGCGCGTACGCGGCGGGGATGTCGGGGTGGGTCAGGGCCAGACGCGGCGACGTGTTCAGCAGCAGCAGGTCGCCCCGCGCGGGGTCGCCCCAGTCGAGCGCACTCAGGTCGGTGACGTGCACACCCGACTCGACGGACCCCCCGTGCGCCTCGATGTCGGCGACCATGCTGTCGGCAATGCGCTGGGCTCCGCCGCGCGGGTACATCCAGCCGCCGGCATGCGCCTGCGCAGCCAGCAGCAGGCCCGCCGCGGCTCCCGCGAGCGAGGGGAGTGGCGTGTTGGCGTGGGCGAGGACCCCCGCGATCAGCGACGCGGCCTCCTCCGTGCGGAATGAGCGGTTGGCGAGCGGTGTGCCCTGGTCGAGCATCCGCAGTGCGAAGCGCAGTGCCGTGATCGGCTCGCGGGGGATCCGCAGCATCTGGTTGCCCGTGAAGTCGACGACTCCCTCGACGTGGCTGCTCAGCGGGCGCAGCAGCGAGAGCCACGCGCGCTCGTCGACGCCGAGCCCGGCGGCCGTGTGCTCGATGTCGCGCCAGGCGATGCCGGCACGGCCGTCGTCGAGAGGATGCGCGTACGAGATGTCGGGGGTGATCCACTCGATCCGCTCGGCGAGGCCGAAGGCCTGGAAGAACGACGACGACAGCGCGGCCGGATGCACGGCGGCGCACACGTCGTGCCGGAAGCCCGAGAGCGTGGATTCGGCGGTGCGCACACCGCCGCCGATGGTGTCTGCGGCCTCGAGGACCTGCACCTCGTAGCCGGCGCGAGCGAGCGTCACGGCGGCAGCGAGGCCGTTCGGGCCGGAGCCGATGATCGTCGCGCGAGCCATACGGCCAGTCTTCCATGCTCCGGCGTGAGATCCTTGAAGAGATGAATGAAGTTCAGGGCCCGACCCCCACAGGCAACTCCCGTCCGTACCGAACCCTCGCGGAGGCACTCCGCGCGCACCGCATCGCCGAAGAGAACCACGAGTTCATCGCGGCGATCACGGATGCCGTCGGCATCTCCTCCTTCATCGACCGCGGTCGGTACATCGAGGCGATCCGCCGTGGTGAGGGCGCCGCACTGCACATCGGCAAGACCTACACCAATGGCTTCACGGAAGACGAGGTCGTCGTCGTCGGCTCGACGCCGCTGCGTCTGCGCCCGAGCGAAGGCCGCGCACCGTTCTTCTACGTGACGCACCCGAGCGAGTTCCGCCCGATCACGCCCGTCAAGGCCAAGCGATCGACCACCCCGCGCGTCGCCGCGGCGCCGAAGGTCCAGCGCGCCCCCAAGCTCATCGAGCGCGACTACGGCGTGTGCGACGTCTGCTTCATGGTGAAGACGCCGGCCGGCGGCTGCGGCTGCGACTGATCACGGGTGGGCTGCCGTCACCCCGGTGAGCTCCTCCGAGATCTGCCAGATGCGGGCGGCCGCGGTGTCGTCCCGCAGTCGCGAGTAGAGCTTCTGCAGCCCTGGCCCGCCGCCCAGGCGGCCGAGGCCCGACGGGCCGTAGAACCCTCCGCCGACGGCATCCGCAGCTGTCGCGGCGTACAGGGCAGGCAGCCCTGCCGTCTCGGCCGTCCCGAACAGGACGCCGCGGCGTGACAGCGCGGCTATGACGCGACGCGACGTCGTCTGCGTCGAGCGCCCGAGCTCCGGCTGCGCGGCCAGCAGGTTCGTCGGCGCGACACCGGGGTGCGAGAGCAGGCTGCGGATTCCCCATCCCGCAGCCGTGCTCCGTCGGTCGAGTTCGAGCCCGAACAGCCCGAACGCGATCTTCGACTGGCTGTAGGCGCGCATCCCGTCGTACGAGCGCTCCCACTGCAGATCGTCCCAGTTGATCGCGCCGCTGTCGGCCGCGACGCTGATCTGCGAGACGACACGCGCCTGTCCCTCGATGAGCAGCGGCAGCAGTCCTCCCGCGAGCGCGAAGTGTCCGAGGTGATTGGCGCCGAACTGCAGCTCGAATCCGTCGGCCGTCGTGCGTCGGGTGGGAGGCGTCATCACCCCGGCGTTGAGGATGAGGATGCTGATCGGCGTGCCCTCCTCGCGCAGAGTCGCAGCGAGGGAGCCGACCGATTCGAGCGATGCGAGGTCGAGATCGCGCAGCGACACTGACGCGTCGGGCACCGCGCGGCGGATCCGTGCGATAGCGGCTGTGCCCTTCTCCCGGTTCCGCACCGGCAGGATGACCTCCGCGCCTGCAGCAGCGAGCCGGCTGGCGATGCCGAGGCCGATCCCGTCGCTGGCTCCGGTGACCACTGCTCGGGCGCCGTGCTGCGCGGGGATGACCAGGTCTGTGTTCTTTCGCGGCATGTCCGCCCTCTTCTCTGTCGACGTCGATGCTCTCGCGACGCACGGCTGGGCATTCAGGGATCGTCGATCCGTGGATCGATTCCCCGGTCGACTGGTACAACGGATACGACCAGGGGAGGCGACGCATGGCGATCGACAGACGGGGGCTGGCCGAGTTCCTACGCGGACGCCGCGAGGCGCTGCAACCCGAGGACGTCGGGCTGCCACGAGGGGAGCGACGGCGCACGAGCGGGCTTCGCCGGGAGGAGGCGGCCGCGCTGAGTCACATGTCGACCGACTACTACGCGCGACTCGAACAGGAGCGAGGGCCGCAGCCGTCGGATCAGATGGTCGCGGCAATCGCCCAGGGGCTGCATCTCTCGCTCGGCGAACGGGACCACCTCTTCGCCCTCGCCGGTCACACTCCGCCGCCGAGAGGTGCCGAGAGCGACCACGTGAGCCCCGGGATGCTGCGGATCTTCGATCGGCTGCACGACACGCCTGCCGAGGTGGTCACCGAACTCGGGGAGACGCTGCGGCAGAGCGCGCTCGGCATCGCTCTGGTCGGGGATCTGACCCGTCTGCAGGGGCCGGCCCGCAGCATCGGCTACCGGTGGTTCACCGACCCGTCGACGCGGCAGGGATACGACCCCGACGACCACGAGTTCCTCTCCCGACTGTGGGTGTCGGGGCTGCGAGAGATCGCCACCCTTCGGGGACAGGGCTCGCGTGCCGCGCGCTACGTCGAGCTCCTGCTCTCCCGGAGTGAGGAGTTCAGAGTGCTCTGGGAGCGACACGAGGTCGGGCTCCGTCCACTGGGCACCAAGCGGTTCATCCACCCCGAGCTCGGGCGTCTGGACCTCTCGTGTCAGACGCTCGTCGACCCGGAGCAGTCGCACGCGCTTCTCGTCTACACGGCTGCACCGGGAAGCGAGAGTGCGCAGAAGCTGAGGCTGCTCTCGGTGATCGGTGCCCAGAGGTTCACTCCCCAGTCCGATGCGGTCGGGGTCGCCGAGCAGCCCGACACCTGATCGGGGTACCTGCCCGGAGCGTCAGGCGAAGGCGCTCATCCCGGTGATGTCGCGGCCGAGCAGCAGGGCCTGCACGCTCTCGGTGCCCTCGTAGGTGTGGATCGCCTCGATGTCGGCCATGTGCTGCATCACGCCGTTCTCGAGAAGGATGCCGTTGCCGCCCAGCAGGTCGCGGGCGATGGACGCCACACGCCGCGCGGCACGCGTGTTGTGGAACTTGGCGAGGGATGCCTGCGTGGGGCGCAGTTCGCCCGCGGTCTCGAGGTCGGCGAGGCGGCGGCAATACAACTGCATCGCGGTGAGGTCCTCGAGCATGTGGGTGAGCCGCTCCTGCACCATCTGGAACTTCGCCAACGGCTTGCCGAACTGGATGCGCTCCTTCGAGTAGGCGAGGGCAGCCTCGTAGCAGGCGGTCGCGTGACCGAGTGCTGACCAGGCCACGCCCGAGCGGGTCGCGTAGAGCACGATCGACGCATCCTTGAAGCTCTTCGTCCCCGGCAGCACGGCGTCGAGCGGCACGCGCACGTCGTCGAACACGATGTGCGCCTGGTGGATGGCGCGCAGCGACGCCTTGCCGCGGATCGGCGTCCCCGTGTATCCGGGTGTCTCCTGCTCGACGAGGAAGCAGCGCACGGCGCCGTGCTCTGCCGCGGTCTCGTCGTCGACGCGGGCCCACACGAAGGTGATGCCGCCCGAGGCGCCGTTGCCGATCCACTTCTTCGCGCCGCGGATGACCCATTCGTCGCCGTCGCGCCTGGCCACCGTCTCGAGCGAGACGGAGTCGGACCCATGGTCGGGCTCGGTGAGGGCGAAGGAGCCGAAGACCGAACCGTCGGCGAGAGAGGTCAGCCACTTCTCCTGCTGCTCATCCGAGCCGAAGAGCGCGAGGGTGCGCAGCGCCAGACCGCCCTGCACGGCGAGCACGGTGCCGAGAGACCCGTCGCCGCGCGAGATCTCCATGTTCACGAGACCGGCCGCGAGGGGCGAGAGTCGGGTGAGCGACGGATGCTCGATGCCGTCGACGACGAGATCCATCTCGCCCATGCGGCGGGCGGCGTCGAGAGGGTACTCGGCGCGGTCCCAGGCATCCACCATCTGCGGGCCGACCTCGTCGATGTACGCCTTCGCGCGGTCCCAGGCAGAGCGGTCGGCGTCGGGGATGTCGGCGAAGGCGGCGTAGTAGTCGCTGTCCTGTCGTCCGGTGATGTCGTACGACGAGACGCGCTCGCCGGGGAAGGGGGAGGCTGCGGTGCTCATGGTGACTCCTTCGTGGCACCAAGTATCGTACCTCTCGATACTCGGTTCCACGACTCCGGATGCGTCGGAGCCCGCGCGGAGTCGGAGAGGTTGCGCTTCAGTCCCGTTGCGCCTCAGTCCGGTGGCGACTCAGTCCGGTGGCGACTCAGTCGAGTTGCGTGCGCAGACGCCGGGTGACCTCGGCGATCGGCATCGAACGAGGGAACACGGCGACGACGACGTCATCCGGCGCTTCCACGACTGCTTCCGAGGGCACGCCGTATCGGCGGCGGACGTCGGCGAGAGCGGTCTGCAGCGTCGAGAGCGGCACCTTCTTCTTGCCGCGCAGCAGCTGGCGCAGAACGTGGTTGTGCACGGCGGTGACGAGGGCCGAGAACCCGACCGCGTCGAGAGGATCGATGCCGGGGAGCGAGCTGCGCAGGTAGTCGTCGAACAGGCGTTCGTAGCGGAACACCGTGATGATCTCGCGCTCACGGAGCACCGGCACCTGGCGGACGATCTGATAGCGGCGACGCGCGAGCTCGGGGTCGTGCGCGAAGTGGGCGAAGACCGACTCGGATGCCGCGCACACCGCGCCCCAGGGGTCGTCGTGTCCCTCGGCGAGGAATGACCGCAGCTGCTCGAGCAGCACCTCGTGGTCGGCGAAGACGACATCCTCCTTGCCGCCGAACTGGCGGAAGAACGTCGAACGCGAGACCCCCGCGGCCTTCGCGATCTGCTCGACGGAGGTCTGGTCGAAGCCCTGCGATGCGAAGAGCTCGAGTGCAGCGGCCACGACGCCGGTGCGCAGTTCTGCGGATTCGTGCATGGGACGAGCCTAGACCTCGGCTTCGAGCACCGCAGACGCTGCGTCTACGATGAGCGGGTATGCGTCCAGGGGGGATGAATGATGATGGTGCTGCGTAGATGGACGGCTCGGGTTGCCGGGGTGGTGTGTGCGCTGGGCGTCGTGTTGGTGCCGAGTGCGGCGGCGGCGCAGGACTTCTCGGGCGGTGGGCCGCTCTGGTACATGGATGCGATGAAGATCCAGGCGATCCAGGATGCCGGGATCACGGGGGAGGGCGTGACGATCGCGGTGCTCGACGCGGGAGTGAACACGGAGATAGTCAATCTGGAGGGTGCCGACATCGAGGTGCGCCAGATCGAGCAGTGCCCTGACCCGGCGTCTGCGGATCCGACGGCATTCGCCGCGACACAACACGGTACGTCCGTGACCTCCTTGATAGTGGGCAACGGAACATCTGACAGCGGTTCGGGGCCGGCAGGTATCGCCCCGGGAGCAAGGATCCTCTATTACGGCTCGCTGCAGGCGAGCTGCGATGGTGATGCGTTCCCGGCGGCCATCGCCGATGCTGTCGAACAGGGAGCAGACATCGTCTCGATGTCGGGTGGCTCCGCACGTCTCGCTGACGAGCTCTCGCAGGGAGCCGCCGACAGTGTGGCAGACGCCCTGCGAGCGGGCGTCCTGGTCGTGGCCGGACTCCCCAATGCAGATTCGATTTGGGAGGGGGAACTCGGCGAGATCAACGGCGTGGTGAACGTGGCTTCGGTGGACTCCGCTGCGAACGCAGCCAAGAGGCAGGACGGATCCGAGATGACGAACGACGATATCGATGTCGTTGCGCCCGGAGTGGATGTTGCAGGCGTCGGCTGGGACGGCACATGGGGCATGTCGGAGTGGTCGGGCAACTCCGCGGCGACCCCGATCGTCTCGGGGCTTCTCGCTCTCGGTAAGCAGAAGTGGCCCGACGCCACTGCATCGCAGCTCATTCAGTCGTTGATCCGTAACACGGGATCGAAGCCGCACGAACTGGAGTGGTCGAACAAGTTCGGCCACGGGATCGTAAACGCGACTCGCCTGGTGGAGGAGGATCCATCGCAGTACGCGGACGAGAACCCGCTGTTCACAGACGGCCAGGCGCCGACGTTCGACGAGGTCTACTCGGCTCCGGAGTCGTCTGCGCCCGAGGCGCCGGGTGCGCAGGCCGGCGCCGGGCCGGGAGTGCTGCCGTGGGTGCTTGCAGGTGGTGGGGCGGTCGTGGTCGTCGTGGCGGTGACGCTCATCGTCGTCATCCGCAGAGGACGCGGAGGTGCTGCCGATGCAGGAGGCCGGGAGAAGAACACTTCGGTGCCGCCAACGAGTTCTGTGCACCGTCGATGACGTCGTCTATCATGGGTCGTCGGAGGGTGGGACGCGCTGGCGTCCCTGACGGAGGGGAAGATCATGGCAGCGCAGATCGGTGCTGACTTCGAGCAGATGCTCGAGAACATCCACACGCTCGTCAAGAGCATCGAAGCGGCCGGAGTCGGTTCGCGGTCCACGGAGATCGAAGGGCTACGGACGAACACCACGTCGACCTACCTGAATTCCGCATCGGACTATACGGCAGGTCTGGAGAGGCTGATCGCCGAGCTCAGCGCGGACACGGCGGCGTTCCGCGACGCACTCAAGGCTGTCGTCGATCAGAAGCAGGCGTCTGAAGAAAGCCTCTCGGCTACTCTGGCTCAGATCGGGGAGGTGGTGGACGACCCGACGCTCGTTTCATCGGCTCACCTCCAGAGTGCCGCTGAAACGCCAGCGACGAGCGGCTCGTCGTCCTCGACGGGAACCGCGGGGGACGACGACAGCGGTTCGGTCAGCTACTGATGCTGCGGCGTCGATGGAGCGCAGCCTCCCTCGCGATGACCTTCGTCGTCGCGAGCCTTCTGGCACCGGGAACGGCAGTCGCTCAGGACTTCTCGTCGGGGGGTGCGCTGTGGTACGTCGACGCGATGAAGATCTCCGCGATCCACGACGCAGGAATCACAGGAGAAGGTGTGACCGTCGCGGTGTTCGATGGCGGGCTGTACCCAGAGGTCTCGAACCTGCAGGGCGCGGATATCGAAGTGCGCGACCTCGCGGAGTGCCCCGACCCGACAGATCCTGCTCCATCGGCGTTCGAGTCGCTGCAACACGGCACGTCGGTCACTTCTCTGATCGTGGGTAACGGGACGTCGGACACCAGTTCCGGCCCGGTGGGGATCGCTCCGGATGCGAAGATCCTCTACTACGGCGCACTGCAGACCGACTGCGATGTCGATGCCTTCCCCGCAGCCCTCGCGGACGCCGTGGCGCAGGGTGCCGACATCGTGTCGATGTCGGGTGGATACCGACGTCTGGACGATGAACTGTCTGCGCCCGCTGCCGCCGCAGTCGCGGACGCGCTCAGAGCAGGGGTTCTGGTCGTGGCCAGCCTCCCGAACGCCGACTCAGTGTGGGAGAACGAGCTCGGAGACATCAACGGTGTCGTGAATGTCGCAGCGGTCGACGCCATGGCGCAGGCGGCCAAGAAGCGTGATGGATCTGACATGACCAACGACGATGTCGATGTGGTCGCTCCCGGAGTGGATGTCGCGGGCGTCGGCTGGGACGGCACATGGGGCATGTCAGCATGGTCGGGCAGTTCCGCCGCCACCCCGATCGTCGCCGGAGTGCTTGCCCTCGGAGTGCAGAAGTGGCCGGACGCCACAGCCTCGCAGCTGCTCCAGTCGCTGATCCGCAACACGGGGTCGACTCCGCACGAGCTTGAGTGGTCGAACAAGTTCGGCCACGGGATCGTCAACGCGACTCGCCTGGTGGAGGAGGATCCATCGCAGTACGCGGATGAGAACCCGCTTTTCACCGACGGCCAAGTCCCGACGTTCGACGAGGTCTATGCATCGACGGACCCTTCCTCGACTGGCGATCCGGAGTCGGGGGGAGATGGAATGTCGGCGGTGCTCCCCTGGGTTCTCTTGGGTGGCGGAGTCGTAGTCGTAGTCGTAGTCGTGATCATCACAATGAACCGCAGAAAGAGTGGAGGGCGCGAAGATGTATAACCCCAATGTGTGTACACCGACGATGTTCGAGGACGAGCTGCGCGCGTTGACCAGCATGCCCTCGTTCTCCGATCCGCAGCTGAGCGATCGCATCACCGCTGTCATCGAGCTCCGTCAAGCGATCAAGGCCGTTCGTGAGATTCCAGGCTGGAGTGGTGACTCGGAGGGCAACGCGCAGAATCTTCTCGATCGTATGGAAAGCAATGCCAACAGCATCCACGCGGAACTGGTCGCCATGCGGGTCAAGCTCGGAAGTGCGTCGTCGGAGACCAGGAAGGCAGCATCCGCGGCGCTCTCGGCGTTGCCCTCTGCGTCTGCCGAAGGATTTTTGGCCGACGCCGGCCGAAACCTCGCTGGGCTGACAGACGGTTGGGGTGGTTTCGACACGGGTGAGCTGGTGGCTCAGGAAGAAGCGAAGCTCGCCGCCGAGCGTGAACAGGCGGCGATGAACGAGCTCGCGAAGATTCGGTCCACCCTCTCAGGGCATGCGGCGACCCAGTACAGGGATGAGCCCGCGAGCAACAATGTCGACACGACATCCGTCCCGCTCCCCGTGATCGATGTCGAGGGCATCGACTCGCGCGTGCCTCCCGTCGGCAGCAACGGACCCTCCGGCGGTCCCGGCACGTCGCCGGGCGGAACCGGCGTCGGCAGCGTGGCTCCGCCACAGGTCGGCACGTGGGTTCCCGGCGGTGGCGGCGACGGCGGCTGGGTCAACGGCGGTAACGGTGGCTCTGGCGGCGGTAACACCGGCACCATCGGGGACAACGGCTGGGACAACGGTGACAACGGTGGGTCGGGAGGCAACGGCGGCTCCAACCCCAGCGTCGACTCGCCGAACGGCGGCACACTTCCGGGATACCCCGGCATCGGTGGCGGCGGTGGCGGCGGAGGCCTGCTCGCCGGCGGATCCGGCGGTTCGGGCACGCTCGGCGCGGCGGTCGTGGGCGGCGCAGGAGCTGCGGCGCTCATGGGTGCACGCTCGGCGTCGCTCAATGGCGCGGGCGGCGCAGGTCTGTTCGGCGGTGGCGGAAGCGGTGCCGGTGCAGGTGCGGCCACGGCCGGACGCGGACTGCTCGGCATGGGCGGTGCGACCGGTCCCGGTGGTCTCGGAGCAGCGGGCTCGGCATCCGGCTCGGCGACCGGCGCTGCCGGGGGAACGACGGCAGGGGCGGGTGGCCGCTCGATGGCGCCGGGCATGATGGGCGGAGCAGCCGGAGACGACGAGAAGCGCCGCGACCGCTCCGGTCTCGGTGGCCCGATCGCCCCCAAGCTCGAAGACGACGAGGAAGCCGGGCCCCGGTCGCGATCCGCCCAGGCGGGCAGCCGCGACACGCTGCGCTGACCCCGTCTCCATACCGATATGCGCTCCCGGCGGCCCTTGGGCCGCCGGGAGCGTTCAGTTCGAGGTAGTAGGCTGGGCGACTGGTCGATGTCTCGACATCGAGAGAATTACCAGACAGCAGCCCAGTGAAGGAACCACAGTGGATCTGTACGAGTACCAGGCACGAGACGTTTTCGAGAAGTACGGAGTGCCGGTCCTCGCCGGCATCGTCGCCGACACCCCTGAGGAGGTGAAGGCAGCCGCTGAGAAGATCGGCGGCGTCGTCGTCGTCAAGGCCCAGGTCAAGACCGGTGGTCGCGGCAAGGCCGGCGGCGTCAAGGTCGCGAAGACCCCCGAAGAGGCATACGAGGCCGCGAAGGCGATCCTCGGTCTCGACATCAAGGGCCACATCGTCAAGCGCGTCATGGTCGCGCAGGGTGCGCGCATCGCCGAGGAGTTCTACTTCTCCGTGCTGCTCGATCGCGCCAACCGTTCGTACCTGAGCCTCTGCTCGGTCGAGGGCGGCATGGAGATCGAAGAGCTCGCGGTCGAGCGTCCCGAGGCGCTCGCGCGCGTCGAGGTCAACCCGCTGACGGGCATCGACAAGCAGAAGGCGGTCGAGATCGCTCGCGCCGCCAACTTCCCCGAAGACCTGATCGAGAAGGTCTCCGACGTCTTCGTCAAGCTCTTCGACGTCTACAAGGGCGAAGACGCGACTCTCGTCGAGGTCAACCCGCTGGTCCGCACCGAAGAGGGCGACATCATCGCCCTCGACGGCAAGGTCACGCTCGACGACAACGCCTCCGAGATCCGTCACCCTGAGCACGAGGCGCTCGAAGACAAAGACGCAGCCGACCCGCTCGAGGCCAAGGCCAAGAAGAGCGGCCTGAACTACGTCAAGCTCGACGGCGAGGTCGGAATCATCGGCAACGGTGCAGGACTCGTCATGTCGACGCTCGACGTCGTCGCCTACGCCGGTGAGAACCACAACGGCGTCAAGCCCGCCAACTTCCTCGACATCGGCGGCGGCGCCTCGGCTGAGGTCATGGCCGCAGGCCTCGACGTCATCCTCGGCGACCCGCAGGTCAAGAGCGTGTTCGTCAACGTCTTCGGTGGCATCACGGCGTGCGACGCCGTCGCCAACGGAATCAAGGGCGCTCTCGAGACCCTCGGCAGCGCGGCCTCCAAGCCGCTCGTCGTGCGCCTCGACGGCAACCGCGTCGACGAGGGTCGCGCGATCCTCGCCGAGTACGCGCACCCGCTCGTCACGCTCGCCAGCACCATGGACGAGGGCGCCGACAAGGCCGCCGAGCTCGCAAACGCCTGAGACACAAGGACTAGAGAAATGTCGATCTACCTCAACAAGGACTCCAAGGTCATCGTCCAGGGCATCACCGGCGGCGAGGGCACCAAGCACACGGCACTCATGCTGAAGGCCGGCACCCAGGTCGTCGGTGGCGTGAACGCCCGCAAGGCCGGCACCACGGTCTCGCACACCGACAAGGACGGCAACGCCGTCGAGCTCCCCGTCTTCGCCTCGGTCGCCGAGGCCATGAAGGAGACCGGCGCAGACGTGTCGATCGCCTTCGTGCCGGGCGCGTTCACGAAGGACGCGATGATCGAGGCCATCGACGCCGAGATCCCGCTGCTCGTCGTCATCACCGAGGGCGTCCCCGTGGGCGACTCGGCCGAGGCGTGGGCCTACGCGCAGAGCAAGGGCAACACGACCCGCATCATCGGACCGAACTGCCCCGGCATCATCACCCCCGGTGAGGCGCTCGTCGGCATCACCCCGGCGAACATCACCGGCAGGGGCCCGATCGGCCTCGTGTCGAAGTCGGGTACCCTGACGTACCAGATGATGTTCGAGCTGCGCGACCTGGGCTTCTCGACCGCCATCGGCATCGGCGGCGACCCCGTCATCGGCACGACGCACATCGACGCGCTCGCCGCATTCGAGGCCGACCCCGAGACCAAGGCGATCGTGATGATCGGTGAGATCGGTGGCGACGCCGAAGAGCGCGCAGCCGACTACATCAAGGCGCACGTCACCAAGCCGGTCGTCGGCTACGTCGCGGGCTTCACGGCTCCCGAGGGCAAGACCATGGGTCACGCCGGTGCGATCGTCTCCGGCTCCGCCGGTACCGCTCAGGCCAAGAAGGAGGCCCTCGAGGCCGCCGGTGTCAAGGTCGGCAAGACGCCGTCCGAGACCGCTGCTCTGATGCGTGAGATCGTCGAGTCGCTCTAAGCGCTATGATTGAAGAGAAGGCCCTGGACTCCACTCCGGGGCCTTCTTTCATGCCCGGGCCCGACTGATTTGATCCAGACGATGGACGATCTGCTACCGTCGATCACGTGGCGGGGACAATCGAGGTCGACTTCGACGGTATTCAGCTTGCGATCGACGGCCTCATCACGGATCTCTCCGATCTGAACCTGTCGCTCCAGACCTTCGACACCGAGTCGCAGTATCTGCTTCAGCTGTGGGAGGGCGAGGCCGCCGAGGCGTTCCGGATCGCTCAGCAGTCGTGGGCCGAGGACGGCGAGGTGCGTCGTGAGGAGCTCGAACGGATGATCGCCGCATTGGGAGACGTCCTCGAGATCTACTCATCCACGGAGCAGCGGCTCCGAGACCTCTGCGGTGTGTCATGACCGACTTCGGAGCAGACGATACGGCGACTGCGAGCGAGAGGCTCGCGGCGATGCAACGGCGCTACCGCGAATCCGTCGCGGAGTATCGCAGCACCATGGCCGATATCGAGAGCCAGGTGATCAAGGGCCTCGCGCAGATGGCGACGGTGAAGGTCGAGGTCACCTCAGCCGAGGACAAGCGGATCGCCGCGATCCGTATCGGAACCGGTCTCGCAGCTCCCGGCCGATACGAGCTTGCCGCAGCGGTCACACGCGCGATCCAGGATGCCATCGTTCGCGTGCCTCGGATGAAGGCGCCAGACCACACCGAGACGATGGTCGATGCCTTCCGCGCCGGACGATCCCTCGCCGAGATCGCCCAGGACTTCCGCCTCGCGGAGCGTCTCGACGAGGTCCGCAGCTACGCGGGCTCGGACGTCTCGGTGAGCATGCGGCTCGGCTGTCTCGACGCGATCCACTTCGACGAGTCCTGGTACCGGTCCGCTGCACTCGGCGACATCGAGACCGCGGTCGTGACACGGGTGAACGCCGCATTCGACTGGGAGGACAGCAATGGGTGATGGGTTCGCGGTGAGGGTCGAGGCCCTGCACGCCGATGCCGCCGTGTGGTCCGAATGGTCGTCGCGGATGGACTCGCGAGACGATGCGCTCACATCGTCGCTCGATGTCTGGGCGTTCTCCGATCAGCCGGGATTTGCCGACGTCCGTGCCGCCTACGTCGCGAAGTTGGGGCACCTCCGACAAGAACTGGCGGCCGGCGCTCGGGCATCGACCGCGATCTCCGAACGGCTCGCACACGTCGCCGGGGAGTACAGCGAGGCCGAGAACCGCAGTGAAGCGGCTGTGGCGAGAGCGGGTTCGTGATGCATCCCGAACTGATCGGCCGGGAGATCCTCCGAGCCATCGATGGTGCGATGGGCGAGATCGACACTCTCGTCCGGACCGCGCCGGCCGCTCTGAGGGCGGCCGCCGACAGTCTCACGTATCTCGGGCTTCCTTATCCCGACTGGGCGAAGGACGCCGCCTACGAGGCGGCTCTCGCCACCGTGATGCTCCAACTGACCATCGCTCGCGAGGCCTTGGGCTTCCTGCGAGATGAAGTCGCGAAGTGGGGAATGCCCACTCAGCTTCGGAGCGAGGCCTTCCGCCTGGAGACCCAGGTCCGCACCCTTTTCGCCGGCCTCGCCGACGACAGCGATCTCGCCTCGATGGAGGCACTGCAGGACGCCGCTTGGGACTCGCCCATCGTCGACATGTACTCGCAGGCGTTCCAGGAGCAGCGAGATCAGATAGCGCAGATGATCCCGGTGGTCGATGCGCTGACGCGGACGCTTCGAGACAGCGCGGCATCCCAGGACTCCTGGTACCAGGAGAATCTCCTGGCAGGCGTCGGATTCGGCGTCTCTACTGCGGGCGTCGTCGCCTTGGTCGTGACGGGTGTGTCGGGCATCGGCGCGATCGTCGGCGCCGTGATCACGCTCATCGGTTGGATACTCTCGGCGATCGGGCAGATGCTGACGCATCCGGCTTCCCAAGGGCGTGCCGACACGCTCATCGCCGTGCTCCGCGATGCTCACATACCCGAATGGCCGAACTCCAGATTCGCGTGGTGACATGATGCGGGAGACGACCCTGATCGACGCCGGATGGTACGCGATCTCTCAGCGCCCGGCGATCCTTCGGTGGTGGGATGGCCGGGTATGGACCGTCGAGCTCATCGTCGGCGCGTCGAAGGCCGCCCAGGGGACACGTATCTCGGCACCGAAGATGCTGAGTCGCGAGCGCATGGTCGCGACTTTCGTCTGGGTCATGGCGGGTCTGTGGCTCGCCCTCGCCGTGTTCGGAATCGTCGGAGGGGGGCGGGGGTTGCTCTGGGCACTCGCGCCGGTGCCGTTCGTCATCGCCGCGGTGATCCTGGAGAACCGACTCCGGTCGCACCGACGACTTCTCGCCTCAGATGCCCCACCACCGTTCGGACTCCTGCCCGTCGGTGGTTGACCGACGGCAGAGCACTGAGGAATGATCCTCGGACTGGCCACACACTTCACAGGAGGCGCGATGTCCGCATCACCGACGCCCGGCTCTTCGAATCCGAACCCGAGCCCTGACCCGAACACCGCGTGGGCGCCGGCGGGATGGTATCCGACGGGTACTCCGGGACTCTCCCGGTGGTGGGACGGCTCCCGGTGGACGGATCACATGGCTCGACCGTCCGGAGTGTTCGACGCACGTTCCTATCGACGGATGCTCCTGACCATGATGATCGTCTGGCCCGCGCTGGCGATCATCTACTTCGTGGTCCTTCTCGTCTTCGGCACCATGTGGGGATGGAATATCGGCCTCCTCACCTCCATGGGCCTGCCTGCGATCGCATTCGCGATCGGGGCGGTCGTCGTGGTGATCCTCGTGCGACGTCGGCTTCTCGAGGTCCCTCTCGCATCTGCGCTCACGCCACGCTGATTCTCTGACCGTTCCTGCACACGACAGGGCGCCACCGTTCCCGCACATGACGGAGGGGCGGATGCAGCTCGCATCCGCCCCTCCGATGTGCTGTCGCGTGGCTCAGGCGACGCCGAACAGCGCTTCGATCGGTCCGCGGGCGAAGAAGATCACGAAGCCGGCGGCGACGATCCACAGCAGCGGGCTGATCTTGCGGGCCTTGCCGGAGAGCGCCTGGATGAGTACCCAGCTGACGAAGCCGGCGCCGATTCCGTTGGCGATCGAGTATGTCAGCGGCATCACGGTCACCGTCAGGAACACGGGGAGCAGCACGTCGAACTCGGTGAGGTCGATGTACTTGATCTGCGCCATCATCATCGCGCCGACGATCACGAGGGCGGCGGCCGCGATCTCGGTCGGGACGATCGAGGTGAGCGGCGTGAGGAACATCGCGAGCAGGAACATCCCGCCCGTGATCAGGTTCGCGAAGCCGGTGCGCGCGCCTTCTCCGATGCCCGCTCCGGACTCGATGAACACGGTGCTCGACGACGACGAGGTGCCGCCACCGACGATCGCGCCGACGCCTTCGACGACCAGCGCCGACTTGATGCGGGGGAAGTCGCCGTTCTCGTTCGCGAGATCGGCCTCCTTGGCGAGACCGGTCATGGTGCCCATCGCGTCGAAGAAGTTCGAGAAGACGAGGGTGAA
>Ga0308166_1000903_pt1 | contig 34853 bp, 29 predicted proteins | sample PhyCR2_2_FD_202137 | JGI IMG/M metagenome (GOLD analysis project Ga0308166, IMG submission 202137) | Phyllosphere microbial communities from UC Gill Tract Community Farm, Albany, California, United States - DLSLCC.R2 | ecosystem: Host-associated > Plants > Phyllosphere > Unclassified | place...
GGATGCGCCACATGCCTTCCACGTATTCCTTGGCGAAGCCCCAGTCGCGCTTGGCGTCCAGGTTGCCCAGCTCCAGCACGTCCAGCTTGCCCAGCTTGATCTTGGCAACGGAATCGGTGATCTTGCGGGTGACGAACTCGCGGCCGCGCAGCGGCGACTCGTGGTTGAACAGGATGCCGGACGAGGCGAAGATACCGTACGACTCGCGGTAGTTCACGGTCATCCAGTGCGCGTACAGTTTGGCGACGCCATACGGGCTGCGCGGGTAGAACGGCGTGTCTTCCTTCTGCGGAATCGCCTGCACCTTGCCGAACATTTCGGAGGTGGACGCCTGGTAGAAACGGATCTTCGGATCGACGATGCGGATCGCCTCGAGCAGGTTGACCGCGCCCAGGCCCGTGATCTCGCCGGTGGTGATCGGCTGCTCGAACGAGACGCCGACAAAGCTCTGCGCGGCCAGGTTGTAGACCTCGCCGAACTGGCCGTTCTGCAGCAGGCGGATCGACGACGACAGGTCCGTCAGGTCGTGTTCGACCAGTTTCAGGTTCGGGTGATTCTGGATGCCCAGTTCTTCGATACGCCAGAAGTTGACGGAGCTCGTACGACGGAACGTGCCAGTGACTTCATAACCTTTTTCCAGCAGCAGTTGCGCGAGGTAGGCGCCATCCTGGCCGGAAATGCCCGTTACCAGGGCGCGTTTCATAGTTTGCATAGTGTTGGGATTCCAGAACGGCTTGATCGTGAAGCCCAACATTGTAGCAGAAGCAATTCATTCAAATACGGCCGACAAGACGTTGCCTCGCCGGCCGGGTCAACGTCCGATCACTCCGCAGCCTTGCCGTAGCAATGCGGGCAGGACACCTCATATACGTACTCCGGCGCCAGTTGCTGGCGCGGCGTGACGACGGCGCGGCAGGCGAAGCACTGTACCGTCTCGGTCGGCTGCAGCTGCGGATTGAGCGCCGTGCGGTAGTCGAACACGAAGCAGTCGCCCGTGTAATGGGCGCCGCCCACTTCCTCGAAATACTTCAGGATGCCGCCTTCGAGCTGGTAGACGTTGTCGTAGCCGATGTTCTGCATATGGATCGCCGCCTTCTCGCAGCGGATGCCGCCCGTGCAGAACGTGACGACGGTCTTGCCGGCGAAATCGTCCTTGTGATCGGCGATCACCTGCGGGAATTCCGTGAACTTCTTGATGCGGTAGTCCACCGTGTTCTCGAACGTGCCCACGTCCACTTCGAAATCGTTGCGGGTGTCGACCATGACGACGGGCTTGCCGTTGTCGTCGTGACCCTGGTCCAGCCAGCGCTTCAGCGTGGGCGCATCGACGAACGGCGCGCGGCCTTCTTCCGGCTTGATCAGCGGCATGCGCATCGTGATGATTTCCGCCTTGATCTTCACCAGCATGCGCTTGTGCGACTGCTCCACCGACAGGCTTTCCTTCACTTCCAGATCCGCCAGGCGGGCATCGGCGCGCACCCACGCCAGGTACTCGTCGATATTGCCGCGCGTACCGGACAGGAACATATTGATCCCCTCCGGCGTCAGCAGCACGGTGCCCTTCAGGCCCAGGCGCTGCGTGACTTCCTGGTAGCGCGGGCGCAGATCTTCCAGGTTGTCGAGCGTGATGAACTTGTACGCGGCGATATTGACGAACGGTTCGGCCGCAGGATGCGCGGAATGCGCGACGCCGGACGCGGCGGTGGCGTCGAAAGTGCTTGCTTGCATAGGGATCAGAGAGGAAATTTCCGGAACAGGCGACATTATAAGGCAATGCGTTGCTGCTGTATTGCGGCTCGCCCCGCCGTTTGGTTCCGAAGTCGCGACGCCAGCGGCTTTCGGTGACTTCCCGGCACGGCAACGCCGCCGGCCCGCGAGTCACCGGGGACTGGCTCCTCTCGGGCCGAAGGGCCCGCGAGGTGCCTGTCCCCGACGTAACGGCACGATGCAAAGCCGCGGCAGCCAACGCGCCCGGCGACGGGTAAAATAGCGGATTCCCATCAGTTGTCAGCGTTAGCAAATGAGCATCGACACCATCGAACAGACCGGCGCAGTCGTGCTGCCGGACGAACCCGCGCCTCCCACCGGACCCGCCTTTGTCCACCTGCGCGTGCACTCGGAATACTCGATCGTGGACGGCCTCGTGCGCATCGACGATCTCGTCAAGGCCGCCGCCAAGGACAAGCAGGCGGCGCTGGCCGTCACCGACCTGTCGAACCTGTTCGGCATGGTCAAGTTCTACAAGACGGCACGCGGCAAGGGCGTCAAGCCCGTCATCGGCTGCGACGTCTGGATCACCAATGACGACAATCGCGACAAGCCATCGCGCCTGCTGCTGCTGGCGAAGAACCGCGTCGGCTACCTGCAGCTGTGCGAACTGCTGTCGATGGCGTGGCTGACGAACCAGTACAAAGGCCGCGCCGAGCTGCGCACCGAATGGCTGGCGGAGCTGAAGGACAAGACGTACGATATCTTCCCCGGCGAGAGCGGCGCCAACGGCCTGATCGCGCTGTCCGGCGCGCAGTTCGGCGACATCGGCAGCGCCATCGACAACGGCAACCTGGAGTTGGCCGAGCGCCATGCGCAGAAATGGTCGGCGATCTTCCCCGGCCACTTCTACATCGAGATCCAGCGCGCGGGGCAGCCGAACCAGGAGGCGCAGGTGCGCCATTCCGTGGCGCTGGCCGCGAAGTTGCGCCTGCCCGTCGTGGCGACGCATCCCGTGCAGTTCATGTCGGAGAAGGAGTTCATTGCCCACGAGGCCCGCATCTGTATCGCCGAAGGCGAGATGATCGCCAACGCCAAGCGGGTCAAGCGCTTCAACGAGCAGATGCGCTTCCTGACGCAGGAGGAGATGGCGATCCTGTTCGAGGACCTGCCGGCCGCGCTGGAGAACTCCGTGGAGATCGCCCGGCGCTGCAACGTCACGCTCACCCTGGGCAAGCCGCAGCTGCCGAACTTCCCCACGCCGGGCATGACGATCGACGAGTTCCTTGTGGCCGAAACCAAGAAGGGCCTGGAGATGCGCCTGGCGCACCTGTACCCGGACCCGGTCGAGCGCGAGAAGCAGCGCCCGCGCTACGAGGAGCGGCTGGAGTTCGAGAACAACACGATCATCAACATGAAGTTCCCGGGCTACTTCCTGATCGTGGCGGAGTTCATCCAGTGGGCCAAGGACAACGGCGTGCCCGTCGGCCCGGGCCGGGGTTCCGGTGCCGGTTCGCTGGTCGCCTACTGCCTGCTGATTACCGACCTGGACCCGCTGCGCTACAACCTGCTGTTCGAGCGTTTCCTGAACCCGGAACGGGTTTCGATGCCCGACTTCGACATCGACTTCTGCCAGGAAGGGCGCGACCGCGTCATCCAGCACGTCAAGGAACTGTACGGCAAGGACGCCGTCTCGCAGATCGCCACGTTCGGTACGATGGCGGCCAAGGGCGCGATCCGCGACGTGGGTCGCGTGCTCGATTTCGGCTACAACTTCTGCGACGGCATCTCGAAGCTGATCCCGTTCAAGCCGGGCAAGCCGGTGACGATCGCGGATGCGATCGACGAGGAACCGCTGCTGAAGGAACGCCTGGAGAACGAAGAGGAAGTGCGCCAGCTGCTCGATCTCGCGCAGCAGGTCGAAGGCATCACCCGTAACATCGGCATGCACGCCGGCGGCGTGCTGATCGCGCCGGGCAAGCTGACCGACTTCTGCCCGCTGTACACGCAGGGCGGCGATGGCGGCGTCGTGTCGCAGTACGACAAGGACGACGTGGAGGCCGTGGGCCTCGTGAAGTTCGACTTCCTGGGCCTGACGACGCTGACGATCCTGGACCGCGCGGTGAACTACATCCGCGAGCTCGATCCGGCGATGAAGGACTTCGACCTGGCCAAGGTGCCGCTGACGGACCGGCCGTCGTACGACCTGCTGACCAAGGCGAAAACGGTGGCCGTGTTCCAGCTGGAGTCGCGCGGCATGCAGGGCATGCTGAAGGACGCGCGGCCCGACCGCTTCGAGGACATCATCGCGCTGGTGGCGCTGTATCGTCCCGGCCCGATGGACCTGATTCCGGACTTCTGCAAGCGCAAGCACGGCGAGAAGTTCGACTATCCCGATCCGCGCACGGAAGGCATCCTGTCCGAGACCTACGGCATCATGGTCTACCAGGAGCAGGTCATGCAGATGGCGCAGATCATCGGCGGCTACTCGCTGGGCGGCGCCGACATGCTGCGCCGCGCGATGGGCAAGAAGAAGGCCGAGGAGATGGCCGAGCACCGCGAGATCTTCCGCAAGGGCGCGGGCGAGCGCGGGCTGACGACGGAAAAGGCCGACGAGATCTTCGACCTGATGGAGAAGTTCGCCGGCTACGGTTTCAACAAATCGCACGCCGCCGCGTACGCGCTGCTGTCGTATCACACGGCCTACTTGAAACAGCACCATACGGCCGCGTTCATGGCGGCCAATATGTCGCTGGCGATGGACGACACGGAAAAGGTCAAGATCCTTGTCGAGGACTCGATCGAAGTGTGCGGCCTGAAGATCCTGCCGCCGGACATCAACCTGTCGGCCTACCGCTTCCGTCCGGACGGCCCGGCGCCGTCCGTCACCGGCAAGAAGGTCACCAACATCCGCTATGGCCTGGGCGGCGTCAAGGGCGCGGGCCAGAACGCGATCGAAGCGATCATCGCCGCGCGCGAGGCCGACGGTCCGTTCGTCAGCCTGTTCGACTTCTGCCGCCGCGTGGACAAGAAGCAGATCAACCGCCGCACCATCGAGGCGCTGATCCGCTCCGGCGCGTTCGACTGCTTCGGCGTGGATCGTTCCGTGCTGTTCGCCTCCGTCAGCTTCGCGATGGAATGCGCCGACCAGGAAGCGCGCGCCGCGAACCAGGTCAGCCTGTTCGGCGGCGACGACAGCGACCTCGTGGCCCCGCCCGAGTACGTGCAGGCGCAGGCCTGGACGGATCGCCAGAAGCTGGCCGAGGAAAAGATCGCGCTCGGGTTCTACCTGTCCGGGCACATGTTCGACAGCTATGCGGTCGAAGCGCGCCGCTTTGCCCGCACCAAGCTCTCCGAGCTGGAGCCGTCGCGCGAGCCGCGCATGATGTGCGGCGTCATCACGGGCATCCGCACGCAGATGACGCAGCGGGGCAAGATCCTGATTGTCTCGCTGGACGACAAGAGCGCCGTGGTGGAAGTGACGGTGTACAGCGAAATCTTCGAAGCCAATAAAAAATGCTTCAAGGAGGACGAGTTCCTCGCCGTGACCGGCAAGGTGTCGGAAGACCGCTTCACCGGCGGCCTGCGCATCTCGGCCGAAAAAGTCTACGACATCGTGGCCGCGCGTCTGCAGTTCGGCCGCCAGATGGGCTGGATGCTGCCGCAGGCCGTGCCCGCCGCGAAACTGCGCGACGTGCTGGCGCCGCACCGCGACGACTACGGCCTGCCGGTGCAGATGCGCATCCAGCCGCAGGGCATCGAGTGCGTGCTGCAGCTGGGCGACGACTGGCGCGTGGCGCCATCCGATGCGCTGACCGTGGCGCTGGAGCAGGTGCTGGGCGCGCGCGAGGTGGCGGTGGAGTACTGACCCCCGGCACGCCGGCACCGCAGGCTTAGAAACCTCCGGCCGGAGCCGCCGACTCGAGAGTCACCGGGGACTGGCTCCTCTCGGGCCGAAGGGCCCGCGAGGTGCCTGTCCCCGACGTTTGGTCCGAAGTCGCGACAGCGTGCGACCTTTGTTGACTTCACGCCGTTGACAGCGTTGGCGCGGGCGCGACGGAAGCCGGATGCAGCACGTCGGGGACAGGCACCTGTTGCCGGGCGTTCGCCCCGCAACAGGTGCCAGTCCCCGGCACGCCAACGCCGCCGACTGAGGAGCCACCGAGCCCGACGGCGGTGGAGTACTGACCTCGTCCCGGCCGCCGGCTTGGACCCTCCGTCCGGAGCCGTCGGCTGCGAGTCACCGGGGACTGGCTCCTCTCGGGCCGGAGGGCCCGCGAGGTGCCTGTCCCCGACCTTTAGCCCGAAGTCGTGACGGCGGGCTGCCTTCGTTGACTTCACGCCGTTGACAGCGTTGGCGCGGGCGCGACGGACGCCGGATGCAGCACGCCACGCCAACGCCGCCGACTGAGGGGCCACCGAAGAGCCACCGAAGAGCCGTCGACCAAGCCACCGAAGAGCCGCCGACCGAGCCGCCTCCAGCTGCCCTGTTGCGGCGGAACGTCAGCGCCTCGTCCGCCCGGCTCGGCATTGACCTGTCGCCACCACCGCCACCGCGCGCTGACGCATAATCGACCGGACAACACTCAGTCTGGGGTGCGCCGGCCATGCTGTTCAACTCCCACGCCTTCCTGTTCGGCTTCCTGCCCGTCGTGCTGCTGGCGTATTTTGCCGCGGCGCACCGGGGCGGGGAGTGGGCCAATGCCGTGCTGGCGGCGGCCTCGCTGTTTTTCTATGGCTGGTGGGACGTGCGCTATCTGCCGCTGCTGCTGGGCTCCATCGCCGTCAACTACGCCTGCTCGCTGCGCATCCGTGCCGCCGAGGGCAGGGCGCGCGGCCGCTGGCTGGGCATTGCCGTGGCGGCGAATCTTGCGCTGCTGGGCTGGTACAAATACGCGGGCTTCCTTGCCGGCGCGGCCGCCGCGCTGACGGCCTGGCAGGTGCCGCTGGTAAAAATCGTGCTGCCCGTCGGGATCTCGTTCTTCACGTTCACGCAGATCGCGTTCCTGGTCGACACGGCGCGCGGCCTGGTGCGCGAAAGCCGCTTCCTGCATTACCTGCTGTTCGTCACCTACTTCCCGCACCTGGTGGCGGGACCGGTGCTGCACCACCGCGAAATGATGCCGCAGTTTGCCGATCGCGCGAATCTGCTGCCGCGCGCGTCCAACTTTGCCGTCGGCGCCTCCATTTTCGCCATCGGCCTGGCCAAGAAAGTGCTCGTTGCCGACAGCCTGGCGCCGTATGCCAACATGCTGTTCAGCGCTCCGCAGGATGCGTCGCTGCTGGTCGCGTGGGGCGGCGTGCTGGCGTACACGTTCCAGCTCTACTTCGATTTCTCCGGCTATTCCGACATGGCGATCGGCCTGTCGCGCCTGTTCGGCGTGCGCCTGCCGCTGAACTTCGACTCGCCGTACAAGGCCCGTTCGGTCGCCGCGTTCTGGCGGCGCTGGCACATGACCCTGTCGCGCTTCCTGCGCGATTACTTGTACGTGCCGCTGGGCGGCAACCGCAAGGGACCATGGCGCCGCCACGTCAACCTGATGACGACGATGGTACTGGGCGGCCTGTGGCACGGCGCCGGCTGGAGCTTCGTCATCTGGGGCGCACTGCACGGCATCTACCTCGTCATCGACCATGCATGGACGTCGCTGCGCACTCGCCTGGGCTGGCACGGCGGCGGCTTCATCGCGTGGGCGTTGACGTTTGGCGCCGTCTGCGTCGCATGGGTGTTCTTCCGCGCGCCGGACCTGACGACGGCACAGGCGATCCTGCGCGGCATGGCCGGCGTGGAGGGCGTGGCGCTGCCGGATGCCGTCGGCATGCGCCTCGGCGCACTGCGCGGCATGCTGGAAAGCGTCGGCGTGACGTGGTACCTGGGTGGCGGCACGCGGCTGATCGAGACGTGGGCTTGGGTGATGCTCGCGGCAGCGATCGCGCTCGGCATGCCGAACACGCAGCAGATCATGCGCCCCTGGGAACCCGCGCTGGATGCGCGCCCGGCGTCGCCCCGGCCGCGCTGGCTGGAATGGCAGCCGGCGCGGCGCCATGCGCTGGCGCTGGGCGTGCTGACGGTGCTGAGCGTACTGTCGCTGAACCAGCCCAGCGATTTCCTGTACTTCCAGTTCTGACCATGGACGCGCGCCACCGCCGTTATCTGCGCTGGCTGCTGGCGACGATGCTGGCGGCCGTCGCCGCCATCGCGCTGGTCGTGCTGACGGTCGATCCGTACGGCCTGTATGGCCTGGTCGAAGCGCGCCGTTTCAATCGCGACAAGCCGCCGTTGACCCGCTACCAGAACGAGATCAAGCTGGCGCGCGCGCTGCGGCAGGAGCCGGGCATCGTCATCGTCGGCAATTCGCGCGTGGAGGCGGGTCTCGATCCGGACGGCCCGGCGCTGCGCGGCCGGCATGCCGTCAACCTTGGCCTGGCCGGTACCGGCACGCCGACGGCGGTCAGCCAGCTGCGCTACCTGGCGCTGCACGGTGTACGGCCGCGCCGCGTCATCGCCGGCCTCGATTTCGTCGATGCGCTGACGACGCAGCCGGTTACAAAGGTCGGAGCAGCAGCGCCGCTCAAGGTGTCGCTGCCGGGGCAAGGGTGGCGCGTCGATGCGCTGCTGTCGGCCGCGTCACTGAAGGACGCGCTGCGCACGGTGGCGCTGCAGCACGACCGCGACGCGGCCATCGCCACGGTGCGCGGCTTCAATCCGCTGCGGCAGTACGACAGCACGGCGCGCATCGAAGGTTACGCGGCCATCTTCCGCCAGCGCGCGGAAGAGAACGCGCGCAAGCTGGCGTCGCGCCGGCATGGCGGCCTGGATGTGCCGGGCGTTCAGACGGAACTGCGCGCGCTGCTCGATGCCGCCGCCGGCCCGGGTGTGCAGGTGGACCTGCTGATCTATCCGTATCACGCGCAGCTGCTTGCCACGTTCGAGGCGGCCGGGTTATGGCCCCGTTTCGAAGCGTGGAAGGACGTGCTGGTGGCGGAGGTGGCGGCGGCGCGGGCGCGCCATCCTCAGGCGACGATCCGCCTTGTCGACTTCAGCGGCTACGGGCCATGGCAATGCGAGCCCGTTCCGGCAAAAGGGAGCAGGGCGGTCACGCAATGGTATTGGGAAGCGGGCCATTTCAAGGCCGCGCTGGGAGAGAAGGTGCTGGCGCGGCTGCTGGGCGCGGACGAAGTGTCCGGCTTTGGCACGGTCCTCGAGGAGGCCACTCGCACGGCCAACGCGCAGCGTATCGCCGCCGGGCGGGCCGCCTGCAGGGCCGGGCAGGGCGCGCTGTTCGGCGAAGCCGCCCGGCTGGTGGCCGGGCAGTCGCCGTGAATTACATATCCTTGAGGCTCGTGATCGCGTAGCCTTTGGTACCGATCTGCTGGGACAGTTGCTCGATATGGAAATCGGGCAGGCCATCGGCGTTGTCGTCGACTTCCAGCGCCTTTTGTGCCGGTTCCCAGTCGGTGTTGATCGCTTCCTGGGGAATCGGTTTTCCTTCCGGCACAGCCAGGTAGGAAAAAATGCCATCGTGTTCAGGTCGTCGGTAAATGTCCAGGCGCATCGCGTTCTCCTTGTGAGTTGGATCGAGTTGCAAGCTTGGCAGTACCGCAACAATTGCTCAGTTCGGTACCGCACATGCCGTCGTTACCGGGGAATTCTACTCCGCCAACGTCGCGGCACCTGTTCCGATGGACGCGATCAGGCCAGGGCCGCCAGTTCGCGCAGCCCGGCGGTGGCCTGCGTGGTGCGGTCGGCGGCGCGCTGCAGCACGACGGCGCGGTTGCTGCTCTCCTGGTCGCGCCGGTTTTCCCGGTGCCACAGGTGATACACCTCGGTGGCAAAGGCACCGTCCTTGCGCAGCACGCCCGCGTTGAACAGGCGCACGACGAGGTCCGAGTCCTCGTGGCCCCAGCCGAGGAAGCTTTCGTCGAAGCCGTTCACCTTGTCCAGGTCGGCGCGCCAGACGGCCAGGTTGCAGCTCTTGATGCGCCGCCAGCTGAAGCGCTTGCGTTCGCGGCCCACGTCCGGCAGCACCAGCACCGTCTGCAGAAATTTGTTCAGATGGCCGGCCAGCCGCAGGCGCAGCCGCGCGCCGACGGACAGCCGGTGCAGGTCCAGGTGCCCCTGCAGCAGTTCGCGTGTGTATTCCTCGCTCAGGAGTACGCGGCTGCCGGACACGAGATAGCCGGCCCGGGCCAGCTTGCGGTGCTGGGAGACAAAATTGCGGGCGGGGATGCAGTCGCCGTCGAGGAAGACGATGTAGTCGCCCGTGGCGGCCAGCGTGCCCAGGTTGCGCACGCGGGCGGCGCGAAAGCCGTCGTCCGGCTGCCAGACGTGCCGCAGCGGCACCGGCGCGCGCGCCTGCAGGGCGGCTACGCAGTCCCGCGTGTTGTTCGTCGAGCCGTCATCAGCGATAATGATTTCGAAATTGGTATCGTCCTGCGCAAAGCAGGCTTCGACCACCGCCGTCAGGGCGTCCGGTCGGTTGTACGTCGTGACGATGACAGAGATTTTTGACGCTTGTTGCATGAAGTCGATGCTGCCCGTGTTGATTTTTGCAAGAGCCGCTCACAAAAATATTAATGAATAATACTTTAACCAAGAATGTCGACGTAAAAACTGTCACTGTCACCAGCCTGGTTTTTCTGCTGCCCTTCCTTTGCCTGATCACCCGCACCGGCGTTGGCCTGTGCAGCTTCGGTTTCCTGCTGGCCGCGCTGTGGTGCGCGCGCGAAGGCGTGCCGGCGTTCCGCCGTCATCTTAGCGATATCCGCGGCGTTTTGACAGCGTTCGCCATCGTCTTCGCGTTCGTCGGACTGGTCGTCATGCTGCATGACGGCGTCCCGCTGCGCAACTGGGAAAAGCCCAGCCGCATGCTGCTGGCCGCGAGCGCGCTGGTCGCCGTGCTGGCCTGCCGGCCGACGCGCAAGGCGTTGTGGTGGGGCCTGATCGGCGGCGCCATTGCCGGCGCCGCGGTGTCGAATTACCAGCGCTGGTTCGAAGGCGTGCTGCGTCCGGGCGGCATGATGAACGCGATCACGTTCGGCGACATCGTCCTGTGCATGGGGCTCATGTGCCTGGCCGGCGTACTCGATTTCAAGGGTCGCCAGCGCATCTGGCCGGCGCTGGGCGCCGTCGCGGGCCTGATCGGCACACTGGCCACGGGCACGCGCGGCGGCTGGGTCGCGATCATCTTTGCCGCACTGCTGTTCGTCAAATACGGCCACTACCTGCGCGGCAAATTCGCCAAGGCGGCGGCCGCGCTGGTGGCGCTGATCATGGTCGGCGCGTATCTCGTGCCGCAAACGGGCATCAGCGAGCGCCTGGGGCAGGGCATCAGCGACGTGCGCACGTATTATTCCGGCGGCAGCGCGTACACCAATGTGGGCGTGCGGCTCGAGTTGTGGAAGGGCGCCGGCCTCCTGATCGCCAGGCACCCATGGATGCCGGCGGGGACCGAACAGGTGAAAAGCGAACTGCGCGAGCTGGTCGACGCGGGCCAGCTGCAGCCGTTCGTGCTGGAGGCGGAGCACTTCCACAACGACACCTTGCAGGCGCTCGTCTACGGCGGCACGTTCGGCGCGCTGTGCTGGTTCGCCACGCTGCTGCTGCCGTTCCTGTTCTTCCTGCGCATCCTGCACACTCATGAAACGGCCAGTCCGCACCTGATCGCGCCGGCGCTGGCCGGCCTGCTGCTGGTGCTCAGTTATTTCAGTTTCGGCCTGACGGAAGTGATCTTCTGGTCCACCCGCAGCGCGATGTTCTATGCGCTGATGGTGTTCGTGCTGATGGGGCTGTGCCTGAACGCGCGCGACGCGGTTACCGGGGAGCGCGGCTGACATGTCCCGCATCCTCGTCATCTCCCCGAACTGGATCGGCGACGCCGTCATGGCGCAGCCGCTGCTGCAGCTGCTGCGCGAACGCCATCCCGACGCGCCGATCGACGTGCTCGCGCCGCCCGCTGTGGCGCCCGCGTGGCGCCAGATGGCCGAAGTGGCGGAAGTGCTGCAGACGCCGTTCCGCCATGGCGCGCTGCAACTGCGCGAGCGCTGGCGCTACGCGCGCATGCTCAAGGCGCGCGGTTACGCCGAAGCCTACGTGCTGCCCAACACGCTGAAATATGCACTGATACCGTGGCTTGCCGGCATCGGCCGCCGCGTGGGCTACAAGGGCGAGTCGCGCCATGGCCTGATCAACGTGATGCACCACGACGACGTGCCGCCGCGGCCGATGGTGCCGTTCTACGCGGCGCTGGCCGATGCGCCGGCAGCGCCGCTGCGGGCCGTCGTGCCGCGCCCCAGGCTGCAGGTCGCACCGGCGCAGATGGACGCCGCCGCGGCCAAGGCAGGCCTGGGTGCGGACCGGCCGCTGGTCGTGTTCGCGCCCGGCGCGGAATTCGGTTCCGCCAAGCGCTGGCCGCCCACGCACTTCGCGGCGTTGGCCGAAGCCATCGTGGCCCACGAGCCGCGGGCGCAGATCGCACTGCTCGGGTCACCGAAGGACCGGCCGGTGTGCGACGAGATCGTGGCCGCGCTGACTGAGGCTTCGTCCGCCGCTGTCTTCAATCTGGCCGGGCAGACCAGCCTGGCCGAGGCCATCGCACTGATCGCCCGCTGCGCGGCCATCGTCAGCAACGATTCCGGGCTGCTGCATGTGGCGTCGAGCCTGGACCGGCCCGTCGTCGCCATCTACGGGCCCACGGACCCGGATCACGCGCCGCCGTTTTCCACCATCGCACAATCGCTGTCGCTGCGGCTCGACTGCTCGCCATGCCGGCAGCGCGAGTGCCCGCTGGGGCACCACAACTGCATGCGCGGCATCGATGCGGGGATGGTCTGGCGCACGTTGCAGCCAATGCTGGGCGGGCGCGGCAAGGCCGCCGGCCCGACCTCGTCCTGAGCCGGCGAAACGTTGCAAAAAAAATGGGGACAGACCCCATTTTTCAAGAAACATTGCTGCAAAAAGGGGGCTGTCTCTATTGCAGCAATGTTGCAGCAACTGCTGGGTAGCATTCGGGATGTCATCCTTAGCCAAGGCTGAAACCGGTCTTCCGAAATCGCTTGCTTCCGTGTAGGTTTTCTCCTACAAGCGTCGCAACGCTTTGTTGCACCTTCCATAACTCCTTGATTCCGTTCGCGCGGCGGGCGCTGTTTCCTCATCTGTAATGGCCACCATTTCGCATAATCAACTTGTAAATACTTGTAATGGATGGGTTTTTTGCCGGTGCATTCTTGCTACCTTGAGCGTCCGGTGGCCCCAACCGACATCGCAAACAAGGAGCATCGAATGGGTAATTCGAGGAACTTCGCAGCATCCGTCGCGCTGGCATGCGCAGCGCTCATGAGTCCGGTGGCCTACGCCGCCGACATCACCAACCCTCCCGCCGCGATCGACATTGTCGACGGCGGCGGCTTCTTTGGCCGCCTGATCACCGGCGCCGCGGGCGGCGATACCTTTGCCGACCAGTACACCTTCAGCGCCGCCGACGGGTCGTCCATCCTGGCCGATCTGTTCTCGTACAGCAGCAGCCCGAATAATGGCGTGGACATCACGGCATTCGACCTGTACTCGACCGGCGGCACCCTCGTCGGCACAGGCACGGCCGTCGAATCGGACGGCATCGAGCAATGGCAGCTGTCCACCAGCGGTCTGGCTGCCGACACTTATTATGTCCAGGTGAGCGGCAGTGTCCGCTCGGCGGCAGCGGCCGTGTACTCGGCCAGCCTGGCCGTGACCCCCGTCCCCGAACCGGCCACATACGGCATGCTGCTGGGCGGGCTGGCGCTGGTGGGCGCGATGAGCCGCCGTCGCAAGCATTGACGGCATCGCTTGCGGCACGCGTTCCACGACCGGCCACCGATAACGCGTGTCGCAGGCTTCGGCGCTGTCCCTAATCATCGTGGGAACTTCCCCTGACAACTGCTGTCTTACCTCAGGTATAACAACCGGAGGGCATAGCCGTGGACAGCCAGCAATTTTGCAGAGTGTTCGACGAACTGATGCGCTACCTGCCGCATCTGTCGGGTCAGCAAAGCGAGACGCTGCGCACGCTTCTCGAGCGCAATGGGTCACTGATTCAGTGCGTGGCCGTCATCGAGGAACGCGGCGCGCGCATGCGCCAGTGTCCGCACTGCGCGGGCACCCGGATCTACAAACACGGCATGTCCGCCGGCCTGCAGCGTTACCTGTGCCTGGGGTGCCGGAAGTCATTCAACGCGCTGACGGGCACGCCGCTGGCCGGCCTGCGGCTGCGCGAGAAATGGCTGCCCTATCTGCAATGCATGATCGATTCCAAGACGGTGCGGGCCTCGGCAGCCGCCACCGGCATCCATCGCAATACGAGTTTTCGCTGGCGCCACCGCTTTTTGGCGGACGCCAAACGTCAACGCGACGTACCGTTGCAAGGCATTGTCGAGGCGGACGAAACATATCGGCTTGAATCGCAGAAGGGCTCGCGCCATCTGACCCGACCGGCAAGGAGACGCGGCGGGCATGCCAGCCGACGCGGCATCACGAACGAACACGACTGCATACTCGTCGCCCGCGATCGCGGCGGCGCGACCGTCGACTTCGTGACCGGACGCGGACCAGTGACGAAACAACAGCTGTCCGCCTGCCTGCCGAAGGTGCTCGCTGCCGATGTGCTGCTGGTGACCGATGGTGCTGCCGCGTACCCGGCCTTCGCGACGGCGCATGACATCCTGCACGAGGCCGTCAATCTACGTGCGGGCGTCCGCACGCGTGGCGCCATTCACGTGCAGAACGTGAACCGGTATCACAGCCACTTCAAGACGTGGCTGACGCGCTTCAATGGCGTGGCCAGCCGCTACCTCCCGAACTATCTGGGGTGGCTGTACGGTCGGGACGGCAATCGGATCAGCACGCCTGTGAGCTTCTTGCGGGCATCACTGCTGATGGACGAGAAATCCCTTAGGGACCGGTGACAGCGCCCAGGCGTTCGGCCTTCCAGGCCAACCGAATACTTAGGTCGCAATATTAATTAAGTAATTCTCGCTATTGCACAAATGTCATACTCTCCCGTATAATTGCCGATCAGCAACTTGAATAAACACTTTATTCAGTAGCGATAAGAAAAATTTGATACCACTGATCGGAAATATTATGTTGAAGAAAATCGCTGCTGCCGCAGCACTGGCACTGGTTGCCTCCTCGTCGTTCGCTGCCGCTCCAGTCGCCTTCTACGGCGGTGTGGATGTTGGCGCCACCCGCGTGAGCGATCTGGACGACACCAAAGCCAGCGTCGGCGCATTCGTCGGCTACGGCATCAACCAGAACTTCGCTGTCGAAGTTGGCTACCGCCAGCTGGGCAAGTTCGACTACGACAGCTACTTCGGCGAGATCGATGCCAAGCTGAAGCAGACTCACGTTTCCGTGCTGGGCTTCCTGCCGCTGAACCCGCAAACCGACGTGTACGCGCGTCTGGGCTACAACCAGGTCAAAGTGCGGGAAACGGGTGACGGCTTCTCCTACAAGGAAGACGCGGACCGCGTGCTGTTCGGCCTGGGCCTGAACTACTCGTTCAGCAACCAGCTGTCGGGCCGCGTGGAAGTGCAGAAGGCTGCCAGCAACATCACCAACCTGAGCGCTGCCGCAGTCTGGAAGTTCTAAGGAACGACAGACCCGGCGCTCCCGCGCCGGGTGAAGAAAAGGCACATGCACCCGTACGGGGCATGTGCCTTTTTCATTTGCGGAACGCTGTACGCTCGTTTGGCGAAAGTAACTATTTGTACCTATAGATCGGCGTTTCTGTCATGCGTCAAGCGCATATCCTTATATCTTGCTTAGCCGGACACCAAGCATACGTGTAAAAAGGTCTCGTCAGAGTGTAAGAACTGTCTTACGCCGAAAATAATTGTCGTTGCTCGATAGGTAGTGCACTGATTTACCACGACTTATTATTTGATTCTTTGCGTAAAAAGTAATATTTTCGGTTTTGCAACTTGTAAGCACCTGTAATGCAACATTTTTTGCAATGCGTATCTTTGCTACCTTGAGCGCTCCTCAGCGGCCTCAACCGTAAATAAGATTAGGAGCAACGCATGATCAAAACCAGGAAATTTGCATCCGCAGTGGCCTTCGCCTGCGCCGCCATGGCCAGCCAGGCCGCGCTGGCAGAAGACATCAGCAACCCGATCGCCCCGATCGAGCTGACGGACAACGCCGGCTTCTTCGGTCGCCTGATCACGGGCAACCACCGCGACGATACCTTTGCCGACCAGTACAGCTTCAACCTGTCGAGCGGCAGCTCGGTCGTGGCGGACCTGTTCTCGTACAGCGGCAACGCAAAGAACGGCCTCGACATCACGGGCTTCTCGCTGTTCAGCGCCGATGGCACCCTGATCAGCACGGGCACGCAACTGGAAACGGGCAAGACCGACCAGTGGCACCTGGCCACGGGCGGGCTGTCCGGTAGCGGCTACTATCTGCAAGTGGAAGGCAAAGTGCTGTCGCAAGCCGCTGGCGCCTATACGGCTTCGCTGGCGGTGTCGCCGGTTCCTGAACCTGCAACCTACGGCATGATGCTGGGCGGCCTGGCGCTGGTCGGCGTGATGGCACGCCGCCGCAAGGCTTAATCGTCCACGCCTGCGGCCCGCGGATTTTCTCACCGCTGAGGGACGGTGCCGCAGGCGTATCATCTTTGCCCGAGTCGAAGCATGCCGACTGCATGCAGCACCAATCACATCAGGATGACGTCGTACTGCTCCTGATGATAGGCATTCTCCACCTGCAGCGAAATCTTCTTGCCGATGAAGTCACCCAGCATGGCGAGGTGCTGCGATTCCTCTTCCAGAAACATGTCCACCACTTCCTGCGAGGCGAGGATGCGGAATTCGCGCGGGTTGAACTGCTTGGCTTCGCGCAGCAGTTCGCGCAGGATCTCGTAGCAGATCGTGCGGGACGTTTTCACTTGTCCCTTGCCGCTGCAGGCGGGGCAGGGTTCGCACAGGATGTGCGCCAGCGATTCGCGCGTGCGCTTCCTCGTCATTTCGACGAGACCCAGCGCCGAGAAGCCGCTGACCGAAACCTTGGTGCGGTCGCGCGCCAGTGCCTTCTTCAGTTCCGCCAGCACGTTGTTGCGGTGCTCGGCGTTTTCCATGTCGATGAAGTCCAGGATGATGATGCCGCCCAGGTTGCGCAGGCGCAGCTGGCGGGCGATCGCGTGGGCCGCTTCCAGGTTCGTCTTGAAGATCGTGTCCGCGAAATTGCGGCCGCCCACGTAGCCGCCCGTGTTGACGTCGATCGTCGTCATCGCTTCCGTCTGGTCGACGATCAGGTAGCCGCCCGATTTCAGGTCGACGCGGCGGCCCAGCGCGCGCTGGATTTCTTCCTCCACGCCGTACAGGTCGAACAGCGGGCGCTCGCCCGTGTAGTGCTGCAGCCGTGGCAGTACGCTGGGCGTGTAGATCTTGCCGAACTCGCGCAGGCCGAGGAAGTTCTCGCGCGAGTCCACCTGGATCGTGGCCGTCTCGTCGTGGACGAAGTCGCGCAGCACCCGCTGCGCCAGACTCAGGTCCTGGTGCAGCAGGCTGGTGGGAGGGCGCGTGCGGGCACCGTGCGTGATCGTGGCCCACGTCTTGCGCAGGTATTCGATGTCGGCCTGCAGGTCCGGATCGCTGGCATCCTCGGCCTGCGTGCGGACGATGTAGCCGCCTTTTTCTTCCTTCGGCAGCAGGCTTTGCATGCGCGCGCGCAGCGCTTCGCGTTCCGCTTCCTTCTCGATCTTCTGCGAGATGCCGATGTGCGAATCCTGCGGCAGGTAGACCAGCATGCGGCCGGCGATGGAGATCTGCGTGGACAGGCGCGCGCCCTTCGTGCCGATCGGGTCCTTGATGACCTGCACCGTCAGCACCTGGCCGTCGAACAGCAGCTTTTCGATGGGCGTCGGTACGGCGGCCTGGCCGTCGTGCGGGCGCGCTTCCCAGATATCGGCCACGTGCAGGAACGCGGCGCGTTCCAGGCCGATGTCGATAAAGGCCGACTGCATGCCCGGCAGCACCCGCACCACCTTGCCGGAGTAGACGTTGCCGGCCAGCCCGCGCGTCAGCGTGCGCTCGATGTGCAGCTCCTGCACGGCGCCCTGCAGCACAAGCGCGACACGCGTCTCCTGCGGTGTGATGTTGATGAGGATGTCTTCGTTCATGGCAGCTTCAGGCCCGCCTGGCGCAGCAGGTCGGCCGTTTCGAACAGCGGCAGGCCCATGATGCCCGAGTGGCTGCCTTCGATGTGCTCGATGAACATCGAGGCGAGGCCCTGGATGCCGTAGCCGCCGGCCTTGTCATAGGGTTCCGACGTGGCGCAGTAGGCCTGGATCGCCGCCGGCGTCAGCTTGGCGAAGCGCACGTCCGAAACTTGCGTCACGCAGCCGTTGAAGTCGTAGGTGCGCACCGCAACGGACGTCAGCACCTGGTGCACGCGACCGGACAGGCGGTTCAGCATCTCCTCCGCTTCCTCCTTGCCCGCCGGCTTGCCGAGGATCGCGCCGTCGACGGCCACGGTGGTGTCGGCCGACAGGATCGGGCGCGGCTTCAGGTGGCGCCGGCGTACCAGTTCGAAGGCAAAGTCGGCCTTTTCATTGGCGACGCGGGTGACGTAGTTGTGCGCCGGCTCTTCGGCATTGACGTCCTCCGTGACATCGGCACCGCGCGGGCCATCGCTGCGCAGCAGCAGCAGTTCGAACTCGACGCCGATCTGGCGCAGCAGCTCGCGCCGCCGCGGGCTCTTGGAAGCAAGGTAGATTTTTCGTTCGACCGGTTTCATCGTTGTTATTGTTTAGTAATTGCTCGATAGTGAAACGATACCAGCTATGCAGCAACTGTGACAGACGCACGGACGTAACCCGGGGTGTAAACCGGTGACAGGCTCCTATTAACGGGCAAGATCGCCCGAAAATCGGAGCCTGTCACCGGTTTTCAGAAATAGGAGCCTGTCACCGGTTTTTTATACGCGGTGGTAGGGGTGGTTCTGCGTGATCGTCCAGGCGCGATAGAGCTGCTCGGCCAGCATCACGCGCACGACGCCGTGCGGCAGCGTCATGCTGGAGATGCGGATCAGCCCTTCGGCTTTCGCCTTCAGGCCCGGGTCGAGCCCGTCCGCGCCGCCGATGAGGAAGGCGGTGTCGCGGCCGTCCTGCTGCCACAGCTCCAGCTGCTGCGACAGCCCGACGCTGGTGAGGTCCTTGCCCCGTTCGTCCAGGGCGATGATGCGCACCGATTTCGGCAGGGCCGCCTCGATGCGTTCGCGCTCGAGCGCCATCGCCGTCGCGGCGGTCTTGCTACCGGAGCGTTCGACGGGCTTGATCTCCTTGAGCACGATGCGCAGCTCCGGCGGCATCCGCTTGACGTATTCGGCGAAGCCCGTTTCGATCCAGGCCGGCATTTTATGGCCGACGGCAGCGATGATCAGCTGCATAAGGAATTACTCTTCCGCGGCCGGCTTCTTGATGCGCTTGATGACGGTCTTGGTCGGCGCGGCGATGCCCTTGGCGGCATCCTTCGCCTTCGCTTCCTTGGCGGCCTTGGCGGATGCCACGGCGGTTTTCGGTGCGGCGACCTTGACCTTCTTGCCTTCCGGTGCTTCGACCTTCGGCGTGGCCTTCTTCGCGGCGGCTTTCTTCGCCACGGCGCCAGCGGCGGCGGCAGCTTTCACGGTGCCGGGCTTGCGGGCCGGAGCGGCCTTCTTCTCGACGACCGGTTCGGCGGCCTTTTCCGTCTTGGTCGCGGCCAGGTGGCCGGACTTCTTCTTCGGCGCAGCTTCAGCCGCTTCGGCGGCCTTGCCTTCAGCCGTCGTCTTGCGCTTGGCGGCGCCCAGCTTGACGGGCTTCTCGCCCCAGATTTCTTCCAGGCGGTAGTAGGCGCGGATCGGTGCCTGCATGATGTGGACGATCATGTCGCCCAGATCGACCAGCACCCATTCGCCGGTGTCTTCGCCTTCGACGCCGATGACGTCGCCGCCGGCTTCCTTGACCTTGTCACGGACCGAGGCGGCCAGGGCGCGCGTCTGGCGATTGGACGTACCGGATGCGATGGCGATGCGGTCGAACAGGCTGGTGAGGCCGGTCGTGTCGAACACGACGATGTCCTGGCCCTTCACGTCTTCCAGGGCGTCCACGACGAGGGTTTGCAGTTTTTTGATGTCCATTCAGTCTTGCTTCTTATAGAGATGATGTTGTTCGATATAGTCTAGCACTACCCGCGGAATCAGCGAGTTTGCCTCACTGCCGCTCTGCAGCGCAGCGCGGATGCGGGTTGACGAGACGTCCACGGCCAGGTCGGATGCCACGCAGGTGCGTCCGGCCGGCTGTGAGGTCAGTTGTTCCGGCGCGCACAGGCGCGCCTTGAATTCGTTGGCCACCTCGGGTGGGATATCCGGCCCATCGAGTGCGAAGCCCGGTCGGGCCGCCACACACAGATGAGCCAGGGAAAACAGTTCGCGCCACGCGTGCCACGTGTCCAGCCGCTGCAGCTGGTCGGCGCCCATCAGGAAGCACAGCGACACGTCGGTGCCGAGCGCGGCGCGCAAGGCGCGCAGCGTCTCGACCGTATAAGTCGCCTTGCCCCGCTCGATCTCCTGGCGGTCGATGACGACGCGGCAGGGCAGGCCGGCAAACGCCAGCGCCGCCATGTCCGCGCGCTGCTCCGGCGTCGCCACCAGGCCCGCCTTCTGCCACGGCACCGTGGGAATCACGCGCAGCTCGTCGGCCCCCAGCAGTTCGACATAGCGGCGGCCCAGCGCCACGTGGCCGTTATGCACGGGATCGAAGCTGCCGCCCAGCAGCGCGATGCAACCCGTCATGCAGCCAGCCAGTCGCGGTGCGGCAGGAAGTCCGTCGTCAGCAACGCTTCCGGCGTGCCATCTTCCGGATGCCAGTCGTAGCGCCATTTGACGACGGGCGGCATCGACATCAGGATCGCCTCGGTGCGCCCGCCCGACTGCAGGCCGAACAGCGTGCCGCGGTCGAACACGAGGTTGAATTCGACGTAGCGGCCGCGCCGGTAAGCCTGGAAGTCGCGTTCCCGTTCGCCGTACGGCGTGTCCTTGCGGGCCTGCAGGATCGGCAGGTACGCGGCCAGAAACGCGTCGCCGACGCTTTGCATCATGGCGAAGCTGGCGTCGAACGGCAGCTCGTTGAAGTCGTCGAAGAAGATGCCGCCCACGCCGCGTGCTTCCTTGCGGTGCTTGAGGTAAAAATACTCGTCGCACCACTTTTTGAAACGCGGATGCAGGTCGGCGCCGAACGGTGTCAGCGCATCGTGGCAGGTGCGGTGGAAGTGGCGCGCGTCGTCCAGGTTGCCGTAGTAGGGCGTCAGATCCATGCCGCCGCCGAACCACCACACCGGCGTGCCGTCCTCCGTGCTCGTGCTGAAGAAGCGCACGTTCATGTGCACCGTCGGCACGTACGGATTACGCGGATGCAGCACCAGCGACACGCCCATCGCTTCCCACGCGCGCCCGCCGATGCCGGGGCGGTGCGCCGCGGCCGATGGCGGCAGCTTCTCGCCCGTCACGTGCGAGAAATTGCAGCCGCCCCGTTCCAGCACGGTGCCTTCCTCGATCAGGCGCGAGATGCCGCCACCGCCCTCCGGACGTTCCCACGAGTCGCGCAGGAACGCGTTGCCGTCGGCCGCTTCGAGGGCGGCGACGATGCGCTCCTGCAGGTCCAGGAGGTAGGCTTTGACGAGGGCTGGTGTGGGTTGGGACATGATGTATGAAATTGGTGACAGACACCGTTTTTTCCGGTGCCCGGAAAACGGTGTCTGTCACCGGTTTTTTAATGTTTCAGCCCGCGCCAGCCGATATCGCGGCGGTACTGCACGCCGTCGAAATGGATCTTCTCGACGCTCTCGTACGCCTGCTTCTGCGCCATCTTGACCGAATCGCCCAGGCCCACGACGCACAGCACGCGGCCGCCGCTGGTGACCAGGTGACCGTCCACCTCCGCCGTGCCGGCATGGAACGTCACCGACTCCGGCGTTTCGGCCGGGATGCCGTCGATGGCGGCGCCCTTGACGGGATTGCCCGGATAGCCGGCCGCGGCCAGCACGACGCCGACGGCTGTGCGGCGGTCCCATTCCAGTCCGACGGCGTCCAGCGTGCCGTTGACGGCGTTTTCCATCACGCTCACGAGGTCCGTCTTCAGGCGCGCCATGATCGGCTGCGTTTCCGGGTCGCCCATGCGGCAGTTGAACTCCAGCGTCTTCGGATTGCCGGCCGCGTCGATCATCAGGCCCGCGTACAGGAAACCGGAGAACAGAATGCCGTCCTTGGCCATGCCCTGGATCGTCGGGTTGATGATCTCGCGCATCACGCGCGCATGCATTGCCGGCGTCACGATCGCCGCGGGCGAGTAGGCGCCCATGCCACCCGTGTTCGGGCCCTGGTCGCCGTCCAGCAGGCGCTTGTGGTCCTGGCTCGTTGCCAGCGGCAGCACGTTCTTGCCGTCGCACATGACGATGAACGAGGCTTCCTCGCCGGCCAGGAATTCCTCGATGACGATGCGTGCGCCGGCATCGCCGAACGCGTTATCGGACAGCATGTGATCGACGGCGCCATGCGCCTCTTCCAGGGTCAGCGCCACGACGACACCCTTGCCGGCGGCCAGGCCGTCGGCCTTGATGACGATCGGCGCGCCCTTGGCGTCGATATACGCATGCGCCTGGGCCGCGTCGCTGAACGTCTCGTATTCGGCCGTGGGAATGCCGTGGCGCTTCATGAATGCCTTGGCGAAGTCCTTCGAGGACTCCAGCTGCGCCGCTTCCTTCGTCGGGCCGAAGATCTTCAGGCCGCGCGCGCGGAACAGGTTGACGATGCCGGCCGCCAGCGGCACTTCCGGGCCGACGACGGTGAACGCGACGTGCTCGCGCACGACGAAGTCCGCCAGTTCGTGCAGGTCGGAGATCGCCACGTTCTGCAGGCGCTGGTCGCGTGCCGTACCGCCGTTGCCGGGGGCGACGAAGACCATCTGCACTCGTTCCGATTGCGCCAATTTCCAAGCCAGCGCGTGCTCGCGGCCGCCGGAGCCGACTACCAGGATTTTCATAGGGACCGTTCGTTCAAGTTTGAGAATTTCGGGGAAGCTTCTTCAATATGGCCAGCTGTCTGGGGGCACGCCATGTTGAAAAGGCTTCCTGGCACCCGCGTGCGGCGGGTCCAGGAGCGGAAAAAGCGGCCCGCGGGCCGCCGTGTCATCCGACTGTCGGAAGCGTGCGCGATCGCTTACTCTTCGATCACGGCGTTGGTGTAGACCTCCTGGGTATCGTCCAGGTTCTCCAGCGCGTCCAGCAGTTTTTGCATCTTGATGGCGTCGTCCCCGGTGAAGACGGTTTCCGTCGCCGGCTTCATGATGATCTCGGCCACTTCGGCCTTGAAACCGGCCGCTTCCAGCGCATCCTTGACGGCGGCGAAATCGTTCGGCGCGCACAGCACTTCGAAGCCGCCTTCGTCATCGGCCACGATGTCCTCGGCACCCGCTTCGAGCGCCGCTTCCATCAGCTTCGCTTCGTCGGTGCCCGGCGCGAACAGGAACTGGCCGCAGTGCTTGAACATGAACGACACGGAGTTTTCCGTGCCCATATTGCCACCGTGCTTCGAAAACGCGTGGCGTACTTCCGCCACCGTGCGCACGCGGTTGTCCGTCATGCAGTCCACGATGATCGCGGCGCCGCCGATGCCGTAGCCTTCGTAGCGGACTTCTTCGTAATTGGTGCCTTCGTCGCCGCCGGTGCCGCGCGTGATCGCGCGTTGCACGTTGTCTTTCGGCATATTGGCGTCGGCCGCCTTGTCCATCGCCAGGCGCAGCCGGGGATTGGCATTGATGTCGCCGCCGCCCATGCGCGCGGCCACGGTGATCTCCTTGATCAGGCGTGTCCAGATCTTGCCGCGTTTCGCGTCCGTTGCAGCCTTTTTATGCTTGATATTGGCCCATTTGCTGTGTCCAGCCATGTTCACTCTTCCTTAGACGGTGTGCAATCGAGGGCGGTATTCTAACATACCGCCCCCATGGGATTGCCGGCCGTCAGGGCCGCGGAAGATCAGGCGTACGGCGTGTATTCGATGCCGTTCTGGATGCTGCCGATGACCTGTGCCTGGTTCTCGGCACTTTCCGCAAAGCGCACCAGCAGATACTCGCGCGACGAACCGTGCTGCAGTTCATTCGTCCAGAACTGCATGCCGGTCGGGTCCGGCTCGCGGTGCAGTGCGTTACGGTACAACGCGGTCAGGAACGTTTCGGTCGAGGAGTTCGCGCCGTACAGCGAATTCCATTCGGCGCTGTGCGTGAAGCCGGCGGCCACCGTCTCCATGCTGGCACCGTGGTCCGCCGCATTGATCCAGAAACCCAGGCCGCCCTTGTCCGGTGCCCGGTTCAGCGCTGCCTGATAGATGCGGAAGACTTGTCCCGCCGTGCCGGCGATGTCGTAAGCGACATCGACATCGGTAAAGTGCAGGCGCTCCACGCTGGTCAGGGTGTCGATCCCGCCAGTGCTGGACGTAATGCCGATTGTGCCGTTTTTCTGTGCGATCGTGTAGTCGCCGCGGGCCAGGTTGTACAGCGCGGTATCCAGCCCGGCATTGCCGTTGAGGGTATTGGTGCCCGCGCCGCCGATCAGCATGTCGTTGCCGCTGCCGCCGTTGATGGTGTCATTGCCGGTCCCGCCGTCGAGCAGGTCGCCGTCGCGGTCGTTCTTGCCTTCCGGGTCCGTTGCGCTGCCGCTCCACAGCTGGTCGTCGCCGCCGTTGCCGATCAGCGTATCCGCACCGGCGATGCCGTGCATCACGTCCGCGTTGGTGGTGCCCAGCAGGGTGTCCTTGCCGATACCGCCGTCGAACGTGTTGAAGGTGTCTGCCATGATGTCATCCTTTTAAGTTAAATAGCATTCTTGTAACGCGCAGCGTACGCGGAAAATGTCGAGTTGTCGACACGGGTTCAATCGTGCGCGAGCCCGGCCGGCGTGCGCAAGAGCACGACTGCTGTTATGCTTTTGTAAATATACAACAAGGGGAGGCGTATGGACAGGCGACAGTTTTTGAAGCTGGGCGGTTTCATCACGGTGTCCGCGGTAACGGGGTGCGGCAGCAGCGCCGACGACGTCTTCACCGATGGTTTGCCGCCCGCCGGCGGTGGCGACTGGCGCTTCCCGCAGAGCGTTGCCGCCGGCGATCCGCGCCCCGACAGCATCGTGCTGTGGACACGCGTCGTCCCCGCCGCAGCCGATCCCGCCGCCCCGGCGCCCCCTTCCGCCGGTGCCACCGTGCAGCTGATTGTCAGCGCCGGCGACGACGCACGCCTGCTGGGCAGCAATGCCCCGTTGACGGGAACACCCGTGGCGGACCTGCGCCTGCCGCTGCGCACCGAATACGACAACACGGTGCGGCACAAGCTGACGGGCCTGCAGCCGGGCCGCACCTATTATTACCAGTTCGTGGCCGGCGACGTGAGGTCGAATGTCGGCCGTTTCCGCACGGCGCCGGCGGCGGGCGCCGCTGTCGGCCAGTTGCGCTTTGCCTGCCTGACGTGCCAGGACTGGAGCGTCAACCACTGGGGCGCGCTGGCACACGTGGCCGCCGAGGAGGATCTGGATTTCATCGTGCACCTGGGCGACTATGTGTATGAAACCGTGGGCGACGCCGCGCAGGTCGAGGCGCGCCACGAGCCGCTGCGCCTGCCCGACGGGACTGCCACCGGCAGCGGCGCGGCCCGGTATGCGACGACGCTGGCGGACTACCGCTACCTGTACAAGAAGTATCGCGGCGATCCCCGCCTGCAGGCGGTGCACGAGCGCTGGGCCTTCATCGCCGTCTGGGACGATCACGAGTTTTCCGACGACTGCTGGCAGGACGCGCAGACGTACGACGCGACGCTGGCCGGCGGCAGCGGCACGCGCCAGACGCAGCGCCGCCGCGATGCCAGCCAGGCCTGGTTCGAGTTCATGCCGGCCGATGTCTCGTTCGACCTGGCGCAGGCGGGCTTCGAGAATATCCGCATCTACCGCCAGTTCGACTTCGGCACGCTGGCGCGGCTGGTGATGACGGACCAGCGCCTGTACCGCGCCGACCATGTGATTCCCGAATCGACGGCCGGCGCGAACGGCCAGCCGGTCGGCCGCCTCGGCAGCCGGTATCTGGTGCCACAGGATCTGTACGACGGCGCCGAGGCCCGCAAGATGGCAGCGGGCGGCAGCGATCCGCTGGCGCCTGTCAGCATGCTTGGCGCGACGCAGCGGCAGTGGTGGCAGGGCGCCATGACGGAGGCGCGCACCACCTGGAAGCTGTGGGGCAATGAGGTGTCGCTGCTGCGCATGGGACTGTCCGGGACCGACGCCATCGCGACGCTGCTGGCGCTGCGGTCCGTGCCGCCGCTCGCCGCCTCGATCACGACGGCCGCGCAGGCGACGGGCGGCAACGTGCCGCTGGCCGGCGCCGTGGTGGCGGCACGCACGGCCGGTGCCGCGGCCGCGCCGGCACAAGATGGCGCACAGGCCATCGCCGCGGCGGTGGCGGCGGATGCGCCGCTGCCGCAGCAGATCGCGGCCGGCGAGGCGGCGGGGTTGACGACGGCGCAGGCCACGCTGGCGGCGCGCGCGTTCTTCGCCGCCCTCGGCGCCAGTGCGGGGCCGGCGGCCAGTGCTGCGCTGGCGGCGCACACCATCGCGTTCGAATTCATCCGGCCGGACATCCAGGCACGCAAGGTCGAATCGCAGTTCGTCGTCGACAGCGGGCAGGCCGCGGCGCTGGGGCCGTACTTCCGCCGCTTCCTGCTCAACTGCGATCAGTGGGACGGCTACAACAGCGAGCGCAAGGCGCTGATGCGGCACCTGCGCGAGAACGGCATCGGCAACGTTGTCGCGCTGACGGGCGATATCCACGCCTTCCTGGCCGGCACCGTCAGCGACGACTTCGATGCGCCCGGCGGCGGCACGCCCGTGATGGTCGACCTGGTCACCGCCGGCGTCAGTTCCGACTCGTTCTTCACCTACCTGCGCGAAGCGGCGGCGGGGCTGGGCGAGCTGGCCACCGTCGTCGCCTACCCCGTGACGATCCCCGTGCCCGATGTGGGCAGCGTGACGGTGCACGTCAACCTGCTCGACTACTCGCTGGGCAAGGCGGCGCCCACGGCGGCGGCCTTGCTGGAAGGCGTGCGGGTGCAGTTGCGCGGTGCGCTGGCAGTGAAGGGCGTGCCGGAAGCACGGCTCGACGCGACCACGCAGGCGGTGCTGGACTCGCTGGCCACCAGCACCGATTTCGCCATCACGCTGCTCAATCTCGCCGGCGAGCTGGCGGCGCTGAACAGCAACCCGTGGCTGCGCCACGTGAACACGGACGCGCAGGGCTACACGCTCGTCACGGTTACGCCGGCCGGCCTGACGGCGCGCTTCCGCCAGGTCAACCGGCTGGCCGGCACGGCCGCGCCGGCGGCGGTCGTGGCGCGCGAAACGACGGCGACGGTGCGCGCGGGGACGGTTGCGGTGACGGTCGGCTGAACGGGGGGCGTCGCCAGCGGGGTTGCCGGTTTGGCTTTACAATGACCGGATGACAAAAAGCATAACGGACCCTTCTGCCAGCGGCGCCCAGGCGGGCCACCTTGGCGGGCTGGCACTGGCCATTGCCGGCGCCGTGCTGTTTTCCACCAAGGCCGTCGTGGCGAAGCTGCTGTACCGCTATCACATCGACGCCGTGACGCTGATCGCGTTCCGCATGCTGTTTTCGCTGCCCGTCTTCGCCGCGGTCGCGCTGTGGCAGATGCGGGCCGGGCCGCCGTTGTCCAGCGCCGACCGCTGGCGTCTCGTCGGTCTCGGCCTGGTTGGCTATTACGCCTCCAGCTTCTTCGATTTCCTGGGCCTGCAATACATTACCGTCGGCCTGGAACGCCTGATCCTGTTCCTCACGCCCACCTTCGTGCTGCTCATTTCCGCGACGGTGCTGAAGCAGCGCATCGGCCGGCTGCAATGGATCGCGCTGGCGATCGCGTATGCCGGCATCGTGCTCGTCTTCGTGCATGACCTGCAAGGCGGCGGCAACGTCGTCCTCGGTTCGCTGCTGGTGCTGGGCTCCGCGTCCACCTACGCCGTCTACCTGCTCGGGTCCGGCGAGCTGGTAAGGCGCATCGGTGCGCTGCGCCTGGTCGCCTACGCGATGTGCGTCTCCAGCGCCGCCTGCATCGGCCAGTTCTTCCTGCTGCGTCCCGCGGAGATGCTGATCCAGCCGGCGCCCGTGTACTGGCTGTCGCTGGTGAACGGCCTGCTGTGCACCGTCGCCCCGGTGTTCATGACGATGACGGCGGTGCAGCGCGTCGGCGCAGGCATCGCCTCGCAGGCCGGCATGATCGGCCCCGTGTCGACGCTGTTCCTGGGCGCCGTCATCCTGGCCGAACCCGTCACCGGCTGGCAGCTTGCCGGCACCGCGCTCGTGCTGGCAGGGATCTACCTGCTGTCGCGGGTGAAGAAGACCTCCTGACTGTGAAAGAGACCCCGATGATTCCCCGCATCGCCCTGATCGCCCACGACAAGAAAAAAGACGACATGATCGCGCTGGCCGGCGAATACGCCGATTTCCTGCGCCGCTGCACGCTCACAGCCACGGGCACGACGGGCGGGCGTCTCATCACCGAACTCGGGCTGCCCGTGGAGCGCAAGCATTCGGGCCCGTTCGGCGGCGACCTGCAGATCGGCGCACTGCTGGTCGAGGGGCAGATCGACGCCGTGATCTTCCTGCGCGACCCGATGACGCCGCAGCCCCACGAGCCGGACATCAACGCGCTGGTGCGCGCCTGCGACGTGCACAACGTGGCCTGCGCCACCAACGTGGCGACGGCGCACCTGGTGCTGTCGCAGCTGCAGCAGGCGTTGGACGCGGCGCCATCGAATCCCTGATCCCATCCTGACGGAGGCATACATGAGCAAGGCGATACGCATGACGCGGACCGGCGGTCCGGACGTGCTGGAATATGTGGATGTTGACGTCGGGCCGCCCGGTCCCGGCGAAGTGACGGTGCGGCACGAAGCCATCGGCGTCAACTTCATCGACGTGTATTTCCGCACCGGCCTGTATCCGCAGCCGCTGCCGAACGGCCTGGGGCAGGAAGGCGCCGGCACGGTGGAAGCGGTGGGCGAAGGCGTCACGCACCTGAAGGCGGGCGACCGCGTGGCCTATGCGGCGCGGCCGAACGGCGCCTATGCGCAGGTGCGCAACATGCCGGCCGACATCCTCGTCGTGCTGCCGGAGCACATCGGCTTTGAAACCGCCGCCGCAGCCATGCTGCAAGGGATGACGGTGCAGTACCTGCTGCACCGCACGGCCCACCTGAAGCCGGGCGACACGGTGCTGTGGCACGCGGCCGCCGGCGGTGTCGGCCTGATCGCCTGCCAGTGGGCGCGGGTGCTGGGCGTGAACCTGATCGGCACCGTCAGCTCGGAAGAAAAGGCGGCGCTGGCGATCGAGCATGGCGCCACGCACGTCATCAATTACCAGCGCGAGAATTTCACGCAGCGGGTGCGCGAGCTGACGAATGGCGAGGGCGTTGCGGTGGTCTACGATTCGATCGGCAAGGACACCTTTACCGGGTCGCTCGACTGCCTGAAGCCGCTGGGACTGATGGTCAGTTTCGGCAATGCTTCCGGTCCCGTGCCGCCGTTCGCGCCGTCGGAGCTGCAGTCGCGCGGCTCGCTGTTCCTGACGCGCCCCACCTTGCCGCATTACGTTGCGAAGCGGGAAGACCTGGAGGCGACGGCGCGCTCGCTGTTCGGCGTGATCGCCAGCGGCGAAGTCAAGATCGCCGTCAACCAGCGTTACCACCTGCAGGACGTCGGCCGCGCCCACGTCGACCTGGAATCGCGCCGCACGACCGGTTCGTCGATCCTGCTGCCGCATTGAGGTGGCGATGAATTCTTCCGATGACGACGGCATGCCGAAATTCGGCCGCCTGCTGATCGTGCTGCTGCTGGCGGTGGCGTTCGTGGGCGTGCTGGTGTATTTCACGAGCCCGTGAACAGCTGAAACGGTTGCTGGGGACTGGCTCCTCTTCGGGCGAAGGCCCGACGAGGTGCCTGTCCCCGACCTGTAGCCAACCGTATCGCTGTGGCCGACGCTTCGATGACCGGCGCTTTGATTTCGCTTACGCTTCAAATTACAAGTGGAAGCTGGGGACTGGCTCCTCTTCGGGCGAAGGCCCGACGAGGTGCCTGTCCCCGACCTTTACCCAACCGTATCGCTGTGGCCGACGCTTCGATGACCGGCGCTTTGATTTCGCTTACGCTTCAAATTACAAGTGGAAGCTGGGGACTGGCACCTCTTCGGGCGAAGGCCCGACGAGGTGCCTGTCCCCGACCTTTACCCAACCGCATCCGTATCGCCGGCGCTTCGATGACCGGCGCTTCGGTTTTGCTGACGCTTCAAACTGAAAGTCGGGGACAGGCTCCTGTCACAGGGCGTTCGCCCTGAGACACGAGCCAGTCCCCGGCGGATCCTGCCCCGACTCTTGCCCCAACATTACTGCTGCGGTTGCAGCTCCAGCTCGACCCGCTTCGCCTTGCCGCTCTCCCCCGGGAACTCCTTGAACGCGCTCTGCACCAGCAGCGGCATGACCAGCGGCGTCGACTGCTTGCGGCTGGTGTTCTGCACCGTCACGTCGTACAGCTTCGCTCCCGACATGTCGGCGATCTGCACATTCAGCTTGCGTTCGTAGTTGTGCACGATGATTTCGCGGAACTCCGTCGGGCCGTACATCCACGGGTCGTAATACGGCCGGAAGCCATAGTAGCGATACCGGTAGCGCGACGGGTAGAAGCCCCGGTACGGCCAGCCGTACGGGCCCCAGTATGGCGACATCGCCCAGTACGGGTCCATCGCCTGCAACTGGCGCGTGGGCCGGTCGGTGGTCGAGAACGACATGTCGACACGCAGTTTCGCCGCGGACGGCGAGCCGGCGCGGGCAAAGCCCAGGCGGTCGAGCTGCGCGGCGACGAGGTCCTGGTAGCTGCGGTATTCCAGCGTGTCCTCGGCCGGCGCGGGCGTGCCGAAGACATACGATTTCTCCTGCAATTGCGCCGGCCACTGGTGAAACACGGTGACGTCGCTGCGGATGGTCGTCGCACACCCGGTCAGCAGCAGGGTGCCCGCTGCGGCAAGGATGGCCAAGCATTTCATGATCTTCCCCTAAAGTACGGTGCTGCCCTGAATAAAATGTTTTTTCCAGAGGATCAGTGTAAATCCGCCGATGTTGCGCTTCACGATTATTACAGAATGTTACGGCCGTCGGGAGAGCGGAAAAGAAACGAACGTCGCCTCCTGCCGGTGTTGGTAAAATATCCTTTTACCCTGGCCCCGGCGAATCTCATGAGAACTGACAGCCCGCAGACGATTTACCGTAAAGACTACACCCCGCCCAGCTACCTGGTGGAAACCGTGGAGTTGGGCTTCGATCTCGATCCCGCCCGCACCATCGTCGCCAACCGCGTGACGATGCGCCACAATCCCGACAGCGACAACCACGACATCGTACTGCACGGCGAGGAAATCGAACTCGTCGCGCTGCGCATGAATGGTGTCGAACTGAACCCTGGTCAGTACATATTGGGGACGAGCACGCTCACCATCAAGGCCGCGCCACTGAATGTCGTGCTGGAAATCGAGACGCTGTGCGCGCCGCAGGAGAACACCACGTTGTCCGGGCTGTACGTGTCGAACGGCAGCTTCTACACGCAGTGCGAGGCCGAGGGTTTCCGTCGCATCACGTATTTCCCCGATCGTCCCGACGTGATGGCGGTCTACACGGTGATGCTGCGGGCGGACAAGGAACAGTTCCCCGTATTGCTGTCGAACGGCAACCTGGTGGAAGAGGGCGACCTGCCGGACGGCCGTCACTATGCCAAGTGGGAAGACCCGTTCCGCAAACCGTCGTACCTGTTCGCGCTGGTGGCGGCGCGCCTGGTCTGCCAGGAAGAACGCTACACGCTGCAGTCGGGCCGCGAGGTGCTGCTGCAGGTATGGGTGGAAGAGGGCAACCTGGACAAGACCGACTACGCCATGCAGTCGCTGAAGAACTCGATCCGCTGGGACGAGGAGCGCTGGAACCTGGAGCTGGACCTGGACCGCTTCATGATCGTGGCCGTGGGCGACTTCAACATGGGGGCGATGGAGAACAAGGGCCTGAACATCTTCAACACGAAGTTCGTGCTGGCCAATCCGTCCACCGCAACCGACGTCGATTATGCCGGCATCGAGGCCGTCGTCGGCCACGAATATTTCCACAACTGGACCGGCAACCGCGTCACGTGCCGCGACTGGTTCCAGCTGTCGCTGAAGGAAGGCCTGACGGTGTTCCGCGACCAGGAATTCTCGGCGGACATGATCGGCACGGCCACGGGCCGCGCCGTCACCCGCATCGACCAGGTACGCACCTTGCGTCAAGCCCAGTTCCCCGAGGATGCCGGCCCGATGGCGCACCCGGTGCGGCCCGACTCGTTCGTCGAGATCAATAACTTCTATACCGTCACCGTCTACGAAAAGGGCGCCGAAGTGGTGCGCATGTACCAGACCCTGCTGGGCCGCGACGGTTTCCGCAAGGGCATGGACCTGTACTTCGAGCGGCACGACGGCCAGGCCGTCACCTGCGACGACTTCCGCGCCGCGATGGCCGATGCGAACGGGCGCGACCTGGACCAGTTCGAACGCTGGTACAGCCAGGCCGGCACGCCGATCGTCACGGCCAGCACGAAGTACGACGCCGAGCAGCAGGTCTACGAGCTGACCCTGGCGCAGCGCTGCCCGCCCACGCCGGGCCAGCAGAACAAGCAGCCGTTCCACATTCCCGTGGCCGTTGGCCTGCTGGGCGCGGACGGCTTCGACATGGCGCTGAACCTGGAAGGCGATACGACGGTCGTGCTGGAGCTGAAGGAAGCGCAGCAGACGTTCCGCTTCGAAGGCATCAAGGAAGCGCCAACGCCGTCGCTGTTGCGCGATTTCTCGGCCCCCGTGGTGCTGGAATATCCGTACACGGACGACGAGCTGGTGCACCTGTTCCGCCATGACAGCGATCCTGTCAACCGCTGGGAAGCGGGCCAGCGCCTGGCCATGGCGCGCCTGCTGCGGCTGACCGCCGCCGTGCAGCAGGGCGCCGAGCTGGAACTGGACTACGGCTTCATCGCGGCCCAGCGCGCGCTGCTGCTGGACGACGGCCTCGATGCCGCGTTCCGCGAGCAGGCGCTGATCCTGCCGTCCGAATCCGTCGTGGCCGACCAGATGGAAGTGGTCGATCCGCGCGCCATCCACGAGGCGCGCCAGTTCATGCGCCGCACGATCGCCACGGTGCTGCGCTCCGAGCTGCTGACGGCGTATTCCGCCAACGAGACGCCGGGGGAATACAGCCCGGATGCCATCTCGGCCGGCAAGCGCGGTTTGAAGAACCTGGCGCTGGCGTACCTGTGCGCGGCGCCGGACGATCACGTGCTGGAACTGGCGCACCGCCAGTTCGAAGAAGCGACCAACATGACGGACCGTGCGGCCGCGCTGGTATCGCTGATCCACAGCGGCGCCGATGCCGACGAGGCGCTGCAAAGCTTCTACCAGCAGTTCGAACGCGAAGCGCTGGTCGTCGACAAGTGGTTCTCGATGCAGGCCAGCGCGCAGACCACTGACGTGGCCCGCGTGCGCGAACTGATGCAGCATCCGGCCTTCACGCTGAAGACGCCGAACCGCGCCCGCAGTCTGCTGTTCAGCTTCTGCAACGGCAACCCGGCGCAGTTCCACGCACCGGACGGCAGCGGCTACGAGTTCTGGGCCGAGCACGTCATCAAGCTCAACGCCCTCAACCCGCAGGTCGCCGCGCGCCTGGCCCGCACGATGGACCGCTGGCGCCGTTACGATCCGGCGCTGCAGACGCATATGCGCGCCGCGCTGGAAAAGGTCGCGGGCGCGCCGAAGCTGTCGAACGACGTGCTGGAAGTCGTCAGCAAGGCGCTCTCCAACTAGCTTTCCACCTCATCACAGACGTGCGCGCCGCCCGACAGCGGCGGCGCAGCACGCGCCGTTTTGTATTTTCAACCAAGGGACTCCATGAAACGCATCAGCCTCACTCAATACCTCGTTGAGGAACAACGCCAGCACAACACGATTCCGGCCGAACTGCGCCTCTTGATCGAAGTCGTCGCGCGCGCCTGCAAGACCATCAGCCACTCCGTCGGCAAGGGCGCCCTGGGCGACGTGCTGGGCGCGCTGGAATCGGAAAACGTGCAGGGCGAAGTGCAGAAGAAGCTGGACGTGATCTCCAACGAGATCCTGCTGGAAGCGAACGAGTGGGGCGGCCACCTGGCGGCCATGGCGTCGGAAGAGATGGAATCGATCCACCAGATCCCGAACCGCTATCCGAAGGGCGAGTACATGCTGCTGTTCGATCCGCTGGACGGCTCGTCGAACATCGACGTCAACGTCTCGATCGGCACGATCTTCTCCGTGCTGAAGGCGCCGGAAGGCATGGGCCAGCCGACGGAGCAGGACTTCATGCAGCCGGGCAGCAAGCAGGTCGCCGCCGGCTACGCCGTCTATGGCCCGCAAACGATGCTGGTGCTCACGACCGGCAACGGCGTCAACTGCTTCACCCTGGACCGCGAGATGGGTTCGTGGGTGCTGACGCAGCGCGACATGAAGATCCCGGCGACGACCAAGGAATTCGCGATCAATATGTCGAACCAGCGCCACTGGCATCCGCCCGTGCAGCGCTACATCAACGAGCTGCTGGCCGGTTCCACGGGCGTGCGCGCCACCGACTTCAATATGCGCTGGATCGCGTCGATGGTGGCGGACGTGCACCGCATCCTGAACCGCGGCGGCATCTTCATGTACCCGGCCGACATCCGCGACCCGAGCAAACCGGGCAAGCTGCGCCTGATGTACGAAGCGAACCCGATGGCGTTCATCGTCGAGCAGGCGGGCGGCATGGCAACGGACGGCAAGCACCGCATCCTCGACATCCAGCCGGAAAAGCTGCACCAGCGCGTGCCGGTCTTCCTGGGCTCGCGCGACGAGGTGGCCGTCGTCACGGGCTACCACCACGCCTGACGCCATCCTCCGTACTGCTGAGCACAAGGATTCATGCGGGTTTGTGGCCGAATCCTTGTGCGCCTGAAAAAAAATCGAAAGATAC
>Ga0308166_1000905_pt1 | contig 34818 bp, 48 predicted proteins | sample PhyCR2_2_FD_202137 | JGI IMG/M metagenome (GOLD analysis project Ga0308166, IMG submission 202137) | Phyllosphere microbial communities from UC Gill Tract Community Farm, Albany, California, United States - DLSLCC.R2 | ecosystem: Host-associated > Plants > Phyllosphere > Unclassified | place...
TCATTGAATTTTTCGAGGAACGCCTGAAATTTCTCGTCCTGAACATCAATTTCAACAACGGATTTAGCTGCCATTGAAATAGCCCTTCTGTCTTATTTCTTCCAGAATGAACCGCTGCCGGAAATGGAGCGGGCTTTTGTAGTCGCCAAAATCCAGTTCCCGGCAGAGTTCCCGGAACCCCTCACAGGAGGCCCAGGTCAGGAGGGAATGTACGACAGTTCCTGCGGGGCTGGCGGGGTCGGGGTATCGGTAGCCGTCTTCGACTTCGGTAAAGAATCGCGAAACGCCGTAGCGTTCAATGAGACGAGTTGCCCACTGTACATTTCGAGCGTTTTCCCCACCGTCGGGGCGATCAGGCTGGCTTTCTGAATAGCAGAGGAGACCATAAAAAACACCACTTCGCCCTCGACCTCGCGGTATTCATCCGGCTCGATGATCGCCTGCTTAAACGCTACCTCTAGCGGCACAGGTCGCCATACGCCGTTATCGTTGAAGATCACGGTGGTCAGGCGCTGAATATCATCAACAAGCGTCGGCGTATCCGCGGGAATGTCCCCGATATCCTGCCGCGCTTTAAGAATATTTCTCAGCATCATCGCGGCCACACGCGGCGCGGCGGTCGCACCCACGGATGTGAAGAAGTTGTGGAACATGTTCCCCAACAACACGCAGTTCTCCTGCACCACCTCATATGGGAACGGCACAACGTGCAGGTACACCAGCGATCCGTCCTCGCGCGTAATCGTGCTGACGAAATTCAGTTTTCTATCAATTTTCATACCCATCAATCCCACATCTTGTCGTTGGTGGTCAGGTAGCCGGAAATGGTCGCAACAAAGCCGGCATCCGTACCGTTGAGGGTGATTTCGTTAAAATTCACCAGGTAGCAGTTCAGAATGGTGTAGTTGCCGAAAGTGGTAGCATCTGGCGTAACCACCACCTCCCCCAGGGCGGTGTCGGAGGCAAACTGTCGCTGATAGCTGGCGGCCAGCCCCTGCGTTTTCAGCAAATGAACAGTCAAGGTCACCTGCTGGTAAGGTGCCTGGCTGCCCACGGTGCCGGTCATCGTGGGGATAATGTCAGTGGCGGCGGTATCCGGCCGCATGCTGATCCCCTCTTTGCCCAGGAATGACGCCGTGACGTTTAACGCCGGCTTGTCGGTAATGCTCACCGCGCCCCGGACGCGGTTAAGGAATCCCTGCGGAACTAATGGATTTGGCATTTATTACGCCCCCACAAAATTGGTTACGTTGAGGTTGAAGGTGATGGACTCGAAACCACGCTTCGGTGTGACAACCGCACTCAGGCCGCTGTATTTCCCATCGGCGTAATCGGACGGATTCAGGCTGGTGTAGTTGGCGAACGGCACGGCGTTGATCACCGCGCTGCCGGCGTAGGTGCCTTTCTCGTACTCTTCGTTGAAGACGTCCTGGCTGAGTTTCGTGTCGATCACCTGGCCGAGGATCAGCCCATAGCTGATGCCAGATCGTAGCGTTTTTAACCCACGGCGCTGCAAGCGGTCGATGCCGTTTTGCTCGTAGTAAAGCGGGTTAACGGTGGTGTTGGAGCCGTTGATCACCTCATTCGCCAGATCCATCTCCAGATTGATGGCGCACCAGGCCACTGCATACCAGTAGTTGAACGGCATGCCGTCCAGCATATGGCCGGCGACCAGCATCTTGTTGCTTAAACCACCCTCGGCCGCCGTGCCGATGTAGTTGATGTTGCTGTCCTGCAGGGATTTGAGCAGCTTGCCGTTCCCGGCAGGCGGATAATCCGTCACGCCATACATGAAGCGGAACGCCATCGGCGGCACCATATTCGACGAGCTTGGATCGTTGGCCAGCGACGACTGGAACGGTGCAGCCATCGAAAACTCGGTAGCGCCAATCCCCGGAGCTTCAACGCCGGCGAACACATTCGGGTATTTACCCGTCGCCCACGCTTCATAGGTGGCAATGGTGGTGGTGACAAAAAACTTCACCAGCGATCCCGGCGAGGTGTAGTTGTTCGCCAGCGTCTTGAATGTGGCCTCTTCGTCCCATTCGCGGGGAACCAGGTAGGAGAAGAATTTTTGATAGGTGTTGCCCAGCGAAATATCTTCGTCGATAAACTTGCTCAACGCCTTGATCGCATCTGCGGCGCTAAGTTCGCCCAACTCCAGCACATAAACCGCGCGGCTGCTCCCCTGCGCCCAGTAGGTGGTATTCATCTGCTGAATTTCACCGGCGGCTACGGAAAGCACGGTTCCCATCTTTGTTGCGGTACCCGGATTGCTGCTTAACGTATAGGTAAACGCCTTGTCGCCGGTCACCGTTGCGGTAAACGCGCCGTTGTATCCCTCCGGCTCCACACCGGAGATCACTACCGGCACGTTGTCTCCGTTGGCCCAGCCATGCGCTGCGGGTAGCGTCACCGTGACGGTATTCGTTGCCCAGGCGATTGCCGTGATCGTTTTCGCCGGCGCGACAATCGTTTTCAGGTCGTCTTTTGACGTCAGCAGCTCGTAACTGCCTGGTGCCAGCGTCGTCCCACCGACAGAGACCAGCGCGCCGGATTTCAGCAGTTGGCTCGGCTTCGGTGGGTTGGTGACCGATACATTAATATTCACTATGGCCATTTAATTATTTCTCCACATAAATGGACGGGATGGCGGACGTGATCAGCTGGCGGGCGACATTCCTCATCCGCTGCTGATAGTAATTGACGCGAAATTTAATCTTCTTCCGCATGGCGATGATGTTGAGCTCGTTTTGCGTCACGCGCTCATCCTGCACCACGGGAATATTCATCACGCCCATCTCGGCATCATCGCTGAGCGTGTATTGCTGGACGTAGCGGAGAAAGTCCTCTACGGATGCATTGCGCAGACCAGTTACCGAGATCGTGACATCCTCGGAAACCAGCTGGTACTGGTTGGATTTTTCATCCAGGTAAAAAGCGCCGGCGACTGGTACCGGGTCACTGCATTTCACCGTGGCATACGGTGGCGCCAGGTTCTGCATTGACAGCATGGCCGGAAACATCGGCATGTATTGGTTCAATGACAGCCAGATAGGCAGCGAACTGGAAACCACCACATCCGCCAGATCGATATCGGTCGGCGAGTTGATGATCTGCGACATCATGTGCGGGTAAATGGCGTGCCCGGTGTAGTGGTATATGTTGGCGGGTTCGTTCAACCCGGAACGGCGGGAAAATGCAAACCGGATGCCGTAGAACTCGCCGATGTAGAGCACCTCAGAGCCAATATCATTGAAGGGATCGATATCGGCCTGCGCGGTAAACGTCACCACGTTTTTGTCGTAGAGCTGCTCCTCATCCTGAATGCTTTCCGTTGTCAGGTGCAGGTAGCCTTTTACGTCCTTGGTATCCGGTTCACTGCCCGGATCATCGGCAATTGACGCCTTTACCCAAAACACGAAGCCATCCAGCGGAAGCACTTTCCTGATGTACTTCGTGAAGGTGACCACCTGAAAGCGGCTCAGGTCGTCAAGCCCCTGCGTCAGTGTGGCGTTAAGCTCGGTTTTCGCATTCTGCTGAAGTTCACTCAGGGAAGGCATTTAACACCCCGCTTACCCAGGCGCGCATGGCTGCCTGATAATTTCCTGTATCGATAAATGATTCTCGCGGATCGCCCCTCTTATTTTTGAAACGCTTCGAGATGCCAAGCAGCGCGCGACGGGTAGGAACTCCCGGCATTCCGTTCATCTCGCCGTTATCCAGAAAGGCCACGAACAAGTCGTGGATCCGCGACATGGATTCTGCAAGCGGGTCCCTTGATGGCGGTGCGCCTGCCAACATGTTTTCAAGATTTGCGGCGAGGTCTTTACTCATCAGCTCGGCAATGTCATTGCCATACCGATCGAAGAAGGTCTGCATAATCTGGTATTTTTCCTCCAGATATACCGCAACGTCGCTGGTTGTGGTGTTCTCATCCCCGTAAGGAATATCGATAACACCCAGATGAAAGGTGATCATGACAACCCCCACAGGCTGCCAAACTGCTCAGCAATCATCAGATAGCGCCGGCCATACGGGTCTTTAAGCATCTGGAGATCTGCCAGAGACAAGTTTTTGAAGAAATCTGGCACCAAACGCTGAGAACTTGTTGCGTTATCACTGGCCCCGGTAATAACCCCAGCGGTGAAATCATTGAGGCCATATATCTTCCTGAATTCAGCAAACACGGGTTCAGTGCCGTAGTTGACCAGGAAAGACGCGCCGAGGTTATACACAGCAACGGTGTACAGGTTCGGCATAACGCACGCGATATCCGAGTTAACCCATTCGACCGCGCCGCCATAAGCCAGGGAAAATGACGGAGAGTCGTCGGGAACCTGTTCAGCAGTTACCTTCATGTCAGTTCGAATGAATTCAATAAATCCCGACAGGCTCGTTGTCATTTTTTCTTGTTCCCGGATTTTTCAGTCACGATGGTTTCGTTAACCACGTCTGCGTCTTCGTTATCATCGCGGCCTTTCGCCTGCTCTGCGCTGACCTCCATTTCACCGGAATAACTGGTACCGCTATCACGCAATGCGCTGTCAAGCGCCGCCACGGATGCCTGGCGGCGTCCGTGCGCACCACGGGTCAAGTGAATGTCGTTATCACGAATGGTCTTCTCGATTACCGCCGCAGATACGGGCTTGTTAAGGCTGTAGCACAAGCCAACAAATGCCTGGCTTTGGTCGATTCTCGTTGAGTCGATCAGCCCATACATCTGGTGATGCTGAATAACTGATTCCACCTCTTCAGTGGAGCCGTCCAGCACCATCATCTGATCGCCGTGGTTAATCGGGATCTGGACAAGCCGACCGGTCTCCAATTTGCGGTAAGCAAAAATTTGGCGTTGTTTGGTGGTGTTAGCGATGAAAAGTTTCATTGGTTACCTCATAAAAAAGCCCCTGCAGAGTTTCCCCGACAGAGGCTTAACCACTACAAGAATGGATCAGGCGCTGTAGGCCATCGACAGGATAGTGATGGCTTCCGGGCGGACCGCCCAGCCAGCGGTAGATCGCATTTCGGACAGAACATCAATGGCGCCACCAGCAATCGGTGTCGGAATTTCACGCGGCGCGGCCATGTCGCAGAACATCAGGGCGTTCGCAGCAAGAGACGGGGTCAACTTGGCGAATTCGTTGGTGTTAACGGTGGAGTTAGCCATTGGCACCTCAACCTCCGGGATGGTGATTACCACCGCATCAGTGCCGCCCGCACCAGCGCCGATTAAGGTGTCGTCATACACCCAGTCAACCTGGACGTTTGCCCCTTTCAGCACTTCTTTTACCGTGTTACCCACGGTATCAGTACCGCCGCCAGGACGTTGGTAAGAAGTCAGCTGCACGATCTGCTGAATCTCCATTGCACCGAGAATACGCTGAGGACCAAGGATAACGACACGCTGCTGACGACCCAACTGCATGGTACGGGTCATAGCGGCCTGAACATGGCCCAGCAGATACACAGCCATCTGGCCGTGATCATAAGTCAGCACGGTGGTGTTGTTGTTGCTGTCCGGAGGCAGAGACTCGGTGGTGGCACCAGCGGTATTCAGTAGTCCCTCACCACCGGCGGGGTTCATACCGTACAGCAGAGCGGAACGGAGCTGCTGGAAGATGCCTTGGCGCATACCGAGGCGCTGGGCCTCCGGCAGAGCAAAGTTCCAGTTACCGGCCGCTGCCATGTCATGGTGATCGTAGATACCACGGCAGCGGAACAGATAAGTTGGGGTAGAAATCATCTTCGCATCCAGCGCCACACTTGGAAGCTGGTTGCCGTTTCCAGACTGGCTGGAGGTGGATTGGGTACGGATATCCAGTCGGCGCATGTAGACGTACTGGTCGCCAACGCCGAGGCGAACTTGCGGGTTACCGCTGGCGATGGTTTCAAACGCACCTGATGCCTGCTGGTAACCGAGGATCATCTCCGGCGCAATATACGACGGATTGACGATGGTGTAGCTGGGGGTAATTGCAGCCATTTAATTCAGCTCCCGATTAAAGTAAGACCAGCGCGCAGCTGTCGGTGTTATTCCAGGTCAGGAAACCCGTCTTGCTGTCATAGCTGACAGTCTTTGAGTTTCCTGATTCGATGGCGATCACTTTTACCGGCAGCGTGATGTCGGAAAGCGTTACTGCGCCCAAAGTGCCCTGCGTGGTTGCTGCGCCACTTGGTGCAGTCGCCGGGGCATAAGTGAAGGAGGTCGAGTTTGGAACGGAAACCACAACAACGGTGCCGTTGTACGCAGCAGGCGCCACGCCGCTGATTTTTACGTACTGGCCAGCGCTCAGGCCGTGGGCTGATTCGGTAACGGCTGTTGCCACACCAGCAGCATACGTCACAGCGGTGGTTGCGATATCAGCACCGGCAAAACCCGCCGCTGCTGCGGTGGTTAGCTGGTTGTTTACAAAGTCCCAGGCCAGAGCCGTCTTCACGGGTGCGCCACTGGTGCCCAGCGCAACAACCTGCGCAGACGCTTTCAGGGGAACACGCATGTTGGAGCCGAGACGATAGTACGACACGCTCATACCGGATGCGTACAGTGGCACCGGTGACTGTGGTGTGGTCAGCCCATTGTGCGCCTGATTGAACACGGTGAAGCCTTCCAACTCGGCGACTGACGCAGCGTGGCGGATTTGTGAACCGCGCGGACTAGAATGCGTGCCTGGCAGAAGTTCAGCCACCGGCAGACCGCCCCACAGAGGTTTAGTTTCCGTTGCCGCCACGGTGCCCGCGGCCAGATTAAAGCGGTTAGCCGGGTCATCCAGAGCAATGCCCTGGACATAACCGTCGGACTGCACGCCGAAGGAACCCAGCGCATTCGTGGTTGCCATCGGATTAAGAGATAAATTAGCCATGCTTCAGAGCTCCCGTTAAGCCTGGTTGTTGAAACTGGTGACCTGACGTTTACCTGACTGGAACGGAGCCCAGGTAGCAGCAGGATCGCCTTCGAATGTGCTTATCTGGCGGCCGGTCGCATCAGCGCGTTTGATTTCACGCAGCGTGCCAGGGCCGACAGACAGGCTTGCCGATTTTTGCGCATCGGCATAAATCTGCTTTTCAGCAAATCCAAGCAGCGCGGAATCAGCGATTGATGACAGATCGACGGCCTTAAAGTCCGGCGAGTGTTCCTGTAACTGGATCATCAGACGGCGACGGTATGCCAGTGGCTTTTCGCCAGACAGCGGGACCGGCGCGCGTTTGCCAAAGCAGGAGAACACGCTGTCAGCCTTCACCTGCGCGTCAGCAACCTCGTTACGTTCTTCGTCGCTGAGTTCGGTTGGAATGCGGGAGCGCAGATCAGCAATTTCCTGACGCAGTTGAGAATCTGCCTTTTCTTTGGCCATGCGTTCGGCCTCTTCAGCATCAGCCTTTTCTTTGGCCTCAGCGTCGGCTTTTTCCTTGGCGGCCGCTTCTTCCGCGTCGGCTTTGGCTTTGGCTTCTTCTGCTTCTTTCGCCTCAGAATCAGCCTGTTCTTTTTTGGCTGCCTCTTCGGCATCCGCTTTTTCCTTGGCCTCTTTCGCCTCAGAATCAGCTTTTGCCATGCGGGCATCGATCGCTTTGTTGATAAGCGCTACGATTTTTTCCTCGTCCATCTTTTCAGCCTCATTTGGAATGGAATCAGATTTAACACCAGTAGGGGCAAGGAGCTTGTCCCATACACCCTGTTCACAAATTGCAACGTGGTCGAGCAATACCGGGGAACCTTCCACCAATAGAGGCTGACCGTCGATTTTGATGATTGAGTCCTGCATTTCGCTATACGTGACGGTTGGCGAGGTGCTTAACTGCTTGGTCGCCATAATTCCGGCGGCTTCGGCGTCATACACCCGGGCAATAGCCCAGACCTCGCCATTATCGGCAACCCAACTGTTCGTCAGGGTGCCGATAACACGCTTCGCAAATTCATCGCTATCGAGCTTGTTTTTCTCCGGGTGCAGCCAAATTAGTGGTACACCGGCAACGCGCTGGAGAAACTCAGGAGTGAGATAGTCATCCGGGTTACGGAATGCCATCTGTTGATCTGCAGAGCGCCAGGTAACCCCCGTTCCGGTCACCCGGATGGCGAACATCCACATGTTGATAAAGTATTGCGGGCTGCTTAATGTCCCATCAGCGATGAGTGCGGCCACTTCGGTTTCATTGAGTGCCTGCTGCGCCAGCATCTCAGCAAAAGGCTGATGAAGCGGCTTAGGCAGATCGTCAATATGGAACCACCCGGCGGCCAGCGATTCGTCGTTAAGCTTCGCTTCAAACTGCTCCGGCACCTCTGCGCGAAATGTCAGGTAATCACCGTAGACGCTGTGCGGATTCAGCGGGCCATCGTACTGATACCCCACTTCCTCCAGCACTTCGCGGCGCGCAGCATCAATAGCGAGCTCGCCCGGTTCGACCGTGCCGCCAGGTTGACACCACGTTCCATCATCAGAGCGCTGGATCAGGAAGACGAACTTACCCTGACGGAACATTATCCCGCTGCCAAAAATAGCCACGTTTTAATGCCCCTATGCTGCTTTCATTGACTCCATGAACTTGTGACCCTTCTGGGTCAGCATGTATTCAGGAATACTGCGGATGTTGTAGATGTAGGTCACATAGCACTGGCAGAAAACCTCTTCACCAGGCTGAGTGATTTCATCGAGATACCCGGCAGGACCGGCTTTCACATACCCGTTTTTTTGCGCCCAGTTCCCGCGAATCAGGTAGTACAACTGATCGCGCTCCTTGTGGTCTTCGCGGAAGTCATAACCGGGCCTGCGCCAATGGCTGTGCCAAATCGCCGCAATCGCGTTATTACTCGTTGCGATCACGTTATCAATGTTGGCTATCAGCTTGCGGTTCTGGTCGATCATCACGCGACGCGCTTCATAGTCCACCTTCTCGGCAGCCTTCTGAATATGATCCGCTGTTGCCCGCATCGTCCCCTGAATGCCAGACAGCGCGATGCTATCGGCAGAAGGAATGCTGCTGGCCCAACCGCTAAAACGCGACAACGTTGTGTCGATAGCTTTTTTGCGGTTGAGCTGGATAAGGTCAGCGCTGGACAGGATCCGCCTGTCGAGTTCAGTCCTCAGTTTTGGCTCTAGGTAGTTGAGCGTAAAGCGGGATATGCCCTGGTGCCGTTTCAGCGCGCCAGCGCGACCAACCTGCAGATCGTACGATTTAGTCAGGTTCCGCGTGACCATCGCCATATAGTCGTCCGCCGTTTCACTCTCGGCAGCCTGCCGGATGATGCTCTGCCAACGCTCCAGCTCCTCGCGAGACGTGTAGCCGTTGCGAAGAAAGAACTTCACTGCCTCACGAACCGTTCTTGTAAATGTCCTCATAGCATCATCCCACCGCCCGGATCTTCAGCCTTCGGTGGCTCTGGCGGCGGATTATCTTTTAGCGAGTCGTAATCGAGGTTAAGCCGTTGAGGGAAGAGGTTCTCGTTAGCGTTGGCGTTTTCACACGCCCACTCGATCAGCGTTGCGCGGTTTTCGGGGTCAGCGGTGAGTTGCGGCAGTATCGATTCCAGCATGCTGACGATGGCCTTAAAGCGCGTTTCGTCTACCTTCACCTTTTCGCTCTCTGGCTCCTTGAGGGAGGACGGCCAGCGGTATTCGAAGTTATTTATCCACATCGAGAAATACACGCTGTAGGTGTTTTTCAGTTCCGGGAAGTCGGCTCGCAGCGACTGGAAAAACTCTATGCTCCATGCCCGGTACTGGCATACACGAATAAAGAATGCATAAAGCTGATCAAGCCATTCACGGATGTTGTCGATGTACACAGCAACGGCACGCGCATCTTCAGTGCCTTCCCCGAAGCCCTGGGCGAACGTCTCAGAGTTAAGAATGATCGCCGGCATATCAGCGGCGGCGGCCACGTTCTCCAGAATGTGCTTACGGGCAGAGTCGAGAGGTTTTTCCAGGTTGCTCAGGTCGATTGACTCGATATTATCTTTGTCACCGATTTGCAGAACTTCTCCCGTTTTCCCTCTTTTCAACATCATGCGCTTAATGCCGCTTAGCTTCTGCATCATGTTGTTGACGACGGAGCTTGGCCCCTGAATTTTTGTTACCAGCAACCCGCCCTTCACGGCCACCATGTCATCAGTGCGCATGGTCTGGATGAAGGATTTCAGCGGATAAAGCGCGCGTTGGTAGACGCTACGCCCGGTGAATCCGAATGCCGCCGGGTTGTAAGCCAAATAGATCGGGTCTTCGTTTTGCACGACGACACAGCGCGATTTGTGATATGGCTTTCCGGCAACTCGAATGCCATCGACTTTCTGAAAGTCCTGCGCATTCGGATCCTGATTCAACACGATGCTGCCCGCGGTGTTCAGCGGGTCGAGGATATTAAAGCTGACGTTGTGTTTATACAGCGTGCGGTAATCGAGCGATTCATTCGGTTCCTGGTTATCCACCAGCATTGCCACCGCCGACACACCGTAAATTCGGGCAATCCGTGCAGCGTTGGCAATGTGCTGATTAGCTCCCATAGCTTTCCATTCGCGCTCGAACGCATCGCGCAAGCGCTGCTCAAGGCCATACGACAGAGCAACATGCACGGTGCGCGGTTCATTCATCGCCATCTTAATGGGACGATCCACCATCTTGCCGCCCAACGGGTGGTAGAGGTAGACCGTTTTGCAGGTCTGATAGCCCGCCGTTGATCCTGGCTGAATATCATCGCTGTCCAGCAATGCCATCAACTCTGAATGAGAGCAGCTGCCGATTTCGAAATCATCTTCGTTCATTGGTTTTCTCGTCAGAAGCCGTCGCCATTGCCTAACCCAAGCGCGACGCCATAGTTGAAACAGTCAAACAGGTCATCGTCCTGATTTTCTTCGCCAATGATGAACTGGAGCACTTGCGTCAGAAGATGGTTTTTCTTCGACTGCTTGTATTCCACCAGCTTGTCATAGGCGTATTTCGAGATGCGTACTTTCCCCGACGCAACATACCCGGAGATATTGATGGCGCGGGACTCTTTGGGCAGCGATGTGAGCTCGCTATCGATTGGGTGAACGTTCCAGCCCTCGTTGGCCCCTTGCTGCAATAGCGTGATACCGGTGGCCTTGTCCTCGATAAACAGCCCAGCCGTGCCCATACGTGCCAGACATATTTCGCTGAGGTGTTTAGCTTTTCCAACCCACTGCGGCACTATGTCTTTCAGGAAATACCCGTCAATCTGGATAATGTCCCAGTCAAGAATGACCAGGCAGGGCGTTGGGAAGTTGCTAAGTGCGAACCAGATGCAGGCTGAACCATCGTTCTGTAACTGGCCTTTCTGGGCGCAATCGACAACGCCATAGACGGTATCGCAACTCGCCGGGTAATCGACCGGAACGCCGTTCTCCAAAAGCCATTCCATCTTGAAGAAGTTTTGCCCTCGCCAATCGACGAAATCAGCGTTGTATTCCTGCTGAACCACCATCGGCGGACGACCGGCGATTATTCGTGCCAACGCCTCGGGGTTAATGGTCGGGTTCGCTGCGGTAGGTGCGTGGTGCTCTTCCCACCCCATCGATTTATCGTTGCAGGCCTGATAGAAAAAGTTCTCGTCGTCCACGCCCTTCGGCGTACCGGCCATCACAGCGTCGCCGTCATAATCGAGCAGCGTCGGCTCTATCGCCTGTTCCCAAATATCACGCATGCCCTTTTTAACCAGGCTGCCTTCGTCGATGATGACTTTGTGATATTTACGGGAACGGCCAGCGTCCGGGTTGTCCAGCGTCCAGAATTCAACCTGACCACCGCCGATCGTCTCAATTATCGAATCCGTCTTGCTGGAACTGGTTGTGATCGGCTTGAGCAGATCACGAATGGCCTTAAACGAGGGCAGTAGGATTTTATAGGACGGCGCAAACCAGCCCACGCGCATCTGTTTTGCCGCCCAGTTGCCGCCAGCCTGCTCTAACATGGTGGTTTTGCCAAAGCGGCGACCGGCGCGGATCACTTTCCGCTTCGCCGGCGAGCGATAAATTTTCTTCTGCCCGTCATGGAACGGCAGGAACGTGATCGTGTGTTCAGTCGCCATCGGGAGAATTCACCAGGTTGATAATAATTTGAGGCTCACCGCCCTCATTACTTTCTGCGGCGGCTTTTCCTCCTTTGGGCTGCATTAATTGAATCAGCATTTGTCGTGCCGATTTTTTATCTTCGGTTAAAACCTCAATGCCATTTTTGGTCTGCTTCACGCCGAGGAAATAAGCGTGCTCATTAGCGTCAAGGTCGCGGGTGTCCCCTATCAACAATTCCCCTTCGCCCTCGCCATTGCAGCGCGGACAATCCGGGTTAGGGTCAGCGTTTGTGACAAAGCCAAGGCCGCCGTATTCAGGCTCTGACCGTCCATCTTTCATTGCTTTTGCAGCGGCGCGGTCGTACTCCTGAATATCTCGCCATTGGTATAAATTATTTTCGCCCCAGCAGTGGCGGCAATTCACACGGCGGTATTGCGTCAGCGCGTTAGGGTCGGCCCGCGTTATCGCCACCAGCTGATCGACAATTTCATCAAGGTCTGCGGTGTAGCGTTCCCGGAAGCGATTTAACAGCGCCCTGATAGCCTTCGAAACCTTAACATTCCTATACAGCCGGCTGGCAGCAGCATAAGCAGCGTTGCCTTCGCACTTGTAGCCCGCTTTTCTATACGCCTCGACTCTGTTTTTTGTTTTTACGTACCAATAAACAAAAAGAGCGTGCTGGTCAGAAAGTCCGAATTCATCAGGATCAAATGCCAGATCAAAATCGTCCTCTGAGGATTTTTCTTCATTGGAAATTTTCCGGCGCGGCTGTTGGAAGCCATCAGGATCTTGCTGCTTTTTTTGGGGCGTTTTTTTTGGGGCAGAATTATTTTTTGCCCCGTTTTTTTGCCCCGCTTTTGCCCTTGCCCCTTTAGTACGCTTCCAGCCGTTTTTACCCGCCATGTAACGCAGGGCTTTTATCGTGATTCCGTGCTTATCCGCTACATCCTGGAGGGAAAGCACGCCAGCACAGAAATCACGCTCGATTGCTTTCCCATCAGGCTTGCTCATCAGTCACTGTCCTGTTGTTTCTCGCGCCTCAGCAGTTCTTGAAATGCTCGCGGATCTCCGCCTTTGGCTTTTCGGTATAACGCAGTCCGTATTTCTGCTTCTCCTTTTGCCCTACCTTTTCGAATGGCCTCGCGGAATACAGCAATCTCCCCCGGCTCCCTTTTCAGTTCACCAAGGTCAATATCAAGCACGTCAGCAATTTGTTGTTCGGTCATCCGGCAAGCAGCCAGCGACTCAACCTTCCGATAAGGGATCATGCATCACCCCCGTTTTTATTCGGGGATGATTTCTGGTATTTCTCGTGCAGTATTTTTACAGCAGCGTTATTCCATGAGACTTTGTGGTGAATACGTTTGTGAATGGCCCCCATCAGTGAAATTTTTACGCATGACGGAGAAAACATCACCGAGTAAAAGCTTTTCACGTATGTACCTGAATCCAAGTACAGCTCTGTCATACCGCCGGAGTTAGTTTGCGTCTGCTTCTGCAATAGCTGGACTGCCCCGACGGTCATGAATAACTCACCCCGGCGGCCAAGGTTCGTATACGTATTTACGTCTTCGTTCACTCGCCCCATAAAAGCGAATGGGCGGTCTGTTGAGCAGATGAAGCTATTCATCGCCTTACGCTTAAGCCACGCCGCATTTTTATCACCGCCACTTCCGAGAAAATCGCCACCTTGAGCCATAGCGATCGACGCTGCGGGGATCGACTCGTAGTACGCCAACATTTCGCACAAGATGGCGTCCAGATCCTGAATGAGCGTATACCCAGCCTCCAGGTCTTTACCTACGCGGAATTGAAAGGCGGTGTAATCGTCATCCAGTTGGATGAAGTATTTGCACCCTACTTTTTTCGCAAGGTCGAAACAGGCGTTGCGGGCGTAGAAAATTGAACGCCGATCGCCGAAGTTGTCAGCCTCATCAAACCGACTGGCAATCTCCGATTTCGAGAAAGTAAGCACATTGTTGCCGAATTGCTCAATGTACTGCTGACGGGTTTTATCCTCGTCATCGATAACGATATAAACTTTCCCGGTGTATCCTTGTTTCCTCAACTGCCGGTAGGTATAAATTTTATCGGGCCGGCCATGCGTCAAAATAAACGCGCAGAAATCCTCACGCATCGCCGTTCTCCTCATCACCGTACACGATATCAACCATGTTTTTGGTCATGTGGACGAAACCATTCTCGATAGCCTGCCCGTAATCAATGATCACCAGGGCGGACTCTTCAAACAATGCCTGGATCTCCGCCGGTGCATTGGCGTAGTAATCGGCAATTTTGTTGAAGTTGAAAACAGTGTGGCGTTCTGCTGCGCACATCAAAAATGCTGCAAGCTCCTTGGGAAGATCTGCAGCCTTGATGTTCTTCAACAGGCTTCGCGTTTTTGTCTCATCGTACAGCTCAGAAATGGCCGGCGTAACTTCCGATGGTTCATAAACCGGCGTGTCGATTTTTGCTGTATACGGATCATCGCCCGTTTCCTGCGGCTCGTCATCCGCGAATAAAGCATCCAGCTCTGACTCATCAAAGCCAGTTAGCGAAATATCGAAATCCGCATCCAAGAGATCAGCCAGCTCCAGACGAAGCATATCGTCGTCCCAGCCTGCACTCAGTGGCAATTTATTGTCAGCGATGCGATATGCCTTTTTCTGCTGGTCATTCAAACCAGCCAGAACGATGCAAGGAACCTCATCAAAAACCAACAGATCAGCCGCCATCACCCGGCCGTGACCGGCGATAATCTCACCGCTTTCATCGATCAGCACCGGGTTTGTCCAACCGAACGCCTCGATGCTGTCAGCGATTTTACGCACCTGCTCGTCAGTATGCGTACGGGAATTTCTTGCGTAAGCAATCAACGAATTGAGCGATCGATAGACAATCGCCAGCGCCGATTGATTTTTTTCTTTGGTCATTTCAGAGGATCCAATACTATGGCCCTGCTCTCGAGAGCAAGTGGGCCTTGGTTCATACTCATCATGACGAGTGTGTGGGTATGAATGGCTGTCGGTAGCTCCAACTACCGATGGCCGCCCACCTTCCTTTAGAATTTTCTGCTGACCTCTGGAATACCCACTCGGGAATACCGCCAACCACCATCTACGAATACAGATCGTTTATGCTGATTTTCTTTGTGGCCAACGCAAAAATTCAGAACAAAATAAAAACCACCAGCAGATAACGGTCAGGGTGACCAGGCAGGATCCGCCGGTGATTTTGCTTGCGCATTATCGATGGCCCTCGTAAAGGCCACCTGTAATGCTAATCTTTCAGATATCCGTCAGTGTTGACTACCGACTCACCCATTAGCAGCTCCGCTCTATTGCTGGTGACTATGGCGGTGTGATGCGGATGTACATTTTCCGCCAACCATCTGATTAACGGCCTGGCTGCATCTTCGAAACTCCCAGTAGCCCACGATTCTCCACAATCTTCATCACTACTGTGCGGTTTGTCTTCCATTCTGTTTTTCCTCGACGGCTACCCGCCATTGATTAAGCGTGGCCACCTGGCCGGCGCAGATTGATAAAGCTGTTTGGAGTGCAAGCGCATGACTGCCAATGTCGCCCCAGGTGTCGCCTTGTAACGTTGGCACCTCGCAAGGCTTAAATACGGACTCAGGGGGCAACAGGACGATAGGCTCCGGTGGTGGCGGTATCCTTTCCGCGCAAGAGGTCAAGAACAGCGACAGGAGCACCGCGGAGAGCACACTCGTCGTTTTTAATGGCATCCTCATACTTCCTCTGGTAGATTTCGCCCCGCTGGCGCAGCTGCTGCTCTCTCCGTTGCTGTTCGGCCATCATTGCGCGATTACGGGCGTCATCCGCGCGCAGTGTGGTGATCAGCCCTGCCTGCTGCGCCAGCGTCTTTTTCTGCTCTGCAACCTGCTGGCGTGCCAGCGCCAACCGGTGCGACAACAGCGAGCTGTAACCTCCGAGGCAAATTGACGCCACCAGCAGGAGCAGCATTATCCCGCCGGCCAGTTTTGAGAGCCAGGCGCTCATTTGTCCAGTCCCCAGCAAGCCAGTTCGGCCTCCTGATCGCGCCTTACGATCTGCCCGTAGCAGTTATTCGAACGAATGCGGCAATCTCGGCCACGGTCATATATCCAGCGACGGATTTCGCGACAGGCACCAATGCGGTCGCCGGCGTTCAGCTTTTTGTAAAAGGTGGATGTGAAGCACTTAGCAGGGCCGATGTTCCACGGACAGAACGATGCGATCCCGACTTTTTGCGGTTCGGTCAGCGTCACCTTGACGTTGCGATCCACCCAATCGAGCGCCTTTTTCTGCTCGACTGCGTCAATCTGTTTGCACTGCTCAGCGGTAAGGCGCTGGCCCTTAACGACCCTTTGGCCGTTGACCATCGTCACACCGCCGCAGATTGTCCAGATGCCGACACCGTCCTGGTATGCAGTCAGGCGCTGGCCTTCTTTTTCATCCTGAAACTGCGACATCATGACCGGGGCCGATGCGCCGGCAGCAATCAACGCCAGCATAGCGGCGCTGAGTTTGGTTTTTATCGAAGCCACTACTCGCCCCCTATCAGGTCAACGTCCTGCGCGCTGATGTTCTTGTTTGAGCGGTCAATGAGGTACATTTTCAGCAACCTTTCTCGCCGGCATCGGAACCAAATACCCACAACGCACCCGATGACAGAGCTGAGGATGCCGACGAAAATACCGATCACCATCCACTCACTGGGCGAGAAATAATTTATTGCCCCGAGCAGCAGGCCAACCAACCAGCCGCCATGCGTGGCACTATCTGCGATTTTTTCCGGCATGGATTTCATCCTTCCCCCTCGCCGGGGCTTGGCCCGTTCATCGGGTTGTAAAACGAAAAAGGCCGCCAAATGGCAGCCTGTAATTGACGCGAGTTCTTGGTTTGTAATTGTCGCTGGTGGATCACTACCGATGGAAAACACCACCAGCGGCTGAAATCTGACCCACTAAAACGCAAAAACCCCGGCGAGTTAAGCCAGGGTCAAAATAGGTGCCGGTCTTTCCCGACTGTCACTTCACATCAGAGGGGCGCACTCAAAATCCCAGGTGAAGGATTCGATAGTGCATATCAAACTGAATGCGCCTTTCTGAGGCGCTTCCCAGCCACTCCGGGGATCCCTTCATCGCAGGCTGAAAAGCATTTTCTGGAGCGGTCAGCGGGAATCGAACCCGCATCATCAGCTTGGAAGGCTGAGGTAATAGCCATTATACGATGACCGCATTGGTCCGCCATCGAGGCCTCGAACCCCGTACCTACAACTTAATGGTCGTTGCTCTTCCTGCTGAGCTAATGGCGGTTTGGTGGCCCTTGCTGGGCTTGAACCAGCGACCGAGCGATTATGAGTCGCGCGCTCTAACCAACTGAGCTAAAGGGCCGAGGCGCGAATAGTAAAGCAGTCGGCATAACCACACAATACCCATTGATATTTCTTTACATATCAACGGCGTCTCTCTGACTCGAATTGCTCAGCCAGCTTGCTTTCGTCAGGTAGCAGAGCCCAGGTGATGTAGAAATCGTGCGGCAGCATCTCACTGCCCATCCAAGGGTAAATGCCGACGTGATAAATCTCGCCATCCTCTTCTCGCGCACGGACAAATCCATCATGCCAACCATCACAAGGGTTGAACACCAGCACCGCACGACCATTTAGTTCGGCAATCGGTAGTTCACTTGCTGGCCGGAAAACCAGACTCTCGGTTACCTGCTTAGACATACTGGCTCCATAACGCAAAAACCCGCTCAGCGGCGGGTTTGTATAAGTTTGGCAACATATCAGAATTAGGCTTAAATATAGCGTAAAGTGTCGGGTTTTGCAATATCCCCCCCTGAGTCAGAAATAATGGCTCTTTCTTTCACCTTTATTAAAACTTCTTCATCCAAACTCGTAGTTATCGATTTTAAGAGCCGCCAAGGAGCGGCATAAGTTTGATACCAAGTATCACGGTTTATAGACAATAGGTTAGCCAGCACCGTCGCAGCATATTCTCTGTATTCCTCATTCTTATTTTTCGCTGCAGCGTCCTGCACTGCCAACCAAACCAATGAAATTAACCGTAATCTAACCCGTTTTTGAAGTTTAATGCCCACAAGCTCCTTCTCGTATGTTTCCCATACATGCTGGCAAATCAGGGTCTGAAGTTTGAAGTCCAGGTTGTGGCCATAGCAATAACGTACCCAAGCTTGTTCATGTTCAGACAGTAAATTTACAGCCCTACGCCAAGGTGCAGCAGCAAATTCGTACTCGTTTATCGGCGGTAATGGCCTGCGCCTGCTGCGAGTTTCCAACACATACAAAGCTGAGTTTTCAGCTTTAACTTGCCTAATACCTCCCCGGCCATCATCCAGTGCAACAACATGTACAGGTTTTCTTGGGTTTCGTTGTTTATCTGCTGGCGGATGTTCAGCAAATGCCTCTAACTGCCCTTTCGTTCCGCCCGATGAGTCCACCAACGCAGCGCGTAGATTGATACGTACATATTCAAGTTGCTGTTCGTTCATCATAACGGTACCACCAGCCCACGGCGGGCAATCTGAATTAAGGTCAGAACAATAGCGCGATCCATTAACTGACGACGCTCGTCCCGTGAGAGCTTATTGCCATTATCAATGCTATCGTGGCAGCACACACAGATCGCCGCAGTAGCGCAATCATCAACTTTCAGCCCCATGCCTTTGCCTTCATTGCGATGAGCAACTTGAGTTCCCCACGTACCACACAAAACGCACTGTTCGATCTGACCGACAGCAGCAAGCCATTTTTTATTGCGGTAAATATTTCTCATGCCGCCTCTCCGATTAATTTCATCGCTGCGCGTCGGATCTGCGACAGGAACATTTGCCCCATAGCTTCCAATTCTTCTCGGCTGATATAACTGACCGCAGGACCAGTCCACGATTTATCGAACACCACAATTGCACCCGCGAAAAAAGCACCTGTCGGTTTTTGCTTATCGTCTGCCGGCACAAACCAATCTGGGAGATCGAAGCCGATACGGCCACGAATAAACGCGATGTGATCGGCGTTCTCCGGCCACCAGCTTTCGCTCGTTGCGACTTTGATGAGGAAAACATAACGGCCGCCATTCGCTCTCATGGCAAGAGTGTGTTGCAGAATGTGGGTCATCCCGGTGATAAATTGGTTTTCATACTGCTGTGCGCGACTATAAGGAGGATTGGCGTAAGCAGCTCCGCCGAGCTCTGCCAGTCGAGCCGACCAATCTTGAATCAGTGCGTTATCTTCAGCGGTGTAATACGACTCGCATTTTGCATTGTGGTCGTCAGCAAACAGATCTAGCGAGAACGGGCCGAATTTCGCATTAATTCCCCACCAAAGATCATCTGGTGTTCGCCATTGATCACCGACTTCCTTCAGCATGTGCGAATGGCGATTTTTTAACTCTGCCAGTGCCTGGCAATATGGATTTTGGTTCATGCTGCGAACTCCAGCAGCTGCGCAGCTACATTCTCAACTTCGGATTGGGACGTAAATGAACGAAACAGGATGTGGTTCCACAAAACATTCAGCGCGGATTTATAAAGCTGCTGGAACTCGATTTCATCCATGTTTGCAAATGAGATCGATTTAGCGCGCCGGTTGCGGCTGCCGTCGGGATAGACGTGTTCGGTGTAATATCCTGCCTGAATGGTTACCCACTCACGATATGCATCAAACGATTTCAGTAGAACTAAGTCACCGGTGCGGGTATGCGCAGCGTCCGCCAGGTATAACTCAGCGGCATCTGCAAGCGCAACGTTATGTTGCTGGCCAACCTGCTGGCAAAGATAATCTACGAAGCCATTTACCAGCTTGCGCTCTTCAGGGAGGATTGCCCCGCCAGTCGGTGTCCAATAGTCAAAACCTAGCTGTAAGAGCTTAAAAAAACGCTTGTGGAATAGATAGTTACGAACGCGTCTAAAATCGGCGTGTATCCACTCACCGAGTTTAATACGCTGTACGAATTCGCTGGCCTCGGGGGTTGCCGGGGTCAGGATTGCAGGACCAATTTTCTGTAGCTGGATCTGTGCCATCTGAATACTCCGGTGGCACAGTGATTTCTCAGTAGGCTGTTCAGGCCTGTTTACAGATTATAGCGGATTACCAGCATCATCAACAATCGGTAACCCCGCCATTTTTCGCGCTTCGCCCATTTGCTTTAAGCTGGTTACAAATTCATCAGGTCGCATGACAAAACCATAAATAAAATCGCCGGCCTCGTTCCTGTAAAGCACCACTGGCCTTGTGCTGTTATTCAAGCCGCGAATTAAGTGGTCGGGTATGATCATCACTGTCTCCTGCATGTTCTATGGAGTCCGTCACTTTACTTCGCGTGTTCCGATAGTTAAGCCGACACCCCAGTCAATCTCAAACAGCGTGGGGCGGAGTTGAGATGTGAAGCATACATGCACTGTATATAATTACAGTTAATTTCACCAGTATTGATTGTTGGATATTTGATTAAATCTATAAAATTCAATTGCTTGATTGATTTTTGCTCTTTAGAAGGATAGTCAAGGCAATGTTGTGCTAGTGAGCGAGAATGTTCAGTGAAGGGAATGAATGGGTGCTTGAGAGCCCAGCTCAACAACAAAAAGTGGCGGGAAACATCAAGTTCAAACATTCCTTTCTCCTACTTTTCAATCAGATATAACTTTAAGCATTAACCATGCGAACAGCAATACGCCGCCGCAGAAAGTTGCCAATACCAAAAACACTGCCAGCGCGAACCAACCCATTAATATTTCCCCCATAAAGCAGGCTATAAAACACCTGTTATTTTTACGCTTATCAGTAAATTCGCCGTCTCCGGGTTTTTACCGCCGTTTTTAAGATCAACGATGCATAAAGCGCCGGCGAGAACGCAGCTGGTACGCTGTCAAAGCCGGCTTTCACAAACATCGAGCGAACAACCAGAGGAGCAATAGCCAAATTGCTGATCGCGTTATTGCGCATATCGTTGTCGAGGTGGATTACTCCATACCCCGGAGGGATTGGCCCCTTCACGCATTCCCACACATACACATCAAGGCGGACGTGTTTTCCCGCAACCACGATCACCTGCGCCTTATTTTTCTTAGGCGATTTTCCACCAGCATGGTTAAAACGCCAGCCGCGTCGCTCCAGAGCGTTCTTTATTCCGTTAGCAGTTCTATTATCGCCAAAACGGTGATTGAAGGACTCCACCAGCTGCGTATAGGGTTTATCTCGATTCGCATACAGATAGCTGAGCTGAGCATCCGTATACTCCCCTGCTGGTCTTAATTTGCCAATCCACCCGTTATGCGACAGAGTTGAGCGAATTGTGTGGCGTGACCTATTTTCACCAAATTGCAAATTATATGCGGCGGTAAGCTCATGGCTTGTCATGCCTTCAGCGTTATTTTTCAGAAAAAGAAGTTGTTCATCGGTGAAGAGTTTACGACTCATCAGTGACCCCCAAAATAGTCGGAAGAGTATGCAACGTCCCACCGTTCATATTGCGTTGAGCATCGATCACCACCCGATACGTGGAAACCAGTGCTTGCGATAGATCGACAACAGCTTCAGCACGCTCGAGCTCCTCTTTCAGGCGTTCTCCCGTCAGACCGGGGTCGTTGATTGTTTCAAGCATGGCAAACTGGTGATTGACCAGGTCCTGAATGCTATTTTTCACGATTTCACCTCCACACGATGAAACGCGATAACCCACACCCAAGGGTTAGCGTTCCAACTATCAACGCCGTAGATGGATGCCCACAGCGGCCCGAACCAATCAATGTTGAAATGCTTGGTGCCGCCCTCGGCTATCGCATCCTCCTCACTGATATCCTGCAACCTCTCCACGCTAACACCAGTGATTTCCAGCGTGATGCGGGAGGCCCAGCGTGGCATATGGATTGATGGCTTCCAGCCAAAGCGCAGGTTATCGTCAGCGTCGTAATATTCCGGCGTCTTACCACCATCAGCGCGGTACTCGCAGAATTCCGGGCTTTCAAATTTGGAGGTGTCTTCGAGATAAGTCTCCATCTGGTCGAAGTTGAACAACGGGCCTTGATATGCCTCTCTGACCCACAGCCGATCGCCTACCTGGCCGAATGGGCATGAGAAAAGCGCTGAACGTTGATGCGTGCCGGTCGCATTTGATTCTGCCCAATGGTATTTGCCAATGTCGCTGCGTTTTGTGGAATCGGTAATGCGCAGCAGGCCGAACTGATTGGATTCTGGCTGCACAGCCATAACCCGCCGCGTCTGGGTCTTGCGGCCGTCGAGAATGGCGCGAACCATTTCGCCGTTGAAAATCACTGGGCGCTCTTTCATTTGGCCTCCCGCAGTTCGGTGGCGAATGATTCCAAGCAGCGGATCTGGTTTCGAATGAGCGCAGATGTCATACCAAAGGCGTGAGTATCAGGATGCATATCGGCGAGCTCTCTTTTCTTTCTGCCGATAAGCAGCTCAATAGCCTCAACCTTTGCTCGCGCTTCGATAGCTGCAAGTGCTGCGCCAGTGGCTGGGGTTTCCAATGCTTTTTCAGCATCGAAAATTAGGCACTTCCACGGGTGAATTGAGTTTTCCTCTGGTTCATATCCGGCGGCATACAGGTTGTTGACAATGCGCTCTGCGATATGGCGCAACCCAAGGCTTTCCACAACCAGCGCATCACTATCAGCCTTCGGCGCTTCATAGGTCAGAATATCTTTCATGCTACATACTCCCCACGCACGCCAGCCAAAGCCTGATCAAACATTTTGTGGATGTGGCAGAACCGCAATTCAAGTGAATTGAAATGCCACAAGGTTTTATCCTGTATACCGTTGCCAGTGCTCGCGTGGTAATTCACCTCGGCCCGTTCTATGAATCTGTCGGTAGCGCTGATCAGCTTATAGCGTGCCGTCGCCCCTCGTCCGCGCTTAATGATTTTTACGTCCGGCGATATGATCATCGACCGCAACCGAATCACCAATTCTTGCCGCGTCATTGTGTTGGCGGGATACGCAGCTTTGACCGCTGCGAAAATTTCGGTGGTGCTCAGTTCTTTGCCCTGAATAAGCTCCACAAGCTGCTTTGCTGTAACTCTGGTCATTTGTCATGCCTCGGCTATTTCACTTTGTTGTTACTCATGCCAGCGCGGATCCGTGCCAACATTTCCATGCCCTTTCGCTGATAGCGCCCGTCCGTGTCAGCGACTTGTGCGTCGCCCGGCGGCCTGTTATCCAGCGCTTTCGTTTTTCGCACTGGCGGTATGGAGAAGCCCATTTCCGCTTGCTTTGCCCACTTCGCCAGCAACCGGCCAGCCAGTGCAGCAAGTTCGTTATGTCCCAGCTTGCGCCCAATGCCAGCGCGGCGGAGCTCCGGGCAAATCTGGAACAGCACAGGGTGACGCCAGTCGAAACTTTCCGCGCTGTCGAAACGCCAAGATTCGTTACGCCAGCGATGGTACTCAGTCATGACGTCGTCCGCCGTCAGGCCGAACGGGTTGGCCGTACACTCGCCAACGATCGCGGTAAATTCCGCAAGGTCAGGCGGCCAGTGGTTACCGGCGCTGCATCGCTCCATGCACCGTCGCGCGGCGTAGGCCAATTGGTCATCCGAGAATTTCGAAATCGTCTGGCCCCAGATCGTGGATGGCGCTGCCCCGTTCTTGCTCACCCAGCGGTTGGCATATATCCCCACCATCGTCTCCCAAAGGAGCCAAGCCTTGGCTAACCCGCCACTCGTTGTGCCGGGTCCGTACCTGCTCGAAGGCACTGGCTGGGGTGGTGTTTTGTTTTGCATGTTGGCCTCCTGATTTTTGGGTTTTTACGTGTTCACGGTATCTCTGAACACTTCGAGAAAATTTTTGCTCCCACTGAGCCTGATTGAATGCCTGGCCTCCGGAGCTCCAGAACAAAATAAAATCGTCCAACTCCTCAGCGGCATATTCTTTTGGCAGATTCCCTTTCGGAAGCCAGCCGTCAAACATCGGGAAAGGTGAATCGTCAGGCAATAACTCACCTTCGCGCCCATGCGCGTTGTGTGGGGTTTTATTTTTCTGTTCCTGTTCCTGTTCCTGATTAAGAAACGGTTTAATAACCCTTTCGGAACCCTTTAATTTTGCTGCGTCAATGTGAGATATGGCATTAGCTAAAACCCGCGCCAATACTGGCTTTAAGCTGGTATTATCTGGAACCTGAGTAAACAACCGCAGCGCCGAAATTCCCTGATTGGGGTTGTCTATCGTGTTCCACTCCATAAAATTACGAATAAGTACCCATTTCGATGTTGAATCACGGGTTGCGAAACCGTTATTGGATAGCTCATCAAACCCTTTCGAAACCCTTTCGAAAGGCCATCCTAAGTCTTCCGAAACATACCCATCTGGCAGGCGAAAACACCCAATCATATTCGTGTGCTGCCCGGTCAACAGATACAATGCCAGCAGTCGTGCATCATCAGATACCTGGCGCATACCATCGCTGATCCAAAATGATGTATGCACTTTGCCGTAATCACGCATAACTACTCCGGTAAACTTCTCGCGTCTCTGTGCAACCAAGCAGCTCGATCGCCGATTTGATCGCAATGAACGCTGATATGGCTTCATTGATCTCTTTAAGTGCCGCTGCCGGAGCCGCGCCAAGATTCACTGCATTAACCGCAGCAATACCCTCTTTTGCGGCCACAGCAGCTAACAGCACAGGATCGTTTGGGGCTTCAATGCGCGCACGCCTCTCCGCAGGTAAAGCCGCCAATGCTGCAATCTTCAAATTTGAGGCCAAAGGTGCATACCTGGGGCCGTCGTAACCGCGAAAGATTCGCTTCACACGCTGGGTGGCGTTAATCAGTCCCTTGCCGGTGTCAGTAGTTGGAAGAATGTCGCCACCGCCTGCAGCGTGGTATTGCTCTGCCACTGCTAGCCCAACGGTTTTCCAGCCATCCACAAGGGCCCAGGCTTCCAGTTCGGCAGCCACTGACTCAATCGGAGGACTGATTTTCATGATTCACTTTGCCTCTACGCTTTGCTTTATGCTGGTCGTAAGCGATGGGGTCGTACTTCAAAACACCGCCAGATGCGATCTGTAGGCGCATAGCTTTACCTTCAGGGACTAAATCCCCCCAAACGGAAACTGATGAAGGTTTTACCCCTGCCGCCATAGCTAGCTTCGTCTTGTTACCAAAAAAATTCACTGCGTCACTTTTGAGCACTTCACGTCCCTCCTTAGGTTTTCTTAAGAAGATTAGATCGTAGAGAAACCTAAGTAAAGAAAAATTAGAATTACCTAATATGGAAAATGAAACTTTTGGTACCCGTCTGCTCCGCAGGCGCAAAGAACTAAAACTCTCTCAAGCTGCCCTCGGTAAAATGGTTCAGGTGGCTCATGTAACTATTTCCCAGTGGGAGAGGGATGAAACACAGCCTGCTGGCAAACGGCTCTTTGGCCTAAGTAAGGCCTTGCAATGTGATCCAACATGGTTGATGTTTGGTGATAGCGATAAAGTGCCGGCAGAGCCCGTTACACCTCAAAAGATAGAGCTGTCTCCTCAGCACCAAGAGTTGATCGAACTATTCGATTCACTTCCTGCGTCGGAGCAAGAAGCGCAACTGAGTGAATTACGTGCTCGTGTTGAAAACTTCGGACGGCTGTTTGAAGAACTTTTACAGGCTCGTAAGCGTACCCAAAAGAAGTAAGTGCCTTCATCCCCCTGAACTCCTCCCTAATGCGTGAAAGCCCCATAGCCTTGTAAAAAAAATAACACCTTAAAATACAAAAGGTTGCTCACGCACAGCTTAGAATTTAGGTTTTTCTACAATTTTTGTGTTGATCTAAGCCTTAGGTTAATCTAAATTTCATTCATCGAAACCACACAGTGATTTCTCAGGTAACAAGTTCCGCCAGCCTGGCGACAAAGGCAAAGCACACAACAGAGGTTTACACGATGAAAGCAAAAGTCCTATGCATAACGCCAAGCGAAGAGGCTGTCGGATACCTTACTGCTGGTAAGCAATATGACATCGAAAGCACGTGCGCTAATGGACAGTGTGTGCGTGTTATCGATGATCAAGGGGATGAAATCAGCATTTATGTTGTTCAGTCCAGCTACGGTAAATTCCGCGAACTGCCGAAGTTATAACACCCAGTGCGCCCTACGGGGATCACAAATAAGAACATCACGTTGGAGGAAAATCATGTACGGAACACAAGAAGTTATCCGCCAATGCGTCCTTCCTGGCATGTTAGTGAAGCATCAGGGAAAGACATGGCGAGCATCAGCAAATACTCGCGGGAAGTTATATTTATTCAACCTGACAGAGTCAAAGCGAATCTCCGATTATCTAGTTGAAATATGTTTAGACTCACGCGGGCATCCATTAATTCATTGAATGTGATAAACAAGAAACACTAATTGTAATTTAAAAGCGATTTATATGCCGACAATCCGGCAGGGATTTTATCAACCAAAATTCAGGAGAAAAGTAATGTTTAATTCAATTGAAGTCAGAAGCACAAAGGTTGAGTTATCAGTAATCAACTCTGATCTAGCATCTTTTGATTGCAATGGTAGTGTCACTGGCTTTGTACACCTTCCCGATGTTGGCCCCATAACAGTAGTTCTCGATGGAGGTTACACGCTGGGTGAGTATAAAGATCCATCGAGTGCGATTAAAGGGATCTCTTTCTTATGCTTTGCTGTTGAAGACGCAGATAAACGGGCAGGAATGAATTATCAGGCCTACATGCAAACTTTTAAGGCAGGATTTGCATCCAGAATGCATTGATTGAAGCGCCCCGGAAACGGGGCTATTTATCCGCATAAGCATTTTTTCAGTGCTTAACCTGATAAATGAGGGTTCGAAAATGGATATTACGCTTGGATTTAAAAAACTATCGCTAATTAACGGTGAGGAAGTCACGGTAAGTATAGCCCCTAGCGCAATGAAGAAGATGATCATGGGGCTTCTTTCTAATGGTTATCTTACCACTGAGGATCTGGCAATTTACATGACTGAGCAATTATCTATTTGTGATAGTCAAAGTCTCAAGCACGTATTACCAGAAGATACCGCAAAGAAATTAATTTCGACCTATGAATCCGTAAAAAATGGAGAGAACTATGTCTGACAAACAATTATATACAGCATGCTGGTATCCCAGCGAACAAACAGCAGAAGAAAATGGTGCTCGTCGCGTTGCTTATTCCTTCTATGCAGCTAACGAGAAACAAGCTCGAGCCAAAGCAACGCTTCATTTTATGGAGCAATTCCCTGATGCCGACGATGCAGAGTTCGAGTTAAAAATTTACGTTGTGCAGGAAGGAATCCCCTGCCCTGAGGTCGAGACTTGGGATGAAGGCTTCTTATATGAGAATAACTGGAATGACGAGCTGGGTTATCCAGAATCAAAATCCGATAACGGTCTCATTGATTTCAGTAAATTGTCTGAGTCACTTCGCATCGATGTATTGGTGAAATACCACACGACCGAAATTACCAATGAACAACTTTCCGGCGCACTAGAAGCCCCAGAGGATGCAGCGAGTAACTTTGACAGTCATATTGCCGACGCCATTAAAAAGACGCCAGCAGTTGCGAAAATGTACCCTGAGCGAATCTTAGACGCGATCGATTATATCCGTGAGAAATGCCCTCCTACCAAGAAGTGGCCTGAGATAAAAGCGGTTCTGGCCGGTTGGCTGAACAAGCGCAATGACGAGCGCAAAGAAGAAGCCTCCACGTCAGGATTGCAAACTGTGAGTGCACAGCAGAACGCGACCGATGAAACGCTGCGTGTACCCTCTGGCGCGACTGCCGGCGGCGGTAATCTGACAGACCGAGGTGAGGGTTTTAAGCACGATTTTGATTCACTCGCGCTTGAAATCGCCCTTGGCCGTATAGCGCGGTCTATGGATTTCGATATCTACAATTTGCGTAGTGCGCACATTAACCGTGCTCGCGAAATGATCAAACTAAAAGAGCGCCCATTTCCCGCGCTGTTTAGCGCATACCGTAATATGCCGGGCGTTCTGGACTATTCACGCGCCATCATTATCTACTCGGTTAAAACCGCGCCGGACAACATCGAGGCCACACCAGGGAAATTGACCGAGTACCTTAATAAAACGCTGACCGAAACCGATCACGCCAATCCTGACCCACACATCGTTGCGGTTGCCTGTGGTATCACTGGTGAGAATTATAACAATGAAGAAACCGAACAGAACTCGGCGAGCGCTACTTGCGCACTGGCTGATGAGCAAGCAGCGATCAGCACAGTGGGAGCACAACAACCAGATGCGAACACTGCGCCGGAAAATCTGGAAGATGGATCACCGGTAGAGCGCACCGGGCCGTTTTACTACCGCACATCTGAAGGGCAAGTTGGCCGCGCAAATAAACTTGCGAAGCTGGATCTCGTACTCGCCCAAGGGTGTGAGGAGATCACCAAAGAAGAATACCAGTCGCTGAAAGACAATCCACCGGCACAGCGTCAAAGCAAGGACGAACAGCAATTAGCAAAGAACGATCGTAATGGACTCTATTCTGTTGAAGAACTAACAGGCGAGCAACAACAAACGCAAGGCGCAGCTTCCTCAAATGAGGGCGAAAAAAAGGAAGTGCTCCCAGCTCAACCGGAACCACCCGTGTTCCAGTCTATCGCTGCCGATCTGGAAAATGACCTCGCAGAAAAAGGCGATAACCTGAAAATTTGGCGCAGTGTCATGCGTACAGATCCTCGCTATACGAAGGATTTGACCGGTGCAGGATTTGAAGGCACAAGCATCAACGCCGAATACATGATTATGCGTGCCACTGAGATATTCGGCCCTATTGGCAGCGGCTGGGGTTATGAGGTTCTGGAAGATCGCATGATCCCTGGTGCTCCAATGAGCGAAGCGATATATGAAGGGCAAAAGTTCATTGGAAAGCGCATGTTGCGCGATGCAGATGGCACCCTGATCACTGAGCTGAATCACAGCATCAAGATCCGTCTGTGGTATCTAAATGGTGCCAAAGAACGCTGTGTTGTCGAAGCCTACGGCGCTACTCAATACATGTATATGACGTCGAAAAACATCATTAAATGTGATGGCGAGGCGCAAAAGAAATCTCTCACAGACGCAATTAAAAAATCGCTATCACTCCTTGGTTTCTCCGCCGATGTTTGGCTGGGGCTTTACGACCAAGCTGAATATAAGCAAGAGAACGCCATCCGGTTCGACCTCATTAATGCCAGCGATAAGGCCGAGGACGTAACACTTATTCGTAAAGAACTGGACGAGAAATTTAAAGCCAACACCAAAAGCATGCGTGAAGCAGTTACACCGAATGAGATTTCTGGCATTGCTTCATCGCTCACTCGAGTCATGGGCATTCACCTAAAAGATGCTCGCGAAAGGGGTGACGCAGAATACGCCAAATACATTGAAGGCCGCTTGCGCCGTCTCGAAGAAGTTAAATCCGAATGCCTCACTAAATTGCAGGAGAAAGCCGCATGAACGCTCGTACAATCGACTTAGCCTTAGAAATTAGCAAACTGGAGTCTCTCGCAGCTGAAGGTGGGGAACTCACACCTGAAATGATCGCCGATACCCTCGAAGGCATTGAAGGGATGATGGAGGATAAATTTGATGCCACCATGAGTGTTATTAGAGATTTCGAAGCAAAGGCAGATGCCTGTAAAAAAGAAGCAGCTCGGATAGCTGAACGTAAAAAGCATTGGGACCGTCAGTCTTCCGCACTTAAAAAGTACCTGCTGGAGTGTCTTCAACTTTCAGAACGTACAACATTTAAAACAACGTTGAATACCTTTACTGCCCGAAAAGGTAGCGCAAGCCTTGTTATTGATGACGTTGATATGCTGCCTGATGGATTCGTTGAATCGCATACGGAAGTCATTAACGATGTGCAGAACGACAAAATAAAAAAAGCTCTTATGGAAGCTTTAAAAACAGTGGAAGAAATGAAGAAGAAAGGCGAAGTGCCACCACCAGAACTTTTAAATCCTGTGCCAGGCGCACACTTAGAAATAGGCGCAACAACACTCCAAGTGCGCTAATCCAGATGCGGTCAGAAATGACCGCTTACTGAGACGACTAAAATGAGCGACAACAGCGACAGCCTTTTATTTCCGAGAAGAATCGAGCCAGATGACTTCAAAGACCACACATTGCAAATCATCTGGAAAATGCGAAACGGCTACCGCCGTCACTTTGGAATTGTGGAGCTGCCACCTGAGCTAAAAAGGCACAACACTTTAAAAAATAGGATATAGGAAATGAACCGTGAAGAAATTATTGAAGCAATCGCATCAGCCTCAGAGTTAAGCCACCGCGAAGGTCGCGATATTTTCGCCAGCCGGATTTACTCCATGATTGAAACTGGAAAAATTCCAGGGGTAATGTTAGCCACCACTGATGTGCAACAGTTAATGCAAGAAAACAAAGCAATGCGAAAAGCGATCGCATTTGCTATTTCCCCTGGCATATGGATTCAAAGAGAGGATGAAATATTCCAATATTGCGGTGGCACTTGGTATGCAGAAATACTGAAACAGTCTATTTGCAAGGATAACAAACTTGAAATGAATGAAGGTGGGCTGTGATGGCTAACTCTATAAACAAGCTTATTGATGACAAAATAATCAAGCGCGGAAAGAACGGTTTACTAATCCGGCTGGACGATATTCACGTTCAGGAAGGTTTCAATAAACGTGTTGAAGACGAGCGCACTCTGGCTGCTGATGATGACCTATTCAATCACCTATCAGCGGGTAAGCCAGTTCCTCCTCTCGAGGTTCGCCCACGCGATGAGGGTGGCGTGTGGATTGTTGAAGGCCACAGGCGTCATCGAGCCTATATACGTTGTCGTGATGCCGGTAAGCCTGCTGAATGGATAGCAATTATGCCATTCACAGGGAGCGATGTGGAGCGCATAGCACGCATCATGAACAGCAACAGCCAACTTGCGCTTACTCCCTACGAGCAATCGCGGGTCGTCAAAGAACTGGCCGGATTTAATCTTTCCCCTGATGAAATCGCCACGCTTGTTGGAAAAAGCCGAACAACGGTCGATAAGCTCCTGGCGTTGAGTCAGACCAACCATGATGTGCAAACACTGGTCAAAGATGGTGCTGTTGCCGTTGACGCTGCCCTTGAGCGCGTGAAAGTTCACGGTGATTCTGCTGGAAAGATTTTAGCGAATGACGTTGAAAAAGCGCGGACTCAGGGCAAGAAAAAAGTTACTAAATCCGTTATCAACCGTGAGTTCAGCGCCAAAAAAGCCCGCCGACTATGCGAGCTTCTTTACGATGCTGCCCCAATGACCCGCGAGGAAGGCGACGTTTTACTGCTGGCAAAGGGAACGCGTGAGGAGATTAACGCCATCCTAAACGATTATCGCCGGTTGGGAGAGAATACAGATAATGGGTGATGTAATCGAAACCATCCACGGTGAAGTATTAGATGGGGCGTTTTTCGCCCCTGCTTCCTCCGACCTTGTTGATTCTTTGATCGGCCAGTACAAACAACTTCGAGCTGATATAGAAATGATGTCCGGGTTAATTAACACGCACCATGCATCCGTACATCATTTTCTGGAAGGTAATCAGGACCATGATCGCCGCCATTATTTCGGCGGCGTCAGTAATCTATTTAAACTCGAAGGCGCTATAGCCAGCCTGAATGCAACCTTCTGGCAAAAAGCACTGAACATGACCGATGTTTACGAATACATGCCAAATAATCGGCGTACTGAGTGGAACGAACAAATACGGGAAATGAAAACACCCGATTTCGAAGAAGAAACTGTGCGACCAACAATAATGGAACTGCTGAACTCGCGGCAGCAATTTTTTTCTGAGCGCGTAGACGGTATTTTCCGCGCTCTTTCCGGCAATCACGTAACCAACAGACCGGAAGGTTTCGGCAAGCGCATGATCCTTGCCCGGGTGTTCACCGATTACGGCATGACGAATCACGATATGAGCGGCTATATCCAGGATCTACGGCAGGTTATCGCGAAATTTATGGGCCGAGATGAACCCCGCTGGCGCGTGACCGACGATGCGCTACAGGAAGCCCGGTACCGCCACGGTGAATGGCTGGTGCTTGACGGTGGGGCATTGCGTGTACGGGCCTATCTGAAAGGCACAGCACACCTTGAAGTTCACCCGGAAATGGCCTGGAGACTCAACTGCATTCTGGCGCACCTGTATCCGATGGCGATCCCGCCTGAATTCCGCCAAAAACCCAAGAAAAAGCTTAAAGATTTCGTGCTGATGAGCAAGCCACTCCCCTTCGCCGTTCTGGAAGTGCTGGCGGGGTTAAAGGCAGAACGCCACCTGCCGATTCAACGCAATCGATGGGACGATTGGACACAACCGCTCACTACCAACCCGCACAACCGTCGCTTTGACTGGCGAGACGAAGACAAGGCAATACGAGGGCAAGCGGGCAAAGTATTGGAAATGATCGGGGGTGTACTAATCAAAGCTGGCCCCCAGAAAAGCATCAACATCTGGGAGTTCGATTACGATCCCGCCCGAGTGCTGGGCGAGATAATCGCTTCTGGTTGCATTCCAGACCATCAATCGCACCAGTTCTACCCTACCCCGGAATCACTGGCTGAATGGGCCGTATCTGAGGCCGAAATACAGCCGGGGGAAAAATGCCTGGAACCGAGTGCTGGCACCGGAAACATCGCGGTATTCATGCCGGCGGATCAAACCTGCTGCGTGGAAATATCAGCTCTACATTGTCGCGTACTGGAAGCAAAAGGGCTAACCGTTGAGCAAGCCGATTTTATCAAATGGGCTGAGTCCACCACCGAGCGCTTCGACAAGGTGGTAATGAACCCACCATTCAGCGAAGGTCGTGCCAAAGCCCACGTAGAAGCCGCAGCAAGCCTGGTAAACGTTGGTGGCCGGCTTGTAGCAATACTGCCAAGTGGGATGCAGAAGAAAGACATTTTACCCGGCTGGTCCTGTTCATGGTCCGGCCTTATAGATAACGAGTTCGACGGTACCAGCGTTTCGGTTGTTCTGCTGAAAGCAGACCGTAAGTGAATTTCAAGATTCAGTTTCAATCCGGTCAAAAACGTACAGTACAGGCCGGTCATGAGGTGAAGTATGCCGCAAGTGATCTTTAATGAAGAGTGGGTTGTTGAAGATAGGCTTAAAGCAAAGACGGGCCTTAGCGATCGACAAATAGAAAAGTATCGCCAAGGGTGTTGGATCGAGGGGGTGCATTTCAAACGAGTTGCATCCACTGGCCAACGCGCCGTACGTGGAGTCACTTGGTACAACTACCCTGAAATTAACAAGATGGTTCAGGATGCGTAATGGCAAAAGCAAAACTACCAACCGGTGTCGAGATCCGCGGAAAGCGCTTGGCTATCTGGTTTATGTATCGCGGGAAACGCTGTCGCGAATTGCTGAAATCTTGGGAAATCACCCCGGCAAACATCAAGCGCGCTTCCATGATGCGGGCAGTCATCCAGAGTGAGATCCAACTGGGGCAGTTTGATTATGCCGCACGGTTCCCAACGTCTAAGCGTGCGGCAGAAGCCACCATCGCTTCCGGGCCAGTTCGTAAGGTCGAGACATTCGGCCAGTTAGTAGATGCCTGGCTGGAAAACCGTGAACCAGAATTGGCTCGTAATACGATGAAAAAAGCCCAGTCACAAATGAAAACCATAAAATTCATTGTGGGACCAGATCGGGCGCTAGCGGACATCAACCACAACGACATTCTCGGTTTTAGAAATGCGCTCCTGCATGGGCGAACTTTTTACCAGGAAAGTCTGCGCAGCAACAAGGACGGCCGCACCGTGCGCACGGTTAACGATTATGTTGGCGCACTCTGTACCGTGTTACGTTTTGCCTACCGATCGGGCTTTATCCGCGACAAGCCCTATGAGGAGGTTCGAAAATTAAAGCGGTCGAACACGAAACCGGATCCGCTGCTCCGTGATGAGTACGATCAGTTGGTAATGGCGTTGGATGGCCAGCGACGTTTTATGTGGACAATCGCCATTTTTACCGGGCTTCGCCACGGCGAGCTTGCCGCCCTTGCATGGGAGGATATCGACCTGGATAAAGGTGAATTACGGGTGAGCAGAAATTTAACGTCCCTGGGCGAATTCGGGCCGCCAAAAACGCAGGCAGGTTTTCGCACGGTAACGCTACTCGCGCCGGCGGTGGAGGCACTACGCGCGCAGCGGTTGCTTACCGGCCTGCATCGGCCAACCGAGATCACGTATCATCACCGCGAATACGGTAGCACCGAACGCCAACGCCTGCGCTTTGTGTTTGTCCCGCGCCCATCCAAAGGCGAGCAGCGGCCGCACTATGGCCTGTCGTCGATCGGCGCTCGCTGGAATGCCGCTGTGAAGCGCGCAGGTATTCGACCACGTAATCCGTACCAGACGCGCCACACGTTCGCCTGCTGGCTTTTGACGGCCGGAGCGAACCCGTCATTTATCGCGGCGCAGATGGGACACGAAAACGCGCAGATGGTTTACGAGATCTACGGAAAATGGATTGAACAGATGAACGGCGATCAGGTGGCAATGCTCAATGACAGGCTGGCTATTTAATGCTCTTTGCCCCTATAATGCCCCTTTCTGGAGTATCGAAAAAATAAAATGACTGAGAATCAACAAGATAACAAGCGTTTGCAATACAACCTGAACAAATTGCAAAAACGCCTGCGCCGCAACGTGGGCGAAGCGATCGCCGATTTCAATATGATTGAAGAAGGCGACCGCATCATGGTCTGTCTGTCCGGCGGCAAAGACAGCTACACCATGCTGGAGATCCTGCGCAATCTGC
>Ga0308166_1000908_pt1 | contig 34715 bp, 41 predicted proteins | sample PhyCR2_2_FD_202137 | JGI IMG/M metagenome (GOLD analysis project Ga0308166, IMG submission 202137) | Phyllosphere microbial communities from UC Gill Tract Community Farm, Albany, California, United States - DLSLCC.R2 | ecosystem: Host-associated > Plants > Phyllosphere > Unclassified | place...
GACGTGATCGAGACCGCCCGCGGCGTCGACTTCTACATCCCCAAGCACGAGGTCATCTTCGACGCGATCCTGTCGCTGTACTCGCACGGCGAGCCCACCGACGTCATCGCCGTCACCGACGAGCTGACCAAGACCGGTCTGCTGTCCCGTGCCGGTGGCGCCGAGTACCTGCACAGCGTCACGAGCATGGTGCCGACCGCGGCGAACGCCGGGTACTACGCCGCGATCGTCGCCGAGAAGGCGGTGCTGCGTCGCCTGGTCGACGCCGGCACCCGCATCGTGCAGATGGGCTACGCGTCCGAGGGTGAGGTCACCGACCTGGTGAACAGCGCCCAGGCCGAGGTCTACAACGTCGCCGGCGGCGTGCAGACCGAGGACTACGTCCCCCTCACCGACGCCATCGGTGCCGCCATCGACGAGATCGAGGCGGCGAAGGGTCGCGACGGACAGATGACCGGTGTGCCGACGGGCTTCAGCGGCCTCGACGGCCTGACGAACGGCTTCCACCCCGGGCAGCTCATCATCGTCGCCGCACGACCCGCGCTCGGCAAGTCGACGCTCGCGCTCGACCTGTGCCGCGCCGCCGCCCTCAAGCACAACCAGACCGCTGCGTTCTTCTCGCTCGAGATGGGGCGCGCCGAGATCGCGATGCGCCTGCTCTCCGCCGAGTCCAGCGTGCCGCTGCAGAACATGCGCAAGGGCACCGTCGACTCCCGCGACTGGACCACCATCGCGCAGACCCGCGGGCGGATCAACGACGCCCCGTTCTTCATCGACGACTCCCCCAACATGACCCTCGTCGAGATCCGCGCGAAGTGCCGTCGCCTCAAGCAGCAGCACAACCTCAAGCTCGTCGTCATCGACTACCTGCAGCTGATGACCTCGGGCAAGCGCGTGGAGTCCCGCCAGCAAGAGGTGTCCGAGTTCTCGCGTGCGCTCAAGCTGATGGCGAAGGAGCTCGGCGTGCCGGTCATCGCGCTGTCCCAGCTGAACCGTGGACCCGAGCAGCGTGCCGACAAGAAGCCGATGATCTCCGACCTTCGTGAATCGGGGTCGATCGAGCAGGACGCTGACATGGTGATCCTGCTGCACCGCGAGTCGGCCTACGAGAAGGACAACCCGCGGCAGGGTGAGGCGGACCTGATCGTGGCGAAGCACCGCAACGGGCCGACGGACACGATCACGGTGGCGTTCCACGGGATGTTCTCGCGGTTCGTCGACATGCCGCAGTAGGGCTCTTGTTGTCGTCCGCCAACGAACGTGTCCAACTGCCACACAACGTGTCCTGAAATACGGAGGTGGACACGTTATTTGGCAGTCCCGCCGGTCTTCCTCAGACCTGAGTGACCACGCGGTGGCGTCGTGACCGCTCGCTACCTCGGCGCCCGCGAGGAGTGGTGTGTCCCTACTCGGCGTTACGCCAGCCCGGCGCTCAGATCGTCGTGCCGAACTGCCCGTCGTCGATGCTCGATGCTGACTCCGCCAGGGAACAGGTTGATGAGGACCAGTAGGTACGCCTCGTACCACTCATCTGCGATCTCTTCAGCGCGGCGGATGCGCTGGAGATCCTGCTCGGCGAAGCTGATTAGCTCCGGGTATTCGTCTTTGTCGACCGGTTTGTACGTGCCAGCATCCAGCCATCGATGTTCATCTGCCTGCCAAATCAGGCGAACGTAGTCGCGTTCATCGCCGGACAAGGGCTCGAAACCGAACTCCCAGTTGTCGGCCCACGCCTTTCCGAGCTCACTTGCGACGTAGCCGTCGGGTTCCGGCGTCTCGTCCGGGATTGGTTCATGGGGGTACCGCATGATGGTGTTTCCGTCCGCTGCGTAAAACACAACCTCACCGGTCAGTAGGGCGTAGACCACTGAGTGACGTTTACCTCTGCTGGCGAGATCGCCGCGGAACATCCACAGCGCCATGTCCGCCTGCTTCTGCCAGTCGTCCCATGCCTCCGCAGGCTCCGGCAGCGTCTCGCCGGGTGGCTCAATCGTCCACATGGTTCGGTCCCCGAGGACCCACGTCAGAGTGGCCCGTTGAGTCGCATCGGGTTGGAACCGCAACGTCTCTGGCCCGTTCTCCTCGCCGGCGACGGTCAGGCGGGGAGCGTTGAAGTGACGGCGGACCGCAGAGTGGTCGACCTGATGCGCCGGCCATTGATAGCGGATCTCGAGCACTACCGTCGCCACGCGAACCTCCCGCGACGTCGTACTGGTCGCTGACTCAGCGTGCCGTCTCCGTCGTCGGGCTCGTTGGGAGTGGTCGCCGCCACGGTCCCATGCTCTACCGCTTTGCTGGACGCGGGTTTCGATCGTTCGATCAGAATTGGATGTAGCCGTTCCAAGCTGCCTCTGCTTTTGCTCCGTCATCACCGAAGATGTCAGGGTCGACTGGGAAGTGCTCGTTCCGGAAGTGGTCCAGCTCCAGCTGCGCACGATCTCGGAGTGTCGCTCGGTCCTCGTCAGGATGTCCCAAAGCAAGCATGGCGGTGCGCCGCTCGATGACGGCATCCCACAGTTGTCGTCGGCTGACTTCCGCGATCAGTTGCGAAGCAACGAGCATCGAGTTGAACTCAAGCGATCCAGCGAATCGGTCCATCAAGGTGACAAGGTCTCTGTCCTTCACCTCGGTGAACACCTTCGGCTGCTTGCGTTGCTCCTCCATCATCCAACGGATCTGTGCACGGGCGTCCGCAATTGGGTTGGATTCTTGCTCGTCGGTCATGTCTTCATCCTCACCGTGCGGAGGCTTCATCGCGAGGTGAGTTTGGTGATCTCAGCGGGTGGGTGAGGTGAGCAGTGCCGCGACTGATTCGAGGGCGCCGGGGACGAGGGAGAAGTAGGCCCACGTGCCGCGCTTCTCCCGGTGCAGGATGCCGGCGTCGACGAGCACCTTGAGATGGTGCGACACGGTCGGCTGAGACAGGCCGAGCGGTTCCTGCAGGTCACAGACGCACGCTTCTGCACCCTCGTGCGCGGCAACCATCGAGATCAGCCGGAGCCGCGCAGGGTCAGCGATCGCCTTCAACGACTTCGCGAGGACTTCGGCGGACTCCTGCGTCATCGCTTCCGTCGTGACAGGCGAGCAGCATGCGGTGACGTCCTGGATGGGAAGCAGCTCGATCGTCGTCATCGCACCATCATCCCACGCCCTTCGATGCAGGTCTATATTTGCGTTCATCGATATCGACGTGCTTCGATGTTCCTGCTCGACTTCCGATCGATCTAAAGGACCGACCCGATGACTCACCTTGTTGCCGTTGGGGGCAGCGACGCCGGCATCGCCGCAGCGCTCCGCGCCCGTGAGCTGGACCCGTCGACCGACGTGACGGTGGTCCTCGCCGACGAGTTCCCGAACTTCTCCATCTGCGGCATCCCCTACTGGGTCTCCGGCGACGTCGCTACGGAAGCGTCTCTCGCGCACCGCACCCGCGGAGACCTCGAAGCCGCCGGGATGACCGTCCGCTCCTCCACCTGGGCTTCCGCCGTCGACGTCGACCGCCAGTTGCTCTCCGTCACCGGCCCGGCCGGTGAGGAGCAGATCGCCTACGACGAGCTGCTGATCGGGACCGGCGCGGAGCCGGTCCGCCCGGCCGGGATCCCGTTCGGTAAGCCCGGCATCCACCTGCTGCACTCGATGACCGACGCCGAGCAGGTTGTCGCCGCCCTGGAGCTCCTGCCTGCCGGCAGCCGCGTCGCGGTCGTCGGCGCCGGCTACATCGGTCTCGAGATGACCGAGGGGCTCGTCGCCCGCGGGTTCGACACGACGCTGATCCAGCGCGGCCCGGAAGTGCTCTCCACCCTCGACCCGGGACTCGGGTCCCTGGTCACCGAGGAGGTCCGTCGGCACGGTGCGACGGTGCTGACCGGTGCGACCGTCACCGGAATCACGCCCGCTGGCGGCGGGCAGTGGAGCGTCGCGACTACCTCCACGTTTGGGGACGCCGCCGGAACGTTCGCGCTCGTGGTGGTCTGTGTCGGGGTGCGGCCGGTGACGGATCTCGCGGTCGCGGCAGGTGCGCAGCTCGGGCAGGCCGGCGCGATCGTCGTCGACGAGCAGATGCGCACCGGGGTGCCGCACGTGTGGGCAGCGGGTGACTGCGTCGTGACACACCACCGCCTGCTCGGGACGACCTGGCTGCCGCTCGGGACAACCGCGCACAAGCAGGGACGCGTCGCCGGGGAGAACATGCTCGGCGGGTCCCGGACCTTCGCGGGCTCGGTGGGGACGCAGGTGGTGAAGGTGTTCGACCTCGTCGCCGCCCGCACCGGCCTCCGCCACCACGAAACCGCCCCGCTGGACGTGTCGCCGCTGACCCGTGTCACGGTCGCGGACGACCACAAGCGGTACTACCCGGGTGCAGTGCCGTTGACGATCAGCGTCACCGGCGACCACACGTCCGGACGGCTCCTCGGGGCGCAGATCGTCGGGGAACGCACCGCGGAGATCAGCAAGCGGATCGACACGTTCGCCACCGCCCTGCACGCCGGCCTGTCGGTCGACGACGTCATCGACTTGGACCTCAGCTACACGCCGCCGCTCGGGTCCCCGTGGGATGCCGTGCAGGTCGCCGCGCAGGGCTGGGAGCGCGCCGCCGCGGCAGCGAACCCAGCCGGGGTGAGCGTCTGATGGTGCTGGCTGTCGTCGCTGCGGCGATCTTCGTCGCGACGCTCGTGGTGGTGATCTGGCAGCCCAAGGGCTTCCCGATCGGCTACACCGCGCTCATCGGTGCCGTCATCGCTCTCGCGACCACGGTCGTCGGGCTCGGGGACGTGCCGACGGTAGTCGGGATCGTCTGGAACGCGACGCTGACGTTCGTCGCGGTGGTGCTGATCTCGTTGATCCTCGACGAGGCCGGGTTCTTCGAGTGGGCCGCTCTCCACGTGGCCCGGTGGGGTCGCGGGAACGGTCGGCTGCTGTTCGTGCTGATCGTCGGCCTCGGCGCGGTCATCGCGGCCGTGTTCGCCAACGACGGGGCCGCGCTGATCCTCACCCCGATCGTCGTCGGGATGCTCCGCGCGCTGAACATGCCGGCGAAGGCGGCGCTAGGGTTCATCCTCGCCACCGGGTTCATCGCCGACACCGGCAGCCTCCCGCTGGTGGTGTCGAACCTGGTCAACATCGTCTCCGCCGACTACTTCAGCCTCGGGTTCGCCGAGTACGCCGCCGTCATGGTGCCCGTCGGCATCGTGTCCGTGCTGGCGTCCCTCGGGATGCTGCTGGCCTATTTCGGCAGGAGCATCCCGAAGCAGTACGACGTCCTCGCCCTCACCCGGCCCACCGCCGCGGTGAAGGACCGGGCGACGTTCCGCGCCGGATGGGTGGTCCTCGCCGTGCTGCTGGTCGGTTACTTCGCCGCGGACCCGCTCGGGGTTCCCCTCGCCGCGGTCGCTGGTGTCGGCGCGGTCGTGATCGTGCTCGTCGCCGCCCGGCAGCCCGCGTTCCTCTTCGCCCGCCAGGCGGCGTCCCCAGTCCTCGTCACCACCGGCGGCACCGCCACCGTCACCGCCGGCAGTGGTGGCCCCGGTGGTGGGTCGGGGCGGGTGATTCCGGTGTGGAAGACGATTCGAGAGGCGCCGTGGCAGATCGTGCTGTTCTCGATCGGCATGTACCTCGTCGTCTACGGGCTGCAGAACCAGGGCCTCACCGACTACCTCGCCCGCCTGTTCGACGTGTTCGGGGACCACGGGGTCCTCGTCACCGCGCTCGGGGTCGGATTCGTGATCGCGATCCTCGCGTCGCTGATGAACAACATGCCGACCGTCCTCATCGCCGCCCTCGCGATCGGCGGAGCCGGCGCGACCGGGCTCACCCACGAGGCGATGATCTACGCCAACGTCATCGGCTCCGACCTCGGCCCAAAGATCACCCCGATCGGGTCGCTGGCGACCCTGCTGTGGTTGCACGTGCTCGACCGGAAGGGCATCCACATCGGCTGGGGACAGTACTTCCGCACCGGCATCGTCCTGACCGTCCCCGTCCTCGCCGTCACCCTGACAGCCCTCGCCGGCTGGCTCACCCTCATCCGATGACCACGCCCACGCCTACCGAAAGCACCGCCATGACCGCGACCCCCACGATCCTGTTCGTCTGCGTCCACAACGCCGGCCGCTCCCAGATGGCCGCCGGCTACGCCCAGACCCTCGGTGGCGACCGCGTGCAGGTCCTCTCTGCAGGCTCCGCGCCGAAGGACCAGATCAACCCCGTCGCGATCGAAGCGATGGCGGAGGACGGCATCGACATCGCCTCAAACCAGCCGAAGATCCTCACCACCGACGCCGTCCGCGAGTCCGACGCGGTCATCACGATGGGCTGCGGCGACGCGTGCCCGATCTTCCCCGGCAAGCGGTACGAGGACTGGGACCTCACCGACCCCGCCGGGAAGGGCATCGACGACGTCCGCCCCATCCGCGACGAGATCAAGACCCGCGTGCAAGCGCTCCTGGCCGAGCTACTGCCCGCCGAAGCATCCGCCTGACCACCGGAAGGACCATGACCATGACGCTCACCCTCACCGTCCCACCCCATGCCGACGCGGACCGCCTCACCCGGCTGCCCGTCGCCGTCATCGGCGCCGGCCCCGTCGGGCTCGCCGCGGCCGCGCACCTGCTCGAGCAGGGTCTGCCCGTCGTCGTCTACGAAGCCGGCGACCAGGTCGGCACGTCCGTCCGTGCGTGGGGGCACACCAGGCTGTTCTCCCCGTGGCGGTACGTCATCGACGACGCAGCCCGCCGGCTCCTCGAACCCACCGGTTGGGCTGAGCCGCGCCGGTCGTCGCTGCCGACCGGCCACGACCTCGTCGCCCAGTACCTCGAACCCCTCGCCCAGACGCCCGAGCTGGCACCGGTGATCCGGTACGGGGTCCGCGTCGAAGCGGTGTCCCGGCAGGGCATGGACCGCACCCGCTCCGCCGGCCGCGCCGACACCCCATTCCTCCTCCGCCTCCACACCGCGGACGGCGTCGAGGACGTCACCGCCCGCGCCGTCGTCGACACCTCCGGCACGTACACGTCCCCGAACCCGCTCACCGCCGCCGGCCTCGACCCCACAGCCGACCTCGGCGACCGCATCGCGCACGCTCTGCCCGACGTGCTCGGTGTCGACCGGGCACGATTCGCCGGGAAGCGGGTCCTCGTCGTCGGTGCCGGCCACTCGGCCGCGAACACGCTCATCAAGCTCGCCGCCCTCGCGAAGGACGAACCGGGCACGACGCTGCTCTGGGCGATCCGGAACGCCGGCACTGCGCGCCTCGGCGCGGACGCCGCTGACGGGCTCGCCGCACGCGGGCAGCTCGGCTCGAATGTGCACGGGCTCGTCGAGTCCGGGCAGGTCGACCAGCTTGCCTCGTTCGAGATCGACGACGTCCGTCCTGACGGCGACCAAGTCACCGTCACCGGCCGCCGCTCCGGGGAGCCGTTCACCGTCATCGTGGACGTTGTGGTGAACGCGACGGGGTTCCGGCCTGACCTCGACATGCTCCGCGAGATCCGCTTGGGCCTGGACGACATTGTCGAAGCACCGCGGGCGCTCGCGCCGCTGATCGACCCGAACCTGCACTCTTGCGGCTCCGTTCCGCCGCACGGTGTCGCGGAGCTGGCGCACCCGGAGCCGAACTTCTTCATCGCCGGCATGAAGTCCTACGGCCGCGCCCCCACGTTCCTGCTCCTCACCGGGTACGAGCAGGTCCGCTCCATTGCCGCGGAACTCGCCGGCGACCACCAGGCCGCCCGCGACGTGCAGCTCGTGCTCCCCGAGACCGGCGTCTGCACCACCGATGTCGGCGGCTCATCGTGCTGCGCCGCGCCCGCGCCGGCCGCGCCGCCCGCCAGCAGCTCCTGCTGCACGAACTGAACCGGACCCCACATGACCGACAAGCCCACCGTGCTGTTCATCTGCAAGCACAACGCCGGCCGCTCCCAACTCGGCGCAGCCCTTCTCGAACTCGCCGCCGACGACCGCTACACCGCCACCTCCGCAGGGGTCGCCCCCGCCAACGAGGTGAACCCGTCGATCGCCGTGACCGTCGCGGAACTCGGCCTCGACATCAGCAACCGCACCCCACGGCAGGTCACGCCCGAGCTGCTGGATCAGGCCGACGTCGTCGTGCTGATGAAGCCCGGCCTGAACCTTCCCGCGACGCCCCGCGGGACGGTGTTGCAGTGGTCGTTCCCGGACCCGGACTCCTGGTCCCCCGACGACGTACGCCCCATGCGCGACGCCGTCGCCGCTCGCATCCAGGACGAGCTCCTGCACCCATGACCGACGACACCCCGGTCTCCATTCGGCCGATGACCGCCGCCGACTGGCCAACTGTCGAGGCGATCTACCGGGAGGGCATTGCCACCGGGAACGCGACGTTCGAGGCGGAACCGCCGACCTGGGAGGCATTCGACGACGGGAAGCTGCCCGAGTATCGGTTCGTCGCCGTCGATGGCGACGAGGTCCTCGGCTGGGTGGCGGTCTCTCCGACCTCCGCCCGGCCGGTGTACCGGGGCGTCGTCGAGCACTCCGTCTACGTCGCCGCCGCAGCGCGCGGCCGCGGCGTCGGACACCTGCTCCTCGACGCACTGATCGCGTCGACCGAGGCAGCCGGCATCTGGACCATCCAGTCCGGGATCTTCCCCGAGAACACCGCCTCCCGAGCCCTCCACGCCCGCCACGGGTTCCGCGAACTCGGCACCCGCGAACGCATCGGCCTCATGACGTTCGGGCCGTGGGCCGGACAGTGGCGCGACAACGTCCTCGTCGAACGCCGAAGCCCCCACGCCGGCTCCTGAGCAGGAGCGGCACGCCCCGATCCGCATGCTTGCAGGTATGTTCCCAAACCCGCTATGCTGTGGCACGCGTCATTAGTGCGCGCAAAAAGCCAGTCCATCGGACTGGCTTTCGTCATGTCCGGCCTGAATCGTAGGCTGGAACCGCTCGGAACGACTCTGCCCTCAGCGCAGCACCCGAGCACCACGAACAGGCCGGTCCCGTCAGGGCCGGCCTTTTCCATGCCCGCAACGCGCGAGCACACAGCAAGCCGACCGCTCCCGCATAGGGGTACCACTCGCCCACCGGGCGCTCGCGTCGGCTTCCGACGCTCTAGACCCCCGCCCACAACGGGCGGGCTGGCCACACGGCCAAACCCGAAGGAGGCAACATGCCCATCACCGACACCACGGTGGACATGCTGACGGCCTTCGGCGGCACCATCCTGACCGGCGTCATCACGGTCGTCCTCGCCGTGCTCGGCTTCCTCCTGCGCAAGCAGGTCGTGGAGCTGGTCAAGCACATCGTGGACGTCGTCGACGATCGCACGCTGGCCAGAGACCCCGAGCGGGCACGCATCGTCGCAGAACTGCGACGAGCCCGACTTGGGAAGAAGTAGCCGCCGAAAAAACGCCAACCCTCATTCGGGAAGGAGAGCTCTACCTTGACTTGTATCGATAGGGGTGCCTCATGTGAGATTGCAAGCACCAATGGCCCGTCTTCCTAGGGCGTGTTGATCAAGAAGGTGCGGGGTGGCCAGCCGCCGCGAGTTGCGCGGGAGAATGGGCGTATGAAGATCCAGGTGCTGCATATCGAGGATTGCCCGAATTGGCAGGAGGCGGGCGATCGAGTACGGCTGGTGCTCGACTCGATCGGACGGGGCGATGTTCCGGTGGAGTTCGTGTTGATCCGCACCGAGGCTGAGGCGGTGAGCTCTGGTTTCGCGGGCTCGCCCACGATTCTTCTGGACGGTCAGGACTTGTTCCCGTCCCAGGGGAACACTGCCGACTTGGCGTGCAGGGTCTATCTGACCGAGCGCGGCTTTGCGGGTGCGCCGACGGTGGGACAGCTTGAGCGCACGCTGCAGGAGCGCGAAGCGCTCGGCGGAGATCGGTCTTGATCCAGATCAGCGCCGCGGCGAGGCTGACGGCGGCTCGGTAGTTGCGGGCGAGTTTGTCCGAGCGCATCGCGATGCCGCGCCACTGCTTGAGACGGTTGAAGCAGCGTTCTACGACGTTGCGTCCCTTGTAGCGTTCCTTCTGCTTGTCGCCGAAAGCGATCGGCCGGCCCGGCTTCTTGCGGCGGTGCGCGATCTGGTCGTCCCGCTCGGGGATGGTCGCCGCGATCCTCCGGTCGCGGAGCCAGGCGCGGTTCGCCCTTGAGGGGTACCCCTTGTCGGCGAGCACCCGGTCGGGGCGGGTGCGGGGGCGGCCCTTCCCGTCGCGGGGAACGCGGATGTTCTCCAGCACCGCGCTCATCATCGTGGTGTCGTTGATGTTCCCGGCGGTGATCATCATGCTCAGCGGCCGGCCGCGGCCGTCGCAGACCAGGTGCAGTTTGGTCGTCAGCCCGCCGCGGGAGCGTCCGATCCCGTGATCAGGCGGCTCGGACCACGGATTCTTGTGATTCGGCACAGCCCCCTGTGTCCCGGGCGAGGGTCGCGCCGTGCTGATGCACGCGCGCGATCGTGGAGTCGATCGAGACGACCCAGTCGATTTCCCCAGCGGCGTCGGCCTGCTTCTGCACCTCGGTGAGCAGCTTCTGCCAGGTGCCGTCCCCGGCCCACCGGTTGAACCGCTTGTAGATCGAGTTCCACTTCCCGAACCGTTCCGGAACGTCACGCCACGGCGCACCGGTCCGGTACTTCCACGCCATCCCCTCGATAGCGAGCCGGTGATCCGTCCACGGCCGCGACCGACCGGTCACCGTCGGCATCAACGGCTCCATCACGGCCCACACCTCGTCAGAGATCTCCTGTCGCGTCACCGTTCAAGACTCACCCACCGAGGAGCGGAACCTCTTGATCAACACGCCCTAGCCAGATGGGCCGCGGGACGGTCTGCCGAGACCCCTACAGACCGAGCAGGCGACATGCACCCACCCGCCGCTCGACGTCATCGAGACTGTCGTATCGGAACCGGAGCCCCGAGCGGAGCATGCACACCTGGCACTGTTCCGGCAGCGCCTCGACGTCCGCGACGGGCTCTCGATCGTCCGCAGACCAGAGCCGGTACCCGTCCGCGATAGCCTCGAACTCGAACCAGTCGAGCAGGAACCGCTCCCCGCGCTGCACAAGGAGCCCAGCCCGTCAGCAGCAGTCGCAGGTGTCGACGTCGCGCTCACCGGTCAGCGCCGACACCGGCTGCTTACACGCGTCGCCGCGCCAGGCCTCCAACCCCTCCCGGACCGCGAAGACCACCACGACCAGCCCCGCCACCGGGTCAGCCCAAGTCCACCCGAACAGCGTGTTCAGCAGTAGGCCAACCAGGACCGCGGCGGACAGGTAGCTGCACACGAGGGTCTGCTTCGAGTCAGCGATAGCGGACGCGGAGCCGAGTTCCTTCCCGGTGCGCCGTTCCAGCAAGCTGAGGAACGGCATCACCGCGAGGCTCACCGCGGCGAGGACGATGCCAACGGTGCTGTGCTCTGGCTCGCGAAGCCCGGCGAAGGTGAGGCCGGCGTCGACGGTGACGTACAGCGCGAGGCCGAAGAACGACACCGCGATGACCTTCAACGCGGTGCGCTCGCGCGCTTCCGGGTCGCGGCCGGCGAACTGCCACGCGACCGCTGCAGCGGAGAGCACTTCCACGATGGAGTCGAGACCGAACCCGATCAGCGCTGTGGAGGACGCCACCGTGCCGGCGGCGATCGCGATCACGGCTTCGATCACGTTGTAGGTGATCGTCGCGGCGACGATCCACCGCACCCGTCGCTGCAACAGCGTCCGACGCGCGGCGGTCAGGGGCGCACCAAGCTGCATCGCGGCGCTCATGCGCCGGCTCCGCAGCACAGCGGGACGTCGCAGTCCTCGTCCGTACACTCGGCGCCGTCATCGACGGCGAGAACGACGTCGACCAGTGCGCCCAGCGCTCGCGTGAGGTGCGGGTCCGCGATCTCGTACCGGGTGCTGCGCCCCTCCGGGACGGCGACGACGATGCCGCAGCCGCGGAGACACGCAAGGTGGTTCGACACGTTCGTGCGGGTCAACTGCAGCTCGTCCGCCAGGCGTGCCGGGTAGCCGGGTTCGTCCAGCAGCCGAAGCAGGATCCGGGCTCGGGACGGATCGGCCAGGGCACGTCCGAGACGGGTCATCACGTCAAGCCGCGAAGCAATGGTCAGCATGCGGTGACTATACAGTCTCCAATGACGTGTAGCTGGTAGTTGTCGACTACAGAAACCGACGGACACGGCGTTGCCGTCTGCCTGCTCGCCATGCAAGGATATTCGCATGAGCGAATATTCGAACGTGGGACTGTCGGAGTTTGACGATGCTCACGTCGAGATTGCGGCCGAGATCTTCTCGATGCTCGCTGATCCCACCCGGATTCGCCTGATCCTGGCGTTGCGGGAGGACGAGTTGTCGGTGAACCATCTCGCGGCGACGGTCGACCGGTCGCAGGCGGCGGTGTCTCAACACCTGGCGAAGCTGCGGATGGCGCGGATGGTGACCACCCGGCAGGAGGGCAATCGCGTGTTCTACCGGCTGGCGAACGACCACGCGAACAAGCTCGTGCACGACGCCATCTTCCAAGCCGAGCACACGGTCGGCGACGTGGTGCGACACCACCACAGTGCGGAGCACGACGCATGAGCACCGGACATGACCACGCCGCGGACGCGCACGCGCACGCAGTGAATCGCAAGCGCCTCGCAATCGCGTTTTCGATCACGGCGACGATCCTTGTCGCGGAAGTGGTCGGCGCGATCCTGACCAACAGCCTCGCCTTGTTGGTCGATGCGGCACACATGCTCACCGACGCCGGCGGCCTCGCGACCGCGTTGATCGCAGCGAACCTCGCACGCCGACCGGCCACAGCGAAGCGCACGTGGGGGTTCGCTCGCGCGGAAGTGCTGTCTGCGACCGCGCAGGCTGCGGTGCTGCTGGCGGTGGGTCTGTTCGTGCTGATCGAGGGTGTTCAGCGGTTGTTCGCGCCGCCGGAGATCGCTTCGGCGGGGCTGCTGACGTTTGGTGTGATCGGCCTGGTCGGCAACATCGCGTCGATCCTGGTCCTGGTCAGCGGACGAAACGCGAACTTCAATCTTCGGGCGGCGTTCCTCGAGGTCGTCAATGACGCGCTCGGGTCCGTCGCGGTCATCGTCGCCGCGCTCGTCATCACGGTCACCGGATGGGGTGGCGCGGATGCGATTGCGGGGTTGCTGATTGGCGTTCTGATCCTTCCGCGGGCCTTCAAGCTGCTTCGTGAGACAGTGAGCGTGCTGCTTGAGACCACCCCGTCGGGTCTGGACCTCGACGCGGTGCGGCAGCACCTCCTGGAACGGGACCGCGTCGTGGATGTGCACGACTTGCACGCCAGCCAGATCGCGACCGGACTGCCCGTGCTGACGGCGCACGTCATCGTCGACCGCGACTCCTTCACAGACGGTTCACTGCCGGCGCTTCTGGATGAGCTGCAGACCTGTGTCGCCGAGCATTTCGAGGTCAGCGTCGAGCACTCGACATTCCAGCTCGAACCTGCCGGTCACACGCAGCACGAGCACACCCCACACACCTGATCGGACTCCATGCCCCGCACCGACCACCGCACCCAAACCCGCGCAGGCAGGTGGCTTCGGTGACCGCTCCCACAGCCCCTCAGCAGCTCAGCCGACAGGGTGCCAATACGGTGACGGTGCTGACCGTCGCCGTGCCCGTTGCCCTTGGCTGCGCGCTGCTCGGCCTGACGATGACCGGCGCGCTGAACGAGGAAACGCAGCTCGTCGACGCCGGCAGCCTCGTCCGTTGGGGCATGCCCGTCGCACGAGTCCTACATGACGCGATGGCGGCCGTCACTGTTGGGCTGTTGATCGTGGCCGCGTTCGCGTTGCCGGCCCGCCGCACCGACCACGGCGCTGTCTCCAGCGTCCAACACCGTGCTGCCCGGTGGGCGGCAACATCGGGAGCAGTCTGGTTCCTCGCCGCTGTCGCGGGCATCGTGTTCACCGGCGCGAACACAATTGGCGCTCCCATCGGCAGCGCCGTGTTCAACCGGATCTTCCCGGAGTTCTTGTTCCGCCTGGAGGCAGGCCAGGTGTACCTGGTGTCCGCCATCGCGGCGCTGATTGCAACAGTCCTCGCCGCCTTCGCGACTCGCGTAACGACCCTCGCTGTCGCGACCGTTGCTGCGCTCTTCGCGCTGCTGCCACTATCTCTCTCCGGTCACGCCGCGGGTTCCCTGGAACACGCCAACGCCGTGAACTCCCTGGCGATTCACCTCGTCGGGGTGTGCGTATGGGTTGGGGGGCTCGTCGCGGTGCTGCTGCTGCGGACCCGCACCAAGGGTGCCACCGGCCGGGTCATCGCCCGCTACTCGGCCCTTGCCGGGTGGGCGTTCGGCGCGGTCGCGTTCTCCGGCGTTGTGAACGCTTCGCTCCGTCTCACCGGCCCGCTGGACCTGGTCACCACCTCCTACGGGTGGCTGATTACCGTGAAAGCTGGAGCTCTGGTGCTCCTCGGCGTTGCTGGTGCGGTCCAACGACGAAAAATCGTCCCGGGGCTGCTGCGCGAGCCCACGAACCGACGGCTGTTCGTCCGGTTCGCGTTAGCGGAAATCGTGTTCATGGCGATCGCCATCGGCGCATCCGTGGCCGTATCTCGCAGCCAGCCGCCGATCCCACAGGCCCCTACAGTTGGCGCGGACACGCGCGACGGGCTGATCGGGTACACGTACCCGGATCCGCAGACGCTTCAACGGTTTCTCACCGCATGGCACTGGGACTGGGTGTGGACCGCCCTCGCCGTGACCGGGATCGTCTGGTATCTCCTGGCCGTCCGGAAACTACGGCAGCGCGGCGATCGGTGGCCGATCGGTCGCACGATCAGCTGGGTGCTCGGCTGCGCGGTGTTCATCTGGACGATGAACGGCGGCCCCGCCGTGTACGGCATGATCCACTTCTCCAGCCACATGATCCAGCACATGCTGCTGATGATGTTCGTCCCGTTGCCGCTGGTCCTTGGCGGTCCAGTTCTCCTTGCCCTCCGGACCCTGCCGATCCGCAACGACGGCTCCCGTGGCGCCCGCGAGTGGCTGCTGCTGTTCGTGCACTCGAAGTGGATGCAGTTCCTCGCCCAACCCGCCGTCGCCGGTGTCATCTTCGCCGGCTCGCTGGTCGCGTTCTACTTCACAGGTGCGTTCCAAGCGTCGATGCAGTCCCATGAATGGCACGTCGCGATGGTGCTGCACTTCGTGCTCAGCGGGTACCTGTTCTTCTGGGTCTTCGTCGGAATCGACCCCGGCCCCCGCCGGCCGCCGTACCCGATCCTGATCATCGCGTTGCTGGCGACGCTGGCGTTCCACGCGTTCTTCGGCGTCGCGGTGATGAGCAGCGCAACCGTGTACGCGCTCGACTGGTTCCGTGCTCTCGGACAGACCGACACCGCAGCGCTCCTGGCGGACCAACGCACCGGCGGCGGGATCGCCTGGGGAGCGGGTGAGTTGCCGATGGTGTTCGTCGCGCTCCTCGTCGTCCGGAACTGGCGACGCTCGGAAGAGCGCACCGCGAAACGCCTCGACCGGCAAGCTGACCGGGACGGCGACGCAGACCTGACCGCCTACAACGACCGGCTCGCCGCCCTCAACGACCGTGACTAGCCCAACAGCAGCACGACCCGCCACTGGCGCCGGTTTGCAGTGCTCTCCCATCCGGATCCCCGACAATCAGCGCGGCGGCAACACGCCACCATCCAGTCTGTGCGGCGCGAACGCGTCCTGCACACTGGATGAAGCCGCGCACGGCCCCCACATGATCATGACGACACTTCGCCACGACCTCCCGCTCCGGCTGCTTCGAGCAGTCACCGCGGTCGTTGCTGCCGTCTTGCTGCTGCTGGGTGCGCTAACACTGCAGAACCTCGCCAGCCACACCGACGAAGCAATCCCGACGCTCACCGGCGCCGTCGCATCTGCCCTCGACACAGCCGAAGTCGACCCGGCGGCGACGCATGTGGATGCGGAGCATGGTGCCGCGAGCATCTTCTGCGCCCTGCTCGGGTTGGCGGCGATGGTCGTTGGCGCGGTCGCCGCGCTGGCAGCGATCACCTCGCCGCGGCGGTCGCTGTTCACCCTGTCGCAGATGCTCGCCCGTGTGGCCATGGTGCCGCGGCGTATGGCAGCACCATCAGCGGTATCGCTGACGGTGCTCTCGATCGCGCGCGTCTGATCACTCTTCCAGACGACCCTGCGCTGCGGGGCCGTCAGTTGCGTCCTGCCCGCACCTCACCGGAAGACCTTTCGACGCGTGAATACTCCCGCACCCACCCCTGCCAACTCCGAACGTCCCTTGGCTCCACTGACCCGCCGTGAAGCCCTTGCCGCTGAGCGCCTCGAAACCCGTTCGCGCCCCGTCACCCGCAGACGGGTGACTGCAGGAACCGGTGGTCGCAGCACCCCTCGCCGGACTGTGACGCCGCCGGCTCCAGTCGCAACGTCCGCTGGTCGGGCGCGTCCCGTCCCGTCAGCTGCAGCCGCGACGGCGGCAGCGGCAGCGGTGGTGCTATTCGCGTCCGCAGCCCTCCCGGGCCCGACTGCGGTCGCGGCCACACCCGGGATGCCACTAGCAACTGCGGCGCCCGCGCAGACACTGACCGTCGCAGCCGCAGCACTCGACCCGAACCTCACCCGCGACAGCTTCACGGTCTCCGCCCCTGCACCGGCCCCCGCGACGTCGGCAGGCTCGTCAGGAATACCGGCAGTGGGGGCGTCGACCGGCGGTGGGGACGTGCAGTGGCCGTTCCCCGGCCCGGTGCCGATGAGCTCCGGGTTCGGGTACCGGATCGCCCCATGCGCAACCTGCTCAAGCGCCCACCAGGGGCTGGATTTGACGCCTGGTATGGGGACGCCGATCGGTGCCGTCGCTGCCGGCACCGTGCGCGTCGCCGGCCGACATTCGGAATTCGGCCAGTACGCGATCATCGACCACCGCATCAACGGTCGACTGGTTTCCACCCTCTACGCACACATGATCGTCGGCTCCTCGCCGCTGCGGGTCGGGCAGACCGTGGCCGCAGGCGACCGGGTCGGTCTCGTCGGTTCCTCCGGCCGGAGCACCGGCGCGCACCTGCACCTCGAAGTGCACCAGGACGGCACCACGCCCATCAATCCGGACACGTGGCTTCGCGCCAACGCTGGCCGTGTCTTCTAGGAAAGGTTCCCCGTGCGTCTTCGCGCTCTGATCGCCACCGCAGTTCCCGTTGCGGTCCTCGCCGCTGTCCTCGTCACCGCAACCCCAGCCGCAGCCCACGACGCCCTCGCGTCCGCCAACCCAGCCGCCGACAGTACTGTCGCCGGGGACCTCGACCAGATCACCCTGACGTACTCAGAGCCGCCGCTCGCAGCGCTGGAGAGCGGCATCATCATCAGCGTCGTCGACCCGGACGATGAAGAAGTCACCACCGGCCAGATCACCGTGGACGGCAGCACCCTCACCAAGCCGATCACCATCACCACGCCCGGTTCCTACACCGTCACCTGGCGGAGCGTGTCTGTCGACGGTCACCCCATCTCCGGCAGCTACCAGTTCACCTCCACCGGCAGCACACCCTCCCCCACCCCATCCGCGTCAACCCCGCAGGAGACCCCCACTCCGACAGCTGCAGCGTCATCCGCGGCGACTCCTGCCGCCTCCGGCGCGGAATCGGCCCCGAGTAACAGCGCCGGAATCTGGGTCCTTGCCGGCCTGACCGCCCTCTTCATCGTGGCAATCGTCGGGATTCTTCTCCTCACTCGCCGCCGCCCGAAGGCACCCGAGTGATGCGCCGGCATGTCCTCGCCGCCGTGACTGCCCTCACTGTCGCCGTCGCCAGCTTTGTCATAGCCGTCCCCGCCGCCGCGGCGACCGCGCCGACATGGGCTGATGTGCTCGAGGCGCGGAAGAGTGAAGCGGCCGCGGAATCGAAAGCCGCGGAGATCACTGCCCTGGTGCAGCAGCTCGAAACCGCGACCGCCGCAGCGAAGCAGACTGCAGCAGCCCGCGGCAAGGAGCTGCAAACTGCGCAAGATGCAGCGGACACCGCAACCGGCAAGTACGACACCCTCACCAAGCAAGCCAGCACCGCCCGTTCAGAAGCAGCAGGCGCTGAGGAGCAGATCGCGGCGTGGTCGGCGTACCTGTCCCGGTCGGCCGGGCGTGACCTGACCGCATCGATCACCGCGGATAGTGACACCCTCCTCGAGCGGCTCGGCACCGCGTCAAAGGTGACCGACACCATGAACGCTGCGCTCGAGGACGCGGCAACCCGCGCCGGAACCGCGGAGGCGTTAACCAAGCAAGCAGCCGCCGCCCGCCGCGAACGGGACCGGTTGCAGCAGAAGGCAGCTGACACCTTCGCTGCCGCTACGGCAGCCGCCACAGAGGCTGCCGAGGCCGAGACGGCGCAACGATCCCGGAAGCAGGAACTCACCGACCAGCTTGCAGTCCTGCGGGACCACACGCTCAACACCGAGTCGGCGTACGCAGAAGCGGAACGGCGCCGCGTCGCAGCAGCCCGAGCGGAAGCTGCCCGGATCGCCGCAGCAGCAGCTGCGGCCCGCGCAGCACAGACCCCACCAAGCACTGCAGACTCAGCGGCTGCACCAGGCGGGAACCCAGGGGCCGCGTCGTCGTCCGGATGGACGAAACCGATCCGGTCGTACTCGTCGTACCAGGCCTACGGCAACCGCCTCCACCCAATTCTCAACTACTACCGGCTGCACGCCGGCGACGATTTCGGAGCCGCGTGCGGCACCGGCCTCTACGCCGTCGCTGCCGGCACCGTCACCTACGTGGGCCCCTATGGCGACTACGGCAACCTCATCACCATCGACCACGGCGGCGGCGTCACCAGCAACTACGCGCACATGTTCTCCTCGGGGGTGCTCGTGCGAGCTGGCCAGAAAGTCAGCGCCGGCCAGACCGTCGCCGCAGTCGGTAACGCCGGCCTGTCCACCGGCTGTCACCTCCACTTCGAGATCCGTCAGAACGGCACCCCCGTCCCCCCGACACCGTTCCTCAACGCGCGCGGCGCGTGATTGAAAGGCCAGCACATGACCAAAAGCGCCCGCATCGGCATCATCTCCGGCGTCATCGCCGGAGCGCTCGTCATCATCCTCATCGCCGTGTTCGTCATCCGGGCGAACATCGAAAACACCCGTGCTGGTACTCCAGCCAGCACGGCAGCGGCCACAGCTGAAGCGCTCACGCCGACGCACGTACTCGGCGAGGAAGGCGACGGAGCGATCACCGTCGTTGAGTTCCTCGACTTCGAATGCGAAGCGTGCGGTGCGTTCTACCCCTACGTCGAACAGCTCCGGAAGGACTACGCCGGCAAGATCACGTTCGGGTTCCGCTACTTCCCGCTCCCCGGACACGGCAACTCCCGCACCTCCGCAAGCGCAGTCGAAGCAGCAGCTCGCCAGAACCAGCTCGAGCCGATGTACCAGCGGATGTACGAGACGCAAGCCGAGTGGGGTGAGCGGGGCACCGACTCCCAGGCCGACCGGTTCCGCGGCTACGCCGAAGACCTCGGCCTCGACATGCGACAGTACGACCGCGACGTCGACAGCTCCAGCGTGCAGAAGCTCATCCAGGACGACGTCAACCTCGGCACCCAGCTCGGTGTGAGCAGCACCCCGACGTTCTTCATCAACGGCAAACCGGTCACGCTGCAGTCGTACACCGACCTGCAGGACGCCGTCGACGCAGCACTCGAGGAAGCCCAATGAGGCCCCGGCAAACCCGGATCATCGTGGCAACCGTTGTGCTCGCCGTCAGCAGCGCGCTCGTGCTCACCGGCTGCTCCTCCAACAGCGACACCAACACCGGTCTGAGCGCGCAATACCGTGACGGCGGCACGAAAAACTACGTCTCCGGGGACGGCACTGTCACCCAAGTGCCCACTGCGAACCGGAAAACCGTCATCGACTTCGACGAGGTCTCCTCGGACGGAGAACCGATGCGCTCCGCCGACCTTCAGGGCAAGGTCGTCGTGCTCAACTTCTGGTACGCCGCATGCCCGCCGTGCCGCGCGGAAGCGAAGCACCTCAATACCGTCTGGGATCGCTACCAGGACCAGAACGTGCAAATGATCGGCGTGAACGTCCGCGACGCGAAGGGCACAGCGGACGCCTTCGAACGGCGCTTCAACATCCCCTACCCCAGCGTGCTCGACAATGATCAGGCCCGGATGCAGTTGGCGCTCTCCGGTGAAGTAGCCCCGAACGCTGTCCCCACCACCATCGTGCTCGACACCAAGGGTCGCGTCGCCGCTCGCATCGTCGGCGCGATCGATGGACCCGGCACCTTGTCCACACTCATCGACGACGAGCTGCGCCGATGACGCAGCCCGCACCCGTCGGCGCTGACCGACAACGATCACGCTGGCGATCCCGGCGCACACTCATCGCGGTCATCGTCACCGGTACCGCCATCGCGGTCCTCGACCAGATCAGTAAGCAGTGGGCCCTCTGGCACCTCGACCCGCACCGGACGATCCCCCTCGTCGGAGAGCTGCTCGGCCTGCGGCTGGCCTTCAACACCGGGGCAGCGTTCTCCCTCGGTAGCGACACGACCTGGATCCTGTCGCTGGCCTCGACCGTTGTCGTCATCGGACTCCTCACCCGAACCGTCCTCGGCATCCCGCCGAAATACACCGCAGGAGTCGGCGTGCTGCTCGGCGGCGCCGTCGGCAACCTGTTAGACCGGCTCGCCCGCGGCGACCAATTCGGCAGCGGCGTCGTCGTCGACATGATCAACTACGCCAATCTGGCCATCGGCAACATCGCCGATATCGCCATCGCGGTCGGCGTCGGCCTCCTCGCCCTCACCTACGCACGCACCTCGCCGTCCAAACGCCGCCACCGCGGAGCTACCACCGCCACCACCAACGCGGCGACCTCGACGTCAGAGAAGCTGCGATGACCTCGCTCGACGCAGCCTGCCCACGTGAGGAGCTGGAACGATGAACTGGCAGGAAGCCGTCTTCAGCGGGCAGATGATTGCAGCGATCCCGATCGCGCTCTTCGCCGGCCTGATCTCCTTCGCATCCCCGTGCGTGCTGCCACTCGTGCCGGGCTACCTCGGCTACGTCACCGGATCCGTCGCCGCATCCACGACCAGACGCACCATCATCGGCGCGCTGCTGTTCGTCACCGGATTCGGCATAGTGTTCATCGCCTACGGTGCACTGTTCGGCGCCCTCGGTACTTGGCTCGTGCAATGGCAGGACCTCATCATCAGGCTCCTCGGCGTCATCGTCATCGTGATGGGAGCAGCCTTCATCGGGTTACTGCGCCCACTGCAGCGCACCGTCCGGACGTCCTGGCGGCCACCCACGGGACTCACCAGCGCACCGCTCCTCGGCGCGACCTTCGGTCTCGGCTGGACCCCGTGCTTCGGCCCCACCCTCGCCACCATCACCGCACTCAGCCTCGACGCGGGCACCGCGGGCCGGGGCGCACTCCTCGGCCTGGCCTACTGCCTCGGCCTCGGGATCCCGTTCGTCCTCATCGCAGCCGGACTGGGCTGGGCGAAGAACACCGTCCGGTTCCTACGCACCCACATCCGCGCGGTCAACATCATCGGCGGCGCGATCCTCATCCTCACCGGCGCGGCCATGGTCACCGGCGTATGGACACGCATCATGTACGCCATGCAAGCCCTCATCTCCGGAACCACGATGCCGATCTGAGACCAAGCCACGACGACCCAGTTCCCCCCGCTGAGTCGCCGACTCAACGCGATCAGCCGTCACCACCGCAGACGAGGAAACGATGCAACCGCCACTCACCGACAGCGTTCACCGAGAACGAGCTCGACGGAGCTGCCCGGTTGAACAGCAGGAGCGACTGTAACGATGCCCCGTCTCGATTCGAACGTCCTCTGGTCCTGGGCGACGGGACCGCTGTCGCCCGTAGCGGTCGTCGCTGTTCTCCTAGCGACGACCTACCTCGTCCTGTACGTCAACGCCCGGCGCGGACCGCGTGCCCCAGCTCTCGGTCGGGCCGTGGTGTTCATCCTCGGGTGCGCGGTCATGTTCACAGCGACGACAACCGGCCTCCAGACCTACAGCCGCGAGCTGCTCTCAGCGTTCATGTTCCAGCAGCTGACTCTGCTGCTGATCGTCCCGCCGCTGCTGATTCTCGGTTCCCCGGGAACGGTGCTCCTGCGAGGCATGCCGCGTCGCGGATTCGGCCGCCGTGTGCTCAGGCTGGCGGTCGGCGTTCTCCGATCCCCGTTCGCCCGGCTGATCCTGCATCCGCTGGCAGTCGTGCCGCTGCTCGTCGTGCCCCTCTTCGGGCTCTACCTCACCGGGGCAGCGGATGCGCTTCTCTCCACGGAAGCAGGTCGAATCGCGCTCCAACTGACGTTCGTGGCTCTTGGCACAGTGATCATGCTGCCGCTCGCAACCGTTGACCCACTTCCCCGGCGCACGTCGTACGTCATCCGCATCGTCGATGCGTTCGTCGAGATGCAGATCCATGCCGCATTCGGGCTCACCCTGATGTTCAGCAGCGCACCCCTTGTGGCGACATTCGCCTCGCCGAGCGCCGAGTTCGAGACCACCGCACTTCGCGATCAGCAACTCGCCGGAGGTCTGGTCTGGACGTACGGCGAGCTACCGGTCGCCATCATCCTGCTCGCCAGCATCATCCGTTGGCAGCGACAGGACTCCCGAAAAGCCGCTCGCGCCACTCGCGAAGCCGACCGGCATGGAGACACTGAGCTCGACAACTACAACGCCTACCTCCAAGGCCTCCGACAAGGCAGTGGGCGCTGACTCGCATTGTTATACGAGGGCGCCCCCTCCACCCGTCTTAATAGCCGATGGCTGGTTGGACACCGCTGGGGCTAGGTGCTACAGCGTGCGTCCGGCGTTGGCGGTGAGCCACGGGATCGGGTCGATGGGTGTGGTGCCGCCAGGCATGACCTGCAGGTGCAGGTGCGCACCGGTGCTCGCGCCGGTGTTGCCGACGAGGCCAACGAGTTGCCCGACGGCGACGGTGTCGCCTGGGCGAAGCGGCGAGGAGCCGAATATCATGTGCGCGTACAGGGTGGACACGAGGCGACCGTCGATCTGGTGGTCGATGATGACGTACTGCCCGTACTCGGGGTGCGTTGTCGACACTCGGACAGTGCCGGCAGCGACAGCTCCGATGGGGGTGCCGGCGCCGGGGGTGAGGTCCGCGCCCTGGTGAATCGACGAGCAGGTCGCGCATGGGGCGCTTCGCGGACCGAACGGTGAGCTGACGGTGATAGTTCCGGCGACAGGCCATCGGATGTCGCCGATTCCGGTGTTCACGATCGTGCCGCCCGTGGTCGTGGGAACGCTCTGTTTCGTCGAGGCCGGTGTGGCCCCCGTTGGCGCGGCCTGCGAGGCGGGTGCGGTCTTGGTGATCACGGGCTTCGGGGCCGGCTTGGTGATCGTGTACCCATCGCGGTCGACCGTGAGGGCCAGCCCGGACGCGGTGAAGCTCTGCCCGGCGGCGGCAGGAGCGACACTGGACACGACTGCGGCGGAGCCGGTCGTCGCCTGCGCGGGCAGCGCCGCGGCAGCGGTGAACAGCGCCATCGCGGCCGCGGCACCAGTGATCGGGACCGCGGCGAGAACGCGTGACCGCAGTGAGCGGACCGGTGTTGCGGGTGCAGCCGCGACGGTCGGTAGCGGCCGCAGCGCCGGCTGGGCAGCGGCAGTGATCGTCGCGGTTCGGGTGCGGCTGGCGGTCGGGGCTGAGGCGGAGCGTTCGGCGGCGAGGGCTTCGCGGCGCGTCCGGGGTGCGGGAATGGCGGGGGTCAGGGGATGCTGCTGAGGCACGGGCAGGCTCCAAGAGTGGTGGTGGCCGGCAGGCCGAAACGGGAGGGGTGACCCGAACGCAAGTCGAGCAGGGAGGAGAGGGCGGGCCGGTCGTGGGCCGCGGCAGGAAAGGGGGGAGCCCGCCGCGACCCACGCCGGGGCTTTAGAGGGACGCGAGCATGTCCTGCATCTGGGTGATCTGCTCGGTCTGGCTGGACACGATCGACTTCGCCATCGCGACGGCGTCGGTGTTCTTGCCCTTGTCGACTTCGGTCTTGGCCATGTCGACGGCGCCCTTGTGGTGCTGGATCATCTGCTCGAGGTAGAGCTTCCCGGCGTCCTTCGCGGACGCCTTGTCGAGGTCGGTCATGTCGGAGTCGGACATCATCCCGGACATGGAGTGCCCCATCCCGGAGTGCTCCGACTCGACCGGCTCGCCCCAACCCTTGAGCCAACCGGTGAGCTGGTTGATCTCCGGGGACTGCTCGGCCTTGATCTGCTTCGCGAGTCCAGCGACGTCGGTATCGACGCCCGAGCCCTTGGCGAGGAGCATGTCGCTCATCTCGACGGCCTGCTTGTGGTGCGGCAGCATCATCTGCGCGAACATCACGTCCTGGTCGTTGTGCGCCGACGCCGCCGACGTCGACGAGGACGACGAGCCCGCGTCGGAGCCGCTATTGCTGGTGGAGCAGCCTGCGAGGGTGAGGCCGAGGGTCAGCGCGGCAGCGATCGCGAGCGTGCGCGTGGTGGTGGTGTGCATGATCTTCCGTTCCCGTGAATGCGTCAGGCGTTCCGGGCAGGCGGACGCCTCCCGGTTCTGGGCATGCGGAGGCCACCCATCGGGGGTGGGATCCCGCTGGGGGCGGATCAGATGCGGATGATCTGCAACGCCGTCAGTGATGGCGGTTTCGGTGCCGCGATGCGGCGCGGCAGCCGGTCAGCCAGCGCGAGAAGCCGCGCGAGCAGGTAGAGGATGCCGCCGGTCCGTGCGCGCAGCAGCGCCCACGTGAACAGGGCGATCGTCAGCGCGCACGCCATCCCCATCAGCGAGCACATCAGCGCACACAGGCCGCTGTCGCAGCCCGCATCGGTGAGGACGGTCATCACCGCAGTCGCAGGAGCCGCGTGCTCGGTGTGGCCGGCGGCGACGTGGCTGTGCTCGGCGGTGGCTGCGGGAGCAGCCATCGGGTGCTCGTGGCCGGCGGTGTGCCCGGCCATCGTGTGCATCAGGACCGTGAACCCGACCAGCAGCAGCAACGCCAGCGTCGCCGTGGCCTGCAACAGCAGCCGGCGACGCGGGGAGGTGGCGGTGGTGAGCATCAGTCTTTCGAGCAGACGGGTCGGAGGAGCGCTTCTATGGTGCGGTACCCCGAACGGCGGCGGCAACCTGGTGTCCGGATTCACACCGAACCCGCCGCGACCGGCCGAACCGGGAACATCGCGTGGAGTTTCGCGTTACAGCGCATGGTACCCCCTAGGGGTATATGTGAACTGTTGGCGTCGACCGCGCCAGATCGGAGCAGCATGGACACGCACGAGCACCATCAGATGAGCGGAGACGAGCACGCCGGCCACAGCGGCGGGCACGGGGCGACGACGTGGTCGATGGCTGCGCAAGCGACGCTGCACTGCCTCACCGGCTGCGCGATCGGTGAGGTCCTCGGCATGGTCATCGGCACCGCTGCCGGCTTCCACAACGCCGGCACGATCGTCCTGTCAATCGTCCTCGCGTTCATCTTCGGCTACGCCCTCACCATGCGCGGCGTCATCAAGTCGGGTCTGAGCCTCGGCGCTGCGTTCAAGGTCGCTCTCGCCGCGGACACCGTGTCGATCGCGGTCATGGAGCTGATCGACAACACCGTCATCGTTGCGATCCCCGGCGCGATGGACGCGCAGCTCAGCGACTGGCTGTTCTGGACGGCGCTGCTGTTCTCCCTCGCGATCGCATTCGTGATCACCACGCCCGTGAACCGGTGGATGATCAGCCGCGGCCTCGGCCACGCCGTCGTCCACGGCCACCACTGACCGGTCCGCTAGTCAACTCGATCGCGGCGCGCGGTCAGGCGTGTGAGTGTTCGTGTGCGGGGTGGTCGTGGCCGCCGTCGTCGGGTGCGCCCTTCATCATCCGTAGCATCGACCAGGAGCCGCTGCGGATGAACACGGCCAGCAGGAACGACGCGATCAGCAGGAACACGATGTTGAGCCAGGTGGTGTAGTTCCAGCTGATAGAGGTCGCCACGATGCTCAGATGCCGGTTCGTAGGGATCAGGCCCAGCGGGGTGAACAGCAGTTCGACGGCGTAGCCGGCGAGGACCATCGCCCCGTAGAAGATCCCGGTGATCCGGAGGGCTGCCTTCCAGCCGTAGTACTTCCGGTAGATGACGATGATCGGGATGATGATCAGGTCCGCGAAGATGAAGCTGACCACCCCGCCGAAGCTGATCCCACCGTTCCACAACACCGCCGCGAGGGGCACGTTCCCCACGGAGCAGACGAAGCTCACCATCGCCAGCACCGGCCCGATGATCGGGTCGATGATGAACGCCAACGTCGGATGTCCCTCGAAGAAGACCGCCTGCAGCCAAGCCTTCGGCACCCAGGCATCGAACGCGCCGGCGATGAGCAGACCGATGATGATGTCGCGGAGCACGGACGCCCAGTCCATCACGAAGTACTGCGACACGCTCGTCAGCCCAGGCTTCGAGAACAACCGTCGCCAGAACCCCTGATCGCCCGGCACCGACATGTCCATCGCCGCGTGCCCCTCCATCGACCCAGCGAGCCCCTTGTCGGCCTGCTCACGGGCGGCGTCGAGGATCCTGCCGCGCATCCAGAGCCGGAAGCCGAGGGCGATGAGGATGATCATGATCGGCCCGCCGACAAACTCCGCGACCGTGAACTGCCACCCCATCACGAACGCCAGGATCAGCCCGAGCTCGACAACGAGGTTCGTCGACGCAACCTCGAACGCCATCGCGGCGCTCAGGCTCGCACCCTTCCGGAACAGGGCCCGCGCGAGCGCGACCGCGGCGTAGGAGCACGACGATGACAGGGCGCCAAGCCCGGTCGCGACACTGATCGCGCGTGGCGAGTCGTCGCGCATCAGCTTGGTGATCTGATCCGTACGGACGATCGCCTGGATGATGCCGGACAGGGTGAAGCCGAGCACGAGCGCATCACCAACTCCTCGCAGCACGAACACGGGACCCTCCTTCGTCGGAATTCAACCTTGCTCCGCTGCAACGATCTCGGTATTGGCGCGAACGTGTGAAAGCACGCACGCGCAAGGCAGACGATGTCTCACTAGACGATCCCCAACCGGACACTTGGGCCCTCGGAGGCGGTCCGCGTCGGCTGTGAGCAGCTCCGCTCAGTGTCGCCCTTCAAGCTTCTTTCCCTGTCGTCCCGCGTCACGAAGCGGACCGGTTCTCGAGGTGCGGAAGATCGTCGGTGCGGGCATGGGGTGGTGGGTGCATACTGGTGGTGTCTTCGGACCCGGCAGTGGGGCTTGCCGGACCCAACCTCGACACTCGTCGACAACAGTCCCTATCTCAGCTGGTCGCGCTTCTGCACGCCTGAGGTAGGGAGATGTCATGGTCGAATCGAACACTGCCGGTGTTGTCGTCGTCGGTGTGCAGTCCGGGCAGGCGCACGACGTCGTCGGTGTCGCGGCTGCCGTCGCTGAACGCTTCAGCGCCCCGATGGTGTGTGTGGTCGTCGATCCGGCGCTGCTGTCAGCGGGGATGCGTGCGGACGGGTCGGAGATCATCGAACCGATCGACCCGGACACGGCGGACAGCGACCCGCAGCAGCTTCCCGACGATGACGTGCGGGTCATTCACGGTCTTGCTGCGGCGCGGTCAGTGGGCGTCGAGATTCTCTCCCGGGTCGGAGATCCGAGTCACGCACTCGCTGCGGTGGCTGAGGAACGTGACGCGGTGATGATCGTCGTCGGATCCCAGGCTGGCCGACGCCGGATGGCGGAACTGCTCACCGGGTCCGTCGCCGCGCATCTGACGCATCAGCAGCACCGGCCGGTGCTGGTCGTCCCGCACGACCCGGTCGGCGCCACCGTCCTCCTCCCGTCGGAAGCCCCGTGACTGGCACGCTGACGCTCCTGCGGCATGGGGAGAGCACCGCGAACGAAGCCGGCACCTTCACCGGGCTCCTCGACGTCCCGCTCACGCCCCACGGACGACGGCAAGCGTCCGCAGCCGGATGGCTCCTCCGGTCGAACCACATCACGCCGGACGTCGTGGTCACCTCCACATTGCGCCGTGCCGTCCGCACCGCCGAACTGGTCTGCGACGCCCTCGGGACGCAGCTGCCCACGGAAGCGGTGTGGCAGCTCAACGAACGCAACTACGGCGCCCTGACCGGGATGACGAAGACCGACGCCCGTCACACGCTCGGTGACGACGAGTACATGCGGCTCCGCAGGTCCCGTACCGGCACACCGCCACCGATGTCGCTGCAGCTGTGGGAGGAACTGCGGTCGAGCTCCGCGCTGCACGGCCTGCCCGACGGTGCCCTCCGACGCACCGAGGCGCTCTCGGACGTCATCGAGCGGGTCCGTCCCGTGCTGCACGACCGGCTCCTGCCGATGGTGCGGTCAGGGCGGAGCGTCCTCGTCGTCGCGCACGGGAACTCGCTCCGCGCACTCTGCGCATGCATCGACGACCTCACCGACCCGGAGCTCGAGCAGCTCAACCTGCCGACCGGGCAACCCGTGCAGTACCACCTCGCCCCGACGGGTGCTCTCGTCCCTCGGGGTGGGGCGTTCCTCGATCCGGTAGCAGCACAGCACGCCGCGGCGTTGGTCGCGGCAGAAGGCGGAACATGACCACCCGAACGGACACCCCGATGCCCGACGACCAGCTCCCCTCCGACCCCGACGTCGACGTCTCCGACCCGTCAACGGCGATGCGGCCGGTGCATCTGCGGTGGCGGTACGTCGGCCTCGTCGCCATCGGTGGGGCAGCCGGTACTGCTCTCCGCGACGTCATCAGTAGCCTGCTCCCCGCCCAAGGCGGGGCGAGTTGGTCGATCTTCTGGATCAACATCACCGGAGCGCTGGCCCTCGGTGTGCTGTTGGAAGCGCTCGCGCACCGCGGGCCCGACGCCGGCCGCCGACGCGTGCTGCGGCTGCTCCTCGGCACCGGGGTCCTCGGCGGGTTCACCACCTACAGCACCCTCGCCGAGTCCACCGCCGCCCTGTTCCTCGACGGGCACGGCCTCGCCGGCACCGGCTACGCACTCCTAACCGTCCTGTCCGGCGCGATCGCGACCGCGGTCGGTCTCGTCGTCGCCGGCTGGTTCCGACCCCGCACGGAGGAAGCATGAGCCCGCTCCTGGTCCTCGCCGTCGCCCTCGGCGGCGGTGCCGGCGCTGCCGGCCGGTTCCTCCTCGACGGGCTCATCAACACCGGCCGAGAGTTCCGGCTCCCTGTCGGCACGTTGACGATCAACATCACCGGGTCGCTGCTGCTGGGGATCACCGTCGGCGCCGCCACCCACCTCGGCGCGGTGCCGGTCGCCGTCCTCGGCACCGGGGTGATGGGCGGCTACACCACGTTCAGCACCGCCAGCTTCGAAACCGTCCGCCTCGCCCGCAGCGGCCGCATCACCGCCGCCGCGATCAACGGTCTCGGAATGCTCGTCGTCTCCGTCACCGCCGCGACCGCCGGCATCCTCCTCGGCGGCACCCTGTGACCACCCCGCCCACGGACCACACACCCGCTCCAGAACCGGAGGCATCCATGCTGTTCGACGTCACGATCGAGATTCCCCGCGGTAGCGGCAACAAGTACGAAGTCGACCACGCCACCGGCCGGATCCGGCTCGACCGGGCGGTGTTCACCAGCATGGTGTTCCCCCAGGACTACGGCTCCATCGACAACACCCTCGGCGATGACGGCGACCCCCTCGACGCCCTCGTGCTCCTACCCCGTCCCACGTTCCCCGGCGTCGTCATCACGGTCCGGCCGGTCGGGATGCTGCGCATGGTCGACGAAAACGGCGGCGACGACAAGATCCTCACCGTCCCCGCCAACGACGACCGCTTCGCGCAGCTGCAGGACATCACCGACGTGCCGGAGCACACGCTGGCGGAGATCGAGCACTTCTTCTCCCACTACAAGGAGATCGAGCACGGCAAGCACGTCACCACCAATGGGTGGGCCGACCGTGCTGCTGCCGAAGCCATCATCCGCACCGCACAGGACGCCCACACCCGACACCCGTGACCTACGGGTCCACAGACTGCCGCGGGGAGGCACTGGCGCCGAGTGATCGCCAGCAGGTTGTCCCTCCGCTTCCCCGCGGCTTCCCGCAACCACCCGCCAGCTCGACGTATGACCCGAACCGAAGGAGCGTCACCATGAACGACTACATCAGCGGCATCCACCATCACGGAGCCCATCAGGGCGAGTACGTCACCCACCACGACCACCCGATCACCATCGACGCCGTCCACGCCGCCCGCATCCTCGACTCCCGCGGCTACCCGACCGTCCGCGTGTCCCTCGAACTCGACGACGGCAGCACCGTCACCGGGGACGCCCCAGCGGGCGCCTCCACCGGCGCCCACGAAGCCGTCGAGCTGCGCGACGGCGGTTCCGCGTTCGGCGGCCGCGACGTCACCCAGGCGCTGCACCTGATCGACACCGACATCTCAGGGCTCCTCACCGGCCGGTCCTGGTCGGCGATCGGGCAGATCGACGCCGCCCTCGCCGACCTCGACGGCACCACCGGGTACCGTCGGCTCGGCGGGAACAGCGTCGTTGCCACCTCGATCGCCGCCTCCAGGGCTCTCGCCCACGCCGCGGACCTCCCGCTCTGGCAGTGGATCGCCGAGATCACCGGCTCGACGCCGCGGATGCCGGTCCCGCACTTCAACGTCCTCAACGGCGGCGCGCACGCAGCGAACAAGCTGAACTTCCAGGAGTTCATGATCGCCCCCGTCAACGCAGGCTCGATGGCCGACGCCGTCCGAACCGGCGCGGACGTCTACCACGCCCTCGCGAGCCTGGTGCGGGACCGGTTCGGCAGCCTCGGCCTCGGCGACGAGGGCGGCTTCGCCCCTTCGATCGCTGCACCCGAGGAAGCGCTCGACCTGCTCGTCGCCGCGATCCGCGCCGCCGGCCACGAGCCGGGCGTCGATCAGGTGGCGATCGCCCTCGACCCGGCCGCGAACGAGTTCCACCAGGGCGCCGGCTCCTACCGGATGCTCGACGAAAGCCTCGACCGGGACGGACTGGTCGACTACTACCGACACCTCATCAACACGTATCCGGTCCGGAGCGTCGAAGACGGGTTCGCGGAGGACGACCATGAGGGGTTCCGCCGCATGCAGGCAGCGCTCGGCGGCCGGATCCAGACCGTCGGCGACGACCTCTACGTCACCGACCCGCAACGGATCCGCGACGGCGGCGAACAGCAGCTGACGAACGCGGCACTGATCAAGCCGAACCAGATCGGCACCGTCTCACAGACCCTCGAAGCGATTGCCACCGCCACCAGCATCGGGATGGGCAGCATGGTGTCGCACCGATCCGGGGAGACCACGGACACGTTCATCGCGGACCTCGTTGTCGGAACCGGCACCGGGCAGATCAAGTCCGGCGCACCCGCCCGGGGGGAACGGGTCGCGAAGTACAACCGGCTCACCGAGATCGCCGAGCAGCACCCGGATCTGCCCTACGGACTGATCTGACCACCGACGCTCGAGCTGCGGGCGGTGTCCAGGAACGCCGTCACAGCAGGCCTCGGGTGGCCCGACCAGATCGCACGCAGCGACCGGATCAGTGGCGGGCCGAGCAGCGGCACCCGGACGAGGGCGCCGTCGGCGAGGTCAGTGTCGACCGTGCGGAGACTCATCACCGCGGGCGCGATGCCTGCCCGAGCGTTGGCGCGGATGATGCCCGTCGTCTCCAGCACCGCCGCCGGCGGCGCTTGGGTCAGTCCCGCGTCGTCGAGCCATGCCTCGACCGTGGCGCGGGTGCCGGACCCTTCCTCCCGGAGCAGCAGCGGCGTCTCCGCGAGCTCATCCGCGGTGATGACCGAAGCGCTTGCCCACGGATGATGCGGAGCGACGACGACCACGAGTTCGTCTTCGTCGACCACCAGCGAGGACAGGTCAGGTGGCGCAGCAGGGGTCTCCGTGAATCCGACGTCGGCAGCGCCGGAGCGAACGAGGTCGGTCACCGCGGCGGAGTTCCCCGCGATCAGGCGCACCGACGCCTCGGGTGTCACGGCCCGGTGGGCGAGCAACCATCCGGGCAGCAGGAGTTCGGCGATCGTCTGCGACGCCGCAACCACGAGGGACCCCACGGGTTCTCCGAGTGCGGCGACTCCTGCTTCGAGCCGCCGGGAGGTCTCCAACACCGGAACAGCCAGACCGAGCACCACCCGACCGGCGTCGGTCAGCGCGGTCCCGGATGCCGCCCGGAGCGCCAGCGGCTGACCGACCGCCTGCTCCGCGGCACGTAAACGCGCAGACACCGCCTGCTGCGTCACCCCCAACACCTCAGCCGCGCGGGTCAACGAACCGGTCTCCGCGACGCGGACGAGGACCTCGAGGGTGTCGAGGTCCAGAGTCCGGTCCGTCAACCGCCGCAGTGCCACAAACGACCATTGTGCCCTGCCAACGAGTTCGCCGTTCCCGAACCGTGGGCAACTTGCGCACGCTTGATGCATGTCCGCTCATCCCGCCCACGCACCCGCAACGTCCGAGCACGGTGTGCGCGACCGGCGGCTGTTCCGAGAGCTGGAGCGGCCCGGCCTGATCGTGTCGAACCTCACCCCGAACTGGTTCGCGTCGATCATGGGCACCGGGATCGTCGCCGTCGCGGCTGCGTCGCTGCCGCTGCAGTTCCCGGGGCTCCGCACCGCCGCAACACTCGTCTGGGCGATCGCGGCGGTGCTGCTCGTCGCCCTCACGGTCGCGATGGTGCTGCACTGGGTCCGGTACCGGAGTACCGCAGCCAAGCACCACCTCCATCCGGTGATCTCGCACTTCTATGGGGCACCGCCGATGGCGTTCCTGACCGTCGGAGCCGGAACGATCCTCCTCGGCAAGGACTGGATCGGCCTCCCCGCCGCCGTCCACATCGACTGGGTCCTCTGGAGCATCGGCACCATCGGCGGCCTGCTCACCGCGGTCCTGGTGCCGTACCTGGCGTTCACCCGTCACGAGAACGGACCCGACTCCGCGTTCGGCGGCTGGTTGATGCCGATCGTCCCGCCGATGGTGTCCGCCTCCACCGGCGCGCTCCTGCTGCCGTACGCACCCGCCGGGCAAGTGCGGGAGACGCTGCTGTGGTCCTGCTACGGATTCTTCGGCCTCAGCCTCGTCACGTCCCTGGTCGTGATCACGCTGATCTGGAACCGACTCGCGCAGCACAAGGTCGGCGCCGCAGGCATGGTCCCGACCCTGTGGATCGTCCTCGGACCGGTCGGGCAGTCGATCACCGCAGTGAACCTCCTCGCCTCGAACGCGCCGACCGTGGTTGATGCGTCGACCGCCCACGCGCTCCTCGTCGTCGCGCTCGTGTACGGGTTCGCGATGCTCGGCTTCGCGCTGCTGTGGACCGTCATCGCCCTCGCCATCACCATCCGCACCGCTCGAGAACACCTGCCCTTCAGCCTGACGTGGTGGTCGTTCACGTTCCCCGTCGGTACCTGCGTCACCGGGCTGAACGGCCTGGCCCTGCACTCCGGACTCACCGTCGTCGCCGTCCTCGCAGTCGTCTACTACGCCGGCCTCGTCGCCGCGTGGATCACCGTTGCCGTCCGCACCTTCCACGGCTCCGTCATCCGCGGCACGCTCCTCGCACCACCACAGCCGGCGTGAGCACCCCTGACGAACTCGCGGATGAGGTCGCGGACGTTCGATCGCTGAACGTCCTCGCGGAGGCATGGCGCACCGCACCCGACGGCTCGCGACGGTTCGTCCCGAGCTTCGACCCACGATCCGGCGGCACGTCCAGCCGAGTGCTGGTCCTCATGCAGTCACCCGGCCCGCAGACCATTGCCGCAGCGCACTCGGCGGTCTGCAGCGAGGACAACCCGGGGCCGACCGCGGCCGCGTTCCGCGCAGCCCGCATCGAGTCCGGACTTGCACGCAACGAGTACCTCCGCTGGAACCTCATCCCGTGGGAACTCCCCGGCCGTGGACGACCCGCAGACATCGACGAGGGACGACATGCCCTCGGCGTTCTCCTCAGGGCGCTTCCCTCCGTCGAGGCGATCGTCACGTACGGGAGCATCGCTCTCGAGGGAGTCATGCGACACCTCACCCTGGACGAGCACGCCCGACTCGTCCCCGTCATCGCGGCACCACACCCCTCTCCCGCCAACGGCCGCCACCGCGCGGAACAGCACCGACGTTCCGTCCAGGCACTCCGACTCGCCGCAGGGACGCGTCGGATGTAGCGAGGCTTCAGCTGCCTTCACCGGCAAGGCACGAGTGAACCGGTAACCGGTCGTCAACCGGACGCTCAGCTGTGAGGGCGGGGTCTTTCAAGGACTGCGCCGCCGCACAGTCCGGATGAGTGGTCCGGAATAGGTTCCGATGAAGGTCCGCTTAACGAGACGGCCGAGGAGCTGAGCTGCGCGTCGGCCTTCATCGGGCGCGGCGGAACGCCGACTGGCCGGCCAGACGAATCACGTCCTCAGCTCGCCCGTTCCGAAGGGCAGCTGCTGGACTCATGCCGTCCAGATCATCGCCTGGAGCGTTGAGCCAAACGGCGTCTCCCCACGGGTCGACCAGGTCTGGGTCAAGGTCAGCGAGCACCTCCGTGAGTCGGGGTAGGGGCTCACCGTTCTCGTTGAACTGGAACGAGGGGTAGAGGAGGAAGCCATCAGCTGTAACGACCGCTAGCACGTCACGATTTTCGACCGACGCAGCGAGTGCGTCGGCGCTCAGTCGAAGTAGGTCGAGTAGCGAGGTGCTGTCGAAGAACGGTCCGACTCGATCG
>Ga0308166_1000909_pt1 | contig 34687 bp, 30 predicted proteins | sample PhyCR2_2_FD_202137 | JGI IMG/M metagenome (GOLD analysis project Ga0308166, IMG submission 202137) | Phyllosphere microbial communities from UC Gill Tract Community Farm, Albany, California, United States - DLSLCC.R2 | ecosystem: Host-associated > Plants > Phyllosphere > Unclassified | place...
TACGTCACAGGCAAAAAGCCTAAGGAGCTGCGCGGCTTCCAAGTCCCTCCCTCGATGATCAGTCGAGAACTATCGCTCCTGACGGAGCGTTAGTCGAGATACAAGGAGCTGCCGAAGGCTGCGATCTCTTGATCTTGTTTTTTGGGATCAAAGTCAAAAGATCGCAGCCTTCGGCAGCTCCTACAGGTGGCACGCGGTGAGTCAGGAAGGAATAGTCAGGCCGCGGACGACTGCCGGGCGAGCAAGAAACCGCTCCAGCACTCGGGTGACGTTGGGGAAATTCTGAATGCCGACCAGATCCCCGGCCTCATAGAAGCCAAGCAGATTGCGCACCCACGGGAACGTGGCGATGTCAGCGATGGTGTAGCGCTCGCCCATGATCCAGTCGCGGCCTTCGAGGCGTGTGTTGAGTACATTCAGCAGGCGTTTGCTCTCCTCGACATAACGATCACGCGGGCGCTTGTCCTCGTAATCCTTACCGGCAAATTTGTTGAAGAAACCGAGCTGGCCGAACATCGGGCCGATGCCGCCCATCTGCCACATCAGCCATTGGATGGTCTCGTAGCGCAGCGCGCCTTCCTGAGCGAGCAACTGGCCGCTCTTGTCGGCGAGATAAATCAGGATCGCGCCGGATTCGAACAACGGCAGCGGTTTGTCTTCAGGGCCATGCGGGTCGAGGATCGCCGGGATCTTGTTGTTCGGGTTCAGCGAGAGAAATTCCGCCGAGGTCTGGTCGTTGGTGTCGAAACCGACGCGGTGCGGCTCGTAGGGCAAGCCGATCTCTTCGAGCATGATCGACACTTTGACGCCGTTGGGGGTCGGCAGGGAGTAGAGCTGAATCCAGTCCGGGTACTGCGCCGGCCATTTCTGAGTAATCGAGAATGCAGACAGATCGGTCATTGGAAGCATCCAGTCACAAATTGAAAACCGATCATAAAGTAGGCCTGCCGCTGCGCCTACACGAACCGTAACATCCTGTCGCTAACCTGCCTGCATGCCCGCAAAGGTTGCCGCTAGAGTGCTGCGCACTGGCCTGGAACGAACCAAACGGCGTTACAGGACTCTGAGTTATGCCTTTCTCGCAGAGGAAGCTGTTCATGACAGGGAAACACCCGGTGCTGGGAGCCCGCGGTGCCAAGGTTTGTCAGCCTTAACCGATTTTGCTGAAGAACCCTCGAATTGATGACGAATCTGATGAGTTTCGCCAAACGTTTCAAACATCGCGCGTACGTGGCCCTGCCCTCCCTGCTGGCAGTCAGCGCGCTTTTTCTGTCCCTCGAATCCAGCGAAAGCCGCGCCCAACCGGCGGACGGCACACAGACGCTGGTGTTCCTGCGCCACGCGGAAAAACCCGAAGGCGGCCTCGGCCAGCTCAACTGCCAAGGCCTGAACCGCGCCATCGACCTGTCGACTCTGCTGCCGGAAAAATTCGGCAAGGCCGATTACGTATTCGCCGCCAACCCGACGCGCAACGTCGAGGAAGGCGAGCTGGACAATTCCTACAGCTACATTCGTCCGCTGATGACCATCAGCCCGGCCGCGATCAAGCTCGGCCTGCCGGTGAACATCGAATTCTCTGCCAACGACACCAGCGATCTGGCCCGCGAGCTGCTGGATGAGAAGTACCACAACTCGACGATCTACACCGCCTGGTCTCATGGTTATCTGCCGGAGCTGATCAACAAGGTCGCCGGCAATGCGGTGGGCGAGCGGCAGAAAATCACCGATGACTGGGCCGGCGATGACTTCGACTCGCTGTATGTGCTGACCCTGAAGTGGCACAACGGCAAGGCCAGTCTGCAGAGTCATAGCTACAAGCAGGGACTGGATAACGGCAAGGACACCTGCCCGACCTGATATTTGTAGCGCCTGACCTTGCGTCTTCGCGAGCAGGCTCGCTCCCACAGGGAACCGCATTTCAACTGTGGGAGCGAGCCTGCTCGCGAAGAGGCCAGTCGCTTGCGCCTCAAGCCTTCTGACTCACCCTCGCGCGCAAATACTCGATCACCGCCCCCCGCTCCCCGGCAAACTCGATCCGCCCGCCCTTCTTCTCGCGCTGGAACACATACATCGGGTCGTAATACTCACGCAGCAAACCCTCGATCCAGCCGCGATGCAGGTCCACCGCGCCGCTGCGGCCCTGCTCGGCCAGCGCCTGCTCCATCAACACCAGCATCCGCGAATGGCGCTCGCCGCCGAGGCGTTTCTGTACGTTGTTGAGGCTTTCCAGCAGACGTTCGGAAAACAGCGCAAACCCGGTGTCGCCATGGAGGGAGGCAAACTCCGCCGACAGATCGATGACGTAATCACGCAGGATCCGCTCGACACGATCCTCGAAACGATCTTCCAGCCATACCATCGGGTACTGCTGCATGCCCTGATACAGCGGCAACGGCAAGGCGCAACTGCCGACCACACGGCTCTCGTCTTCGAGCACAAACTGCTCGATCCCGGCATCGCGTTTCTTCAGGAAGTCGATCGCCAGACGATTCTCGAAATCGATGTTCGACGGCTGCCCGGTGGCACGTTTGCCGAAACTGGAGCCGCGATGATTGGCGTGGCCTTCCAGATCGACACCGTTGCGCAACTGCACCAGCACTTCGGTCTTGCCGGTGCCGGTCATGCCGCCGAGCAAAACGAAATCACACTGCGCGATGGCCTGCTCAAGGGTGTCGATCAAAAAGCTGCGCATCGCCTTGTAGCCGCCGCCGACGCGCGGATAGTCAATGCCGGCCTCCTCGCGCAACCACTGCTGGGTGATCTGCGAGCGCAAGCCACCACGGAAACAATACAAATAACCATCGGGATGAGCCCGGGCGAAGTCGGCCCAGGCCTGGATGCGCTCGGCCTTGACTGCGCCGGACACCATCTGATGGCCCAGCTCGATCGCCGCCTGCTGGCCGTGCTGCTTGTAGCAGGTGCCGATCTTCTGCCGTTCCAGATCATTCATCAGCGGCAGATTGACCACGCCGGGGAACGCGCCTTTGTGAAACTCGACCGGCGCGCGGGCATCCATCATCGGCCGGTCGTTGAGGAAAATGTCGCGGTAGTCGGTGCAGTCGCGGAGCATCAAATCACCTCGACCGCGTTCGTCTGTCGCTCAACCAGTTCGCCGATCGGCGCAAGGTTCAGACCCAGTTCGGCGGCGACGCCGAGGAACTCGTCATTGCCTTCAGGCGTGACCGCAATCAGCAGACCGCCGCTGGTCTGCGGATCGCACAGCACGCGTTTGTGCAACTCCTGCACGCGGCCAACCTTGCTCGAATAGCTGTCGAAGTTGCGCAGCGTACCGCCCGGCACGCAGCCCTGATCGAGGTAGTACTCGACGCTGTCCAGACGCGGCACGCGGTCATAGGCGATGCGCGCGGTCAACTGGCTGCCGTCGGCCATTTCCACCAGATGCCCGAGCAGGCCGAAACCGGTGACGTCAGTCATCGCGGTGACGCCGGCGAGTTTGCCGAAGCGGCTGCCAGGCTTGTTCAGGGTGCACATCCAGTCACGGGCGACACCGACGTCGGCGGCGCGCAACTTGCCCTTTTTTTCGGCGGTGGTGAGGATGCCGATGCCCAACGGTTTGGTCAGGTACAACAGGCAACCAGCGGTAGCGGTGTCGTTGCGTTTCATGTGGCGCTTTTCCACAAGCCCGGTGACGGCGAGGCCGAAGATCGGCTCCGGCGCATCGATCGAATGCCCCCCCGCCAACGGAATGCCCGCCGCGTCGCACACCGAGCGACCGCCACGAATCACTTCCCGCGCCACTTCCGGCGCCAGCACATTCACCGGCCAGCCGAGGATCGCGATCGCCATCAACGGATCGCCACCCATCGCGTAGATGTCGCTGATCGCGTTGGTTGCGGCAATGCGGCCGAAGTCGAACGGGTCATCGACAATCGGCATGAAGAAATCGGTGGTCGACACCACACCACGCTCGGCATCGATCTCATACACCGCCGCGTCATCACGCGATGCATTGCCGACCCAGAGTTTTGGATCGAGGTTCTGTGCGCCGCTGCCGGCGAGGATCACTTCCAGCACCTGCGGGGAAATCTTGCAGCCACAACCGGCGCCATGGCTGTATTGGGTCAGACGAATCGGCTCGCTCATGGAAGAGTCTCTGGCAATGAATGGGGCGGATTCTAGCAGAGCGCGAGCGCGCAGATTTTTGTGCTGACCGAGCGGCCCCCTTCGCGAGCAGGCTCGCTCCCACATTTGTAGCGTGGTCTCCTGTGGGAGCGAGCCTGCTCGCGAAGCAATCGAACCTGCCTGCACCGTCCAGTCAGCCCCGCCTGCCAACCTCAGCGAAAATCTGCGTAATCGGCCGATGCGGCTGGCGCTTGTGCATCCGCCGCACTTGTTCGCTCAGTCGCAACAACTGTTCACTGGGCTTGGCCCATTGCTCTTCGGGCAGCGGCTCGGACCATGCGCGCATAACTTCCGGCAACGCCTGCTTGCCGATTCTTTCCAGACGGCGCACTTCCCATTCGACCAAACGGTTTGGAATCGTCCATAAAGTCATGACGTGATACAGGTACCAAAAGAACCCCGACAGCCGCGAGCGGCGGCCTTCATGGATCTCCTGATGCACCCGCGCGCGGGCATTGCGGAAAGTATGCAGCCCTTCGTGGGGTGGGTCGTCCGGGCCTTGCAGATCCTGCAAATCCTGGATCGATTTGAGGTCGTTGACTTCGTACTCCATGTAACCGCGAATCGCTTCCCAATGGCTGATCGCAAGCTCCAGGCCGGCGCATTGGAATTCGAGGCTGGTGAGGGTTTCGCCGTGGTGAAACCCGATGCCCATGCCGTATTGGCGGTGGATGCCAAACTGGGTGGCGCCTTTGGCTTCGATGATCCAGGCGCTGAGCGACTCCCACGGGACAAAGACCGGCTCGGTGGCGCCTTGGGGCATGAAACAGACTTCGCGGCGTTGACGGTTGAAGCGGGTTGGGATGAGGGTGGCGCGGGTTTTGTGGACGTGGTGCCAGACGCCTAGGCCAATAAACAGGGCAATTAAACCCGTTGAGAAAGCCAATTTGTAAATGGCAAAAAAAATACCCTCAATGACTTCTTTAATGAATTCCCAGCTATCACCGAACAGAAGTCCTATAAACCCTCCCATCAGTGGATATAGAAACGCGATCATTAATGTGCCGCTGAATGGTCCGCCTAAAATGACTTGCCAAGAAAAAACCTCCAGTGTCCCTAAACCGAAATCCATATAAACGTCATTCAGTTCACCAATATGCGGACCGTAAGCTGGCATTGATGTTGGTAATGGCAAGGGCGCGAGATAGGTAATTTTTCCGCTTGGGAACGGCTCTACATCACCCGCTCTTCTAATCACCTCAAATTGCGCATCAACAAGAGGCTCATTGTGATTATTCAGCATGGTCAGCCCATTCGAGGCATTGAGTTTCAACCAGCAAAACCATCGGGTTTTGCTTGACCGACCCGGTAGCAACAACTGAGAAATGGCCGTCACCCCGAGGGTCTCTCGCCTCGGCCAACATCAACCGAAACATCCGCATCCAACGCGGTCCTCTGTGGGAGCGAGCCTGCTCGCGAAGGCGCTCAAACAGGCAAAAAACCTCCCTCCCTCTGGTCACAAAACTGCTCTGCATCAGTCCACAGCCCGCCTGCAAACCTCAGCGAAAATCTGTGTAATCGGCCGATGCGGCTGGCGCTTGTGCATACGCCGCACTTGTTCACTCAGCCGCAGCAACTCTTCACTGGGCTTGGACCATTGCTCTTCGGGCAGCGGCTCGGACCATTCGCGCATGACTTCCGGCAGCGCCTGCTTGCCGATTCTTTCCAGACGGCGCACTTCCCATTCGACCAAACGGTTTGGAATCGTCCATAAGGTCATGACGTGATACAGGTACCAAAAAAATCCCGACAGCCGCGAGCGGCGGCCTTCACGGATCTGCTGATGCATCCGCGCGCGGGCGTTACGAAAAGTGTGCAGGCCTTCGTGAGGCGGGTCGTCCGGGCCTTGAAGGTCTTGCAGGTCCTGAATCGATTTGGGGTCGTTGACTTCGTACTCCATGTAACCTCGAATCGCTTCCCAATGGCTGATCGCGAGCTCCAGACCGGCGCATTGGAATTCGAGGCTGGTGAGGGTTTCGCCGTGGCGAAAACCGATGCCCATGCCGTATTGGCGATGGACGCCGAACTGGGTGACGCCTTTGGCTTCGATGATCCACGCGCTGAGCGATTCCCATGGAACGAAGACTGGTTCGGTGGCGCCTTCGGGCATGAAGCAGACTTCGCGGCGTTGGCGGTTGAAGCGGGTTGGAATTAGGGAGAGGCGTTTTTTGTGGTGGTGGTGCCAGACGCCAATACCGATGAGCAAGATCAAGGGACCGCAAATTAATTCATTTTCCAACGCCACTTCGAATACACCAACCATTGATTCCCAAATCGCCTCGTTTCCATAGCCAAAAAGAATCCCTAGCAAGCCCGTAAATAAAGGAATTAAAACGAGAACCATAAAAGTTCCTGCGGTCGTCGCGCCGAGAATTAGCTGCCATGGGAATACCTCCAGTGAGCCGAGACCAAAGTCCATGTATCCGTCATTGAACGCTCCGATATGAGGTCCGTAAGGCGGCATTGATGTAGGTAATGGCAACGGTGCGAGATAGGTAATCTTCCCGCTTGGGAACGGCTCAATATCGCCCGCTTTTTTAACCCCCTCATATTCCGAACTAGAAAGAGGACTACTGCGATTATTCAGCATGGTCAGCCCATTCGAGGTATTGAGTTTCTACCAGAAAAACCGGAGGGTTGTCTTTAATTGAGCCGGGAGTTACTACAGCAAAATGACCGCTATCCCGAGGGTCAATATGAATCACGCGCGTTCTTGACTCCGCCCCACCTTTGCCACTGACGGTCTGGATACATATGGCAAGTTCGAGCGTTTCTTTTGCAGGCGTATAGTCAGAATCGGGACGGATGGGGTACTGAAGACAAAGCACCAAACCATCTGGCGATGACTTCACGATTCGCAGACTGCTCAATATCTCTTCACTGATGACTTCCTTGCGCACTTGCGGCACACCGCGACCATGCAGCGGTGCAACAAGTCGATGGGCACCGATTCCCAAGCGTTGACTCGGTTTACCGTTTAACGGCGGCAGAAGATCGTTTAGCGCCAGCCTCGGCAGAACCAAATGAATATCACTGGGTTTGGCGCCAAATAATAAAGTCTTCAGCCAGGTGTCACTCGGATCAGGTCCTGATTGGGCGTAAGGAGCGTGTATCAAAAACGCCAGATAATTTTGATAGTCATCCAGGGAGTGGTCACCGCGCATCTCTTTATCACGGCTCCAGGGCGTGATTTTCAACCACTTATCGTGGGCGGAGACGTTGTAGCGATTGAACAGCCAAGTACCGACAAACTCCAGAACAGTGAACAATGCACCGGCTAAATTGAAGCGAAAAAACACTAAAGAAAGACGTGTACCAGCGGCAGCCCACGCCGCTGCGCGTGCCGAACTGTTCACAGCAGTCAGCACTTTAAAAGAAGCGTGAAAAGTGTTGCTCGCCCCATATCCGTTAGTTGCAACCATACCTGCGGCGCCTAACGTCGCCACCGCAGCCGCTTTCTGCTCAAATTGAGTGCCACTACGAATTGCATCTTGCCACTTTCGATCGCTAATTCTGAAGCTGGCAAACGAAGTTCTCAAACCCAGAACATAAGTAAACGCCCCCAACCCAACATGCAACTTCCCCATCTGCACATGAACCTGTCGCAGCGCTTCAACCTGCATGCTGGCAATAAGACTCGCGCTTCGAGCCTTGAGCGCCGTATCGGCAAGCCCTTGCGCAGCGGTAAATCCGGCTGCGCCTGTCGCGATTACGGCAGCAACAAAATCCGCCCGTTTCTTCCTGTCCCTCGTCTGCTTCATCACCTCCCGATAAGCCCCCACCAAATTCACCACCTGCACCACCACCACCAACAACCCCATCCCCTCCGTCCGCACCAGACTCGCCTTCGAAACCCCCGCCACCCCCGCACGAATATTCTCCAGCAACCCACGCAATTCCCCGTGCTGCGCCGGCGGAAACACCACCGTCAATCCCGCTTTCGCCGGGGTGGCGCCGTACAGTCGGGCCGAGCGATCCGGCAGTTCATCAATCGGGCTTAACGCTGCCGCGAGGCGGCCTTCGAACAGCGCCAATTGCGTGCGCACGCGGACGATTTCCTGCTGCAATTCCACCGCCCGGGCGGTTTTGTGGCCCTGGCGGTTTTTGTTGTGGGTGAGCTGGTTGCGTTCGCGGTTGAGGGTTTTCAGGTAGTCGCGCTCGCGCAGCACTTCCTTGATCGTGGCTTGCAGCGCCGCTTGTTCCGCCGGGGTGGATACGGTGAAGGTCACGCCGCTGGTTCGCGCGGCGTCGAAGACGCGCAGGCGCAGGGCTTTGGGCAGGCGCTGGAACAGATCGTCGAGGTCGGGGATTTTCTCGCCGGCGAGATCAAAACCTTCCAGCGCCCGGCTCAGGCCGAGGTTCAGCGCCGGGCTGTAGGTGTCCTGCACCGCATCGGCGAGGACGCGGCTGTGTGCCGGCAGATCGTCGAGGGCCGGCAGCTGCGGCTGCTCGATGCTCTGCAACTTGGCCAGCCAGTCCGGCAGGTTGTTGAACATCGCCATGCCGGCGTTGAACAGCGTTGAATATTGCCCGGCCTGTTCGGTCTGCAAGCGCAGCGGCAAGGTGTAGAACAGCGGGCGGGTCAGTTGCGGGTGTCGTTCGAGGTAACCGAGCATTTGCTCATTGGCCGCGTCGCTGCGGCCGATGTCCTTGAGGCAGGCGTATTCGCTGGCGAGCGCCTGATCGATCTGCGCCGGCAGTTGCCCGTCGAAATACCACGCCGAGCGATGGAAACGCCCGGCGCACAGCAGTTGCGCGCGGTCGGCGGTGATGCGTTCGAGCAGGCGATTCCAGCGTCCGAGGTTGTCGCGATGACTGTTCAGCACCTCGTCCATGGCCGGACGGTCGATCAGGTCGTTGATGCCGCGTTTGCCGCTGAGCAGCGGGCCGTCGAGCACGTCTTTCATGCGCCTGTTCTGATCCTTGCCGAGCTCGACCAGTGTGCTCAGATGACGCTCGACGAAATCGGCCGGGGCGACTTCAGCAAAATATTCGCGGGTGTAAAAGCGTCGGTCCGCCTCGGCGGTGACGCGAGCGTGCGCGGTGAAATCCGGGGCGACGCCGTCGAAACGGTTCAGCGCCAATGACTCGTCCAAAGCCTTTTCGCGCTGTTGTTGCAGTTCAGGTCGAGCCTGAGTATCGGTCGGCACAACCTCACCACCTTTGTTCAAATACTCAAGCAATGCCTGCCGGGTATTTTCCCGATCCGGCTCGGGCAATTGCTCCAGTTCAGCAAACAACGCCTGAGCGCGTGGATCGTCGCTGGCCTTGGCCAATGAGTCGAAATCCTGAGCGCCGAGCTGGCTCAGCGACTCGATGTAACTGGCGAGCAGATAGTCGCGCTCGTTGTTGTCGGTGTTGCTCCACTGCTCGATCCAGCCGACCACCAGGTCCTGATAATCAGCCAGATCACGCATCACTCCGAGGTCGTCGTTGACCAGCAGAAACAGCGTGTCGTCCTGATAAGGCCCGCGCACCCGACCAAGAAATTCGCCGATATGCGCCTCGCGAAAACGTCGCGGGTTTTCCCACAGATAGGGTTCACGCTCATGCTCCGGCGCATCGCTGACCTGCACCGTCGGCATCCGCGTGGCGTCCGCCTCGGCCAGCGGTTTTGCCGTGCAGGCCACTTCCGCCAGCCACTGTTTGGCCTGGGCCACGGTGAGCAGATGCTCGCCGCCGATCAGACAATGCACCGGGCCGAGATCGACCGCCTGCATGAAGTGCTCGCGCTCCTCCGCGCTGTCCAGCACCTGTCGGCATTTCGCCGCGCTCAACTGCACGTCGGCGAAGGTCACGTAGAGGGTGCTTTTGCGCGAAAAGATCAACGCCGGACGTTCCTCGATGGCGCTGCGCTGCTCCTCGCTGACGCTTTTGCCGCGATACAGCAATGCGCTGATGACGCCTTCAAGCACGCGATATTCGTAGAGCTCACCGCTGAGGCTGTCGACGATGTACAGCCAGCCATCGCGCAAACGGCGGACGCCCATCGGGCGCGTGGTCAGGGTGTACGGCAGCGTGATTTCGGTGCTGGGGTCGAAGGATTTTTCCACCAAGCCGTACGCGAGGGGCAGCAGTTGCACGTGGGTGTTGCGCAAGGGGCAGGCGGCGGGGCCGATGATCGGGGCTTTGGACGCGGCGGCTGCCGCAAGGTCGGCGGGATGGTTCATGGTCGGACTCTTTCAGACGCCCATTGGCGGGCCATTGAAACGGCCAGCGTCAAGCGCTCACCGATCGGTTGCAGGGAGGGCTCGTGTAGCAAGTGCTGGATCTGCGGATGCTGATCCGGATCAGCACCATTGAGAGACGCGACAAGGTTGGCGAAGTAAAGCCATTCCGATTGGCTGCTCAGGCCGAGCGCGCTGGCTTTTGCCTCGATTTGTTCCAGAAGCATCCAACGTTCAGCGATGGTTTCCCCGGTATGACACCGGGGAAAATATTCAAGCAAATACGCATCGACTTGCAGCAACACCCGCCGCCGATCCACCCGATCCAACGCGGCATCCTGCTCGGCGCTCAACCGATACGGCGCCACCAGCGCCCCACCCTGCCCGTGCCGAGGTCGCTGACAGTGCCAGACTTGCCGAGCACCATCCGCCGTGACCACCCACTCCAGCGGCCCGAACAGACTCGCATCGCCGCAGGCAAACAGCGCCTGCGCAACGGCGGCATCCGCCAGCCGCAACAACACCCGCGAGCCGACCGGCAACTCGACGATCAGCAACTGGCGCAAATGCGCGACGATTTCATGCGCCGGCGCGGCGCTGAACAGCAGCACGCCCCATTCCTGTTGGGCGTGCTGGCGATAAAACCGCGCCACCGGATCGTCAGCGTCAGCGAGCGCCACCAGCAGCGGCGAGACGTCACGCAGGGCCGAAAACGGTGGCTGGTCGTACAGCGCGAAAGCGTTGGCGGCGGGATCGAGCCTTCGCAGTTGCGCCGGTAAATCCGTGATCGTCGCACCGTCGAGCAGCACAAACGCCTGCTGCTCAGCCCACGGCAAACCTTCAGGCCAATCCGTCAAAAGGCTCATGCCTGGGCCGCCTCGCAAATCAGGCAACGCGAGGTCCGCGTGGTCAGCAGCGCATGCCGTTGCTGCACGGCATCGAACGTCGCCTTGAGCAACGGCGCAGCCCCCGGTAGCAACGGTTCCGCTGGCAGACACACCGTCGGCGCCCCGCCCTGCACCACCGGCACACTGCTGAAAATGCCGGCCGCGCCGACCGTCAGCCAATGCCCACCAGCAGCCAGGGTGATCTGCAGGCCGCTGTTGAAAACCACCTGCTCGCCCGCGCCGAAATGCAGCTGCTGCGCCGCACTGACGCGCTGGCTGGCGACCCGCACATGCTGCTCGCCCTGCACCCACAGATGATCGTCCTGCTTGAGTTCAGTCAGGCGATTGCCGTGGGTCAGGTGATGTTCTTCGTCGCGCAACTCAAGGCTGGAGACGCCACCAATCACTTGGCTGTGCAGGTTGTCGATCTGCACACGCAAGTCATTGAGCACGTGCTGCACCAAGTCGCGCTGCGCCCTGATGGAGATTTCTTCCGCGCCTTGCCGGTCCTCGATGCGCAGTTCGTTGTAACCACCGCCGCCGGGGCTGCTCTGGCTGCGCCAGATACTGCGCGTCTGTTGCGCCGGCAGGTCCAGTGGCACCGGGGTTTCGGCGTTGGGCAGGCAGGCGAGCACATGCGGTTTGTCCGGATCGCCATCGGTGAACCCCACCAGCACTTCCATACCGACGCGAGGAATCTGCACGCTGCCGTAGCGGTCATGCGCCCAGGCGGTGGCCACGCGCAGCCAGCAACTTGACTGTTCATCACGCTGGCCGTCGCGATCCCAGAGCATTTGCACTTTCACGCGGCCGTAGGCATCGCTGTAGATTTCTTCGCCGGGCGGGCCGGTCACCACCGCCAACTGACTGCCGCTGACGCGCGGTTTGACATGCTTGAGCTGCGGTCGAAACACCACGTCCCACGGTGTCGCGACGAAATGGTTGCGATAGCCCTGACTGAAACCATCTGCGTCAGCCTGCTCGGTGAACGCTTCCTCGAGCACTTGCGGCTGTTTGCCGATGTGCTCGACCTCGGTCAGCAACCATAAATCGTTGCAGTCGGCGCGCGAGTAATCCGCCATGGTCATGAAACTGCCGCCGCGCATCAGCGCCTGATTGCTGCGCCCGTTAGCCAGACGATAGTCGGCACCATGGCGCTCCAGCGCACGCTGGCTGAGGTGCTTGCCGCGCTCGCGATGGGTGAACTGCCCGGGAAACTCATAATCTTCCAGCAGCGGAACCCGCGCTGCACTGGCCTTGGCATCCAACTGCACCGCAGGCTTTTCGAAGTGATAATCGCGGCGCTCGACGAGGTTGGAGCGTGGCTCCAGGCGCACAGTGAACTGGTCGATAACCGGCGCAGCGGCAACCAGGCCGTTGCCCTGCAAATAGCGCGTCTTCACGTCGTGTTTGAGGAACGCCGTTTGATCGTCGCCGAACACCAACAGGTGCGCCTCACGGCCATGGCGGAAATGAAAGTGCAGGCCCTCCTCGTCGCACAGCCTCTGGACGAAGTGCAGATCGGATTCCTGGTATTGCACGCAATACACCCGCGCCGGGTACTCGGCGCTGAGCTGAAAATGCCAGGCATCGGCCTGCATGCCGTGATCGCTCAACACATTGGCGATGATCTGCGGCACGCTCAGGTTCTGGAAAATCCGCTGATTGCGCCGATGCGCGAGGTAGGCAAGGTGTGGCGCCAAGGTGATCTGGTAACGGCTCAGCCGAACACCGCAATCACCCTGGCCGACCCGATAGACCAGCCCGTGCATGCCGCTACCGTCGGCACCGAAACAGAGAAAGGCCGGCCGATGCAGCAAGCCTTCCAGATCCAGATCGGGGCGCTCGCTGACCAGCTCGAGATCCAGTTCGTAGGTCTGGTTGAGCACTTCCCGGGTGCGAAAACCGAACACTTGAAGATCGTGGGAAACGCCTTCTATCTCGAGAGTGAAAACAACGGGCCTGCCAGCGATGAGCATCCACCTGTCCCTGTGTCTGAGTGAAAGACGGGACTGTGCAACGGTGCACTGCAATGGGTGAAGTCAGACCTTTCCCCGTTTTGCCGGTCTGCGAGCGAAAAGGACGTGGCCCACAGAGAAACGGCCAGGATCCTACGGAAATGATCCCGGATCCTGTGTATTCCCTGTGAGAGCGAGCCTGCTCGCGAAAGCGGTGTGTCAGTCGGCGACTGTTTAACTGATCCACCGTCATCGCGAGCAGGCTCACTCCTACAGGGGTTTGCGTGAGTCAGGGCAGCAAAATGATCTTGTCGCCGCCGCCCTGATTGACCTCGTCATAGCGCGCCGGCCCTTCAGCCAGTGGCACCTCCACCAGGCCCTGCGGCAGTGGCAAGCGATCCTCATCGAAGAACCGCCCGAACTGCTCGAGCATCGCCGCGCACGCCTCAACGCCGTACAACAACGAGTTGATCCCGACCACCGAACCGCCCTTGCGATACAGCGCCAGCGCCGGCAATTGCACGTGGCCGTCGACCGGCGCGGCGATGATGGCGATGCGACCGAAGGTGGCCAGTGCGGCGACCGAGGCCGGCAGCCAGAAACCGGTGGTGTCGAAAATCACATCGGCGCCGCCGCGATACACCGCATTGACCTGGGCACCGAGGTCTTCTGGCTTATCCAGTTGAATCGTCAGATAGCCCTGCTTCTGCAAATCGGCTACCTGCTCGGGCCGGCGCGCCGCCGCCAGCAATTGCGCGCCGCGCACTTTCGCTAGTGCCAAAGCCGCGGTGGCCACCGCCCCGCCGCCGATCACCAGCAAGCGCGTATCGGCGCTGACCAGACTGCGCTCCAGCGCATCCCACGCCGTGGTGTACGGCACGCCAAGGCTGGCCGCCTGAGCGAAACTCAGATGCGCCGGTTTGTGCGCCACGCCGCTCGCAGGAAGTTTGACGAATTGCGCATGGGCGCCGTCGGCGAAGAAGCCCAGCTCGCGCCCGGTACCCCAGACTTCCTGACCGATCAGTGCTTGCGGCCCCTCGACCACCACCCCGGCAAAATCCCGCCCCGGAACCCGTGGCAGCGTGGTGTAAGGAAAACGCCCAAGGACGTTTTTCACATCGCTGGGATTGAGGCCGGCAGCCTTGATCTGCACCAGCACTTCATCGGCGCCGGGCACCGGGGTCGGAACGTCGACGAAACGCAGGGAAGACAGGTCGCCGGTCTGATCGAATTGCAACGCTTTCATGGGCACATCCACCGAAAAGAAAAAGGGAAATTCAGGACCACCAGCCAGCGACCAGTTGCCGGCCCAGCGGCCACAACTGCTCACCGGCCAACATGCCGAGCAGACCGACCAGCGCGATCGCCGGTGGTGCGGGAGAACGGAAATCGAGCGCGCCATAGAGCAGGCCGACGCCCAGGCCGATGGCCAGAGAAATGAGGTAGTTCATGAAAGGAACTCCGCCGCGATAAGTGATGGGCAGAGTCTAGGGAATGAGCCGGGGCGCTATCGGCCAAGGACTTCTGAATTTCGGACAAACCTTCTGCAGCCTCCATAGAACCGTGTGGGAGCGAGCCTGCTCGCGAATGCGGTCCTCCAGTCAGCACTTCATTGCCTGGTGCAAAGTTTTCGCGAGCAGGCTCGCTCCCACAGGGATCTGTTCAGGCTGCGGAGAATTGCGAAGGCGCCACGCCAAGCTCTCGGCGAAACATATCGCTGAAGCTGCTCGGTGAATAACCCAGTTCGCGAGCAATGACGCTCACCGCCACGCCCTGAATCAACGCTGCCGCCGCCGTCGCCAACTGCACCTGCCGTCGCCACTCGGCGAAGCCCATGCCGAGCCTGTCCTTGAACAACCGCGCCAGCGTACGCACGCTGGCCCCGGCGTTCTGCGCATGCTGCTCGAACGGGATCTCCAGCGACGGCGCGGCCATCACGGCCTGACACAGATTCATCAGACGCCGGTCGGACTCATCCGGCAGCGGAATCTTCAGTTGCGAACGCCTGGCCCGGCGCAGCTCCAGCAACGCCAGCCCGACCAGTGCCTCGTAATACTCGGCCTCGCCGGCATCGCCCTGCGCCACCAGCCCGACGATCAACTCGCGCAGCAACCCGCCGACTTCGATCACCTGCACCGTCGCATCCAGGGTCGCCGCGAGCGCCGGGCGCAGGTAGATATTGCGCATCTGCAAATCCGACACCACACGAATCCCGTGCGGCACTCCCGGCGGCAACCACACCGCCCGCTGCGGCGGCACCACCAGCGCTTCGTGCGGGGTTTCCACCCACATCACCCCGCTCATCGCATACAGCAACTGCCCCCAGACATGCTCGTGCGGCTCGATGAACAAACCACGCGGATAGGTTCGCGCCAGCGGTTGCACGGGCACATCGGTGTCGGTCAGATCAGGGGGCGCGGCGAGGGCCATGGCGAGCGTTCACAGGGGGGTTGGCGAAGCCGCCATGGTAACCAGCACGCCGCGCCCTCGCCAACGATAGCTACCGTCGGACAATCCGAATGAATTTTCCCGGCACAGCGCGATCCGTTTAATACCACAGGGAGGAATACGGGCTTTATGAACAACGCAAAACTTTACGTCATCGACTACACACTGCATGGCACCCCCAAGTCGTTCATTATCCGCTCGGACAAAATGGACAACGCCGAAGCCTGGCACTGGGCAAGCTGCGACGCGGGCGTAGGTCGCATCCCGCGCTTCGGCCGCGAGAAAGTGCAAAAGACCAGCAAACCGATGGCAGAAAAATTCGGTCTGGAAAACGTCACCTGGCGCCAGACCAACTGACCCCACCGCCTTCACCGCAGGCTTGGCAATCGACAGGGGGAATCGACCGATGACCGACACCTATCACCCGGCCCGACTGGACTACGGCCTGACCACCTTCTTCGGCCAGATCACCAAAACGGTGAATTGCCAAGTCGCACTGGAAACGGTCGCGGATGACCCTTATCGCTTCACCTTGTGCGTCCAGGCACCGCTACCGGAAGACCTCGACCAAGCGAAGATTGTGGTGGTCAAGGTCGAAGGGCGAACCTTGCAAGGCACGGTGAGGCTTTTTGAGCGACAGGAAGACGACAGTCTGAAAATGGAAGTGGAGCCTGATTAGGCTCCACTTTTTTTTGCCGCGCTTATTTCGGATGAGCGCAACCGCAACCCTTCATCGCACACTCTTCACCGTGTTTGTGGTGATGAGCGCAAGCCTCGCAGCAATAGTGTTTGCCGTGCACAGCGTAGGAATGTTCGCCTTCTTTGATCGTGCAGTTGCAGCCCGGGCAGTCGCATTTTTTATCGGACATGGGACAGACTCCTTGCGTGGTGGTTGTCTGAGGCTTGCGAGCAAGCCATAAGGGACAGTGTAGAAGGTGGTGTTGCAGGCTGGCCAACTGTTGAGAGATTGGGCGACACAGAGATGGCTTTCGCGAGCAGGCTCGCTCCCACAGGTGTTCGCCGCACAAAGCAATGAACGTTAGCTCGAACAGCTTTTGATCTTGATCTCAGAGCCCGTCGGCAGGCTGAGCGGAGGGCAACACCCGCAGCACCGGATATGTACTCAAAAATCACTGCGCCTGCCGCGAACTCCGATACATAAACACCAAAGCCACCGCCAGACACACCATGGCCAGCATCCGGCTCGGAGACAAGCCGATCGCCGGATTCCCCAACCAGCCAAAATTGTCGATCAACATCCCCATGCCCAACTGCCCGACAATCACCGCCACCGTCGCCACAGCCGTCCCGACCACCGGCACCGCGCCAACCATCACCATCATGTACACCACGCCGAACAGCGCCCCGGTCAACTGCCACTTCGGCACCTCAAGCAGACTCACCGCCTGCGCCGGCTCGAAAAACAGAATCAACAACCCGGTCACCACCGCGCCCACCGCAAAGGTCAGCAGACTGCTACGCAGCACCCCCACCGTTTCACCCAGACGACCATTGATCGCAGCCTGCACACTCAATACCGCACCGGCCAACACCACCACCGCCAACAAAATCACCAGACCCATCACTCACCCCCGCGCAATCAGAACCAAAGCCACCACAATCAAGCCCAACGCCAGCCAGCGCTCGCCGTTGACCTTCTTGCGCGTCGCGCCGAACCAGCCGAAATGGTCGATCAGCACACTCTTGCCGACCTGACCGGACAAAATCGCAATCATCGTCATGGCGATGCCGATATGCGGCGTCGCCAGCGTCAGCACCACCACGTAGATCGGCCCGAGAAAACCGCCGATCAACTGCCAGCGCGGCAATTCGGTCAGCGCCGGACCTTTTTGCGGACCGGCAAACAGCAGGAGCAAAAACAGGATCGCCGAACCCACGCCGAAGATGCTCAACGTCGCCCACAAATGCCCGACCTGCTCACCCAGCGGCCCGAGCAATCCGGCCTCCACCGACAAGCCCATGCCAGCGAGAATCACCAGCGGCAGCAACAGCAGACGCAACACCGATCTTTTCACCGGTGCAGCAACCACCCCTTCATCCAACGTCTGCATACATAACCTTCCACGCTCAAAAACAATGGCGCGGATTATCGGCTGGCGCCGCTGTGCGATAAATGGGAGCATCCGGACAACACTTTTGCGCATCACGCACAGCGAGACATGGCATGCACGGGCTCAACGAACTCGGATTCAAAGCGTTAAGGCTGTTTGTGGCGGTCCTCGACCACGGCAGTTTTTCCGAAGTCGCCCGCCGCGAAGGGGTCGCGCCCTCCTCCATTTCGCGGCAGATCCAATTGATGGAACAGGCGCTGAACCAGCAATTGCTCTACCGCCACACCCGCGCCGTCACCCCGACCGAAGCCGGCCGCACGCTCGGCCACCATGCGCGGCTGCTATTGGTGCAACTGGAAGAAGCCGAACAGGCGTTGCAGGAGCAGCAAAGCGAACCCACCGGACTGGTGCGCATCAACGCCCCGGTGGTGTTCGGCCAGCGCCATCTGACGCCCTGGCTGGGCCAGCTCTGCGCGCGCTATCCGAAGCTGCAACTGGATATCCAGCAAACCGACCATTACGTCGACCCGCTACAGGAAGGCGCCGACCTGCTGTTTCGCATCGGCGCGCTGCACGATTCGAGCATGCAGGCACGCATTCTGGCGCCGCACCGCTTTCAGGTCGCCGCCAGCCCGGCCTATCTCAAACGCCACGGCACGCCGCAGCATCCCGACCAACTCGCGCAACATCAGTGCCTGGCCTACAAAGGCGCGGCCGGTCAGCAGCGCTGGTTTTTCCGCCGTGATGGCGAGGACTGGACGCCGTACACCGTCAAAGGCCCGATCACCGGCAACCACGCTGACACCCTGACCCAGGCCGCTCAGCAAGGCCTCGGGCTGGTGATGTTTCCGTCGTGGCTGATTGGCGAAGCGGTGCGCGAAGGCACGCTGGTGTCGGTGCTGGGGGAGTATCAGGTGTCGAACAGTCTGGAACCGCAGCAGATCGCCGTGCTGTGGCCGGGGAGCCGAAGGTTGTCGGTGAAGGTGCGGACGGTGATTGATTTTTTTGTCGAGTGTTTTGGCGAGATTCCCTATTGGGACAGACCTTAAGCCCCACACAAATCCAAATGTGGGAGCGAGCCTGCTCGCGAATACGGTCCGTCTGATATCAGAGCAGCGTCTGATACACAGCTTTCGCGAGCAGGCTCGCTCCCACAGGGTTTATGCAGGGCTCCAGAATTGCCTCAGATACGGAACTGCCCGACCAGCTTGCCCAACCGCTGCCCCAGCTCCGCCAGACTGCGCGACGTTTGCGCGCCCAGTTGCGTTTCATCGGCGACGCTGTCCACCGCCACCGCAATCTGATGCACGCTGCGGTTGATCTCTTCGGCCACGGCCGTCTGCTCTTCCGCTGCGCTGGCGATCTGCGCGTTCATCGAGTTGATCGTCGCGATCAACTGCGCCATGGCATCCAGCGATGCACCGGCCTGATTGGCTTGCTGCGAAGTACCGTCGCCGGCCTCGCTGGAACGGCGCATGGCCTCGACCGCCTGCTGCGTGCCGGCCTGCAAGCGGTCGATCATGCCCTGGATTTCCTGGGTGCTGATCTGCGTGCGGCTGGCCAGTGCGCGTACTTCGTCCGCAACCACCGCAAAGCCACGACCGGCCTCACCGGCGCGCGCCGCTTCGATCGCGGCGTTGAGCGCCAGCAAGTTGGTCTGCTCGGCAATCGAACGAATCACGCCAAGCACGCCGACAATCGAACTGACGTCCTGCTGCAAGCTGTCCAGCGACACGCCGCTATTGCGAATATCGTCGACCAATGCATGAATCTGCTTGATGCTGCCCGCGACCACGCGCTTGGCGCTCTGGCCTTCTTCGTCGGTCTGCTGAGCGGCAACGGCGGCGTTTTGCGCGCTCTTCGCCACTTCCTGGGCGGCGGCGGACATTTCGTTGATCGCCGTGGCGACCTGATCGGTTTCGTGGCGTTGACGCTCCATGGCCTGATCGGAACGCTGCGCCTGTTCCGAGACCTGGGTGACCAGCCCGGTCAGTTGCGTGGTCATCTCGGTGATCTGCCGCACCAGGCCGTGGATCTTGTCGACGAAACGGTTGAACGAGCCGGCCAGTTCGCCAAGTTCGTCCTGGCTGGTGATGTTCAGGCGCCGGGTCAGGTCGCCCTCGCCTGCCGCGATGTCGTCGAGGTTGGCTTTCATCAGGGTCAGCGGGCGCAGAATGGTGTTGGCCAGCAGCATCCCCGCCGCCGCGATCACCAACAGCACCAGCACCGCGACGCCGACGATGCTCAACACCACGCCTTGCACGCGCTCCTGCACTTGCGCCTCGACTTGCGCGACTTGCGCTTCGATGCCGTCGAGGTTGACCGAAGTACCGACCGCCATGTCCCACTTCGGCAGGTATTCGGTGTAGCCGAGCTTCGGCACCAGCACCTTGGCGTTGCCCGGCAGCGGCGAGCTGTATTGCAGATAGTGAGTGCCGTCCTTGGCCACTTTGACCAGGCCGAGGTTGACGTAGACGCCGTTCGGATCGCGGTTGTCCTTGAAGCTTTTGCCCACGCCGTCGGGGTCGTTGGCCTTGAACAGGCGCACGGTCTCGGAGTCGTAGCCGAAGAAGTAGCCGTCCTTGCCGTAGCGGATGCCCGAGAGCAATTTGATCGCCTGCGCCCGCGCCGCGTCGTCGCCCGGTGCGGCGGCGTCGTAAAGCGGTTTGATCGTGGTCATGGCCACGGCGACGTAGCTTTGCAGGGTGGCCTTGGCGTCGCTGAGCAGCCGCTCGCGGGTCTGTTCGACCTCCTTGCGCGCCTGTTCCTGGAGGATGAACAGCGTGGTCACGCTGATGACCAGCGCAAAGAGCAGCACCGGCAGAACGGCAAGGGACAGGACTTTAGCCTTGAGACTCAGGCGCATCGGGGGACTCACTCTTTTGATTTTGTTGGCGTGGTTAAAGGCTTTAACGGCACGCCGGAGCAAAAGTTGAGTCTTGAAACATCGCCGCCCCCCTGTGGGAGCGAGCCTGCTCGCGAAAGCGTTGGCTCAGCAACCTGTGTGTCGACTGACACGACGCCTTCGCGAGCAGGCTCGCTCCCACATTGGGCAATTGTGGATTTTTTACAGAACCATCGCCGCCACCCAGCCAAACACCAGCAGCGGCAGGTTGTAGTGCAGGAAGGTCGGTACGACGGTGTCCCAGATGTGGTGATGCTGGCCGTCGATGTTCAGACCCGAGGTCGGGCCGAGGGTCGAGTCCGAGGCCGGTGAACCGGCATCGCCCAGCGCACCGGCAGTGCCGACGATGCAGACAATGGCGATCGGGCTGAAGCCCAGTTGCACGCACAACGGCACGAAAATCGCCGCCAGAATCGGCACGGTGGAGAACGACGAACCGATGCCCATGGTCACCAGCAAGCCCACCAGCAGCATCAACAAAGCCCCGACGCCTTTGCTGTGATTGATCCAGGCCGCCGACGATTCGACCAGCGTCTGCACCTGCCCGGTGGCCTTCATCACCTCGGCAAAGCCTGAGGCGGCGATCATGATGAAGCCGATCATCGCCATCATCTTCATGCCTTCGGTGAACAGGTCATCGGTCTCGCGCCATTTGACGATGCCCGACACCGAAAAAATCAGGAACCCGACCAGAGCGCCGATAATCATCGAGTCCAAGAGCAACTGCACCACGAATGCCGAAGCAATGGCCACACCGGCGATCATCAGGCTCAGCGGGTTGTAGTGCACCGCCGTCTGCTCGACCTGTTCGATCTTCGCCAGGTCATACACGCGCTTCTTGCGATAGCTGATGAACGCCATCGCCAGGCCGAAGACCATGCCCAGCGCCGGAATACCCATGGCGTGGGTGACATTGATGCCGCTGATGTCGACGCCGCTGCGGGCGACGTTGGCCAGCAGGATTTCGTTGAGGAAAATGTTGCCGAAGCCCACCGGCAGGAACATGTACGGGGTGATCAGGCCGAAGGTCATGACACAGGCGATCAAACGGCGATCGAGTTGCAGCTTGGTCAGTACATATAGAAGTGGCGGTACCAGCAGCGGAATGAAGGCGATGTGAATCGGCAGGATGTTCTGCGAGGCAATCGCCACCACCCACAGCAGCCCGATCAGCAGCCATTTGACGTTACCGCCGCCGGTTGCATGCTGCCGATCCACCATCGCCAAAGCCTTGTCGGCCAGCGCATGGGCCAGGCCCGACTTGGCAATCGCCACGGCGAAAGCGCCGAGCAAGGCGTAGGACAACGCCACGGTCGCGCCGCCGCCCAGGCCGCTGTTGAACGCCTTGAGTGTTGCGTCGATGCCCAGACCGCCGGTCAGGCCACCGACCAGCGCCCCGACGATCAGCGCGATCACCACATGCACGCGCGACAGGCTGAGGATCAGCATGACGCCGACGGCTGCTATGACTGCATTCATTTCACTACCTCAAAAAACACTGCGGGTGAAAACACACCGCCAGACAGGATGAGTCCGCCCGGGTTGGCCGGCGGATGTGTACAGAGGGTCTTGTTAGAGGGCGCGCACTGTGCCGCAGAGTGGCGGCGCTGTCAAAGCCCCGTGGCGAGGGGATTTATCCCCGTCGGGTGGCGAAGCCGCCCCCGGCAAACTTCAAAACAACGCTATACGCAGGTGTCACGACTGCTTCGCAGCCGAACGGGGATAAATCCCCTCGCCACAAGACCACCGGACCACCGGACCACAGGACCACCGGACCACAGGACCACAGGACCACAGGACCACAGGACCACAGGACCACAGGCCCCGCATGCGGCAATCGGTCATATTGCGCTCACGGCATAAAGAAAGCCGAAACGCGGCCGCTACAGTGCAAAGTCTCAGATATTTATCGGATAAGGATGTTTTCCATGTCGCTCAGACAACTTTCCATCCAATGGAAAATCACCCTGCTCGCCGGCCTCTGCCTGGCCGGTATCGTGACCCTGTTGGTCGGTCTTTCGCTGTATCGCATGGAACACAGCTCGGCGCTGGTCAAGGCCTCGAGCATGGAGATGCTCACCGAGTCGGCGCAGGCGCGGATCGAATCGCAAGGTGAAGTGCAGGCCGCCGGCATTCGTCAGCAATTCATGGACGCCTATCAGTACGGCCACGGCTTCTCGCGGCAGGTACTGTTTTTGCGTGAGCAGGCCGAGAAGCGTTTTCTCGATGCCTTCGACCTGCGCGAGGACATGACCCGTCAGGTCAAATCCGCGCTGCAAGCCAACCCGGACCTGCTCGGCCTGTCGCTGGTGTTCGAAGCCAATGCGCTGGACGGCAAGGACGAACTGTTCGCCGATCAGGCTGAGCTGGGCAGCAACGACAAGGGCCGTTTTGCCCTGTACTGGTCGCAGCCGACCCCGGGCAAAGTCACCTCGATGGCGCTGCCGGAAAGCGACATGAGCGACACCAGCACCGGCCCCAGCGGTCAGGCCGCCAACGCCTGGTTCACCTGCCCGCGCACCACGCTCAAACCGTGCGTGATCGAGCCGTACTTCTATGTCATCGACGGCCACAAAGTGCTGATGACCAGCATCGTCTTCCCGCTGCAGGTCAATGGCAAAGTCATCGCATCGCTGTCGGTCGACATCAACCTCAACAGCCTGCAAGCGATCAGCCAGAACGCCAGCCGCAAGCTGTATTACGGTCAGACCGCCGTCAGTATTGTCAGCCCCGCCGGCCTGCTCGCCGGTTACAGCCCGGATGCCGGCAAACTCAGCCAGCGCCTGGATGCGGTGGATCAGGCCAGCGGCAGCGAATTGCTGCGCCTGCTCGCCTTGAGCACTGGCGTGAGCAGCCTGCACAGCAACGGCCAGTTGAAGGTGCTGTCGCCGTTCCAGCCGATTCCCGATGGACCGGCGTGGGGCGTGTTGCTCGATGTGCCGGAGAAAGTCCTGGTCAGCCGCGCCGAAGCGCTCAAACAGCAACTGGATGCGAGCAATACCTCGGGCACACTGATCGAACTGAGCCTGGGCCTGCTCGCCGCGCTGATCGGTCTGCTGCTGGTGTGGCTGATGGCGCGCAGCGTGACCAAGCCGATCCTCGGTGTGGCGCACATGCTTGAAGACATCGCCAGCGGCGAAGGCGACCTGACCCGGCGTCTGGCCTACGACAAGCAGGATGAACTCGGACAACTCGCCGGCTGGTTCAACCGCTTCCTCGACAAGCTGCAACCGATCATCGCCGAGGTGAAGCGCTCGGTGCAGGACGCGCGCAACACCGCTGACCAGTCCTCGGCCATCGCCACCCAGACCAGCGCCGGCATGGAGCAGCAATACCGTCAGGTCGATCAGGTCGCCACCGCTTCCCACGAAATGAGCGCCACTGCCCAGGACGTTGCGCGCAGTGCCGCGCAGGCCGCCGAAGCTGCCAAGGACGCCGACCGCGCCACCCGTCAGGGCCTGACCGTGATCGACCGCACCACCGCAAGCATCGACACCCTCGCCGCCGACATGAGCGCAGCGATGGTTCAGGTCGAAGGGCTGGCTGCGAACAGCGAGAAGATCGGCACGGTGCTGGAAACCATCCGCGCCATCGCCGAGCAGACCAACCTCCTGGCGCTCAACGCCGCCATCGAAGCCGCCCGCGCCGGTGAGGCCGGACGCGGTTTTGCCGTGGTCGCCGACGAAGTGCGCAACCTTGCGCGCCGCACTCAGGAGTCGGTGGAGGAAACCCGCCAGGTCATCGAGCAATTGCAGAACGGCACGCAGGAAGTGGTCGGTTCGATGGGTAACAGCCATCGTCAGGCCCAGGGCAGTGTCGAGCAGGTGGGCCAGGCCGTGACCGCGTTGCGGCAGATCGGCGATGCGGTGACGGTGATCAGCGACATGAACCTGCAAATCGCCAGCGCTGCCGAAGAACAGAGCGCAGTGGCTGAGGAGATCAACAACAACGTGGCGACGATTCGCGATGTGACCGAATCGCTGTCCGGGCAGGCGAACGAGTCGGCGCGGGTCAGTCAGTCGCTCAACAGCCTGGCGAATCAGCAACAGAGGTTGATGGATCAGTTTCGGGTCTAGAATCCACCGCAAAACCGAATGTGGGAGCGAGCCTGCTCGCGAAAGCGTCGTATCAGTCAGCGAAGATTTATCTGACAGATTGCATTCGCGAGCAGGCTCGCTCCCACAGGGGATATAGGGTGTTTTGGCAATTAGCGCTTAGGCAGTTCAATCACCACTTTCAACCCGCCCCACTCGCTTTCTCCCAGCACCAGCAAGCCACCCCACGTATCGACGATATCCCGCACGATCCCAAGGCCGAGCCCATGCCCGTGGGTCTGCTCATCCAGCCGCGTGCCACGGCTGAACACTTGAGACCGCTGCTCCTCGGGAATCCCCGGGCCGTCATCTTCCACGCTCAGGGCAAAGCCGTCTGACCTTTCGATCACACTCAAGCGCACCTCGGCATCGGCCCATTTGCAGGCGTTGTCGAGCAGGTTGCCGAGCAGTTCGAGCAAGTCCTCGCGGTCCCACGGCAGTTGCAAGCCCGGCGGTGCGACGTAACTCAAGGCCAAATGCTCGCCGTGAATCATGTTCAGCGTCGCCAGCAACCCCGGCAGCTCGGCATCGCAATCGAACAACGCTCCCGGTAGTGCATCACCGGATAACCGCGCACGATTGAGTTCGCGATTGAGGCGCTGCTGCACCTGCTCCAATTGCTCCTTGAGAATTCTGCGCAGCTCGGGATGGTCATCGAGCTTGTCGCTGGAGGCCAGGCTAAGCAGCACCGCCAACGGGGTTTTCAGCGCGTGGCCGAGGTTGCCCAAGGCATTGCGCGAGCGCTTGAGGCTGTCTTCGGTGTGGGCGAGCAAATGGTTGATCTGCGCCACCAGCGGCTCCAGTTCCACCGGCACCTGATCGTCGAGTTGCGAGCGCTGGCCCTGTTGCAACTGAGCGATCTGCTCGCGCGCGCGTTCCAGCGGTTTAAGGGCGCGGCGCACGGTCAGGCGTTGCAGGAACAGAATCAGCAGCAACGCCGCCAGCCCCAGGCCGAGGCCGATCTGGCGCATGCGCTGGAAACTGTCGCTGACCGGCGTGTAATCCTGGGCGACGCTGATCGAGATCGACTGACCCAGGCGTCGATAGTCCGAGCGCAGTATCAGCAAGCGTTGCCCGCCCGGGCCCAGTTGCAGGTTGCTGTGCAGCCCCGGGTGTTGCAGCAGCGGCAGTTCCTGATCCCACAGCGAGCGCGAACGCCAGTGGCTGTCGGAAAAATCGATGCGAAAGTAATGCCCGGAAAACGGCCGCTGATAGGCCGGCGACAGATGCCGCTCATCCAGTTGCAGACCTTGCGGGCCGCGCACCAGCGCCACCAGCAGGCTTTCGCTGTCGTTGCGCAGGCCGGCTTCGAGGTAGCGCTGCAAACCGACTTCGAACAACCACAGGCTGGTTTGCGCCAGTACCAGACCGACGATCACCATCACACTGATCAAACCCAGGCTCAAACGGCGCTGGATTGATCTCATGAAGCTTGCCCGCCGAACAGGTAACCCTGACCGCGACGGGTTTCGATCACGCTTTTGCCGAGCTTGCGCCGCAGGTGATTGACGTGGACTTCGAGGACGTTGGAGTCACGCTCGGTCTCACCGTCGTAGAGGTGTTCGGCGAGGTGGCTTTTCGAGAGGATCTGTTCGGGGTGCAGCATGAAATAGCGCAGCAGGCGGAATTCAGCGGCGGTCAGCTGGATGTCGGCGCCGTCGCGAACCACGCACTGGCGGCCTTCGTCCAGATGCAGGCCGGCGGCTTGCAGGGTCGGCTGGTTGGCCTGGCCCTTGGAGCGGCGCAACAGTGACTGAATGCGCAGGTACAGCTCTTCCGGATGGAACGGTTTGGTCAGGTAATCGTCAGCGCCGGCCTTCAGCCCTTCGATGCGCTCGGCCCAGGAATCACGCGCGGTGAGGATCAGCACCGGAATCGCCAGACCGGCGGCGCGCCACTGCGCCAACACCTCCAGCCCCGGTACGCCGGGCAGGCCGAGGTCGAGGATGATCAGGTCATAGGGCTCGCTGCTGCCCTGATACACCGCGTCACGGCCATCGGCCAGCCAATCCACCGCGTAGCCTTGGCGTTGCAGGCCGGCGAGCAATTCGTCGGCCAGCGGTACGTGGTCTTCCACCAGAAGCAAACGCATCGATCAATCTTCCTTGTCTTTGACTAACTCGCCGGTATCGGCCTTCAGGTGCAGCTCGCGCGCCACGCCTTCGACCGTCAGCAATTCGACTTCGTAAATGTACACGTCGTGTTTTTCTTCCAGCTCGACTTCCAGCAGTTTGGCGCCGGGGTAGCGATCCATGGCCTGCTGCAGGACTTGCTCCAGCGGCAGGATCACGCCATCGCGACGCAGGGCCAGCGCCTCGTCCTGATCGAGGTCGCGAGCCATGGCCGTGCTGCACAACAACACCAGCGCCAGCGCCGTGAGGCGGGTGGCGCGACTATTCAGCTTCATTACGTATCCTGATGATCCCTGAGCACTTCACCATCGACCGCGTTCAACTCCAGATCCCACTTCAGCCCTTTCGGGTCGCACAGTTCGATCTGGTAAATGAACTTGCCGTACTCTTCCTCCAGCTCGGTTTCGGTGATTTCCGAACCGGGGTGTTTTTCCAGGGCGATGGCGTTGAGCTTCTCGAAGGAGACGATAGTACCAGCGTCGCGCAAACGAAGCGCTTCGTCAGGTCCGAGATCGCGCGCGCATGCAATGCTGGCGGTGAGGCAGATGATCGACGCAGTGGTCAGGGCAGTCAGGGTTTTCATGGGTGTCTCCGAATTCTTATGTGTTGCTTACGGTGGGCACCATAGCGGGGTCAACTTAACTGAAACTGAATGGCCATCATTGTGCCCCATTGCTGGCAAGGTCCCCTGTGGGAGCGAGCCTGCTCGCGAAGGCGCAGTGTCAGCCGCAACGATGTTTCTGACCCACCGCTTTCGCGAGCAGGCTCGCTCCCACACTGGTTTGCGTCTGCCCCCCTTGTGGGGCAGGCTCACTCCTACATGGGCCTGCAACATGTGCTTATAATCGCCAGCTTGCTAACGATCGAGACCGGTATGACCGCCATCCACATCAAGTTTCCCGCCCTCACCCTCAAGGCCGGCCCACGGGCCATGGCGCGGATTCGTGCGCATGGATTGCACGCCGCTGACGTCGGCACCCTGCCCGGTGCGGCCGGTGGGCCGAAGGCGTTGGGGATTCAGGGGCTCGATCTGGCGTTGTTCGGCGAGTGGCTGCCGAGTGCGCCGCGCGAGCGTTCGCTGATCGGCGCCTCGGTGGGTTCCTGGCGCTTCGCCAGCGCCTGCCTGCCGGACGCCGCCGAAGGCATTCGCCGCCTCGGCCAGCTCTACGCCGAGCAGCATTTCAACAAAGGCGTGACCATGGCCGAGATCAGCCAGAGCTCGCAGCGCATGCTCAATGACCTGCTCGACGGCCGCGATGCGAGCATCCTTGAAAACCCCGATTACCGCTTGAACATCATGGTGGTGAAAAGCCAGGGCCGCCTCGCCGAAGACCATCGCGGGCGCCTAGGTCTGGCGTTGGGTTCAGTGATCGCCGACAACCTGCGCGGTCGTGCGCGGCTGTCGCGGCACTTCGAACGGCTGATCATCCACGATCCGCGCCTGGCGCCGCCGCTTGATGCCTTGACCGATTTCCCCTCGCGCTTCGTTGCCCTCAACACCGGTAACCTGCGCCAGGCCCTGCTCGCTTCCGGATCGATCCCGATGGTCATGGAAGGCGTACGCGACTTGCCCGGCGCCGGCGCGGGTACGTTCCGCGACGGCGGTTTGCTCGACTACCACCTCGACCTGCCCTACAGCGGCGACGGCATCGTGCTCTATCCGCACTTCACCGATCGAGTGATTCCCGGCTGGTTCGACAAGACCCTGCCCTGGCGCCGCGCTTCGGTGCAGCGTCTGCAGGATGTGCTGCTGGTCGCGCCGTCGAAGGAATATCTGGCCCGCCTGCCCTACGGCAAACTGCCCGATCGTAATGACTTCAAACGCTTTATGGGCGATGCGCCGAGCCGGCAGAAATACTGGCACACGGCGATGGACGAGAGCCGCCGACTGGGCGACGAATTTCTCGAACTGACGGCCAACGGTCGCCTCGCCGAGCGCTTGCTGACCCTTTAGTCAGCACGGTCAAAGACAAGCTGATAAACTCGCCGCCTGCCCGAATCGCTGCGGCGAACGCCATCTGAACAGAGCCGAAAATACCGTGGAAATCTTCAAAGAGTTTACTTTCGAATCCGCCCACCGCCTGCCGCACGTCCCGGACGGCCACAAGTGCGGACGCCTGCACGGTCACTCGTTCAAGGTCGCGCTGCACCTGAGCGGCGACCTCGATCCGCACACTGGCTGGATTCGCGATTTCTCCGAGATCAAAGCGATTTTCAAGCCGCTCTACGAACGCCTCGACCACAACTACCTGAACGACATTCCCGGCCTGGAAAACCCGACCAGCGAAGTGCTGGCCAAATTCATCTGGAACGAGATGAAGCCGTTGCTGCCGGAACTCAGCGCGATCCGCATTCATGAGACGTGCACCAGCGGCTGCATCTATCGCGGCGAATAAGCAACACACATCTCCCCGCCCCTGTGGGAGCGAGCCTGCTCGCGAAAGCGTCGTTCCAGTCAATTTATTCGGTGACTGACACTCCGTATTCGCGAGCAGGCTCGCTCCCACAAGAGTCCGGCGCCAGGTTTGACTCATCTGCCGTGCACATCACAGGCTCGCTCCCACATTGGGCTCCTGGTGCATTCAGTGCACTGCTTTCGCGCTGAACACCCCATTCGCGTCTCCACATTCGGTCACTTGCGCCGTTTGGCACGACCGCTGCAACCCTTCTGCGTCTTCCCCTTCCAGCAAGGACTGCCCCATGACGCAGAACGCCTCCGGCAACGATTACCCGCTCAGTGAAGTGCCCATGCACGCGCGCAAAGGCCTGGCCTCGACGGCGATGGTGTTACTGGGCTTCACGTTTTTCACCGCGACCATGTTTGCCGGCGGCAAGCTGGGGGTCGCGTTCGGTTTCGCCGAGATGATGGCGGTGATCATTGTCGGCAACCTGCTGCTCGGTCTGTACGCGGCAGGCTTGGGTTACATCGCCTTCAAGAGCGGCCTCAATTCGGTGCTGATGGGCCGCTTCTGTTTTGGCGAAGTCGGCAGCAAGCTCAGCGACCTGATCCTCGGCTTCACCCAGATCGGCTGGTACGCCTGGGGCACGGCGACGGCAGCGGTGGTGATCGGCAAGTATTTCAATCTCGATGAAACCACCGTGCTGGTCCTGATGGTGCTGTTCGGTCTGGGCTTTTGCGCCACCGCATACATTGGCTATCGCGGACTGGAGATTCTCTCGTACATCGCGGTGCCGGCGATGATGTTGCTGCTGATGCTGTCGATGTGGGCAGCGACCGTGAAAGTCGGCGGCTTCGAAGGCTTGCTCAGCGTGGTGCCGAGCGGTTCGCTGGACTGGTCGACAGCGATCACCCTGGTCTTCGGCACCTTCGTCAGCGGCGCGACCCAAGCCACCAACTGGACGCGTTTTTCGCGCTCGGCAAAAGTCGCGGTGCTGGCCAGCCTGATCGGTTTTTTCATCGGCAACGGCCTGATGGTGCTGGTCGGCGCGTACGGCGCGATTGTCTATCAACAGCCGGATGTGGTTGAAGTGCTGCTGTTGCAAGGTTTCGCCATGGCCGCGATGGCCATGCTGTTGCTGAACATCTGGAGCACTCAGGACAACACCATCTACAACTTCGCCGTCGCCGGCTGCAACCTGCTGCGTACCGGTCGGCGCAGAACCGTTACCCTCGGTGGTGCGGTGATCGGCACCCTGCTCGCCCTGCTCGGCATGTACGACATGCTGGTGCCGTATCTGATTCTGCTCGGCACGGTGATTCCGCCGATTGGCGGAGTGATCATGGCTGACTTCTTCTACCGCTGGCGCGGGCACTATCCGCGCCTGGCCGACGCACGGTTGCCGGCGTTCAACTGGCCGGGGCTCGGGGCCTACGGGGTGGGCACCGTCGCTGCGTTCAGTTCGCCCTGGGTCGCGCCGCTGGTAGGCATTGCCGCTGCCGCGCTAACGTATGTCATCGTCACCGGTATGCTCGGCGCCCGTCGCGTCAGCGCACCACTACAAGACCTATAAAAAGGATTCGCCTGATGCACATCATCAACGCCCGCCTGCGCAATCAGGAAGGCCTGCACGAATTGCACCTCGAAGACGGCCTGATCCACAGCATCGCCCGTCAGACCGAAGCGCCGACCCTCGGCCCGGATGACCTCGATGCCGGCGGCAATCTGGTGGTGCCGCCCTTCGTCGAGCCGCACATCCACCTCGACGCCACCCTCACCGCCGGCGAGCCGCGCTGGAATATGAGCGGCACGCTATTCGAGGGCATCGAATGCTGGGGCGAGCGCAAGGTCACCATCACCGAAGAAGACACCAAGACCCGCGCCAAGAAGACCATTCAGGCCCTGGCCGCCCACGGCATTCAGCACGTGCGCACCCACGTTGACGTCACCGACCCGCAACTCACCGCGCTCAAGGCCATGCTCGAAGTGCGCGAGGAAAGCCGTCACCTGATTGACCTGCAAATCGTCGCGTTCCCGCAGGAAGGCATCGAGTCGTTCCGCAACGGGCGCGAGTTGATGGAAGAAGCGATCCGCATGGGCGCTGACGTGGTCGGCGGCATTCCGCATTTCGAGTACACCCGCGATCAGGGCGTCAGCTCGGTGAAGTTCCTGATGGACCTGGCCGAGCGCACCGGCTGCCTGGTCGACGTGCACTGCGACGAGACTGACGATCCGCATTCACGCTTCCTTGAAGTGCTCGCCGAAGAAGCGCGCAGCCGCGACATGGGCGCCCGCGTCACCGCCAGCCACACCACGGCGATGGGTTCTTATGACAATGCCTACTGCGCCAAACTGTTCCGCCTGCTCGGCCATTCCGGGATCAGTTTCGTCTCCTGCCCGACCGAAAGCATTCACCTGCAAGGGCGCTTCGACAACTTCCCCAAACGCCGGGGCGTCACCCGCGTCAACGAACTGCTCGAAGCCGGGATGAACGTGTGTTTCGGCCAGGATTCGATCGTCGACCCGTGGTATCCGCTGGGCAACGGCAACATCCTGCGCGTGCTTGAAGCCGGCCTGCACATCTGCCACATGCTCGGTTATCGCAACCTGCAAAGTGCGCTGGATCTGGTCACCGACAACAGCGCCGAAGCCATGCACCTGGGCGAGCGTTACGGACTGGAACAGGGCCGCCCGGCGAACCTGCTGATTCTCTCGGCGGACAGCGACTACGAAGTGATCCGCAGCCAAGGCCTGCCGTTGTATTCGATTCGCGGCGGCAAGGTGTTGATGAAGCGGCAGATGCCGGTGGTGGAGTTCAGTTGAGAAGTACGCTGAACCTGATGGGCCGAGAGCAAAACCTGTGGGAGCGAGCCTGCTCGCGAAAGCGCCATGCCAGGCACCTCGATGTTGGATGTGCCGACCTCTTCGCGAGCAGGCTCGCTCCCACAGTAGATCCCAGCGATAGCGTCGGCCGAATCAAGCGGTCAACCGCGCCGTGCCAAACAATCTCACGCGCAGCAACTCCCCTTGCGAAACCTCAAGCAAAACCGGTGCGGTGCCACCCGGCATGACCACCCGCACTTCTCCCGCCTCGACCCAACCCACCCGCCACGCTGCACACGCGACCGCACTGGCGCTGGTGCCGGATGACGCGGTTGGTCCCTCACCACGTTCGAATACCCGGGCGAGGACTTGCTGCGGCGACACCTGCACGGCCCATTGCAGATTGACGCCCGCCGGGCACGGATTGCCGGCACCGTTGGGCATCGCATAGGCGATCGCTGTAAGCCGTTGGTTCAGGGTGGGTTCACGCATCTGTTCGTTGCTCGGCAAAGCGGCCGCATCGCCGAGCAGCGTTACACAGTGCGGATTGCCGATACGGACGAATTGGCTGTGGCTCCAGTCAGGATCGAGTTCCGCCAGGGGCTGGACATGGCTGACGTCGCGATTGTTGAACTGAACGTTTTCAACCGTCTGCGCACCCACAGCCTCCGGGCCGAAGCCGGGCTGGCCGAGGTCGAGCCAGAAACCGCGCACGTCCTCGACTTGGGCCGGTGTCACCGCGGTTTCCAGCGCTTCGCCCTTGTCATGATGAACGCGCAATACTGCGCCCTGCTCCGCCATCAAGCCTTGCTCGGTCAATGCCTGAGAAAAAATCGTCAGGCCGTTACCGCTGCGCTCGGCGAGACTGCCGTCAGTGTTGACGATCAGCACATCGAACGGCGCAGATGCCTGAAACGGGCCGATCAGCAGGCCGTCGCTGCGGTGGGGTTTGCTGTTGGCCGGGCGTTGGCCTTCGGGCCAGTGACAGCACAAGGCGATGGTGGCCTCGCTCCATTGCTGCCTGGATACGGCGCACTCTGCGGCCCTCGCTGGCAAAGCGATTCCGGCTTCGCGCAAGGCTTGGGGCGAGACCACTCCGTAGATATTGCCGCGTGCGTCGTAGAACTTCGTCATGCCTTGTTCCCGTATTCCATGCTGGCGAAAATCCGACTGTAAACCGCAAACCAGTGTGGGAGCGAGCCTGCTCGCGAAGGCGGTGCGTCAGTCGACAATTCCATATTTGACCCACCGCTTTCGCGAGCAGGCTCGCTCCCACAGGGTAGGATGTTCACCGTTATGCCCCGAAAGGCCTGAGATCGAACCTCAACGCCGTCAGAATGTCACTCGGGATGCAGTTGTTTTTTTGCCAAGGATCGATATGACCAGCCTCAACCCCCAAGACACCTTCGTCCCCGGACGTCTGCAACAGATGTCCACCCGCGTCGCTTTTTTCATCGCTGGCCTCGGCATCGCCGCCTGGGCGCCGCTGGTGCCGTACGCCAAGGCGCGGGCCGGGCTGGATGAGGGCACGCTGGGATTACTGCTGCTGTGCCTGGGTGTCGGCTCGATTCTGGCGATGCCGCTGGCGGGGATTCTTGCCACACGTTTTGGTTGCCGACGTGTGGCCACCGCCGGCACCTTGTTGATCTGCGCGGCACTGCCGTTGCTGGCGACGGTGTCGTCGATCCCGGCGCTGATCGCCACGCTGTTCATGTTCGGCGCCGGTCTCGGCACGGTGGATTCGACGGTGAACCTGCAAGCAGTGATCGTTGAACGCGCCAGCGGCAAGCACATGATGTCGGGTTTCCACGGCTTGTTCAGCCTCGGCGGCATCGTCGGTGCGGCGGGTGTCAGCGCCCTGCTCGGCCTCGGGCTGACACCGCTGGCGGCGATGCTGGTGGTAGTGGTTTTGCTGATTGGCGCCTTGCTCAAATGCGTGCCGCACATGTTGCCCTACGGCAGCGAAAGCTCCGGCCCGGCCTTCGCCATTCCCCATGGCATCGTGCTGTTTATCGGTGGCATGTGCTTCATCGTGTTCCTCACCGAAGGCGCGGCGCTGGACTGGAGCGCCGTGTTCCTCGCTCAGGAACGCGGGATCGACACGGCCTACGCGGGCCTGGGTTACGCAGCGTTTGCCCTGACCATGACCGTCGGCCGTCTGCTCGGTGATCGCATCGTGCGCAAGCTGGGTGCCACGCGGATCATTCTGTTCGGCGGGCTGTTGGCGGCGGCGGGGTTGTTTCTCGCCACCTTCGCGCCGAGCTGGCAAGCGGCGCTGCTCGGTTATGCGCTGGTCGGCGCCGGTTGCTCGAACATCGTGCCGGTGCTGTACACGGCGGTGGGCAAGCAAACGGTGATGCCGGAAAGCATCGCGGTACCGGCGATTACCACGCTGGGTTATGCCGGGATTCTCGCCGGGCCGGCGGTGATCGGTTTTGTCGCGCATGCCAGCAGTCTGAGTTTTGCCTTTGGATTGATGGCGGTGTTGCTGGTGGCTGTGGCGATCGGCGGCAAAGTTCTGAAGGTCTAAAGCAAAAGATCGCAGCCTTCGGCAGCTCCTTGTATCTCGACTAACGCTCCGTCAGGAGCGATAGTTCTCGACTGATCATCGAGGGAGGGACTTGGAAGCCGCGCAGCTCCTTAGGCTTTTTGCCTGTGA
>Ga0308166_1000911_pt1 | contig 34676 bp, 31 predicted proteins | sample PhyCR2_2_FD_202137 | JGI IMG/M metagenome (GOLD analysis project Ga0308166, IMG submission 202137) | Phyllosphere microbial communities from UC Gill Tract Community Farm, Albany, California, United States - DLSLCC.R2 | ecosystem: Host-associated > Plants > Phyllosphere > Unclassified | place...
CTGATACCGAAGTGGAAATCGTCGAGCACAATATCTATTTCCCCATCGAGTCCATCAAGCGCGAATACCTGAAAGAGAGCAGCCACACGACCATGTGCCCATGGAAGGGCGTGGCCAGCTACTACGACGTGGAAGTGGACGGCAAGGTGAACAAGAACGCCGCCTGGTACTACCCGACGCCATCGGAGGCGGCCAAGGCGATCAAGGGTCGCGTGGCGTTCTGGCACGGGGTTGAAGTCAGCCATTGAGAATTAACGGGGACAGGCACGGCCGGTAGGCGTTGCCGTCACCACTGTCGGGCCTGTGGCAGTTTTCGTGCCTGACCCCGATGTTGTCACCGGGCGCGAGCGTGCCTTTCGGTTACCATGCCGCAATGGACAACATCACCCACTCCTTTGTCGGCCTCGGCGTCGGCGAACTGCTGCAACGCTCGCTGCCCGCCGAACCGGACGACGCGCGCCAGCGCACCCGTCACCGCCTGCTGCTGACGGCCTGCGCGGCGGCCAGCAATTTCCCCGACCTCGATCTCTTCCTGACCAAGCTGCTGCCGCCGCCGCTCGGCTACCTGCTGCATCACCGCGGCCACACGCACACGCTGCTGTACGCCCTGCCGCAGGCGTTGCTGCTGTTGATGATGCTATGGGCGCTGTGGCCGAACGCACGCCGCCTGCTGCGCGACAGCGCGACGGCGCGGGCCGGCCTGGGTGTCGCCATCGTGCTCGGTTTCGGGCTGCACCTGTCGATGGACTTCCTGAATTCATACGGCATCCACCCGTTCTATCCGTTCGATCCGCGCTGGTTCTATGGCGATGCGGTGTTCATCGTGGAGCCCGTGTTCTGGGTGGCGTTCGGCGTGCCGCTGGCGCTGGCGATACCGAACCGGCCGTTGCGCGCGCTGGCGCTGGCAGGTCTTGCGCTGTTCGTGCTGGGGGCGACGTGGCGCGGTTACCTCGGCTGGCATTCGCTGCTGGCACTGGCGCTGATCGGCGCGGCCATCGCCACCTTGCGGGTCACGCGGCAGCACAGCCGGCGGGCGCTGGCGCTGGCCGCGGCAATCTCCATCGGCTTCATCGCGGCGCAGGGCGGGGCATCGACGGCGGGGCGGCAGCGCATCGAAGCGGCGCTGCAGGCCATCGATCCCGCGTCGAAGGTGCTGGACGTGGCCATGACGGGGTATCCCGCGCAGCCGCTGTGCTGGTCGTTTGTCAGCATCGAGTCGAACGAAGGCGCCGGCAGTTACCGGCTGCGGCGCGGGATGCTGAGCCTCGCACCTGGGCTGCTGCCGGTGGACGCCTGTCCGGCGGCGTTCCGCGACAGTGCCGCGACGGACGTCGCGGCGGAGGGCATCGTGCTGGCCGCGCCATGGCAGGGCGACCTGGCCATGCTGCGCAACCTGTCGCGCAGCGATTGCCACGTCAACGCGTGGCTGCGCTTCGCGCGCATGCCGGCGGTGACGCAAGACGCGGCCAGCGACCTGCGTTACGCCGGCACGCCGCGTGGCAATTTCACGACCTTAGGCGTGGCCGGCGCCGCACGTGAGCCGTGTGCCGACGTGCCGCGCTGGGGTTATCCGCGCGCCGACCTGCTGGGCCTCGCGCTAAGATGACGCCCATGTCCGCCCAGATGCAACCGCCGCCCCAGCCGCCTCACGAGCTGCGCACGACCGACCCGCAGCAGAAGCTCGGCAAGCCAGATGGCGGCTGGCGCGCGGAGCTGTACGAGATCATCTTCGAGTCGGAAACGCGCAAGGGCAGGGCATTCGACCTGGGGCTGATCGCGGCGATCCTGCTGAGCGTCCTGGCGGCCGTGCTGACATCCGTGGAGCCGGTCGCGCGCCAGCATGCGTCCTGGCTGCATGCCGCCGAATGGTTCTTCACGATCCTGTTCTCGATCGAATACGTCGCCCGTATCCTGTGCGTGCGCCGCCCGCTGGTGTATGCGCGCAGCTTCTTCGGCGTCATCGACCTGCTGTCGATCCTGCCCAGCTACGTGTCGCTGTTCGTGCCGGGTGCCCACGTGCTGCTGGACGTGCGCATCCTGCGGCTGCTGCGCATTTTCCGCATCCTGAAGCTGACCTTGTACATCCAGGAATACAGCATGCTGGGCGACGCGCTGCTGGCCAGCCGCCGCAAGATCCTCGTCTTTCTGTCCACCGTGTTCCTGATCGTGTTCCTGCTGGGGACCGTGATGTACGTCGTCGAAGGTCCGCAACACGGCTTTACCAGCATTCCGACGGGCGTCTACTGGGCCATTTCGACGGTGACGACGGTGGGCTTCGGCGACCTCGTGCCGAAGACGGACATCGGCCGCGGCATCGCGTCGTTCATGATGCTGCTGGGCTGGGGCATCCTCGCCGTCCCGACGGGCATCATCAGCTCCGAGATATCGCACCAGCGCGGCGTGCGGCTGCTGGCGGGACGCTCGTGCACGCGCTGCATGACGCGCGGCCACGAGGCCACGGCGCGCTACTGCAAGCAGTGCGGCAAGGCGCTGCCGGCCGAACAGCCCTGATGGACCGGCTGCACCTGATGACGGTGTTCGTCGCCGTCGCGGAAACGCAGGGCTTCGCGGCGGGCGCGCGGCGGCTGGAAATGTCGCCGGCCGCCGTCACCCGCGCCATCGCGGCGCTGGAAGAGCGGCTCGGCGTGCGGCTGCTGGAGCGCAGCACGCGGCACGTGCGCGTAACGGAGGCGGGGCAGCGCTACCTGGACGACTGCCGCCGCCTGCTGGCCGAACTGGATGAGGCGGACGAAGCGGCCGCCGGCCTGAACGCGGCGCCGCGTGGCGCACTGGCCGTCACGGCACCCGTGCTGTTCGGCCGCATGCACGTCATGCCCGGCATCGTCGACTACCTGCGCCGCTATCCGGAAACCGAGGTGTCGGCGGTGTTCGTCGACCGCGTCGTCAACCTGCTGGAAGAGGGGTTCGACGTGGCCGTGCGCATCGGCGACCTGCCCGATTCCAGCCTGCGCGCGCTGCGCGTGGGGAAGGTGCGGCGGATGATCTGCGCCGCGCCGGAATATCTCGCCACGTGTGGCACGCCGCACACGCCGGGCGACCTGGCGCGGCACACGATCGTCACCAGCGTGGGCGCCAGCACGCAGCCGGATTGGCGATTCATCGAAGACGGCGGCGTGCGCGCCTACCGGATGCGCCAGCGGTTGACGGTCACCACCAACGACAGCGCCATCGAGGCAGTGCGGCAGGGCTTCGGCGTGGCGCGGCTGCTGTCGTACCAGGCGGCGCCGCTGCTCGCTTCCGGTGCACTGGTGCCCTTGCTGGAGGCATTCGAACTGCCGCCGGTGCCCGTCAACATCGTCCACCGCGAGGGACGACACGGGACGCCGCGTGTCCGGGCGTTCATCGACCTGCTGGCGGCGCGGCTGCGCGACGATCCGGCGTTGCACTGAACTATCTCGACAGCAATTTTGTTTTCAATCGGGTGGCAATGGCATGCATATTGCTGGTACATTCTTCTGTATAGACAAATCGAGGAGACAAGCATGAGCCAGTCCGTTCCCAACGAACATAAACCAGACGCGCGGCCGCCTGCCAAGCCGCTGCGCAGCGAGCGCATGGCCGCGCGGGGCGTCGACCTGAAAAAGAAACACGTGCGCACGGGCGCCGTGGCTGCCGGCGGGTTGCTGGCATTGGTCGGCCTGGCAGCCGTGTTGCTGGGCAGTTAATTCGCAGGCAAGTTCATTGTCGCCCGCAGGGGCGGTCAGACGACTTTGAGTTCGTCCAGCGGCCAGCGTGGCCGCACATTGAAGGCATAATCGCGTTGCGCCGCCGCGGGATTGATGGACAGGCGCATGGCACCGGCAAACGCGATCATCGCGCCGTTGTCGGTACAGAACTCCAGCTCCGGATAAAACACGCGGAAGCGCTTTTTCGCTGCCGCCGCATTCAATGCGGCGCGCAGTTGGCTGTTCGCGCCCACGCCGCCGGCAATGACGAGGCGTTTCAGGCCGGTCTGTTTCAGCGCCGCGACGCATTTGGCCGTCAGAACGTCCACGATCGCATCGACAAAACCGCGCGCGATATTCGCCTTGTCCTGTTCGCAGACATTCACGGCGCTTTTCTTCACCACCGTCAGCACGGCTGTCTTCAGGCCGGAGAAACTGAAGTTCAGGTCCTTCGAATGCAGCATCGGCCGCGGCAGTTTATACGCCAGCGGATCGCCGAATTCGGCCAGGCGCGAAATGGCGGGGCCGCCGGGATAACCGAGGCCCAACAGCTTGGCCGACTTGTCGAACGCCTCGCCGGCCGCATCGTCCACCGTTTCTCCCAGCAGCTCATACTGGCCGACACCGTCCACGCGCATCAGCTGCGTGTGGCCGCCGGACACCAGCAGGGCGACAAACGGGAACTCCGGCGGGTCGGACGCCAGCAGCGGCGACAGCAGGTGACCTTCCAGGTGATGGACGCCCAGCACGGGCTTGTCCAGGGCCAGGCCCAGGCTGCAGGCGATCGACGAACCCACCAGCAGCGCGCCGGCCAGGCCGGGCCCCTGCGTGTAGGCGATGGCGTCGATGGCCTGCGGCGCCAGCTTCGCGCCTTGCAGCGTCTGCTCCAGCAACGGGATGGCGCGACGGATGTGGTCGCGCGACGCCAGTTCCGGCACGACGCCGCCGTATTCCTCATGCATCGCCACCTGCGAGTACAGGGCATGGGAGAGCAGGCCGCGCTCTGTGTCATACAGGGCCAGGCCGGTTTCGTCACAGGAAGATTCGACGCCGAGAACGATCATGGAGATGCTGCAAAGTAAATGGGCAATCCGCCATTGTAAAGGAAAGCCGCCAGCGCGTCCGGGAAGGAAAAAACCCGGGACAGACCCGGGTTTAGAGGAAAGTTTTCTAAAAACCGGTGACAGACACCGGTTTTTTCAAGGGCGGCGGCGCAGCTCGGCGTCCGCGGCGCGCAGCATTTGCGCCGTGGTGTCCCAGTCGATGCAGCCGTCCGTCACGGAGCAGCCGTATTTCAGTTGCGACAGGTCGCTCGGGATCTTCTGGTTGCCCGCCTCGATATTCGACTCGATCATCACGCCCACCAGCGACTTGTTGCCGTGCACGAGCTGGTTGATCACGTCCGTCATCACCAGCGGTTGCAGTTCCGGCTTTTTATAGCTGTTGGCGTGCGAGCAGTCGACCACGATGTTGGCCGGCAGCTTGGCCTTCGCAAGCGCCTGCTCGGCGATCGTCACGGAGACGGAATCGTAGTTCGGGCGGCCGTCGCCACCGCGCAGCACGACGTGGCCGTAGGCATTGCCGCGCGTGCGCACGACGGCAACGTTGCCCTCGCCATTGATGCCGAGGAAGGCGTGCGGGTTGGCGGCGGACAGGATGGCATTGATGGCGATGCTGATGTCGCCGTCCGTGCCGTTCTTGAAGCCGACCGGCGTCGACAGGCCCGATGACATCTCGCGGTGTGTCTGCGATTCCGTCGTGCGGGCACCGATGGCGGTCCACGCGATCAGGTCGCCCAGGTATTGCGGCGAGATGGGGTCGAGCGCCTCGGTGGCCGTCGGCAGGCCCAGCTCGCAGACGTCCAGCAGGAACTGGCGCGCCTTTTCCATGCCGATGTCGACGCGGAACGAGTCGTCCATGAACGGGTCGTTGATATAACCCTTCCAGCCCGTCGTCGTGCGCGGCTTCTCGAAATACACCCGCATCACCAGCAGCATCGTGTCCTTGACCTCTTCCTGCAGCGCTTTCAGGCGGCGTGCATAGTCCAGGCCGGCGACAGGATCGTGGATCGAGCACGGGCCGACGACGACGAACAGGCGCTTGTCCTTGCGGTCCAGGATGGCGCGCAGGTCTTCGCGGCCCTGCGTGACGGTGGCGGACGCGGCGTCCGTCAGCGGCAGTTTCGCGTGCAGTTCAGCCGGCGTGGGCATCGGCGCGAACGAGGTGACGTTAATATTTTCGAGATCGGGTGCAATCATGGTTGGGTCTGCTTCTAGCGTGTGTTTTCTTCAGGGGATCGAATAGTGTAGCCGAAATAATGTAAGCTGTTTGACATGACGACCGAAACGACCTCCACCCCATTCCACGCCGCGCCGTTCATCAAGGAAATCGGCCGCGGACAAAAGGGTGCCCGCGGCATGAGCCGCATCGATGCCCGCGCGCTGTACCAGGCCATGCTGGACGGCCGCGTCTCCGACCTGGAACTGGGCGCGATCCTGCTGGCCATGCGCATCAAGGGCGAAAGCGTCGACGAGCTGGCCGGGTTCCTGGAAGCGGCCGAAGCGTCGTTCACGCCGCTGCGTGCCCCCGCCGGCGAATATGCGCCGGTGCTGATCCCCAGCTACAACGGCGCCCGCAAGATGGCGAACCTGACGGCACTGCTGGCGCTGCTGCTGGCCCGAGCCGGCGTGCCGGTGCTCGTGCACGGCGTGCCGCATGACGTGGGCCGGGTGGCGACGGCCGAAGTGTTCGACGTGCTGGACGTGCACGCCGCAACGTCGGTCGAAGCGGCCGAGGCGGCGCTGGCCGCCGGCCACGTCAGTTTTATTACCATCGACACGCTGGCGCCGAAGCTGGCCTACATGCTGTCGCTGCGCCGCGTGCTGGGCGTGCGCAATTCGACCCACACGCTGGTGAAAATCATGCAGCCGTTCGCCGGCCCCGCGCTGCGTCTCGTGTCGTACACGCACCCGGAGTACCTGGAAACGCTGGGAGAGTATTTCACGACGGCGGCGCCGCACGAACGGGGCGACGCATTCCTGATGCGCGGCACGGAAGGGGAGACGGTGGCCAACGCCACCAAGGCACAGAAGATCGACTGGTTCCACGAGGGCGAACGGACGGTCCTTGTCGAACGGCAGATGATCGCCGAACACCTGCCCGAACTGCCGGAAGATAAAAGCGCGGCCGCCACGGCCGCGTGGATCAGGTCGGTGCTGGCGGGCGACGTGCCCGTGCCGGACCCGATCGCCCAGCAAGTCGAGCACATCGTCGCCACATCCCGCGCGATCCGGCAGCGACATCCCGCCTGACGACTGCCCAGCCCGTGTCAACATCGGGGTCAGGCACAAAAACTGTCAAGCAAGGGGCCAGACATCGTGTTGAGACACGAGCCCGGCCATACGCAAGCGCTACAAATGACGAGCCCGTGTCCATGTCGGGGTCACACCCCGACATGGACACAAGCCGAGCAATACATTACATTTTTTCCACGATGAGCTTGTGTCCACTGTGGGGTGCGAGAGGAGCAATGGCATGCATGCCATTGCCGCTGCGCAGGCGAAGAGCAGGGCTCTTCGAAACCCCTGCTCCGCCCCCGATGTTGACACGGGCTCGTCGGTAGCGTTACTTCACGCCCTCGCCAATAACACCGCAAGCAATCCGCCCAGCGCCACCACCCAGCGGCGCCGGCGTATCGGCGTAGTTATCGCCACCGGCATGGATCATCAGCGCGCGACCGCGCACGTCCGCCAGCGTCTTCAGCTGCGGCGCCACGACGGCTTTCAGGGCCGCGCCACTGCTGTCCACTTCCAGGCTCGGCAGGTCGCCCAGGTGACCGCCGTTGTTCGGTCCCTTGTGCGCGTTGGTCCCTTTTGGATCCAGATGGCCGCCCGCGGCACCCGCCGGGGCCGGCTTGCCGTTGACGGGGCCTTCGCCGCAGTTGCCGTTCATGTGGACGTGGAAGCCGCGCTGGCCCGGAGGCAGGCCCTGCAGCGCCGGCGTGAATTGCAGGCCGCCGGGGGTTTCCGTGATCGTCACGCTGCCCAGGTTGCGGTCGCCATCGGCGCTGCCGACGGAATGGATGGGCACGGTGATCTGCGCGTGGGCGAGGGCGGAAAAGCCCAGTGCGGCAAAGGCGACGGCAAGGCGGGTACGGGTCTGCATGTGTGGCTCCAGGAAGTTGTTATAACGAAAACAGTTGAGCATACCGCAACCCCGCAATCGGGCGCGCATGGTCGGGCCAGAAAAAAATTGACTGCAGCCAAGCGCGGCCGGCTCGCGTAAAATGGCCGGTTTGACCGGGGCGGATGATGGCGAAACAGTTTGATGTGGCAGTGATCGGTGCGGGCGCGGCCGGGATGATGTGCGCGGCCGCGGCCGGGCAGCGCGGCAAGCGGGTCGTGCTGATCGATCACGCGTCGAAACTGGCCGAAAAGATCCGCATCTCCGGCGGCGGGCGCTGCAACTTCACCAATATCAATGCCGGGCCGGCCAATTTCCTGTCCGAGAATCCGCACTTCGCCAAGAGCGCGCTGTCGCGCTACACGCCGCAGGACTTCCTTGCGCTGGTCAAAAAATATCGTATCGCCTACCACGAGAAGCACCGCGGCCAGCTGTTCTGCGACGATTCCGCCGAGCAGATCATCGAGATGCTGAAGGCTGAGTGCGCCGCCGGCGACGTCCACTGGCGTATGCCCGCCAAGGTCGAGACGTTCGAGAAGACGGACGCCGGCTTCCTGCTGCACACCGACAGCGGTGACATCGAAGCGGCCAACGTCGTCATCGCCACGGGCGGCCTGTCGATCCCGAAGATCGGCGCGACCGACTTCGGCTACCGCATTGCCAAGCAGTTCGACCTGGCGATCGTCGAGCCCCGTCCCGCCCTCGTGCCGCTGACGTTCGACGAAGCCCAGTGGCAACCGTTCGTGCCGCTGGCCGGCATTTCGCTGGAAGTCGACGTGACGACGGGCTCGCTGAAAGGCCGCAAGGCCACGGGCGCCCGCTTCCGCGAGGATCTGCTGTTCACGCACCGCGGCCTGTCCGGTCCGGCCATCCTGCAGATTTCCAGCTTCTGGCAGCCGGGCGAGCCCATCACGATCAACCTGTTGCCGGAGATGGACGTTGCCGAGACGCTGATCGAAGGCAAGGGCACCATCAAGAAGCAGCTGGGCAACGCGCTGGCGCAGTGGCTGCCGGCGCGTCTGGCCGAAGGCCTGCTGACGGCGCACGGCTTCGCGCTGGATGCCCGCCTGGCCGACATGCCGGACGCGCAGCTGCGCAAGCTGGGCCAGGCACTGAACGGCTGGACCATCACGCCGAACGGCTCGGAAGGCTACCGCAAGGCCGAGGTGACGCGCGGCGGCGTCGACACGAAGGAGCTGTCGCAGCAGACGATGATGGCCAACAAGGTGCCCGGCCTGTACTTCATCGGCGAGACGGTCGACGTGACGGGGTGGCTGGGAGGCTACAACTTCCAGTGGGCCTGGGCATCGGGGATGGCGGCCGGGCTGGCAATCTGATATCATTCCGGTCCCGTTGCGAGAGTTTCATCATGTCGCGACGGTTCTTGATGTTAGCGGGGCAAGACAAAGCCCGAGTTTCAGATGAGGTTTTCCGGGGTGAGCCCAGGACCCGCCTGCCGGGCCGGTTTAGCGATCGCGCCTATTGTATATCTGGACAAATGCTGCTAATATCGCTGTCTTCCTAAAAACCCTCTAACGGTTTGAATTTTTACATGACCACTATTCGCCTTAAAGAAAACGAGCCGTTCGAAGTCGCCATGCGCCGCTTCAAGCGCACCATCGAAAAAACCGGTCTGCTGACCGAACTGCGTGCGCGCGAGTTCTACGAGAAGCCAACTGCAGAGCGCAAGCGCAAGCTGGCAGCTGCCGTGAAGCGCCACTACAAGCGCATCCGCAGCCAGCAACTGCCGAAGAAGCTGTACTAATTCCAGCTCTCGCAACGGGCCTGCCGACGGCGCACTTCGCCTCCCGGCCTGTCTGCGTCAGCGCTCACCCGCTCCGGTTCGGCCGCAGCGGGTTTTTCGTTTTGTCCCTTACTTTTTAGAGGTAGCCATGAGCCTGAAAGCCCAGATCACCGATGACATGAAAGCCGCCATGCGTGCCAAGGAAGCCGGCAAGCTGAACACGATCCGCCTGCTGCTGGCCGAGATCAAGCGCAAGGAAGTGGACGAGCAGATCGAAGTCAACGATGACCAGACCGTCGCCATCGTCGAGAAGATGATCAAGCAGCGCAAGGATTCGATCACGCAGTTCGAAGCGGGCGGCCGTGCCGACCTGGCCGATATCGAGAAAGCCGAGCTTGTCGTGCTGGCTGCCTACATGCCGGCCGGCCTGTCGGACGACGAAATCCAGGCTGAAGTCAAAGCCGCTGTCGCCGAGTCCGGTGCTGCCGGTCCGCAGGACATGGGCAAGGTCATGGCCATCCTGAAGCCGAAGCTGGCGGGCCGTGCCGACATGACGGCCGTCTCCGGTCTCGTCAAGAAGGCGCTGGCACCGGCATAATGCCCTCCTGCATTGCCGCGTCTTGCGTTGCCTCAATAGCGGGCGGGCGCGGCAGTTTAGTCTGATCTGAAACAACGCAGCCATCCAGTGATTCCAGAATCGTTCATCTCCGACCTGCTCAACCGCGTCGACATCGTCGACGTCGTGGGTCGTTACGTGCAGCTGAAAAAGACGGGCGCCAACTTCCAGGGCCTGTGCCCGTTCCACAACGAGAAGTCGCCCAGCTTTACCGTCAGCCCGACAAAGCAGTTCTACCACTGCTTCGGCTGCAGCGCGCACGGCACGTCGATCGGTTTCCTGATGGAATACTCGGGCATGGGCTTTGTCGACGCGGTCAAGGACCTGGCGCAGGGCGTCGGCATGGTCGTGCCCGAGCAGGACGACAAGATCCCGCCGGCCCAGCGCGCCCAGATGCAGGCGCAGAGCATGGCGCTGTCCGAGGCGATGAACCTGGCGATGGAGTATTACAAGACGCAATTGCGCTCGGCGCCGAACGCCATCGCCTATTTAAAAGGGCGCGGGCTGACGGGCGAAGTGGCGGCCCGCTTCGCGCTGGGCTACGCGCCGGACGGATGGGACAACCTGCGCAGCGTCTTTCCCGACTACAGCGCCGTCGCACTGGTCGAAGCCGGCCTCGTCATCGACAAGGTCGACGAGGAAGGCCGTCACATCAAACGCTATGACCGCTTCCGCGAGCGCGTCATGTTCCCGATCCGCAACACCAAAGGGCAGGTCATCGCCTTTGGCGGACGAATCATGGAACAGGGCGAACCAAAGTACTTGAATTCCCCGGAGACGCCTTTATTTTCAAAGGGTTCCGAGCTGTATGGCCTGTTCGAGGCGCGCCAGGCGATCCGCGATGCGGGTTACGTGCTGGTGACGGAAGGGTATATGGACGTGGTGGCGCTGGCACAGATGGGCTTCCCGCATGCGGTGGCCACGCTGGGCACGGCATGCACGACGATCCACGTACAGAAACTGTTGCGTCAAACGGACACCGTCATCTTCAGCTTCGATGGCGACAAGGCCGGTCGTCGCGCGGCACGCAGGGCGCTGGAAGCGTGCCTGCCGCACGTGTCGGACGACAAGACGATCAAGTTCCTGTTCCTGCCGTCGGAGCACGACCCGGACAGCTACATCCGCGAGTTCGGTGCCGATGGGTTCGAACAGCAGGTGAGCGAGGCGATGCCGTTGTCGCAGTTCCTGCTGCGTGAGGCGGCAGGCGAACACGACCTGGACGAGCCGGAAGGCCGCGCCCGCGCCCAGTTCGACGCGAAGCCGATGTTGCAGGCGATGGCGCCGTCCGCGTTGCGGTTGCAGATCGTGCGGGGACTGGCGTCGATGACGCAGAGCACGCCGGGCGAGATCGAAGGACTGTTCGAGCTGAGCAAGCCCGTCGCCGTCAGCCGCAAGGCACCGGCCCGCAGCAAGCGGCAGGAGCCCGTGGGGCTCGAGCGAAAAATGATCCGCATGCTGGTGACGCACCCGTCGCTGGCGTTGCAGATGGACGCGGAGGCGCTGGAGGCGTGCCGCCAGTTCGGCCAGGAGCAATATGACCACCTGCTGCACCTGGTGCAGCTGGCGCAGTCGCTGGGACCGAACGGCACTTTTGCGGCGCTGGCGCAGCAGTTGAAAGAGCAGGGCGAGGGTTATGACGCCATCATTGGTGAAATCGCCGCCACGCCGGAGCCGGAAATTGATACGGAGCGTTTGTTCCTCGCCGCCACGGTGCGCGAGCTGAAACTGCAGCAGGTCAGGGACGAGATTAATATCGTGATGGAAGCAATAAATGCCGCCATCACGGCGAAAGAACCGACGGACGTGCTGACGACGGGATATCGCGAATTAAAAGCGCTGGAAGACCAGCTGTTGCGCGAGCAGGAAGCGGATAAGAGTTTCCGCTGACGCTTTGGCGACGCCCGGGCCAATCTGGTATTCGAAAAGTGGCGTGCTATAATAAAACGCTAAGTATTTGATTACATTGGCAAGGTTTTCAATTCAGAATTTGTGTTTGTTTTCAGTAGGTTAGGCTCTCGAACGGCAGGATGAAACTGTGTCGGCGGGTGGGCCGGACATCGATGAGACGGCGCGAGTTTTCTTGCATCGGCGGCGTGATCGCAACACCAGCGACAGGTCGCCCGCATCACGCTCCGGAGTCCCGGGCGGCATCCGTGCCGTGTCCTCTTCGTCCACTCTAGCCCCCACGTACCGTCATACAGTAGAATTTCCGCCACCAATGGTCGATGTGCCAAGTTTGATGCGATGGCATCTTGAGTGTTGGGAGAGATTGCAGGAGTGGTTGTAGCGAAGTCCGTTGTAGCAGTGTCGTAGCATGGAAAGACCGTGGAAGGACCCGTGGAGGACCCCGAAAAGCCGTTGCAAGCGGTATCAGGTCCGGCCGGGAAATGCCGTCGATGGAGACACCTGGCGGCAGGCCGGAAGTGAGAAGCTGAAAGTGCAGCAGGTTTTGGTTGGTGGAGTTCGCGGGATATCGGCATCGTCCTAACCGTAAGGTATCTCGAAAACTGTCGCGCATGCGCCGGATTTCGAGGTTCCGTAAGCAAGTCGTTGTGACATCGAAAGCGCCTGTGCCAGCAAAGAAACCTGAAACCCAAGCGGCTGCAAAGCCCAGCAAAGTGACCGCCCGAGCAGCCAAGACGGCCGACAAGTCGGAGACGAGCGCGGAGGCCGTGGATACGCGCGCGGCTGCCGCACCGCCGGCGGTGAGTCAGACCACCGATGCGGCGACGCTTGCCGCGATCGACACGTCCGGCTACGTGCTCCCGTCCGTCAAGGTACCGGGTCGGCGCGGTCGCAAGCCGAAGGAATTCCAGCCCGAGAACGACGAGGTCGCCGCACTCAACGCGGTCGAGCGCGCCGAGCTGAAAGCCGTGGACAAGGCCAAGGCCAAGGACCGCAAGGCCAAGGAAAAGGCGCTGCTGAAAGACGCGTTCTCGTCGGACACGGAAGCGACCGAGGAAGAGCTCGAACGTCGCCGCCAGAAGCTGAAAACGCTGATCAAGTTCGGCAAGGAGCGCGGCTTCCTCACGTATGCCGAGATCAACGACCATCTGCCGGACAACATCGTCGATCCTGAGGCGATCGAAGGCATTATCGGCACGTTCAACGATATGGGCATCGCCGTCTACGAGCACGCCCCGGATGCCGAAACGCTGCTGCTGTCCGACAACGTTGCCACCGTCACCAGCGACGACGAAGCAGAGGCCGCCGCCGAGGCGGCGCTGTCCACGGTCGACTCCGATTTCGGCCGCACGACGGACCCCGTGCGCATGTACATGCGCGAAATGGGTTCGGTCGAGCTGCTGACGCGCGAAGGCGAGATCGAGATCGCCAAACGCATCGAGGATGGCCTGAAGGACATGATCCAGGCGATCTCCGCCTGCCCGGTGACGATCGCCGAGATCATCGCCACGTCCGACCGCATCCGTAACGACGAGATCAAGATCGACGAGATCGTCGACGGCCTCGTCGACGAAAACGAAGACCAGCCCGCCGCTGCCGCCGCGCCGCCCGCTACCGAGGACGACGAAGACGACGAGGAAGAGGAAGAAGAGGAAGAAGCGGAAGAGGAAGAAGCAAGCCCGTCGGGCGCCGCCGCCGGCTACTCGGCCGAACAGCTGGAGGTGCTGAAGAACAACGCCTTGGCGAAGTTCGACGAAATTGCCAACCAGTTCGACAAGATGCGCAAGGCGTTCGAGCGCGAAGGCTACAACGCGAAGTCGTACGTGAAGGCGCAGGAATCGATCTCGAACGAACTGCTGGGCATCCGCTTCACGGCGAAAGTCGTCGAAAAGCTGTGCGACACGCTGCGCGGCCAGGTCGACGAAGTGCGTCACATCGAGAAGCAGATTCTCGACGTGGCCGTCAACAAATGCGGCATGCCGCGCGCCCACTTCATCAAGGTTTTCCCGGGCAACGAAACGAACCTGGAATGGGTGGACGGCGAAGTGGCCGCCAACCACGCCTACAGCGCCATCCTCGGCCGCAACATTCCGACGATCAAGGAGCTGCAGCAGCGCCTGATCGACCTGCAGGCCAGGGTCGTGCTGCCGCTGCCGGACCTGCGCAACATCAACCGCCAGATGGCGGCCGGCGAAATGAAGGCGCGCAAGGCCAAGCGCGAAATGACGGAAGCGAACTTGCGTCTGGTGATTTCGATCGCGAAGAAATACACGAACCGCGGCCTGCAGTTCCTCGACCTGATCCAGGAAGGCAATATCGGCCTGATGAAGGCCGTGGACAAGTTCGAGTACCGCCGCGGCTACAAGTTCTCGACGTACGCGACCTGGTGGATCCGTCAGGCCATCACGCGCTCGATCGCCGACCAGGCACGCACGATCCGTATCCCGGTCCACATGATCGAGACGATCAACAAGATGAACCGGATCAGCCGCCAGATCCTGCAGGAAACGGGCGCCGAGCCCGATCCGGCAACGCTGGCGATCAAGATGGAGATGCCGGAAGATAAGATCCGCAAGATCATGAAGATCGCCAAGGAGCCGATCTCGATGGAAACGCCGATCGGCGACGACGACGATTCCCATCTGGGCGACTTCATCGAGGACAACAACACGCTGGCCCCCTCGGACGCAGCGCTGCACGCCTCGATGCGCGGCGTGGTGAAGGATGTGCTCGACTCGCTGACGCCCCGCGAAGCCAAAGTGCTGCGCATGCGCTTCGGCATCGAAATGTCCACCGACCACACGCTGGAAGAAGTCGGCAAGCAATTCGACGTCACCCGCGAACGGATCCGCCAGATCGAAGCGAAGGCACTGCGCAAGCTGCGCCATCCGTCCCGTTCGGACAAGCTGAAGAGCTTCCTGGAAGGGAACTGATCTTCATCGAAGGTTCATTGGACTTGACTGGAGCCGCCCCAGGCTCTAAGCTGCCGAGTTCGTTGTAGCAGTCTGGCAACGAACTCGTGCAGCGATCTTCCGCGTTACTCTGCACGTTTTCCGCACTACCTCAGGGCCTCTAGCTCATGCCTGGTTAGAGCAGCGGACTCATAATCCGTTGGTGCCCGGTTCGACTCCGGGGAGGCCTACCATTCATCTTATGCTTTTGCAATAAGCGGCGCAAAAGCCCCAGGTAGCCCGTCTATTTTCCACAGCAATCTCGTGCAGATACGACGTTAGCACTCCATGGGGAGCGACGAAATGCAGCTCTTGCCCATATACCCACATCAACTGGCACCATGTAGAGTCAAGCACGTTAGCAAGACATATCCATTGTATTCGTCAGCGGTCACAGCCATAATTACTACACTATATGATGGGAGTGGATATGGCAAAAGTTTGCTTGCTCGGAGGAATTGTTAGCCTGTTCGCGGGAGCCGTCTTTGCAAAAGGAACGCTACAATTACCTCCAGAGCAGCCCATTACGCTCGACACCGAAACGGGCGCCATATCGGGAACGTTGCAGCTTCCCGCAAATAGTGCGAGGCCGAGAGTGGCGCTCTTAATAGCAGGTTCAGGCCCTACTGACAGGGATGGAAATAGCCCTGGGCCAAAGGGGAAAAACAATAGCCTGAAGCAGCTTTCACGCGCGTTGGCAGATGCTGGTTACGCGTCCGTCCGTTACGACAAGCGAGGTATTGGGGCAAGTGCGACCGCGGGGCCGACTGAATCCGATTTAAGGTTTGGAACCTATGTAAGCGACGCAGTTGCATGGTTAAAAAAATTGAAGGCCGATCCCCGATTCGCGGCTCCATTCGTTATCGGGCATAGCGAAGGGGCGCTGATTGGAATGCAGGCTGCATATTCTGCTGAAGCTGCTGCCTTGGTCTCGATCGCTGGATCCGCTGATACCGCGTCAACACTCTTGCGGCAGCAATTGCAGTCAAACCTGCCGAAGGATCTTCTCTTGGAAAATGAGCGCATCCTCAGTGCGCTTGAACGTGGCGAACTCGTACGAAACGTTCCCGCAGCACTCACGCCGCTGTATCGCCCTAGCGTACAACCATACTTGATCTCCTGGTTCAAAGTTTCACCGCGTGCGCGAATTACGGAACTTACTATTCCCGTGCTGATCGTGCAGGGTACTACCGATATTCAAGTAAGCCTTGATCAGGCTAAGGCTCTAAAAGCAGCTAAGCCAAACGCTGTACTTGCAGTGATCCCCGGGATGAATCATGTGCTTAAGGAAGTCACTGCTGACCTCGCCGAGCAAGCTGCGTCATACGGTGACCCGAGCCTTCCATTGCATTCAAAGCTGGCCCCTACGATCATTTCCTTCCTTCGCGAATACCTTGACCCTGCCGGCCGAACTCTGCCACCGAGCGCGGTCTCTACGGAACAGCTACAGAAGTAGCTGGACGGTTATTGCGAGTGCCTCGTGCTTCCTGCGCGGACTCGGGTATCGAACGCTTCACGCTGCTGTGCCCTCCCACAGTAGATAAGTCGCCTCCTAAAGCATCTGGTCATCGCACGGAGTAGGGCAGATCCCAAGGGGATCAAAGCTACTCTGCAAATCCACAGCATAGCCCCACCATCGTTGCGTTCCTATGCGAGCGCGCAGATCTGCGCGGGCGAAATTCCGCCCGCGCCCCGCGCCATATCGTCAAGCTGAACGCGCCCGTACCTAATAGTGTTGTTGGATATACACCTGCATTATTTATCAGCTATACGATCTTCGGAATTTATGCAGTAGAGTCGCACAGGAACATTGAGGGCCTAGATTGGCAAACTTTCAATTTGCAACGTAATCGAAATTGTGGCTCAGCGATAAAAAAATGGTATTACTCCAGCTCTCGTCGAAAATTGGATTATATTTGTGATAATTCGATAGATTTTTGGATTTGCAGCATATGTATACTGCCAATTAACTGATGAGTAGAACCATCTCGGTTGTTGAGGAACCTCCTGAAACTATCAAGCTTGGAATGGATATGAGAAATTTCCCTCGCTCGCCCGTGGATAACGGCGGCCCCGCGACTTTGACAATTTTGCCAACATATCGTTGTACCGCTGCGTGCGAACAATGCTGTTTTGGATCGAATCCGCATCTAAGCGACCGGTTAACGTTGCAGGAAATTACAGATGCAATAAAGGATGCGCATGATAGCTTTCCGAATCTTCAGCAGATAGTCTTCAGCGGTGGCGAATGCGTGATGATCGGTTCAGACCTATTTGACGCAATCAAGTATGCAACTAGTTTGGGTCTATTTACCAGAATTGTAACCAATGGCTTTTGGGGGGCTTCGCCTAATAAGTCCGTCCAAACGGCGGGAAAGCTGAGCGATAGTGGGTTGACTGAGATTAATATCAGCACAGGCAGGGACCACGCCAAGTTTGTGAAGATCGATGCGGTATTGAATGCCATGTCGGATGCGGTTGGGCGAGGTATCTTCGGGTGCCTGACTGTCGAGCAAGATGCAGAGGATTCTGAAATTCTAAAGCAGATTAAAGCTGATCCTCGGTTTGTGGCGTTGCTAGCGCTCGGTGAGGCTAAGTTCCGCTTTCAGGTAAATACGTGGATGAAGTTCAACGAACAGCACAAGGACCGTGCCCTCAGTCCAGGTACTAAGGCTAATAGCCCCTGTACTCAGTTATTCAGTAATATGGTTGTGACGCCGCATAAAAACATCTCAGCCTGCTGTGGACTCACATATGAGCATATTCCCGAACTAAGGATTGGGACATTAGAAACGACGGGGCTGGCAGCTGCCTATGAAGTCGCGGCAAAGGACTTCGTTAAGATATGGATACATATGGATGGTCCCGATGGTGTCATCCGAAAATTATACGACGGGGCGCCTCCAGCCGAATTGATATCGAAAGATCACATGTGCGAGACATGTGCGCGGCTTCACAAGTGCGACACCACGCGTAGCCTCGTGCGTGAGCGCTATGCTGAATTTCTACCCGACGTCATGTTCCGCTACAAGATGAAGTCTTTACTAAGCCGTGTTGTTCGTCCTACCTGATTTTCACCTGGAGATTCTATGGATCGCAGAAAATTTCTCGGCAAGGCTGCACTTGCCGGCATTCCGGTGGTGCTGACCCCACCCGTCGCCGCACAGGCACTTGGTATCCCAGCAAGTCTGACTGGTGGTGTGATGAACGTGCCAAAGGATGGGCTGTTGACGCTTCCCATCGGTGAAGCATTTCCCGCACAGTTGCGCTCGCTTACGCAGGCACTTGCCTCACTTTTTGCGAAAGTGAACGATGATGCGGCGTTGACGCAAATGCTGGCCAATAATCCGGAGAAACTATTGAAGGAATATGGCCTCGACAAGTATGTGAACTCACAAGATCCTCTAATTGATGCACTTAAAATCGCTGTCGACCCCGAACTCAATGCGTTGGTTAAGAATTCTGACTACACGTCATTCATGGCGATGCTGCAGGCCAAGGGCCTGCTGAAGCGCCTGTCGAAGTCAAAATTAAAAGCACATTACTACGAAGTATTTGCAAAGGATCAGCAGCATTTCAAGAAATATCTGAAACAAATATTTGACGCCAACCCAAGCGGGGTTGCGAGCTCCCAGGTTCGCTCGCAACGGGTCAATCGTCTGATTGACTTGATGCAGCAAGGACGAACCCGAGGCGCTGCGGCACCTTCTCCCGACTCGATCGAGGACACGGTTCCAGGTGACTGGGGCGGCGGAGGAGGAGGAGGTGGTGGTGGTGGTGGTGACTGGGGCGGAGGAGGTGGTGGTGACTGGGGTGGAGGAGGTGGCGGTGACTGGGGCGGAGGAGGTGGAGGTGACTGGGGCGGAGGAGGCGATACCGGCGCTGTCGTCGGTGCGGTCGCACTGGCAGTCGTGGCAGTCGTGGCAGCAACCTATGTTGTTGTAGCGGTAAATGTTGGCGCAGCCGTCAATGTAGGTGCAGTCGTCAGCGTGGTCACCGAGCTGGCCATTTGGGGCGTGACCTCGGAAAGTCCTTCGTATACGGGACTTGCAGCGCCAAGCGAAGCTGATAAGATCATCTCCGATCGTATCACAAATCTGCAGCGTGCTTCCCTGGCGGCAAACCTCGGAGGTCGTCCTGATCTGGTGGTTGAAACAGTAAAACGTACAATTGCAGACGATTTAGATGCTATGGTGCGCGCCGCTGAGCAAGCCAAGCTGATCTCGCTCCCGAGGGCGCAGCGGCCGCAAATTATGTTTGAGCTGGAGAAGCTATGCCTTGAATCTATCGGGATTCACGACTAGATAAAGCGAGGGACTGATGGTTGTAAAGGAAGATATTCCAATATCGTGGCGACAAATACTTTACCTGATGTGTATTATGTTCATACCGCTCGTCTTTTCGGGAGCATTGCTGCTTTGGAGCCCCCTCCAGCAAGGGCATACGCCATCAGGGAGGCTGGTAGCTATAGGAGTCGTCGCATCCATCTCAGCGGGTTTGGTTGGCATACTCATTGCTACGGTAAAGCGCCGCGTGGTTGAGATCAGTCCCTCTACGTTAGTCATAAGGCACAGCATATATACACTAGTTGTTCCGCGCGATTCCATCATTTCTGTCGAGCTCAGGCAGGTCAGCAGCGTCGACCAGTTGGGATTGTCAGTTCGGAAGAACGGAATTGCTGCTTTTGGCTACTTTTCCGGCTGGTTCACGGGCATATACGGGGATTTGACCTTTTGTGCAATTTCCAAGTGGCCAGTGTACGAGGTCAATTTTAAAGGTCACGCAAAATGCAAGCGTCTGGCGTTAAGCGCAAACGCGGCCGTGGCAGAATCAATTGCGGAGTGGGGTCGAAGCTAATGCAAGCGAGGAGTTGCAAGTCTCTATGGCTGAGAAGGAGTCTTGTAGTGGTCAAGTAATTTCGGACGCGACGATAAGTTCTTTCTCTGCCATTGTGCGTTCATTGATGCTGGGCGGCAGATTGCCCAACACGGAATGCAGGCGCTTGCAGTTGTAGAAGCCGGCGATGTAATTCGCCACGTCGAGCTTCGCTTCAGCATGGTTCGCGTAATTGCGTTGCCAGACACGCTCCATTTTCAGGTTCAGGAAAAAGCGTTCAGCGACGGCGTTATCCCAGCAGTTTCCTTTGCGACTCATGCTGCAGACGAAGCCATGTTCGGCCAGCATGGCTTGGTACTGGTCGGTGGCATACTGGCTGCCGCGATCGGAATGGACGACCAGTCCGGCGGCTGGACGGCGCGCCTGTATCGCCATGCGCAGCGCGTCGCAGACTAAAGTGGCAGGCATACTAGGCGCCATCGCCCAACCAACGACTATGCGCGAAAACAGGTCGAGCACGACAGCCAGGTACAGCCAGCCAGCGCCAGTCCGGATGTACGTGATATCCGAGGCATAAGCCAGGTTCGGCGCCGCCGGATTGAACTGCCTGGCAAGGACGTTGGGCGCAATCGGCAAGGCATGCTTGCTGTCGGTCGTGTGCACGAACTTGCGCTTCCAGACTGGCTTCAGGCTGGCCTGTTGCATTAGCTGGCGCACCTTGTAACGCCCGACCTGGAGGCCAATATTGGCTAGCGCTGTGACCAGGCGACGGCTGCCGCAAGTTTGGCCGCTACTCATGAATGCGGCACGCAGATGCACACTTGCTTTGCAAACTGCAGGGGTCTGGTTTGCGGTACATGGGTACTAGTTCAATTGCCAGAACCAAATCTCGCGGGCTTTGAAATAGCACTGCATGGCGCATTCGGAAAAGCCATTCGTGCGTGGTTTCACCAGATCGATATGCCCTTGCTCGCTCGCCGATCCGGGATGAATGCTGAAGAAGGAGACGACGCCGCTGCGCTTGCCGATACCGTCGCGAGCTTTCGACTCGGGCTGATAGGTCATGGGTTTGCCCCACATGCGTCGCAGGATCTGCGATAGCTTTGCCTGCCCAGGTTCGACCAGCTTGCCCTTTGCCAAGCCACCGTTCCCTTTCATGCGCGCGCCCACAAGCCAGACGCCAGACAGTGCCAGCGCAGCGCTCATACGCATGGCACACGTATCTTCGAATGAGTGGTTGTCCCGCAAGTCATCCCATCCTAATACGTCGGTCAGCAATTTCTGTCGCGGAAATCGGTCATGGGTAGGATAGTATCGGCGAACGACGGCATATGGCGGCTTGCTCTTTTTCTCGGCCCTTTCGTGCAAGGATAGCGGGCTTCAAGATAGGTAATCAGCAGCGTTGCGGCATTGCCTTTGCGGGCGGCGGGTGTCAGGGTTGTGAGGTGCACTGTCAATAGTGGACACGTCCGTTTCAAGCAGCCAGCTTCTGTTTGCTGAATTCTTCGGCAAACGATGCCGGCGACCGATACCCGAGACGCGAGTGGCGCCGCTGGCGGTTATAGAAGATTTCGATGTACTCCGTAATCGCTGACTCCGCATCGGCTCTGGTTGCATACCTCTGGTGATGGATCAACTCGTTGTTCAAGCTACCCCGGAAGCTCTCCATGGGCGCGTTGTCGTAGCAGTTCCCCTTGCGCGACATAGAGGTCTTCATGCCGAACTGCTCGACCAGTTTTCGATAGTCGTCGGCGCAATATTGGTTGCCGCGGTCCTAATGAAGAGTCAAGCCTGGCGCCGGCCGTTTATTGCGCACAGCCTTCCACAGCGCCTGTGCCGTCAACTCCTGCGTCATCCTGGCCCCGAGCGCGTAGCCCACCATCTCGCATGTGAAGACGTCCTTGATGCCCGCCAGGTATAGCCAGCCTTCGTCGGTGGCGACATACGTGATGTCGCTCACCCAGGCTTCGTTTGGCCCTGTCGGTGCGAAAGTCTGTTCCAACAGATTCGGTGCGACCGGATAGGCGTGTTTCGAGTTCGTCGTCGCCTTAAATCTGCGCTTTTGCTTGCAGCGCAGACCAAGCTCGCGCCGCAGCCGAACGATCCGATCACGTCCCGCCTCGAAGCCTTGCGTGGCCAGTTCCGGCTGTAAGCGCAACGGTCCATACGTCTGGCGAGTTTGAACATGAGCAGCCTTGATGGCGATCTTCAGCTTCTCGTCGTCCTGTGCACGCTGCGATGCTGGACGATCCAGCGCCGCGTAATAGCCGCTGCGCGAGACGTCAAATACACGGCACAACAGGCCAAGCGGGTACTCGAGTCGCACCGTCTTCATGAACGCGTACCGGGCAGCGACTCCCTCGCAAAGTACGCGGTGGCCTTTTTTAGCACTTCCTTTTCCATCCGCTCCACGGCCAACTCTTTACGCAGCTTTGCCAACTCGGCTTCCAGCTCCGCAACGCTTCGGCTGCCCGGTGGTGCTGCCGGGTCTGTGCTGCGCTTCGCCGCGCTCACCCAGTTGGCCAGCGTCCCTTTTGGCACCCCGATTCGCTGGGCGGCCTGTTCCTGCGATAAGCCCTGTTCCAGCACCAGCTTGACTGCTTCGGCTCTGAACTCGGGCGTGTATGTTTTCAATTTCATGTGCTTGCCCCTTCCGACAATTTTATCAATCGGAAGTGTCCGATAAAGTCAGGGTACCTCAGTTGACCTTGGCTGCACTATCGCGTTCGTCAAGAATCGGAACAAGCTGACAATATTCTGGAAGGGCTGGTTCTTCGATGCCGTTCGCGTGCGGCGCTGAGATAGTTTATATCACCTGAGATCGCGACAGGCGGTGTGCTGGAGCCGTCCAAGGTTCCTGCAAGCCGCCTTACTTCTCCAGCTCCATCCCCGCCACAATCACCTCCACCCCAGCCTTCTCAAAAGCGTCCGCAGCCTCGGCCGGCACCGGCAAATCGGTAAAGAACTTGTCCACCTGCGCGATGCTGCCGAGGCGCACGAGCGCATGCCGCCCGAACTTGGTGTGGTCGGCCACCAGCCACACCTGCCGTGACTGCTCCATGATCGTCTGCGTAACGCGTACTTCGCGGTAGTCGTAGTCGAGCAGCGTGCCGTCCGCTTCGATGCCGGAGACGCCGATGATGCCGATGTCGACCTTGAACTGGCGCATGAAGTCGATCGTGGCTTCGCCGACGATGCCGCGGTCGCGCTTGCGTACCAGGCCGCCGGCGACGATGACTTCCGCGTCGTCGCAGCCGGACAGGATCGAGGCCACGTTCAGGTTGTTCGTCACCACGCGGATGCCGCGGTGGTGCAGCAGGGCTTTCGACACTTCCTCCGTCGTCGTGCCGATGTTGATGATCAGCGAGCGGCCGTTTTCCACCTGCGCCGCGGCCAGCTGGCCGATGCGGCGCTTGGCGTCGCTGTCCATCACGCGGCGCTGGTCGTAGTCGATGTTCTCCACCGTGGACGGGATGCTGACGCCGCCGTGATAGCGCGCCAGCAGGCGCGCGTCTTCCAGTTCGCGGATGTCGCGGCGGATCGTCTGGGTCGTCACGCCGAGGATGCGGGCCAGGTCTTCTACGGAGGTGTCGCCGTGCTGGCGGATGTGGTCGAGCAGTCTGCGGTGGCGTGGTGTCATCTTCTGATGGTGAGCTGGAAGCGTGAAGGGCACTCTGGCACCGCGCTGGCTGCCGGACGTGTTCATTATAGTTCACCTCGTGGTGTGCTCGACAATGCTGGCGGCCCGCAAGCCCATGGAAGCAGTACATGTTGGGAAAAGTGAACATCTTGTCCACTGTAAGCGAACATAAACGAACTAAAACGCAAAAATTCTGTTGTTCGCAATGTGGAAATATGTACAATGAACTCTCGTTGGGGCAACTTCTGAACGGGCGTCTGGTGGCGACAACTGGCGGGGCTTCGTCGGGGATAAGCGTCTTGGATTGTGACTGGTAGCGACCCTCGGCGGCAGTCACGTCGGGGACAGGGCGCCATTCTCAGGGGCGGAGCCCCCGAGAATGGTGCCTATCCCCAGCGGAGCCGAGGCCGCCGAAGCAACCGCGCCAGCAAACGCCGACGCCAAGCGCCAGCGAAAAAATAAAACGACAAGAGACAGGATATGAACAAAAACGACCATATTCGCGCCACAAACTCCACATGCCCCACGGATTCCGCCCGCGCCAGCGGTACGCCGGGCGCCGCGCGCGGGTCGGTGCAGTGATGGCACACGCTCCCGCATCGCCCATCGACTGCGACCTGCTGATCGTCGGCGGCGGCATCAACGGCGTCGGCATTGCGCGCGATGCCGTGGGCCGCGGCTTGCGTGTCGTTCTGTGCGAGCAGCACGACCTGGCGCAGCACACGTCCTCGGCCAGCACGAAGCTGATTCATGGCGGCCTGCGCTATCTGGAATATTACGAATTCAAGCTGGTGCGCAAGGCGCTGCAGGAGCGCGAGGTGCTGCTGCGCACGGCGCCGCACATCATGTGGCCGCTGCGTTTCGTCATGCCGCACGATGCGGCGCAGCGCCCGTCGTGGATGATCCGCGCGGGCCTGTTCCTGTATGACCATCTGGCGCGGCGCGAGTTCCTGCCCGGCTCCGAAGGCATCGCGCTGCGCGGCCATCCCGCCGGGGCGCCGCTGAAGGGCAGCTTCAGCAAGGGCTTCGTGTATTCGGACGGCTGGGTCGACGACGCCCGCCTTGTCGTGCTCAACGCACTGGACGCCAGCGAACGCGGCGCCACGATCCTGACGCGCACGCCGTGCACGTCGGTGCGGCGCGATGGCGACGGCTGGCGCGCGACATTGGACAGCGCCGAGCGGGGCTGCATCGAAGTGCAGGCGCGCGGCATCGTCAACGCGGCCGGTCCGTGGACGGGGCAGTTCGCGGCGGCCGCGCTGAGCGCCGGGCGCAGCTATGGGCTGCGGCTGATCAAGGGCAGCCACATCATCGTGCCGCGGCTGTTCGAGCACGAATACGCCTACATCTTCCAGAACCCCGACAAGCGCATCATCTTCGCCATTCCGTATCAGGACGAATTCACGCTGATCGGCACCACGGACCTCGAATACACGGGCGAGCCCGGGCACGTCACGATCAGCCCGGAGGAAACGGCGTACCTGTGCGAGATGGCCAACCGCTATTTCAGTCGGCAGATTTCGCCCGCGGACGTCGTCGGCACATACTCCGGCGTGCGCCCTCTGCTGGACGACAACTCCAGCCAGGCGTCGGCCATCACGCGCGACTACCTGCTCGAATGCCCGGACGACGCACCGCCGTTCCTGAACATCTGGGGCGGCAAGATCACCACGTACCGCAAGCTGGCCGAAGAGGGCGTCGCCATGCTGCAGCGCCGCCTGGGCAGCGAAGCGCCGGAGTGGACAGCCAAAGCGCCCTTGCCCGGTGGCGACCTGCAGTTCCCCGGCATGCTGATCGAGCGTTATGATTTCGCCGGTTTCCTGCGGCGCTTCCAGGGCCGCCATCCGTGGCTGCCGCAAACGCTGGCGCACCGTTACGCGCGCAATTACGGCAGCCGTGCCGAAAAGATGCTGGGCGATGCCATCAGCGTCGCCGATCTGGGCATCGAGCTGGCGCCGGGCGTGTATAGCCGGGAAGTGCAATACCTCATGCAGGTAGAATGGGCGCGCAGTGCGGAAGACGTGCTGTGGCGCCGCACCAAGTGCGGCCTGCACAGCAAGCCGGCGGACGTGGAACGGTTGCAGCAATGGATGACGCAGCAGTCGTCCGGCGCGCAAGGCAGCGAGGACTACGCCGCGCGGCAGTCCGTCAGCCACTGAGCAGTAGAATAAAGAAAAAAGCAGCAACAAGAACAGGAGACAGCAGTGAAACTGCAGCTGAAAGATATCAGCTTGCGGGTCGGGGCAGAGACGCATCTGTACCCCCTCGACCTGGAGCTGGTCCCGGGGACGATCAACGTCCTGCTCGGGCCCACGCAAGCGGGAAAGACCACGCTGATGCGTGTCATCGCGGGGCTGGATCGCCCGACCGAAGGCCGCGTGCTGGTCGATGGCAAGGACGTGACAGGCGTCAGCGTCCGCGATCGCAAGCTCGCCATGGTGTACCAGCAGTTCGTCAACTATCCGGCCATGTCGGTGTTCGACAATATCGCCGCGCCGCTGCGGCTGCAGCGCCGGCCCGACGCGGAAGTGAAGCAGCGCGTGACGGAGATGGCCGAGAAGCTGCACATCAGCCATCTGCTGCATCGCCTGCCGGGCGCACTGTCCGGCGGCCAGCAGCAGCGCTGCGCACTGGCACGCGCGCTCGTCAAAAAGGCGCCGCTGGTGCTGCTGGACGAACCGCTCGTCAACCTCGATTACAAGCTGCGCGAAGAGCTGCGCGCCGAACTGGCCTCGCTGTTTGCCGATGGCGGCACCACCGTCGTGTATGCGACCACGGAACCGCAGGAAGCGCTGCTGCTGGGTGGCCAGACCGTCGTGATGGACGCCGGCCGCATCCTGCAGACGGGCCCCACGCTCGACACCTACAGCAAACCGATCTCGATCCGCTCGGCCGCCATCTTCAACGACCCGCCGATGAACGTGCTGGCGGGCCGCATGGAAGACGGCCACACGGTGCGTCTGGACGACGGCCCCGTGCTGCGCATCGGCGGTCCCGCGCTGGACCTGCCGAAGGGCCAGCCGTGCAAGGTCGGCATCCGCTGCCATCACGTGGCGCTGACGCCGCGCGCCGCGCAGGGTAACCGTATCGACTGCACCGTCGACCTGTCCGAATTGAGCGGCTCCGAAACCTATGTCCACCTGCGCCTTGGCGGCGCCGGTCTGGTGGCGCAGGTGCCGGGCGTGCATTCGGTGGCGATCGATGCGCGGGTAGCGGCGTGGGTCGATCCGCAGGAACTGTTCATTTTCGACGCGGACGGCGCCTTGCTGCGCGCACCGGGGGAGGCGAGCCATGGCGCGCATTGAATTCCGTGACCTGGGCCATGCCTATGGCAAGAACCCGCAGCAGCCATCCGACTTCGCGCTGCAGCCGATGAACATGGTGTGGGAAGACGGCGGCGCCTACGCGCTGCTGGGCCCCTCCGGCTGCGGCAAGTCGACGCTGCTGAACATCATCTCCGGCCTGCTGGTGCCGTCGCACGGCCAGGTGCTTTTCGACGGCAAGGACATGACGGACACGCCGACGCGCGGCCGCAATATCGCGCAGGTATTCCAGTTCCCCGTCCTGTACGACACGATGACGGTGTACGACAACCTGGCCTTCCCGCTGCGTAACCGCAAGGTGCCGGAAGCGGAAGTGCACGAGCGCGTGCACGAAGTGGCGGAAATCCTCGGCATGAAGGATGCGCTGAAGGTGCGCGCCAGCGGCATGTCGGCGGATGCAAAACAAAAAATTTCGCTGGGCCGTGGCCTGGTGCGCAAGGACGTCTCGGCGATCCTGTTCGACGAGCCGCTGACGGTGATCGATCCGCACCTGAAATGGCAGCTGCGCCGCCAGCTGAAACAGATCCACCAGCAGCTGAAGCTGACGCTGATCTACGTCACGCACGACCAGGTCGAGGCGCTGACGTTTGCCGACGAAGTGGTCGTCATGACGGACGGGAAGATCGTCCAGAAGGGCGCGCCGGACGCGCTGTTCGAGCGGCCCGACCACACGTTCGTCGGCTACTTCATCGGCAGCCCGGGCATGAACTTCTACCCTGTGAAGCTGGATGCGGCGGACACCAACGGCATCTACATCGGCAGCGACAGGCTCGCGCTTGATCCGACGCGCGTGGCGCAGTTGAAGCGCGCGCAGGGCACGCTGTCGATGGGCATCCGGCCCGAGTTCGTCGAACTGGCGCCAAGCGGCGCGGAAGGGGCGCTCGAAGCGGAGATTCGCCACGTCCAGCATTTGGGTACGTGCCAGCTGGTGACGGGCACGATCGCCGGCCATCCGCTGAAAGGCAAGCTCGATACGTCGATTCCCGTGCAGGCGGGCCGCCACTGGCTGCGCCTGGCGCGTCCCGAGACCATCTTCTTCTGCAACGACGAAAGGATCGCGCAGTGAACAAGCCCTATAACAACAAGGCCTGGTTCTTCATCCTGCCGGTGTTCCTCTGCGTCGCATTCTCGGCGATCCTGCCTCTGATGACGGTGGTGAACTACTCGGTGCAGGATATTCTCGGCCCTGGTCAATCCGTCTTCGTCGGCCTCGAATGGTTCCGCGAAATCATGCGCGATCCGGAACTGCACGGTGCGCTGGCGCGCCAGATGATCTATTCGCTGTGCGTGCTGCTGGTGCAGATTCCGCTGGGGATCGCGCTGGCGCTGGCGATGCCGTCGAAGGGCTGGAAGTCGTCGCTGTCGCTGGTGCTGCTGTCGATGCCGCTGCTGATTCCATGGAACGTCGTTGGCACCATCTGGCAGATCTTCGGGCGTGCCGACATCGGCCTCGGCGGCCACGGCCTGCAGATGCTGGGCATCGACTACAACTACACGTCGCACACGCTGGACGCGTGGCTGACGGTGCTGCTGATGGACGTCTGGCACTGGACGCCGCTGGTGGCCCTGCTGGCCTTTGCCGGCCTGCGCTCGATTCCGGACGCCTACTACCAGGCGGCGCAGATCGACGGCGCCAGCCGCTGGGCCGTGTTCCGCCACATCCAGCTGCCGAAGATGCGCGGCGTGCTGATGATCGCCGTGCTGCTGCGCTTCATGGACAGCTTCATGATCTACACGGAGCCGTTCGTGCTGACGGGCGGCGGGCCGGGTAATTCGACCACGTTCCTCAGCCAGTACCTGACGCAGAAGGCGGTCGGCCAGTTCGACCTCGGCCCGGCGGCGGCGTTCTCGCTGATCTACTTCCTGATCATCCTGCTGTTCAGCTTTGTACTGTACAACTGGATGCAAAAGGCCGGCAACAGCAACAACAGCGCGGAGAGCGACCATGCCTAGAGACCTGCAAGACACCGCGGTCGGTTCTTCCATCCAGCGGAGCACCCCGATGAGCCAAGCAATCGTCAAGAACAACCGCATCCCGCGCGGCGTGATGATGGTCCTGTACGTGATCTTCACGCTGGTGCCGCTGTACTGGATGCTCAACACGTCGCTCAAGACCAACGAGGAAACGCTGTCCGTCTTCACGCTGTGGCCGCAGAACCTCACGTGGGACAACTACAAGACGATCTTCACCGATCCGTCCTGGTACGGCGGCTACATCAACTCGATGATCTACGTGGCGATGAACACCACGTTCTCGCTGCTGGTCGCACTGCCGGCGGCCTACGGCTTCTCGCGCTACCGCTTCCTGGGCGACAAGCACATGTTCTTCTGGCTGCTGACGAATCGCATGACGCCGCCGGCCGTGTTCCTGCTGCCGTTCTTCCAGCTGTATTCGACGGTGGGCCTGATGGACACGCACATCGCCGTGGCGCTGGCGCACATGCTGTTCAACGTGCCGCTGGCCGTGTGGATCCTGGAAGGCTTCATGTCCGGCATCTCGCGCGAGATTGATGAAACGGCGTATATCGACGGCTACTCGTTCCCGCGCTTCTTCCTGCAGATCTTCCTGCCGCTGATCAAGGCCGGCGTGGGCGTCACCGCCTTCTTCTGCTTCATGTTCAGCTGGGTGGAGCTGCTGCTGGCACGCACGCTGACGTCGGTGGACGCCAAGCCGATCAGCGCCATCATGACGCGCACCGTGTCGGCCGCGGGCATGGACTGGGGCGTGCTGGCCGCCGCCGGCGTGCTGACGCTGGTGCCGGGGATGCTGGTGATCTGGTTCGTGCGCAATCATATTGCCAAAGGTTTCGCGATGGGGAGGGTGTAACGATGGAATGGTCATTTGCATGGATGGCGTGGACGATGCCGGTGGCCGTCTTCTTCGGCTGCATCGTGCTGATGCTGGCGGGGATGACGCTGCTGGAACTGCGCTGGCCGACCGTCGAACGCAAAGGCTTCCTGCCGATGCGCACGACACGTGGCGACCGCCTGTTCATCGGGCTGTTGACGGCCGCGTACATCAATCTGGCGTGGGTCGGCTTCACGGACCTGAGCCAGTGGATCGGCACGGCGCTGGGGTTTGCCGCAATGGCGATCATCATGGCGAAAGCGTAGGCAAAAGTAGTACCGGGTTTTTCCGAAAAGACGACAACAAAAACGTGGAGAAGACATGATTCAAACTAAGCAAGCGGTATTCAAGCCGGGTGTCATCGCAATTGCGGTTGCCGTGATGGCCATGAGCGGCAACGCGCTGGCCGACAGCAAATCGGCCGAGAAGTGGATCGACAGCGAATTCAAGCCCAGTACCCTGAGCCGCGCGCAGCAGCTGGAAGAGATGAACTGGTTCATCGGCGCCGCCAACAAGCTCAAAGCCAAGGGCGTCAAGGAAATCCATGTGGTGTCCGAATCGCTGGACACGCACGTGTATGAATCGAAGGTGCTGGCCAAGGCGTTCGAAGAGATCACCGGCATCAAGGTCGTGCACGACGTGATCCAGGAGGGCGACCTGGTCGAGAAGATGCAGACGTCGATGCAGTCGGGTAAATCGATCTACGACGGCTGGGTCAACGACTCGGACCTGATCGGCACCCACTACCGCTACGGCCAGACGGTCGTGCTGTCGGACTACATGGCCGGCCCGGGCAAGGAGTTCACCAATCCGGGCCTGGACCTGAAGGACTTCATCGGCACCAGCTTCACCACGGCGCCGGACGGCAAGCTGTATCAGCTGCCCGACCAGCAGTTCGCCAACCTGTACTGGTTCCGCGCCGACTGGTTCGCGCGCAAGGACCTGCAGGCCAAGTTCAAGGCCAAGTATGGCTATGACCTGGGCGTGCCGCAGAACTGGTCGGCCTATGAAGACATCGCCGCCTTCTTCACCAACGACGTCAAGGAACTCGACGGCAAGAAGGTGTTCGGCCACATGGACTACGGCAAGAAGGATCCGTCGCTGGGCTGGCGCTTCACCGATGCGTGGCTGTCGATGGCCGGCGCCGCCGACAAGGGCCTGCCGAACGGCCTGCCGGTCGACGAGTGGGGCATCCGCGTGGCGGCCGACAAGTGCACGCCGGTGGGCGCCTCCGTCGCGCGCGGCGGTGCGACCAACTCGCCGGCAGCCGTCTACGCGCTGACCAAATACCTGGACTGGATGAAGAAGTACGCGCCGCCGCAGGCATTGGGCATGACGTTCTCGGAATCGGGTCCCGTGCCGTCGCAGGGCCACATCGCCCAGCAGATCTTCTGGTACACGGGTTTCACCGCCAGCATGACGAAAGCCGGCCTGCCGGTCGTGAATGCCGACGGCTCGCCGAAGTGGCGCATGGCGCCCGGCCCGCACGGCCCGTACTGGAAGGACGGCATGCAGAACGGCTACCAGGACGTGGGCTCGTGGACCTACCTGAAGAGCACTCCGCCTGACCGCCTGGCCGCCGCCTGGCTGTACGGCCAGTTCGTGACCGCGAAAACCGTGTCGCTGAAAAAATCGATCGTCGGCCTGACCTTCATCCGCGATTCCGATATCCGCTCGAAGGCGATGACGGACATGGCGCCGAAGCTGGGCGGCCTGGTCGAGTTCTACCGCAGCCCGGCGCGCGTGGCATGGACGCCGACCGGCAACAACGTGCCGGACTATCCGAAACTGGCCCAGCTGTGGTGGAAGAACGTGTCCACGGCGATCTCCGGCGAGAAAACGCCGCAGGGCGCGATGGACAACCTGGCCGACGAAATGGACAAGATCCTCGGTCGCCTGCAGCGCGCCGGCATGGCCAAGTGCGCGCCGAAGCTGAACGACAAGAAGGATCCGGCCACGATGTTGACCAACAACGCCGCACCGTGGGCGAAGGTCGCCAACGAGAAGCCGAAGGGTGAGACGATCCCTTACGACCAGCTGCTGAAAGCCTGGCAGGCCGGCAAGGTACGCTGATCGTTGTTCCACCCCCGCGCGGCGTATTCGTCCACGGATGCGCCGCGCGTTCGTATTAATTTGAAGCAGGATCAGACATGGCCTACTTACTGGCTCTGGACCAGGGCACATCGAGCTCGCGCAGCATCGTGTTTCGCGATGGCGCGGTGGTGGCCACGGCCCAACAGGAATTCACGCAAATCTTCCCGCAACCGGGCTGGGTCGAGCACAACCCCGACGAGCTGTGGCAAAGCCAGCTCGCCACGGCGCGCGAAGTGCTCGCCAAGGCCGGCCTGAAGGCAAGCGATATCGCCGCGCTGGGCATCACTAACCAGCGCGAGACCACTGTTGTGTGGGAACGCGCGACGGGGCGCCCCATCTTCAACGCCATCGTCTGGCAGGACCGGCGCACCGAGGCGCTGTGCCAGAAGCTGCGCACCGATGGCCTGGCGGACAAGATCCGCGCCAAGACGGGGCTCGTGCTGGACCCGTATTTTTCGGCGACCAAGCTGAAATGGATCCTCGATCACGTCGACGGCGCCCGGGCCCGCGCGGCACGCGGCGAGCTGGCGTTCGGCACCGTCGACTCGTGGCTGGCCTGGAACCTGACGGGCGGGCGCGTGCACGTCACGGACGTCAGCAATGCGGCGCGCACGATGCTGTGGAATATCCACGAGCGGTGCTGGGATGCGGAGCTGCTGGCCTGGCTCGACATACCCGCCGAACTGCTGCCCGAAGTGCATCCGTCGAGCCACCTGTTCGGCATGACCAATGCCGAATGGCTGGGCGGCGAAGTCTGCATCGGCGGCATCGCTGGCGACCAGCAGGCCGCGTTGTTCGGTCAGGCCTGCTTCCAGCCCGGCATGGCCAAGAACACTTACGGCACCGGATGCTTCATGCTGCTCAACACGGGCAGCGAGTGCGCGTCGTCGAACAATGGCCTGATCAGCACTGCGGCGTGCGAGGCCAACGGCGTGCACCAGTACGCGCTGGAAGGCAGCGTGTTTATTGGCGGCGCCGTGGTGCAGTGGCTGCGCGACGGCCTGAAGGCCATCAAGCAGGCCAACGAAATCGAAGCGCTGGCCGCGTCGGTGCCGGATGCCGGCGGCGTCGTGTTCGTGCCGTCGTTTACGGGGCTGGGCGCACCTTACTGGGTGCCGTCCGCCAAGGGCGCGATGTTCGGCCTGTCGCGCGGCACCACGGTCGCGCACATCGCCCGCGCCGCCCTGGAGTCGATCGCGTTCCAGAGCGCCGCGCTGCTGCAGGCCATGCAACGCGACGCCGCGGCACCGATCACGGAACTGCGCGTCGATGGCGGCGCCTGCGCCAATTCGCTGCTGCTGCAATTCCAGGCCGACCTGCTGGGCATTCCCGTCGTACGCCCCGTGGTCACCGAGACGACAGCACTGGGCGCCGCCAGCCTGGCCGGCCTCGCCGCCGGTGTCTACCGCGGCACCGACGACCTGGCCGCGCAGTGGCGTGTCGATCGCGTGTTCGAACCGGCCACCGACCGCGATGAAGCGACGCGCCGCGTGCAGGGCTGGGAGCATGCGGTGACGCAGTTGCGGTCGGGATGCGCGGGCGAGGGCGGTTTCGTTCTGTAAGCCGCTCCGGCTAGTCTGCCTGGCACGGCAGTTGACGGACTTGTTACGTTAGTGACGTGCCGGCGAACGTCGGGGACAGGCACCGATCGTCGGGCGTTCGCCCGAAGATCGGAGCCAGTCCCCAGCGGAGCATCCTGTCCGGTGAGAGCGTGCGCCTTCGGAGCTCGCCGGGGACAGCGGGGACAGGCTCCGATCGTCGGGCGTTCGCCCGAAGATCAGAGCCAGTCCCCAGCGGAGCATCCTGTCCGGTGAGAGCGTGCGCCTTCGGAGCTCGCCGGGGACTGGCTCCTGTCAGGGCGCCTTTGCCTGACAGGTGCCTGTCCCCGACGTAAAAGCGGCGACAGCGTCACCGGCAGCTCAGCCAAAGAGCGTAGCCAGTCCCCGGCGGAGTATCAGGACAGCGCATTGCGTTCGAACTCGGCATCCCGCGGCATCAGGTACGCGAGCACCGCGGCCACGATGAAGATCGCTGGAATATCGCCCAGAAAATGGGCCCGCTCGGCCGTATCGAAAAATGCCTGCACGGCCATGACCGCACCGTGCAGGACGCTCGACCATACCGTGAACCAGACGATGGCGCCGTACTGCCGGGGCTTGCGCGCGGCCAGCAGCAGGAAAATGCCGAGCACCGCATAGATGGCGATGATCATCAGCGAGTAATGCGAGTAATGCGGGTGGCCGTATTCGGCCCCCCATGCCCAGCCGGATGGCCAGAGGCTCAGCATTAGCGGGCCTACGCCAAACAGGAACGTCAGCCCGAATGCGCACAACGCGATACGCAGGCTTTTGAGACGGGTTTCGAAACGCATCGCATGCTCCTCGAACGTTGGCCGACGTCGGCACCAGTTTCATTGTAGTGTCGCCGGACCGCGGCGCAACGTTGATGTAAGCGGCACGGCTTTGCGACAGCGCTAGACACTCAATCAACCCGACAGCCGGGTTCTCGTCGGCAGCCGCTCGAACCACTCCAGCGCCGCATCCCACAGCGGCCGTCCGCGCTCCCGAAAATATCCCATGTGCCCCAGCGCCAGGTGATCGATATCGACACCACGCCACGGCGCGCTGCTGTAGCCGGACATGAACGCGTTGCGTGAAACGGGTGGCGCCCAGCGGTCGTCGGTGGCGTTGACGGCCATGATGGGTGTCGTCACGTGCGCAAAATTGTGGACCAGTGCCGCCATCGCAGGATCGTCCAGCAGGAAACGGGGACGGCGGCACCAGCCTTTCCATTGCCGGTAGACGCCCAGCGGCAGGTCTTCACCGAGACCGAAGCGGCGCCACGCCAGGTA
>Ga0308166_1000912_pt1 | contig 34665 bp, 42 predicted proteins | sample PhyCR2_2_FD_202137 | JGI IMG/M metagenome (GOLD analysis project Ga0308166, IMG submission 202137) | Phyllosphere microbial communities from UC Gill Tract Community Farm, Albany, California, United States - DLSLCC.R2 | ecosystem: Host-associated > Plants > Phyllosphere > Unclassified | place...
TAAAAGTTTGCTAAACTGGCGGCCGTTCTGAATTACCCGTTACCGAGGCAGTATGTTGGAGTATCAAGGTCAGGTTATTGAAACTGACGCACAGGGTTACCTGAAAAACAGCGCCGACTGGCACGAGCCCCTGGCGCCGCTGCTGGCCGAGCAGGAAGAAATCACGCTAACCGAGGCGCATTGGGAAGTGGTGCGTTTCGTGCGCGGCTTTTACCTGGAATTTAATACCTCACCGGCGATCCGCATGCTGGTCAAAGCTATGGCGCAGAAGTACGGAGAGGAGAAAGGCAACAGCCGCTACCTCTATCGCCTGTTCCCCAAAGGCCCGGCCAAACAGGCAACAAAAATCGCCGGTTTGCCGAAGCCGGTAAAATGCATCTGAGACGCTAATAGCGAATGCTGAAGCCTTGATAATCTGCCGTACCGCGCGGTTCCACCAGCACGCGATCGACACGTGCGCTACGCGGACCGCCGCTTTTCAGCCATTCCACCAACTTATCCACCTGCGGTTGCTCGCCGCAGGCCACCACCTCTACGCTGCCGTCATCAAGATTGCGCGCATATCCGCTTAACCCCAACGCCGTCGCCTGATGCTGGGTGTTGTAGCGAAACCCTACCCCTTGCACCACGCCATAGACATACGCAGCAATACAAACTTGTGTCATAATCGGCCCCTTATCGAATTTCGTTTATGGCATTTTCTGTGCGTTCGCACGGCAATGTCACTCTTTTTACCTAGCTGGCAGCATTCTTAATTATGACCGTACGCCTGTTTCTCGCCAAAAGAAGTGAGAATCAGATAAAAAATATTAACAATCAATACATTAACCAATAAATAGCACAAATAATACACTACATTACACTGCAAAAAACTACGTTTTCGGTCACTATTAAACAATAACTTACGCTCAATAGTGACCTGCCAAATCTTATTTACACGCCTCATTTGCCGCCAATAACTCACGTTCATAACCGATACGCTGATGACGCTCAGCACGCAATGCTCGCATCTGCGTGTCGATTGGAGAACCGATCGGCAACTGGTCAACGGCGAACGCTGGCCGCGCAACGTCAGCTGTTTTGCATGGAACAACAATCGGGACTTTTACCTCAACATAAGACGGTGCCGGTAGCGCACCGGCACAACCGGACAGCGCCAGCACGCAAACCACAATCAGAATTTTCACTGTGCTCGCTCCCGGCGCAGTTCTTCGTCAAACGCAGCCGATGCCGCTGCGCAGGATTCGCCAACAGTACGCTCGGAAAGAACCTCGTTAGCCTTGCCGTAGTCGCCCTGCGCCTCCCTGCGGGATTTTTCCTGAGCGGCCTTAGCCTTGGCTTCTCGTTCTGCATCCGCACGCCGTAACGCCTCAATGCCAGCGTTCTGGCTGGTTATTGTTGCAGTCTGCTGCCGGTTAGTATCCCTGCACTGCGTAAGCGCCTGGTTGAGTCGGTCGATAGTCGGCTGGTAGTGTCTACCGGCCAGCCAAGCACCGGCCCCGACAACGGCCGCTAGCGCCAGCAGGATCACCACTCCATAGGCAATCATTTTGCCAGGCATAGAGCGCGCTCCTTGTCCCGCCGAATCACCAGACCATTCAGTTTCACACCGCTCGCATAAACCCAGCGAGGGAACTGCTCGCATGCTCCGGCAGTATTCCCCTGCCGGAACAACTGGAACATGGTCGATTTCTGCATTGCAGTGCAACCGACGTTAAAGGTGATGCTTGTCGCTGCATCAAAGGCTCCCTGTGGCAACTTGTCGCCTGCCGCATTGCGGATAACGCACTGCTCAGCCGCCAGGATGTTCTTTTTCCAGTCCGCGGCGATCTGCTGATCGGTTTTCCGCACTCCCGGCTTAACGCCGTGCGTATTGCCAACGCCATCGGTCCATACATCCGCCGGGCATTTGTAGGGGGCACGGCGGCAGCCTTCGGCGTTACCGATAAGTTCAAGGCCGGCCTTGCTGGTCTTCACTTCACCACTCGACAGAACCAGGCCGATAATCACCATCACTGAACAGACAGCGCCGGCGGCGCCCGTCTTTTTAGAAATACTCACGCTTCATTCTCCCCACCAGGCAATGGCGTATACTGATCAGCCTCGTCAACCGAAGTTCCTGGCCTGCCACTACGCTTGCCCAGATAATCCGCATAAAGTGTAGTGCGACGCTCTTCCTGCTTTCGCTTCGCCCGGGCATCGATGCGGCCAAGCACAAACGAAAGCACGGAAACGAGAACGCCAATGGCTCCAAACGCGATGTAGATTAAGTCCTGTGTCGTAATTCCGGCTGCGGACGCTATTGCAGCGAGCCACGCGAAAAACTGCGTCACTATATTCATTGGTTGCTGGTCATTCATTTTCATAGCTCCGCCTCCCCATCACGGGGCAGAATTAATTTCCCGCACCATCATCAGGGAACAGAACCAGCGCAGACTTAGCAGAGGCGATCGCCTGATTGGTTCGATCAGTAACATCCACTCCAGAATCAATTCTGTCGTAATAGACATTGAATAATCGCTGTTTAAGTTCATCACCAGAGATAAATTCAACAGCTATTTTTGCCGCATCTGTATTCCAATTGAGCTTATCCAAAAGAATAAACGTAATATTTTGTTCATCAGTTAATTTAGAATCAATACTCATAAAACCCTCACTTATATTAAATTTGCCATATCCCAGCATCGGCTATGTAATACCCACCAACACTTAACCCGGATGAGTTAACCTCAGTGAAAATATGTGTAGCCCAGCTAGGAACCGGTGTTTTTGATGGGTACGATACTATCGATTGCCATGAGCTAGAGCCTGTCAGCAAGGTAGTTCGTATCCCCATGGAAGCGGACTGTTTAATGATGTTTGGACGCCCATACTGATCGAAGCCTTGCACTGCAACAAAATAACTTTCAGTGAATATTGACCCTGTCGTTCCTGAAATGGGATAAACATAGAACCTAAATGAAGGTTGCTGCGCAACGGCAACGGGCGCAATGAATCCTATCCCATGATTAGTGCCTGCTGTTGACTTTGTGACCTTCAAAGATTTGGCGCTAGTTCGTGGCATTTCAGTAGAGTTTGACAACGTGATATTGTCGCCGGAAGTTCTGCTGGTAACTGCGTTATTGACTCGACGGACGTACCAGTCTAGCGGTGTTGCGGCATCATTACTTCCATCGACCATCAGGTTTTCATATATAGATTGCGGAATATTTAGGCTATGGTTACCCGCACCATTTTGAACCTGAGTATCTCGGACAACAAAGCGACCATCCCCTGTTTTAGTCTCGCCAGTGGTTGTCCGTATGTTTTGCCACTGAGTGCCAAGCATATACACGCCGTCTGCTGCATTAGTGGCTCTGACGAAATAAGGCTGTGTCATACCCGCGCTTCTAATACATACAATCTTGGTACCATGTAATGCTATTCTCGCGGTTTGCGCAAGAATGACAACATACGGAGTGCCGGTTAAAGGATTTGATCCGTTTTCAAATTCATGATGTCCGCCATGACATTCAACATACCCCGCCTCGGCAACAATCACCTGTCCTGTGTAATCCAGGCTACAGTTATGAAGATGGAAACCACCATTGCCATTATTAATATGAACGGCTGGCCCCCCGCTAACTGCAATGGTACATCCATATAACGCAATATTTTCCCCATAGTTAGAGAACCCTGCGGGCTGATCAACACCAGCCATGTTACAGCGAGCAATATATGCATTCATGACCTTTATGATATATGCGTTTGTCTGGAACGATATTCCGCGCCTAAACTCCTGTATATTGAAATAGCCAATAGTCAGGTTTCCCATTTGATGATCTGGGCTGTGGAATAGCATGCCATCAACTAATGAGCTTCTACTCGGGCCCTTTACGCTAACCCCACTGAATCGCAATCCTTCAAGGAATGGAAGGCCGTTCATATCTAACCCGCCTGAGTTGTAGAAGCGGATGAAATAGTTTCCTTCAACATTTGGGATGCCCGTCGCATCAATATAGGTGCCATCTGCATGGCCAGTTATCGTAACCCACGCCAGATCGATATCTGTTTGTGCTGCCGTCCACGGGGAAAAGTTACGCGCCAGGCGGATTTCAGTTCGCTTTAACATGACCGTTTTAATCACGGTTTGTGCGGCAATCAGTTCATCGCGTGAAGAAACAAGGATATATCCTTGGTCGAAATAGTCCTTCAGAAAGTAGAACTTCGAGATCAGATCAGTATGGCCGACAAGCTGAGAACCAAATGAGCCGGAGAGCTTGATCGCAAGGTCTGCGGTCTCCGTCTGGCCTGCAATGGGAACTGGCATACCAAGGTTGTTATAGCCCTGCAGCATATTGCTGCGCGGCCCTACGCCGGACATTGGGCTAACGAAAGACTCAGGGAAGCGCAACACACGGTTCAAATTCGCTATACCGGCGTCATCAACATACTGCTTGCTGGCCGCATCTGTACTGTTGACCGGATAGCCCAGGTTCTCGATCCGGTATCCTTTAGCATTAAACGGGCCGCCCCATATCGGACGGGTTAACGCAAACCCGAGATACAGATACGCCTGGCGGATTGCCATCCATAAACGATCAAAATCTTTATTGACGGTATTGGCCAGCAGGTCGCCGTTATCCTGATAATCCGTTAATCGAGTGCTGGGAATTTCACGTTGCAGCAAGACGGTTGTACCATTGCCTGGCGGTGTGAAAAAGGTAACCTCACCACCGTCAACATTTCCCACTCCCGACACCGCATAGCCCGTGGTTAGCACCTCGCCATTGATTGAAACGGCTAAATCGCTGTTGGTGAGCAGATAAAATTCGTAAGGAAAGACGGTTGTTAGGCCGTTGGCGGTGTAAATGTTGTATGGGGTCTGGTTGGGTACCGACATAAGGCAGCCTCGGTTTTAATAATCCACTGCGACCTCATGATCGCCATCGTATGGCTGCCAATCTTCCCGCCCCTGTGCGGTCGGTTTCCCGACCAATTTGCCAATGCGTACCGGTGTTTCTCCTATAGCCCCTGCCCCCGAGTCTATGAAATCATCAGGTTGGTTGGTCAGTGCCGGGTTAAAATCACGCATCTGGTCATAGGCTGGCCCGTCGAGAACGTCGCTATGCGCCCACAGGAAACGCGACGACAGCGGCGCTTCGAAAGCATCGAGGATGCGCTTTTGCTTATTGGTAACGGTGAACTCTTCCCGCACACCACATCCGGTGCCTTTTAACGCCTGGCGCAACAATTTACCGGCGAAACTGCCCGGGCCATTGACCTCGACCACAACCTGAGGGATTTGGAACTTCACCACCAGTTCGCGGATCTGCACCACCTGACCACCTATGATTTTGTCCTTATCGTCGAATTCAGCCAGGTCGCCGGTCAGCTCTTGGCATATGTGCCAATAGAGGTGACCGCGTGAATCGGTCAGCATCAGCGAAAATGCGCTGGCATCTGCCTTTGCTTTGCCAGTGGCCACATCCCACCAGGCGACAGCGCCGACAATCTGCTGATTACCCAGCCACATTGAAGCGGTACGGTTGGCATAGCGGATTTCTGGATGCACGTTGTATTCGCGCATGCGGTCAGGATCGAGCCGTGATTCACCGATTGGTTTACTGTGCAGCTGGTACTGGCTATCCCATTCGTTGATTGTGCGCGTTTCCTGCCGGCGCTTTTCCATCTCTGCTGGCGTGAATCGTTCAGCCCAGGCGCATTCTGCATAACAGTCAACTGTTGTACCTGGCGGCTCAGCAAACGCTATGCCTCCCTCCGTTAGTTGGTAATCAATTCCCTCGACGAGAAGGCGTGCACCGATGTGGATCCCAACAAAAACGTATTCGGGGCGGAATGGCAGCGAGTAACTACGCACCGTGGCTTTCTTTTCCTCGATGCGGAATTCTTTCTCAAACAGTTTGATGGTGAGACAGTCTGCGCCCATGGCTTCAACCTCGTCGTAAAGGCTGTCGTGGGTATGCGGGGTACCGATGAAGAGTTTCCGGCCACCCGGCACAAGGATGTGGGTTTGCTCGCCGAGACGGTAACGCAGCTTTTCGCGCGCCTCCGGCGTCTGGATGTTTCGCGGGACTTCGACGTCATCGTTTTGGCACTCGTCGGCTCGTGCAGATGTGACGTTAGAGAGGATGCCTTTCGCGTACATACTGCCGTTACGCATATCCAGTGAGCCATTAACCCACCACTGCTCTACGGTGCCCTGTCCATCCGGTAACATGCCTTTTGTCAGCGGGTGATTGCGGAGTACGTTCTGCGTGTCGCGGCTGGTTTTGTAAGCGGTGCCGTCGGCCTCTGACTGGTGGAGAATTCGATACTGCCGATCCCGGTAATACCGCCAGGCGTTATAAACCGCCAGAATGGTCGATTTCCCGAAACCACGGAAACAGCGGAGCACCGCAAGATCCCCACGGTGCTCCAACCAATGGCAGGCGCGATAATGGCAGTCCGGAACATCCCACCCCATCCGCTCCGCCCACATGATGAAGAAGGCGACGAATGAGATCATTTGTTCCGCTGCTGGATGCGGTCGAGAACTTCCTGCGCCGCGCGTTCAGCGGCGGATACCTGCTGACCAAGGAGAAACGCCTCGTCGTCTGGAACGTCGTCTTTTGGTGTACCGCCACGCGTATGCATGCCGATTAGGGAATGCACCTTCACCAACAACGTGAGCGATGCCGCCACGTTCTTCTTGCACCAGTAGCGATCGCCGCGCTCCTGCTTGGTGTGTTTGTCGAGTGGTTTGTCAGCGCCTGGCCAGGTATCCGGATCAGCTTCCTCGAGCACGACGTCGGTTAACTTGTCGCTCAGCGCGGTAAGGCGGGTTCTGTAATCGTTGTGCATAAAAAAGCCCTATGGTTGACATAGGGCTATGATGTGGCGGGTGTGTGGTCGGTTTCCTGACTTTCGAACCATGCAACGATGAACGTCACGACCTGCTATCGGATCGACTTAGCAAGTCTAATTCTTCTTTTGTCGGCTCGACAAATCTCACTTTTTCAATCGGCACGATCTCGTAAGAACCGTTTCGGATAATTGTGACCGCTCTCGTCAGCCAGTCAATCCCGTAGACAAAGTGCCGACGATCAGAACTACGCGTCATGGCGACCAGCTTGGGGAATGGTGGCATAATGCCATATTGTTTCTTTGCCACGGTGATCACCTCCTTGCCGTGAGAAGCCCCGCTAGGACTTGATGGATTAATTCATGCCCGTTTTCTGTTGCTGAACCATTCGGCCAAACCTGCAATGCCACCCAGGGCGAAGGTCAAGATAAGCGCGCCGAAGAATAACCCACCAGCCTGCCACCATTCCCAATGCCACGCCTTCATTGCACCTGCCATACCGACCACTGTACCAAGGATGGGGATGTAGGCTATGATCGCCGCGATGATAAACGAGAAGAATCCGTTCAGCCCCCACCATGACTCAAGACCTGCCATTACAGCAGCCAGCTGAACAAAGCCAATACCCATGTATATGATAAAACCGATTGCTTGCATGTAGTCACCAATTTAAATTATAAAAGATCTATTGATTTATGTAAGTTATCAAGTGCAGTAGCTGATTTTTCATTTAACTTATTGTCATAAAAATTAGCACTGAATTTCACAAGTCTATTCTTGTGAAAAGCTACCAACGTTGTTTCTCTTCCAATGTTTCCATCTGGCATTTTAATAGATGCGGAATATCTTAATGCCTTTAGTGTTCCTATGTGATCTTCGTCTACTCGTATAATTTTAATTTCGAAACCAGACGAAGGCATAGAACTATCCATCATCATCTTTGCAAACCTTTCCTTTTTCTCTTTTGTTGAGAATGCGTTAAGGAAGTCACTATTTGACTTGAATGGAGAATCACCACCGGCCTGAGGGCCGTAAGAAATTTGGACTTGAACCATGTCAGGACAAGCTTCACAAATAAAAACATCTCCGGAAGGAGTTGATTTAGCTATCCACCCGGAACTGTCTATTGTGTAAAAACCTGCCTTGGTGAATGTATAACCACAAGCAGGCATTGCAATTAGCAATGCAAAAATTATCTTTCTCATTATTCACCTAACTATTTAAGTTGTTCTTCCACCCGATTTAACAGCGGGGAGATATAAAACAGGTTCTGATATGGTAGCAACTTACGCACCGCATGTGTCTGCTTGTCGTCAAATTCTCCGTTAAGCACACCATTGGCGATCACCGCCCCATCACCGGCCATGTCAAATGTTGGCCCCATCAGTGCGCCGATGGCGTTACGGCTTTGGAAGCGGGACACCGGAGGCGCGCCAAACATAGCACCAAGGCCGAACCGTCCGCCGCTAATATTCTCCACGGCATTCAGTGGCTCTGACAGCCAGCCAATCATACCGGCGCGGTCTATGCCCTCTTTCACCAGGTTGTTAGGGTTGTAATCGATATCCCGCCCGCTTAGCTTTTGCTTCATAACGTAGACCATAGCGCCCAGCGCTATCGTGCCCATGGCTCCAAGATAGAACGATGCATCACCCTGCTGAATGCCGGAGACGATCACCCGGTTATGCTGCGCAAAAATAAAGGTCTTGAACTGCAGGATCATCTTGCCGACTTCATTACTCATCATCAGCGGGGTATCGCCTACACCTGGTGTCACTACGGTTGAGTCAACGTCTTTCAGCACTGCTGACTGGAAAGCCTCACGCACCGCACGGTCGTCCCACAGGTGGCTGTGGCCAGTCAAAAGCCCATCCATATCTTCGCCATGCTTGGAAAACTGATCGCTGATGCGTCGCAGCATGCTCTGATCGATACCGATTTGCGCCAGCTTTCTGATCTCCTTCTGTGGCACTTCTTTCCCGGAGGCCAACAGCCTCGCGTTATCCAGGATGCGTGACTGCACAATCAGCCCTGACCAAGACTTAAGCGCGCTGTTCCACTGGTTCATCAGCGTCCAGTTACCAAACTTTTGCGTCCCCCAGTTAAGTCCGCGCTCAAAAGCTGAACGGCGGCTATATGGATCAGTGAGGTCGGCGATAGCCTTTGTTCTGGTAGACAGCACGTAATCAAGGCCAACCGCCATTTCTCGCAAGTCTTTTGTGGCCACTTTCACCGCTGACATGTTGCGGAGCATGACGCCCATCGGACGTAATGATTTGCTTATACCGTGCTGCATAACCGGTCTCATCAGATCAGTGGCTGCGGATATTGTCATACCACCAAGCAGGCGTAGGAAGTTGATATTTCGCGCTACACGTCCAGCACGGACAAAGAAACTGCGCGGGTCTTTAGGTGCTCCATACGTACCGATCAGCCTATCTCGCATTGCCTCTATGTCTCGCAGATCAGCATCACGCTGCTTTTCCAGCCTTCCTCGTTCTTTCGGTGTCTTGGCATCCTTGATTAATTGGGTGTACTCCTCTGAAACCTGGCGGATCTGCTCGCCCATATCCTTACTGCCGAATTGGGCGGTTAGCTCGATTTCAGGCCCAACCTGGCGTAGATAGCTCTCCATGACGTGGTTGATATCAGACTCCAAAAAGTCTTCAATCCGTTCGTCTGGGATAAGCAGGCTGCGGCTCTTCGTGAAGCCGGCTCGGCCGATAATCTTTTCAGGCAAAAGCTGAGCCGGTACCAGGCCGGAAGGTGCGCCAATTATCTTATTGACGATCTCATCAGCGGCGTCTTCTGCTTCCTCTCTGGAAAGCGGCTCCATAGCTTTCAGGGCGCGCTCACGGCTTGCGTTAAGCCTGGTTGTTGAGTTGGCCTTCTTCTGCAGCTTGCGCAGCTCTGAGCGATGCTTGCGCGGGTTGTCCAGTAAATCCAGGTGACGTTGCAGAGTTGGAAGCTCCTCCTTCGCTCTGGCGACGTCATCCAGTTTGGTTCGCAGGTCCGAAACCTCTTTGTTAAGCCTGGTGATCAGCTTCTGATTTTTGGCTGTGGTCAGTTGCGCCTGTTGCTTTTCCAGCCTGGCTGTTAAGTCCTGCTCTTGGCCGATCAGTTTCGTCCTGTTGCCAACCTCGTCCATGAGTTCAGTTTTACGTCCAGACCATGACTCTGCTGCCGAAATCTCGTCCGCAAGTGTCTGTGCACGCGGCTGCGCCTCTGCTGCTGCAGCAAGACCGGAGTCAATTTTTTCTATCCGCGTACCGGCAGCATCGGCACCTTTGCTGCTGATGCCCTGGATCCAATTAGCAATGCGACCACGGAACTCTGTGCGGTCAGACAAAATTTTATCGAATTTGTAAATGCGTGGCAGGTAGCTTTGCGCCGTAGAAACGTCAACGTCTTCCGGCAAAATGCCGAGTTCCTGCATGCGGACCTTTGTCGCCTCGAACATCGGGCGGATCTGTGCTGCTGCCTGGGCCACTTCTGGAATGTCGCTCTGATCGCCACGGCGCATCGCCATACCAACAGCCTCATTGAAATCAACAAAGTTCATGCGCGTGCCGCCGGTCGACCGGATATTCTTGCTATACGCTTGGTAGGCGTCCTTCGTGGATTCCATCTGTTTGTAGAGCATCGCGTCGTATTGCTTGATCTTGGTTTCCGCCGCGGTAAATGTGGCCAGCCCTTCGTCGTTTTTGGAAAAGTAATAGTTGTTCTCTGCCAGCTGCTGGTTAATGGCTCGAGACGCGCGCGATGGTGACTGCGCCAGTCGGCCGCCGGGGTTAACACTCAAAGTTTTGTTGATTAGCCCAACACCTGCCAGTTGTTCCTGATCCAGCGTTGTGTTGAAAACCTGCGCTGCGCCGATGCTTTGTGGCGAGTCATTGCCTCGCAGATTACTGGCCACCGCTCCAGATACTGCGGCTCGCTGTCCGGCACCGACCAGTAGTTGGGCACCAGCTCCGAGGATACCGCCTACCATTGCATCAATAGCCACGTTTACCGCGCTTTCTCCCAGTGTGCGGGTTTCCTGGGTGGTGCTCAGGGCTGCCTCTGACGCTACGCCGCCAACAGCATTGGCCAGTGCAAATCTTCTAGCGGTCACTGCGACTTCACCGCCGCGAACTACGGCACCTGCCGGGACAAACATCGCGGCCAGGTTAACAGGATCAATTAATCCCATACCGATACTAGACACCGTGCCAGACCAACCCAGATCAGACTGGTATTGTCGGTCAGTTTTTTGCTGATCAATTCTCTGCTGGATAGCCCGGGTCTCTTCAGGTGAACCTGCATCAATAAATGAATCAGCGTAGTCCTCATATCCTTTCAGTTCAGCAGCATCATTGTCGAAAGGGTTATACCCCTCAACCTTATCAAACTGGCTAAATGGCGCCGTGGCAATGAAACTACCCAAGGAGTTATCCAGACGGAAGGCGGCCTGCCGTGACCGCTGAATTTGCTGGTCATCAGTAAATGGGTTCAATGCAGACAGTACAGAAGGTGTCTCCATGTATGCCGAACTATCATCAGGCTGCAGAATAGTCTGGACATCAGCAGAAAGCAGATCGTCAGGTTTCATCTCATACGTTGGCATTATTGGCCTCCAGCTGTGATATTACTCGGCAGTTGGTTAGCAATGCCGGTACCAAATGGTTTGGTTAAATCAGGCGGCGTATAGCCATGCTGATTAGTGAATGCTGGCTGCTGCTCTTCCTGCCTCGCCGCGCGAGCCGCGTCTACCCGTTGCTGCTGTTGCCCCATCGTTGCTTTGTACATCGGAGAGCTTTGTTGCTCAGGCCTGAACCGCAGCGGCATCCCGTTCTTACCAACATAAGGCGTAGGAACTGCCGTGCCATCAGGATGCTTTTGTATAACCATAATGGCGTAGTCTTGATCGCGTGGCGTTAACATATCCGGTACTAGCACTAAATCCGTGTCGTCGCGCGCACCGCCAAATGCAGCCCCTTTCAACGCCCGCTTCTCTTCTTCCCATTGACCTTGTATCCAATTTCCAGACCCGTTTGTAACGCCATACACGGCTTCAGGCGCATATTTCATCACCTCTTCTTTCCCGTTTATGGTCGATACCGCCCACACCTTTTTGATCATCGCATTGGTCATGGCCTTGGCCTGATCTGCGTCGCCACCAGTCTGGGCAAAGTTTGCGTCGTAAATGGTTTGGTAATCGCGCTGATATAACTGGTTGGATTTCCCGGCGCTGGTTACGTTTGGCGAACCGAAATTAGTCAAGGATGGAGAAAGACTATTGATATTGTCCTGTGCGGCAGTGGCTCGCCCCTTGATATAGTCTTTATCCCGAAGTTGCTGGCTTACCATTTGTTTTAAACGGTCGTCCTGCTGATAGACTTGGTTGTAGGCCATCTCGACGGATTTTTCTGCAGGAACGCCGGCGCGATCGTAGGCGTAAACTTTCGAGTAGAACGCCATGGCCCCTTTATCTACACCAGTGGCTGCCGCCGGGTTGTTGTCAAAGATCTGCCCGTACATCTTGGCCATTGGAACAACGACGGCAGGATCGCGAGATGTTGCCCCGGCCGTGAGCATCGTCTTGATCTGCGTGGGCAGCATGCCGGATTTTGTGGTTATCTCAGCGACCTGGTTCAAACTGTCGGCGTTGTTGATATTGAATCCAGGAGCTACCTGTCGATCAAAATAATGGTCAGCGGCAGACTGGTTGTTTTTATCATTTGGATCCAACGGGAAGTTGTTCTGCAGAGATGACTCAAACCGATTACTGCCCTGATTTTTTTCCCATTCAGTATCGAGCTGCTTAAACTTGGCCTGCATCTTGTCCCAGCGCTGTTGATTGGCTGCGAAGTTAGGCGTATTAGGGTCTGATGGGCGTAGGCGTTCCAGTAAATCCTGGCGGCCAGCTGGCGACATTTCTTTGGCTGCTGCGATCGTGCCGCCATATTTTTGCTGTTGCTGCAGATCTTGCCATTGTTGCATGCCTTTAACGGGACCATACGCCCGCAGTAAATCACTCTGAGATGGAGCGCCCTGAGGTTGCAAGCCCTCATCATAGGCCGCATAGGCATCCTTCATTGAAGTGCCGAGCTGTTGCGCATAAACCGCGCGTTGCTGGTTAATCTGCGCCATTGCCTGACTACGCAAACGCTCCAACTGAACGGGGTCAACCTGAGTCACTGCTGTTGCGGTGCCTGCAGCCCGAAGCGGTGCGCCTTCCGGACGAGGTAACTCCGCCAACCCAAGAGCTGACATTGCGCCAGTAGAAATCTGCTCCTGCGAATAAGGATTGCTGCCGTTCTCATGTTGAGTAATGCTTGCGCACAAAGCCGTCAGCGTGTTGATATCGGTAAGATCGAGCGATTTATCAGCGGGAACACCGAGAGCTTTGGATACCGCAGCGGTATAGGCTGCAGTGTCGTTCTCATTTGGTGGTGCCCAACGGCCGATAATCTGCTCTACCGTGGTATAGCCGCGCTTGTTGTATGCCAGCAGGTTTTTACAAAGCGCACGCAGACCATGCTCAGGCGTGGCGAAAGATGCGAAACGGCCATCGCCTTTAACTTCCCCATCCCATGTATTGTCTGTCTTAACCAAATTTCCAGGGTTGTTATTACGTAGGCCCACCGGGTCGGCTGCATCGCCGCCGCTATAGCGCACTGCACCACCAGCAGCATCAGGCTCACCCGCAATACGCACAAACTCATCCGGGTTCGAAACCCTTAAATTATCCAAAGTTTTGTAGGCGGTTGTTTTTATGTAATTATTTTGCTGCTCCGTTATCTGCTCAGGTGTCCAGCCATGAGCCTTGCCGTACTCAACAATCTGTTGCCTAGCGCTGCCCACCTCAAGCTGATAGCTAACGTTGTCACCCCAATAACCCTGCGCCCGGGTGGAGCTGTTCGCTATGGTCGATTCGAAATTACCCTGCTCCACCTGGCGGCGCTGGCCCAACTCATGGGTTAAACCGGTTCTCTCGAGCTGAATACGCTTAGCCATGGCCTGCTGTTGGAACTGTTGACGCATTTCAGGTGATAGGTCTGTCGCCAGCTTGTTCGCGAAATCCTCATACTGGCTGGTGTAATTTTTTGTCACACCTTCCGCATTAATTCCCTGTTGTGCCAGCAGCCCATGATCGGGATCGTTAACCAGGCCATTACTGAAATCATCGAGTTGAAGCGTTAGCGCCTGCAACTGACTCTGATTCTCCTGCGCAATACGCCGTTGCTGGTCTTCGACAACGCCAAGCCCAACAGTGGCCAGGTGCTGCAACGCATTGGCTTGGGCACCCACGTTGCCTAAGTTCACGCGTGTCGGTTGAGCATCTGGGGTCAGATTGCCAAAATTCCCCATATCAATTTTCATCAACGGATCCCCATATTTGAAAACATATTGCTGGATGAGCCACCTGTTGTGCTGCCAGTAGTGCCAGGGTTAGACCGTTTCCACCCGTTGTACATTGAGCTGCCACCTTGCAGCACTGTACCGGCACTATTCACATTGGCAGCTTGGCGCGCATTGTTACCGCTGATACGGTCGGCCTGTGCCTGGGCATTCAGCCGGTTGCCGGAGTTGGCGCCGTTAATGATCGTGGTGTAGGCATCCTCTTCCGCGTTACCGGTGATGCCGGATGTGATGCGCAGCGCTGTACCGTCGCCCGTTTCGACACCAGAGGCCGCCAACGAGGCATTTGCCTGTGATGATTGCTGTTTCCCCGCATCACGGATTTTTTGCGCTTGTACCTTCGCCGCTGAGCGCGTTGCCTGTGCATCGGCGTCCGCCTGCTGCGCCTGGTAATTTGCGGCCGCCTGTTCAGAGCGGGCTTGTTTTTGCTGAGAGAGAACTGAAAGCGCAACCCCCGCCAATGCTACCCATGCCATCATTTACCCCCTGAAAAAATAATGCCGACATGCTTTAGGCCAAGGCGTTCGTACATCTTGCCTGTCCGCTCTTCTGTAATACCGGTAGTGATGCCCATATCAATTTGATCGGCGCCCTTCTCAGTCGCCCAATCCACATAGCTTTTCGCCAATCGGTAACCTGCCAGCGTGCCGCGCTGCGCTGGCTCAACGTACAGACCAAATTCGTACGCAATGCGGGCATCTGCGAAATAGTGCTCGACCACCATCCCCGCAATGGCGCCGATCAACTGGCCATCTTTTTCTGCCACTACAACCAGGCCGTCGGGATTGGCGATCAGCTTTCCAATCAGGTCCGCGAATTTGGTGCCGTTGTACGGCAGAGTCCGGTACCGCGATTCCATATGCATGGTTTCGGATAACCGGATAATTTCTGGAATATCGGATTTTTCCGCGCGTCGAATCATGGTCACCCCGCGTTGCTTGTAAATGTGATGATGATGGCCAGAAGATGGAACGGCAGCGGTTGGCGCTGCTGAATGGTCAGTGTGTCCTCGCCGCGCTCCCAGCCCAATTTCCCCCAGTTGTGATCACCGGTGAATAATGGCGCTGGCTGGTTGAGAATCTTGGGCCCGAAAGTACGAAATGGGATTACCTGACCATTGCACTCTGCGCCGGTAGTTTCCAGAAAACGCAGCGTTACCTCGCTAGTGCGCTTGCGGGTGTTTTGCGTTGTTCCCTCCGACGTGCCGATCTCCGGCGTCAGCGTCTGGATAGTGGTTTCATAATGCAGCCCTGCTTCGATGCGGTACGCCTTACGCGTCAATGTGATCTGCCCACCGGAAACAACCTGCTGAGGCATCACCGAACCATCAGCCACAACATCAACGATCCGCCCTTCGAGGTGTGAAAATCCTGACCATACAGTCGCCCCCGCCTCGCTGGTTCCCGTTACGGCCGCATCGGTATTCAACGAGGAATCGAACAGCTCTACATAGCGCACGGTTTGCCCATTCACTTCACGGCGCACCAGCGCATAAATCACGTCATTATTTTCAGAGGGAATTGTTGCAACAGATTCAAACGCCCCATCTGTTACCTGTCGTGACCACCCCACAACATCCTGTGGCCGGTCAATCGCCATGGTGGCCATAGTGCCGTCATTGCGTACGAGCCAGATAAAAGCGTCCGGTTGTTGCTGGTATGCCATGTCGACCACGCCGCTGGCGGTGATGTGCTCAGATAGAACCGTCATGTCGTTGGCGGAATAAGAAACAAAACTGTCCGGGTCATAGGCCACGGCATACAGTTTCCGATTAGCGCGCTGCATGAACATGATTTCGGTACCGACGCGCACCGGGCGAATATTGTTGCAGCCATAAGGGCTTGGGTTTTTCACCGAGATATTCGTCGGGGTGATGGCTGCATTATTACCCGCGGTGATGGTGAACTCGCCGCCGTACGTCAGCGCGATCAAGGTATTCATCTGCGCCAGGTGAACAATAGGGTTAAGCTGGTCAGAGGAAACAGTAAAGCTGATTGCCTTGTCGTCGTCAGTCCCCAGCTCAAACGACAGATAAACACCCGTTTCGCTAAACCAGATGCTTTGCGGGTAACGTACGGAACCGGCCAGAACGAGCCGTTGCTGATACAGCGTTACGGCTCCCGGGTACCCGAATTCGTCGTTCCACACTGTATCCTCTCGCGTCCACGCGCCTGGTGATGCAGCCTGCGTTGCGGTGAGAATTGTGCGGATCGTGCCCACGGCTTTCTGTGAGTCCGTAACGCTTTTGATGAGTACCAGGCCGCTATTAATGCGGATGTATGAACCTACATCCTCTGTTGTCCATCCGTCCCCCGTCAGTGTACCGTCACCCTCCGCCGGCGGTTCCTCATCACTGAGCGTCAGGGTTATTTCACTGCCGACATACTCTTTCACCGATGGCTTGCACCATTTTTGCGGCGTATCGCGCACCTCGTCGAAAGGCTCCACCTCAAACGGGCAAGGCTCCAGAACCCAATCAAGCTGGCCACGCCGCTGCAGGCGATGAGGTTTCACCGACTCATGCACCAAAAACATGGTGTCGGCACCTTGAACGTAATTGACGGCCGGCAGCATATCCGCATTAAACGGGCTGGCAATTTCGTAGGGTGTGTTGTCGTCGTTAACCAACTGCGCGCCATTCTGGAAGAAACGCAGATAACCATTTCCGAATTCAAGCACGTAAGCCTGTGAGCGATTAAATACGTACGGGATCAGCCTGGCTTTCTGGTTGCCAAACTTGGCGGCCGCTGCAAACCGGGAGCCAGGGCGACGCATTACACCTCCCTGCACCACGCATACGGCATTTTCTATTACCTTGGCGCCATTGGCGTAACGGGCAATATCAACACGCCCCATTAGGCGGGGGGTTATTTCACCTGCAGTAAAATTGGTTTTAATCAGATTAGCGCGCATGGTTAAAACCTCGACTCATAGGTCGGATAGCCGCCCAACTCTTCCGGCGGATCTTCCTGCCCGTCAATAGCCTTGGCCTGTCGAAGCAGGTAAGAAGCCTCTTGCGTTAGGCTATCGCGCAGACTGGCTGAGCCTGTCACTGCGTAGGCCAGCTTGGCGGCCATAGTGGCCTCTGCCAGATTTACCAGAGCAGCATCCCAAGTCGATTCATCCTCATTGCGAAAGAGATAGCGCAGCATGATCACGTTCTGATTTGCCAGGAGCTTTTTACCTTCAATGCGGTAAGGGATATCGTCCCAGCTATCGCCAATAGACAGAATGCGGATCAAGTCTCCCGGTAGCGGGAACTGGTAACCAAAACCAAAAACAGGTGCTGTGCTACTTGGCGAGAGAACAACGCGTTTTACCGCGCAATTCCACGGATGCTTACGCAACAGGTCATTACGCACCGTTGGATAAATGTTTGAGCACAGGCGGGCATGATCAGTGTTTTCATCGAAGCTGTTGATCGAGTGCGCACCGAGGGCCAAGAGAGCGTTTGAACAGATCGTGATGCTGGAAGCCATAGCCATACCTCATGAAAAAGGCCGGGGTGTTACCCCCGGCAAGGGAGCGCTGGCGTTAAGCGGTGAAGTCGATCGCAACAACCTTGTTTTCGGCTGCACGACCGGCGCCATAGGACGCATCGACAGAGATCTGAATGGTGTTGTTTTTATCGCGGCGCGGGCCGATATCGGTGTTGTATTCTGCACCGGTACCGAAATGCACAGCGGTCTTACACCAGGCTGCGGCGGTTTTGGTGGTGACGTCTTCGGCGGTTACAGAATCCAACTTCTCGTAAGCCAACCATTTGAAGCCCAGCCAGTTACCGGACACGGCACCTTCCTGCAGCATTTTCACCGCCATAAAGTCGGCGCTGGTCAGAGTGGTATCGCTCAAGATCTGCGTCAGCATGTCGGCGTTGTACGTGATGTACAGCTCTTCACCGTTCTGCTCGTCACACTCATTGCGGCGGAACATGGCTTTCGCTGCGATCAGCTTGGCCTTGGTCATACCGGTACCGCCAGCGACAATCTTCTGTGCAGCAGGCAGCACCACGGGGGAAAAAGCGCCGGTGTTTGAAGTTTTACGCAAGACCGCATCCAACAATGCGCGGTAAATAACATCGTCCTTTTTGCGATTGGCTGCCGACAGAGTCAATTGCAGGTAAGGCCCCTGTGGGTCAGCGATCAGTTTGCGCAGGTCGCGTTTTTCAACCGGCACAAATACGCCATAATCCGCCATCAGCGCATTACGGGTGCCTGCTTCCGGCACATCCCAAACCGTATCACCGAAACGCGTGGTGATTGGGTTCATCTCGATGGTGCCCATATCGTTGATGGTGAACGACGCGCCGGTGATCATCCCACGGTCATGAACGGCAGCCTGCAGGCGCGAGTCCTTCTGCTGCGACGCAATTTCGAAAGAATCATGGAACTGCTGCACAAATGCAGCGGTAATCATGTTCTTGTTGGCATCGAAAGCCATAGTGCACACTCCAATATCAATTATCGCCTGGTGAGGTGTCGGTTTCCCGGCTCGGTTCTACGCTGACCGGTTGGCGCATACGGTCAGCGGGGAATCAGGTATCCGGCTACCACGCCGGGCTGTTGGAGTGATTTTGTGTGAGGTGTGCGGTCGGAATCCCGACCAAATGAAAACGCCAGCGTTTAGGCTGGCGCTTGATGTTGTGTGGTGGTTGCTACTCTTTCTGTCGTAGCAGATCACGCAAATGCGCATCGTCATGCAGCCGCTGTTTCAGCAAATAGCCTTCCAGCATCCAGATTTTTTGCACGGCGTTGTCGCGGGCAATCTTGCGACCGATCTCTGCGTCGAAGTTCTCCGGGCTGGCGCAGGCGCTTTCGCCGGTGACGGTGAAGCCGTTTTTCAGGGTAAGGACGCAGAAGGTCAGCAGATCAAGAGACTTTGGCGAATACTGTGCCGCGTCTGGATTGGCGGTCTTTAACCCGTCTTGCGCAGTAAAATACGCCTCAAAGTCAATGATGCTTTCGATATGGTCAGGCGTTACACGCGGAGCGGTTTTTCCTTTGAGCTGAATTTCCTGCTCGATTTTCTGGTCTGTCATTGGTCTTTCCTCGAATTAAGCGACGGTCTGGTCGCCGTAGTTTCTTTGGTAGAACGCTCGAACCTGGGCTGACACTCGTTCGTGGTCGGCGTGCTTCTTGTTGGTGTAGGCTTCAGACTTCATCAGGTCACGAATGGTCTGTTGCTCTTCGAGATTGATCTCGCCATTGCCGACAGGCGTATCCTCGCCCATTTCTGCGCCGATTTTCGCCAGCATACGAATTACCATCGGGTTATTGCCGATTTCGTCCATCTTGCCTTTGTCAGCCGGATCGACCAACGACATGAAGGCGCGGTGCGCCAGACCGATGTTTTTTTGGAAATCCGCATCGGTCTTCCACGTTTCACGCAACGCGGTAGTAGCTGCTTCCGCATCCAGTTCGGCAGCACCGCCGACCAGACCAGATGCACGCTGCATGTATTCGCCGAGAATAAAGCCCATCTGATCGTTGGTGATGCCCTTGGCGTGAGCTGCTTTGAGGAACCCCTGCATTTCAGGGTCAGCTTTGAACTCGTCCCACTTGAAACCATCAACCTCTACCTTGGGCGCGTATTCATCAGACGTTTTCGGCGGCGCGTCGCCGCTACCGAATCGCTTCTCAAGGTGAGTGTAAGATTCTGCAAGTTTACGGGCAGAGCCTTCGATACTGAGTTTGCCGTCGTCGCCCACAACGCGGAATTTTTCAGGTACCCAATCACCCTCGGCCGGTTGATTCTGTGCGCCGGTACCGAGCAGAGAATCGCCACCATTATCGTTAGCACCTGGATTATCTGCATCGCCGTTGCCCCCTGCGTCCGCGCCAGCGTCCGCATTCATGAATAAGTGTTTAATTTTCCACATCGTCGTTTACTCCATCAGCTCTATTGAGTTGCAGCAAAATGAAATCGAGCACGGAACGTTGCCCGGCTCGGTAGCATGTTTCTCGGTCGGCCTCATGACCGCCTTTCACATAAATGGCTTTCCCGAAACGCGCCGTCAGCTCACCCAATATTTCAGGGCCGCCAGGCATTTCGGTGAACAAGGTTTTGTAATCGTGCGGACCTATAATCTTCGTCGCCATCACTAACCCCCCGCTAATTGTTGGCCAATTGCGGTACCAGCTGACTGCCCTGCAGCATCAGCGGCCTGCTGCCCGGCCTGCATCATCATTGCCTGCTGTTGTTGTTGCTGTTGTGCTTTGGCGCGCTGGTCGCGCATGGTGGTTACATCAGAGGAAGAGCGCATAACCTTGGCGGGCACACCGAGCGCCTCACCCACAACGCGGCTTGCCTCGTCACTGTCCATGTTGTCCACGATGTCGGGATATGCCTGTTGTAGCTGCATGATGTTCTGACCATAGCGTTCGATTGCCGTAACATCCTCCAGCTTCTGTGCACGCGCCAGCGGCGAGATGTAGCGCACGTTGAAGTTGGCCATAGCCATGCTTTCTGGTGGTTCAGGAAACACGCCAGCGCGCAGCGCAATGCCGAAACAGCGTTCAACCAATGGCTGTAGGTATTCAGCCTGGAAGCGGCCATAAACCGGCCCAAGCAATTGGCGGATCAGCGCAACACGGACATGCACCTCAGTAGCGGTCATCGCTGGGCCATCTTGCGGCTGCAGCTGGTCGGCCATCATGATTTTGCGGATGGATGCTTGCAGGCGTTCTTCTGCAGTGAATGCGACGTTGAAGTCTGCGCCGGTGAGCAGCGGCTTCATGCTGTCTACGCTGTTCGCCACGATAATGCGGCGTGGGCCTACTTTGACGGTTCGCGGGTTAAGTACGCCATCATCCTCAGCAATCCACATGCCGGAGATAGCCAGGTCTTGTGCGGCTTTCTCCATGCGCTTAGTTTCGTTCAGCTCCTTGCAGTCTGGCAGCGCGTCATACACAGGACCAATGCCATACGGGCCACCGGGGATTTTCATCCAGCGCGGTACGCATACCGGGAATTCGTGATAACCAGACTCGCGCACCACTTTCTTTCCCGACACCTCAATATTGAACGACGCAAAACGCAGGTTTTTAGCCAGGCGCGCACTTGCGATGTAATTGGTGCGTGGTGAGATGCAGTGCAGAAAATCAAATTTTTCGTCTGGTTTATCTTTGGCTGCCTGGCGGATCTTCTCGCTGACAGCATCGGGGCCAAATTCAGCGATCGCCTGTTCAGCGGTCAGTTGGTAACAGCGGTAAATCGTATCGACAATACCGTCTTTGCGCGTCGATGTGACGTAGCACTGCGCCAGTGGCCATTGCTGAAATGTATAGCCGCCCTCTTCCCGGTCCTCATCGATGTAAAGTACAAACCAACCAGCGCACACCACGTCGAGATTTGCCTCGTAGCCTTCGGCGTCGAAGTTGGCCGCATGAATGTTTTCCCACACCAATGTGGCACAGATCGATAGCCACGCCTTGGCATCATCCGGCAGAGATTCGCTGTTGAGATTCAACCACTGGGCGTTAGCGGGCGTCATACCAGACATAAGCGCAGATGCCAGCATACGAGCGCTATCGGTGGCGGTACCATCCAACAACTTGGCCACTCTGGATTTAGCGCTTTGCGCGTCCAGCACCTCAGAGGAGAAGCCAGCGCCGCGCAGCGGGTACGTGAAGTCGTAGCATTCCCGCCATACAGTTTCATGCTGCTGGCGGGCGGCCTTGAGTGTATTCACGCGCTTAATCAGCCTTGCGGCGGTTTCGTCCATCAATTACGCCCCTAACGTTGGTTTGCCACTTGCGCCGCTGGACAGCAATGAACTGCCGGAGTCAGAAGCCCCTTGCGCACCACTGGCAAGCAGTGAAGATCCTTGCTTACGCTTTTTACGGCTTGCCGCGTCTGCGTTCGCTGCTTTTGCTGCTGCATCTGCGGCGGCATCGGCTTCTGCTTGCGGATCGGTTTGCGTTACGTTCGGGGTTTTCTCTTTCGTGAACAGGCCCATTGGGTCGAGCATCTTGCCGGGATCAACATTTCCACACATAACGGATTCCTTAGCCTGGTACGTGCCAGCCGTGTTCGGTTAAAACTGGTTTACCTGGGGCGGGATGTTTTTTGCCCTCTTCGTTCGTCACTGTTGGGCCGGTGCTGCCTGCGGTCACATCGGTAGCTTTCTTCACCAGGGTGAGAAATTCGAGGTTATCGGTTAGCCGGTGATCCGTAGCGTCGAGGAACTCCAGCGCTTCGAAGCGGGCGATGAGCGCAGCACCCTGCACATTCAGCACCGAAAGGATAGCGTTACGCTCTTCCAGCGCCGCCCCATCGAGCAGCTTTGCAACACGCTGCTGAACAATTTGCTGCTGCTCATCCTGCGTGGTCTGCGCGAGAGCCAGCACCGTTGCGCCAGCGGTGGCCGCGTTCAACTGCTCCGGTGTATTAGCGGGCTGCTGTTCAATGCCACCAGCAACAGAATTCAGCAGCAGCGCATCAGCGGCATTTTCTGCCCCCTCGCTTTTCTGCACTACTTCCTGTCCGGGTACTTCGATAGCCTTACGTGGTCGAGCCATTGCGATTACTCCGTGGGTTAATGAGCGGTCATTGTCTGCCTAGCTTGCGGTCGGATTCCCGACCAATTACGGGCCGCTTGAATGTCCACCACTGGCGATAAAGCACCGTCGGCAAGCTGCCACGTTCTGAACCGGTCGCCTGGCACCAGAGAGCGATAAGCGCCTCCCCGTCGCCGTGTCGTGGTTCTGAGCCAGATTTCCAGCCGAGTACGGCAGATTTCGACACACCCAATTCCTCGGCGATGCTTTGCGTGGCCATGCGAGTGCGGTTGATATCGGTAATGACGCGAAACCAATCTGTTCGGAATGTGGCGACGAGTGGCATTGTCAGCCCCCTAAACGCGCGCGTGCGCGAGCATAGGGAGGGGGGAACACACCGCCCGCCATTGTGAGAAGATGAGCCAGACAGGATATTGTTCTTTCCCATCCCGTGAGACTTCGTGACTTTTCGCTATTTCCTGCTGCTCTTAGGGATAGAATTAAATTCTGATTTCTCATAGTTTCCCCTCGCTTCTCAGTAATTCTTGAGTGCGGAAAACTCCCTCTGCGTGGTAAAGGCGTGCTGTCTGCTCGTCTACATGGCGTGTACGCCGGTCTATTTCGTCGTGGCAGCTACTGCAGGCGTGGGCGGCTTGTGCATCGTGTGGCTTGATACCGGTACCGCATGTACCTGCCATTCTGTAATGGGCCAGTACGGTGGTTTCAGGGTTGAAATTGCATATGCCCGGCATGCGTACCTGACAATCTCGGCCTTTGGCCTCTTTGCGTAGGTTTGTCATGCGGTGTAGTCCAGCAATTGGGATGCGGCGTTTTCAGCGGTTTGCTGATCTGGAAAGGTGCGGAACAGAATGTAGTTCCACAGCACATCGATGGTGGCTTTGTAGAGTTGGGCGAATTCTATATCGTCCATCTTGGCGAACGATATGCTGCGGGGCTCTTTGCGTACGCTGCCATCAGGCATCTGGTATTCAGTGTAATGACCAGATTGGATCGTTACCCAGGCACGAAATGCCTCGAACGATTTTGTGATGGTAATATTCCCGGCGCGTTTGGCAGCGGCATCTTGCAAATATTCATCGGCGGCGGCCTGCAGTGCTTCCTCACTCCCTGCGTAATAAGCCAGGAATTGCACGTAGCCGTTTATCAGCTCTTTGTCGGCTGGCGATATTGCCCCGCCGGTCGGTTCCCAATATTGGAAGCCGAGATTAAGCAGGGAAAAATATTTGCGGTGAAATGCCGGGTTGCGGGCCTGGCTAAAATCAGCGTACAGGACAGCGCCAAACTTCACTTTGGTTTGCAGGAACTCGCGGGCGTCCGGGGTTGCCGGTACCAACAAACCACCTGCTGATTTTACAAACGAATACTGCGCCATTGGGTGTTCTCCGGTGGCGCAGCAGTTGCTCAGAATTTGAATGGGCTGGGTGTTCAATCCAGCCCATTAATTATAGCGCGTTTCCATCAGGTCTTACAATCGAATAACCGGCGGATTTTGCTAAATCAATCAACGCGTTAAATGATGCTATGTGCTCGTTTTCCTTAACGATGCGGGTTCCGGTTATGACGCCGTTATCGCAGGTAAATACCACTCGTCCGGTGTTGGGCAAAGCTTTAACTAAATCTTTAATATCAATCAATTAACTATCTCTTTATTGTGTACTGCGAGTTTATTGAATCAAAACACTGTACAAATAAACAGTAGTTCATTTTGTGCCACGTATCAAACAAAAAACGCCCCGTTAATTACGAGGCGCTTGCTCTCTTATGCAGCCATCTTCCAGACGCAGAATTGCGGCATATTCGCCCTTACCAAGGCCTCAGCAAATGGTGGTGGTACCGAGTTACCACAACGCGCCACCTGTTCAGACTTCGGCCACCGAGTGCCGTCGATATCTTTGTCGATGATGTAGCTGCGCGGAAAACCGTTGGCGCTGTACAGCTCTCGCGGCTCCAGCATGCGCATGCAGATATCAACCACCATGTACTCACCGACCTGGATAAACTGCGAGCGCGGAGCCGGGAACAAGTGGCTGTCGTCCGACTCGTCGCTGAATTCGTCCATGAGTCGCGCACAGCACCAGGCGTTATAGCGCTGGTCGTCGGTGATTAGCGTCGGTTCGCATTTCACCTCAGTAAGCCCAAAACGGTCATGCGTCGGCACTGTGTGCATCGGTGCGTCGACGTCGATCCCATCTTTCTCGTTGCCGTAGTATTTCTGCAGGTACGCCGTCACATGGCCAACGTGATTGCCACCGGCTGTTAGGGTTGGCGCTGGCGCGTTCGTTGGCCTTCCGTCTTTGCATGTGCCGCGCAGCTGCACCAGGTGCGACGTACAAAGCGAGTGGTGATCGACCTGCGTCACCGTGTGCGCTGGCTCGTCCATTCCCAGTCCGGCACCAGTGTAATTTCCGCCGTAGTGCTTGATCAGGTTGGCGGCAACGACAGCATGCTGCACACCTGTAGCCGGGCGGCCACTTGATGCCCCTGTCGTCAGGGTGTTAAACGGGCGCAGCACTCCCTGCCCCTTACTGCCCTGTCGGAACCGGATTAAATGTACTGCAGCTAAAGCAGAGTGCGACTCCGTAGGAATGGTTGCCATCGGCGAGGCGATGCTGCGCGGCTTGCCGGAATAGGTCGGGCCACCAGCGCCCACCAGCACTGCGCTGGCCAGCTGAGTTTTTCCGCCACCGCCAGGCATGATTGTGCCTACTGGCGCATCAGCGCGGTTTCCGGTGCTATTCCCAAACTGACGCACTACCACCGGCGCAGCCACGGCGAAACCGTGGGTTTGCGTGACCGTCTGTAACGGTAGCCTGCCGGACTGTCCCCGGAAGCAGTCGTATTTAGTTCGGTTGGACGTGTGATTGCATTTCACGGCGAACGGCTCGATCAGCAGGTGTTCGGCCTTACTGGTAACCGTCGTCAACGGTGTGCCTGTGGCGTACTGCCGGCCATCCCCGCCGAACCCCGTTTGCCCTATTTGCACGATGTACGGATCCGGGCAGTCGATGACGTAACGCTTCAACCCTTTCACGATACGGCGCAGCGTGTTGTCCGCCAGCGGCTTTTTGCGTCCCATAATACTGCGCGTAGGAATTGACCAGTCGATGCACTCAGCGGCAGTGCGCCATGGCTGTAGCTGGCCCGCAAGCACATCAGCACTATCCGGCGCGCCATGGGATGGATCAGGCCAAACAACTGCCTCACCATCGCAGCGGCTGACGACAAACAAGCGTTTGCGAATAGTCGGGGCGCCGTAGTCACAGGCTCTCAGCTCTTTGTGATCGACGTTGTAACCCAAACCGCTAACCAGGCGGCGCGCGTCATCGCTGTCGATATCGATCTGCAGGAATTCGCAGGCCTCTGCCAAGGCCGGGCAGTCTGGCGCCACACCATGACTCAACATGCCAATAAACGCGCGGAAAGTTGCACCGGTGTATGCCGGGTCGGGGTATAAATTTCCCTTCTTATCGGCTTTCAGCGGCCCCCAAGAACGGAATTCCTCTACGTTTTCCAGCATCAAATAGCGCGGCCGCACCGCCAACGCCCAGCGCAGCACCACCCACGCCAGACCGCGGATCTCTTTCTTGACAGGTGTCCCTCCTTTGGCCTTTGAGAAGTGGCGGCAGTCAGGCGAAAACCAACCCAATAACACTGGTAATCCGCCTGTGGAAATTTTCGGATCCACGCTGAAAATATCCTCCGGGTAATGCAGCGTGCGCGGATGATTCACGGCGTGCATAGCCATGGCCACCGGGTTGTGGTTCATCGCGATATGCGGCTCAAAACCCAGCGCCTGCTTGATGCCCTCGCAGCTTCCACCGCCACCAGCGAACCCGACAACTACCAGGCCGTTATCAACGGCATCAGGGCGGAAATCCACGATCTGTTTCTGACGCGCCCAGGCATGCGCCGTCTTCTGAATTTCCTGCGGGCTAACGCGGTTCAGGAACATCTGATTGATCTGCTGCAGAACCTCCTGCTGCTCGTCGCCGCTCAAAGCATGAACTGGCAGTACCGACGATGCGCACTGTTGTACTTCTGTTGGCCAAATGCTCATGCCAGCACCGCCAAAGCGACAACCACCGCCACTACAGCCCAGAAAATCGCACATGCCCAGAACACCGCCGCCCATGGATTGCGTACTACCCAGCCATTAAATTTTTTCATTGCCCCTTCCCCTCTCTGCGTTCGCGCCAGTAATTCAGGCGCGTCCTGAAATGTTCCCGGTACTGCTCCGGCGTCGCGTTAATCGCATCGGTTACCGCTGTGCGGGTGATCTTCCGCGCATACAGGTTTTTGATGAGGCCGCTGGCGCGCAGGTCGAGATTTTCCAGATCTCGATACTCCTGCGGCCATAGCCCACGATTGTGCGGTAAGCCGGGCGGGAGATAATCCGATTGCCCGGCCATCGTTTACGCCCTCGATTCGGCAGCCAAACGGCGCATGACGTCTTTTTCTGACGGAATTGGTGCAGTGAGTACCCTTTGCTGTATCTCACGGCGTACGGCCGTTAGAGGCTTAAGGATGTGCACTACCCGATCAAGCGGCATGCGGAGCATCAGGGCGATGCTTTCAGGGGAGCGGCCAAGGCGCCGCAATTCGTAGACACCTGTCATAACGCGGCGGCCGTAACTGATGCGGTCACCAATTTTGACGATTGGCCCCATTTCGCAGACTGGTTTTGCAACACGTTGGGGTTTAGGTGGCGGGCAGAACGGAGCGCGACAGCGTGCGCGAGCCGCCTGGTTGATTCTGTCCATGATGGCCGGGCCATAGTCGCAGCCGTCATCCATCACAAAACGCTTATCGCGGATCATTTCGTTGGTACTGGTCATGTTGGTCTTTCCTCGTTTGTTTGTTCAAGCGCTGGTCAGGCGCCGGTTAAAACGGTTTGGTCGCGTAACGTTTTTCTTTCGGTTTTGGTTGTTGTGCCTCCTGTTGCATACGGCTGGATTCTTGCGCCACCACCTGATCGACTGCGATAAAGTGGCCGTTTTTAAACTCCTGATAAATCGTGCCGCCCGGTCCAAACCTGTTTTTCCCTACGATGATTTCAGCAAAGCGGGCAGCCGGTCCGTTCGGGTTATAAACACCGTCGCGGTACAGCAAAACGATGCTGTCGGCATCCTGCTCAACTTTCCCTGATTCACTCAGATCGGACATGGTTGGCCGCCGAGCGGTAACCGGGCGATCGTCAACTTTTCGAGATAGCTGGCTCAGTGCCAACACCGGCGTTTTGCTACGCATGGCCATTGTTTTCAGGCTGCGGGAAATGTGCCCCATGGCCAGGTCGTTACGCTCCGCCTTCGGTTTGGCAATCAGGCCGAGGTAATCGACCATAACCACGCTCAGGTGCGGATAACGGCGTTTGTGGGTTTCTGTGATGGCGCGGATTTGGTCAACGGTCAGGTCGGTGGCGTCAACAATCCAAATATCACGGTTGTTCAGTACCTCGAGCGCCGAGTGGATCCGGCCCCAGTCTTCATCGCACAGTGATTCGGGTTTGCGAAGCTTCGACACGGACAGGTTTCCGGCGCCAGCAACTGAACGCTCTACCATCTGCAGGGCGGCCATTTCCATGCTGAAAATTAGCGCCCCGCCACCGCTACGGGTTGCCCCTTCGATAACTTTCAGCGCGAATTCGGTTTTACCCATGCCTGGTCGGCCAGCAACCACAATCAAATCCTGCGGGTTCCAACCGCCGGTAATCGCGTCCAGTTCCTCAATGCCGCTGTACAGGTTGCGCATTTCGGCGTCGCCCTTCATGCGGCGGCCCATTAAATCCATGTAGCCGCCAAGCAGTTCGCCAAGGTGCACCGGTACCACCCCGCCCGTATCGGCGGTCATTTCGATCAGCTTGGTTACTGACGCCTGGATCACCGTGTCGCGCTGCTCTTGGTTTCTGGCACTACGGATACCGTCTGCGCCTTCCTGCAGCAATGCTGCCATCTGACGGCTACGCCACCCTTTGGTGGCCAGACTCGCAAAGCCTTTCAGGTTGGCCAGCGTGCCAGGCATGCGGCTAATTTCTACCAACGATGCCAAGCTGTCGCCGCCGAGCGATTCGCTGATCAACACCACGTCGATCACGCCATGAGTCAGCGCCTGTTTTTTTATTTCCCGGTAGGTTTCCCGGTGGAATCGAATGCTAAATGCTTCCTCCGGCATGGTGGCGATTACGTCCAATGCGTCCGGTGTAGCGCCACCAACCAGCAGGCCGCTCAGCACTGTGGCTTCCATCTCCTGCGGGGTCATAGCGCACCCTCTCGGGTTTTCACCAGCACATCAGAGCGGAGCAGGTAATCGAACCCAGCACGCCAGCTGCGATTGTTGTCGCCGAAGTAAAACGGCCCTGCGGCATCACCGAAAGTTTCAAAATAGGCTTTCACCGCATCGAGGGTTGGCTCATGCAGCTCGCCCAGCAGTCGCTTGATTTGGCGTTTGCGCTTCTCGTTCAACTCCTGCACTTTCGGCAAACGTTCACCAAGGATTTCGTTGTAGGCGTCTGCCACGTCCTGATATTTAACTTTTGGAGGCTTACCCGGCGCGTCAGCGTCGTCCCCCTCCTGGGGGTTAGGGGGATTATCTGTAGTAGTCTCTGTTGTATTCTCTTGTAACATTTGGTCATTTTGACCAGTTGAGATCTGGTCATTCTGACCATTTGCCATTTGGTCATTTTGACCAGATGCATTTACACAAGTCAGCGCTTCCAATTGGTCATAATTTATCGCGTACCACTTTGTGCGCGTGTACGGATCATTCAGTAATTCGCGGTGTAATTTCGCCGAGGAAATCAGCCCTGCCGCTTCTAAATTAGCCAAAGTCCGTTTAATCGTACTGTCAGACCAAAAGATCAGTTCCTCAGCCCATTCAGTGGCTGTTCTGTAGAACCAGGTACGGCCGACGTGGCGATGCTCTGAACGGCTTAACCAGTAATGGATTTGTTGCAGCAAGATAGCTTCATTCAGCCCAATCTTGGCGGCTAGCGATGGCATAACCAACAGCGGCGGCTCGTTTATCAGAAGCTTGGAAGTGTTCATCGTCAGATCCCCAGCCCATCTGCAAGCTGGCGGCACGCGTCCTGGTACTGCTCCGGCGATAAGTTTTCATCACGCAGCGCGGCCTTGCCCTGCTCGTATTGTTCCCAAACTGCATGTGCGGCAGCCTGGCGATCCTCGAAAATCGGTCTGATATCTGCGGCGTCAGCAGGCATGCCATTCAGGCGCCAGCCGTTCCGATATGTGATGTGATCGGTTTGCATATTGGTCTTTCCTCGATACAGCGTTTTTACGCGGCGCTGGTCAGGCGCTGAGTTTCCTGCAGGGCGCTTAATGCGCCGGCTATTCGTTGTGGTGTGTCACAAGCACCAAGCAAAATTGCGATAATTGCCGCGGCAAATTCTCGAATGGCCACTGACAGCAAATATTGCGGCGTGGGCCCATCCAATCGTGCGCGCCGTTCTGCTGGCATGGCTGCGATCATCGCGTCGGCCAGTTCCTGCACCTTTGCCCGGGCAGCTTTTGAATCGCTGCGCATATGGCGAAAAATAGCCTGCCGGTTGGTGTTAATTGCACGCCAATCAGCGGTACCGGCAGAATCTTCAATTGGGTAAAGCCTCACCCGTCCGCCGTCAGCACCAAGCTGAAACCACGCGCGGCTGATCTCGATAGCCACATGTTCCTGACCACTCTCAGCCGCCCAGGCCGTAATTTCATTTTTCAGTTTTTCGATGTGTTCCACTTCGCGTCTCCTGTCGCTCAAAAACCAATTTTGCTTAATCAGCTTTCGGTGGGGTTGGTTGTTAAGCTGCATTCGTTGGTTGTTGCTGGTAAAGGGCCGGATCGTATTTCAGTTCCCCACCAGTAAGACGCTCCAGCCTTGCAGCGCGTTTCTCTGGGATCAACTCTCCCCAGGCACTTGCGGATGGCAATTTAACTCCAGCGGCTTGAGCCAATTTGGTTAGATTACCGAAGTATTCGATAGCGTCAGATTTATACATGTCACCTCCAATTTGTAAGTTATGGCTAACAATTTAGATGGTAACACTAACTTAGTCAATTAAATTTAGTATTAGCTAACTATGACATTACAAACACCCGGCTCTCGTATCAGAGAGCGTCGCAAAGAATTGAAGTTCACTCAGCGGAGCCTGGCGCAGGCGCTGCACATATCGCACGTCTCAGTTTCTCAGTGGGAACGGGACGACAGTGAGCCTACGGGCAAAAATCTCTTTAGCTTGAGCCGCGTGCTACGCTGCTCACCGACTTGGATCCTGTTCGGTGAGGAAGAGCAGCAGCCCAGCCCTCTGGATGAAATCCCCCTTCAACTCAACGAGCAACAGCTCCAGCTACTTGATTTATTCGATCAACTCCCAGAATCAGAGAAAGAGACACACCTTTCCTCGCTGCGGGAAAAAGTTGATGATTTCAATAAACTTTTCGAAGAACTTTTGACTGCACGTAAAACAAGAAAAAATAAATAACTAATTATCAATAAGTTATCTTTTTTACGTCAAATTTGTTAGTTATAACTTAATTTAAGTATTGCCATAAACGTTAGTCATGGCTAATATCATCCCATCAACAGCGCACTAACCCTGCAGCAGTTGTTCAGAATGTTCCGCCAGCCGGGCGATACGCGGCAAAGAATCCCAGAGGTGAAGTGCCTGTGTTGTCACACTTAGCCCGGTTCTCCGGGCAATTTTTTCAGGCATAACAGAATACGCAGCCACAGCGGGAAAGTGTGGTGAGGAAAGACCGAAAGCCTACACCAGGGCGTGTACGGTCGCAGATCTCTGACCAAGTGAAGCGACGCCGGATAACGTAACCGGCACCTAATTTTAGGCAGTAAAAAGCCCGCACGAGGCGGGCTGATTACCCCTGGTTTACATCTCGGGGAGATGGATGAAAGGGGACCAACCCAATCATCGGTGCCGTAGGGGACCAACCCTACAGCGAGGAAAGACCGATAACACCAACAAGGGCACCACCGATCGGTGCCAGTATATCAGGAGTCGCTATGAAAGCACTACAGATACCCGCAAAGCTATATTTCTTGTTAAATACAACATCGTATGGCGAAAAATACGTCGTACACACTTCCGATTTATCTCAGCACATTCCCAGCTACGTTCTGCTCGAAACCCGTGAAGCGACTTTTGAGTTTACCGAACCTGAACCGATAGAAATTATCGGTAAGCAGGTTGACGCATTACGCGCCAAGAAAGACCAAATCGCCGCAGAGTCTATGAAGCAGCAACGCCTCATCGAAGACCAGATCCAGCAGTTGCTGTGTATCGATCACTCCCATATCGATGCAGACGAAATTCCGTTCTGAGACAAGCCAGTTTTAACCCACCCTAGCGCTTACCAGCGCCGATTTTTAACAGAGGATAAACCATGAATATTCAGAAACTTTTAGAAGCAATTGCAGACACTGCCGAAGGGTTAAGTAACGCTAAGCGCATCGTTGAAATCTGCGATGGCGAAGTTCACAAGGTGATGATTTTCGCCGATCCAGTCAGAGGCATGGACTGCCGCTTGCCAGTTGGGAAACACCTCATCCGCGAAATGGCGATGAATGAGCAGCAGAGATATGAAGCGCAACTAGCGATCCTCCAAGAGGCCAAAATAACCGCCGAGCGCGTTATAGCCGGCCTGTTGCCTGATAACCAAATCAGCGCCTGACCAGCGTTTAAAAACCGACAGAGGAAAGACCAAAAATGCCTATCTACATTTCACTTTTTGAGCCAAAGAAAAAGGCTCTGACAAATGGCGCAGTGGCGCTGGTGATTGCTCTCGAAGCGCCTAATAAGCGCGTGGCCGAAAGCATCGCGACCGGCAAGCTTTACGAATCCTACCCAGAGGGCGGCGATAACTTCTTCAACGCGAAAACGGTCGAAGATCAGCCCGGTCAACCTCGCCCTGCCGTTGGTCAGTTCGATGAGAGATTCGCCGCAGAAAACGTTTTCGACGGCAGCGTTTGGGTGCCGAAAGAACCTGAGCCAGAATTCCCAGTCGGGCCCGTAGATTTAATGTCGCAACCTGCCAACGTCAGGATCACCGCAGTGGTGATGTATGGCGACGGTGAGATCGATAATAGCCAACTGTCGATGGCTGTCGATTTCATCAACGACGAAGAAACACCAGACGATACCGGCATGCGTGCGGTGATCGATGGGCTTGTTTCCGTGACCGCCGTCGGTGCAATGTCCCCTGAGGCCGTTAGTCGTTTGATCTCTGCCCTCTTCCAGTGCGCTGGCGATGCAATGCCATCTCAGGCAGACACAACTGCTTTTGCTCAGGCGTGGGTAGATAAGCCTAGCGATCGGGAAACACTGACTCTGTCCAGCACCAGCACCAGCACCAGCACCAGCACCAGCACCAGCACCAGCACCGAAAATACCGGAGGCGTGCCGGATTACAACACACTCAGCATGCACACCGCGCTATCGATCATGGGCGTTAATCCTGCAGCAGCCAAGGCGACAGACGTGAAGAACGCAAAAGAAATTATTGCTTCACGTGATTCCGTCTGGCGCGCCTGGGATAAATCTCTACGGGTGATTATTGGCATTTTGAATGTTGAAACCGATACCCGCCACGCGATCGTTTCCGAGGGGCTAAAAAACCTCAAGTTGGCAAATAACGACGAAGAGCGCCTGCACTTTGTGAAAACGCGTCTTGCTGGCCATCCGGCATGCGCTGAGTTGGCGAACTATGGCCAGCAGAACACGAAAAGTGTCGAGGTGGAAAACCTCGGCGGCGGCCGCTTCTCAATTGACGGCTTGACCGGCGGTGATGCAAAGCAGGAAAACCCGACTCCAGCAACAGCTAACGCCTCAAATCAGGGTGAAAAAAAGGAAGTGGCGCAGCAGCAAGTTACCGATGCGACGGCGCAGGAAGCCAAGCAGCAGCTTGATCAGATGGGTTACGGCGTTTATGCCAATACGCCAGCAGAGAAAACTCTGCAACAGCGCGCCGATGAAAACGTGGAGCAGGCCGAAGAGCTGGTGCGCCAGTTGAAAGCGGATGACTTCCAACAGCGCGCCGCGCAAGTTGAGCAAGTGATCGCCGAGCAGCCAGAGGAAGCGCAGAACAACCTCGGTATTTGGAAGCGCGTTATGCGCACAGATCCTCGATATACGAAACCGATCGAGGGGGCCGGTTATGTCGGTACCAGCATCAACAGCGAATACATGTTTATGCGCGCAACCGAAATTTTTGGCCCTATCGGTACAGGCTGGGGTTTTGACATTGTAGAAGAGAAGATGATTACCGGCGCACCAATGAGCGAGGCCGTATTCGAGGGCGGGAAAATTATTGGTAACCGCATTCTGCGCGACGCCGACGGCTCTATCTTGTTCGAGCAGAACCATAGCCTGCTGATCGAGTTTTGGTATGTCCTGAACAGAACCAAAGGCCGCGTTACGGCATATGGCGCCACGCCGTACATGTACAAAACAAGGCGCGGTTTTATGGCTGACGGTGAAGTTATGAAAAAGAGCCTCACCGATGCAATCAAAAAGTCGCTGTCCATGCTGGGCTTCTCCGCCGACGTGTTCCTGGGTTGGCACGATATGCCGGAATACCGGGAGGAAAACGCCACTGAGTTCGCAATCAGAAATGCCAGCGACAAGGCCGAAGACGTTACGCGCCTGCGTGAAGAGCTGGACGAGAAGCTGGCAAAAGTCGCCGACACCATCACATCGGCTGTGACTGTGAACGAGGCAATCAAGGTTCACGCATCAATTGCCCGCGAGGTAGAAACGCACCGCAAAGCAGCTGAAGCAAAAGGCGACGCCGACCACGCTAAATACCTGGCAGGCCGCCTGCGCCGCCTCACCGCCTTGAAAGATGAACGTATCGCCACCCTGTCCGAGGAGAAAGCATCATGAGC
>Ga0308166_1000915_pt1 | contig 34615 bp, 41 predicted proteins | sample PhyCR2_2_FD_202137 | JGI IMG/M metagenome (GOLD analysis project Ga0308166, IMG submission 202137) | Phyllosphere microbial communities from UC Gill Tract Community Farm, Albany, California, United States - DLSLCC.R2 | ecosystem: Host-associated > Plants > Phyllosphere > Unclassified | place...
TGATCTGCTGGTGTTGAGTCTACAAGGGAGGCTGTGGCCTCCCGTACCTTGTGCGCCGCGCTTGCGCGGGGCAGTCTGGTTCTATTCTCCAGGCTGAACAACGGCCGGCCGGCCTGAAGTGGCGCGCTGCGCGCGCATAAGAAAACCTACGCTTAGGGGGGACCCGTCCCCCCTGAGACCCCCCAGGGGTAGAAAGAGAAGGAAACCGGCTGAAACCCGCATGGATGCTAGAGGCGACCGCAAGAATTTGGAGGATGACCGAAAATTTTTTGCACAAGTATGCAAACCTTAGTGCTTATTCTTTCGGTGAAACCCATAGGCGGTTTGACTTCGACCGAAAGAATAAGCACTTAACTTTTCGGATAGGCGGTGATATGATCCGCTCATCACCGAAAAAATAAGGTCAAAAAAGTGGCAAACAAAAGAGAACATAACGTCGCTTCTGCGCGCACCGGCCCCAGCCTCAAGAGCCTGACGTACTCGGCGGACCATAATCCGCTCCTCAAGCCGAACAGCATCGAGATCAAGCGGCGCAAGGTACAGACCGGCGTGCGCGAGGATCTGACGGCCCCCGGCGAGGTGCGTGTGTCGGCCATCCATCAGATCATCGAGAAGGACGACGCCGAGTTCGTAAAGGTGTTTGCCGAAGGCGTCAAGGCTATGTTTGGCTTGAGCCGGACGGCCTACCGGGTGTTCCAGCTGGTCCTGGCCAAGTACCAGGACGAGCCGATGGTTGGCGGCTATGCCGATTCGGTCTACCTGGCGTGGTTCGATGGTGGCCTGTCTGGCGTTGACGTCGGTATGACCGACCGGACCTTTCAAACTGGACTGCGCGAGCTGCTGGGCAAGGGATTCCTGGCGCCGCGGCTGCCGAACGTGTTTTGGGTAAATCCCAGCCTGTTTTTCAAAGGCAACCGGGTGGCCTTCATCACCGAGTACGTACGCAAAACTGGATCCGACGCGAAAAAGCGCGATCGCCTTGAAGCCCAGGGCCAGGGGCGCCTGGGCATGGGCGAATAGCCGCCAGCATGCCCGATCAAGTCACTCTCCTGTTTGAGGACCAGGGGCGGCCGCTGCCGCTCCACCGGCTGGCGTTTCCCCAGCCGGCCTACGACGGCGCGTTCTCGTTCAAGGAAGTGCATGTGTCGCAGCTCAAGCGGACATTGCCGGTCGCGCGCCTGGTGGACGGCGTAGGCCAGGACGTGGTGGCCCCGCTGTACGATGCGAAGCTGTTGTGGATGGAAGGCGGGGAAGCGCGCGTGACTGGCATCGAGATAGACGAGCTGTCGCAGCGTCGAACGGTGCAGACCTGGAACGTGCGCTTTGCAGGATGGCAGGACGCCGGCGCCGTGGCGCGCCGGGATCCGGCCGGCTAGGCGGCTTTGCTGGCCGGCTCAATCGTGTAGGGATTGAAGCGAACCACTTCCTCTCCCAGCCAGTCGTTCAGCTGCAGGAAGCGCGCCTGCAGCGGCTCGATCTCGTTGCGGCCGAACACTTTCGCCGCCGTGTCAGCGGCGCCAAACCCGCCCGTATTGCTCGGGACGATGCCGAGCAGCTGCGGCGGCACGCGGTGCGCCGCCAGCATGTCGTCCCGGGTCACGTTCTTGATGTTGAAAAACTCGTCCTTTGCGGCGACCTCGGACACCGGGATAAGCTGGATCCCATCCTTCTTGCCGTTCGGCGCGTACATGAACAGGTTGCGGAAATTGCCGGGCCCCTTGCTGTTTTTCAGGGCCTGGCGCATCGCGTCGACGTCCTCCTCCCGCTGCGCCGGATCCGTCATGTACAGGATGAAGCCGGCGTGGCTCCCGTTCTCGTAATACTTGCGCCGGAACAGCGTGGCGGATTCGTTCAGCCAGGCCGCGTGCAGCGCGCCCAGGTATTCCGGCAAGCCGTACACCTCTTGGTTGATGTCCGGATCCCGCAGGTGGAACACGGTCCCTTCCTGGAATTCATGCGTCTGTCGCCATCCGTCGATCTGGATGAAGCGGCGCAGATCATTGGCGCGGCGGACATACTTAGCCAGCGGCGGCACCAGCTGCAGCGGGTCGCCCAGACGATTGTTCCGGCGCTCGAGGTAGCCGTTGCCGAACGTCAGAAAGTCCAGCGCCCAGGCTTCGAAGGCGGCCCGGGAAAGCATCTTGTGCGGGATGAAGGTCGAGGCCAAGACGTTACGCTTGAAGAACAGCGCCGAGGCGTGGTGAGTCCCGGCGCGGAAGCTCTTGGCCAGGCCGGCCCAGCTGACCGGCGGTTCGTACCACTGGCCATTCGTCCAGGCCTCCGTGTAGTTGAGGATATCGGCCCGGTCCAGGACCGGTACCGGATCCCCGAAACTGAAAGCCTCGACGCGCGACGGCGCCGAGGCCGGCACCGCGGCCGGCGCTGCAGCTGCCATGCCCTGGGCGCTGTGTTTTTTCTTCATGAGTAGATCTCCATAATGCTGGTGTTGTTTGAGGTCGCGCCCTCGAGCGGTTCGTTGCCGAGCGCGTGCAGGGTGGCCCAGGCCAGGTCGGCGTGGCCGGTCTCCTGGCTATAGCCGGCGGTGTAGGTAATTTGGCGGCCGCTCGCCGTGACGGTTTTCTTGATCGACATGAAGGACTGCGCCATGTCCGTCCAGCCGGCATCGAATTCCAGGCGGCCGCCACGGACTACAGACAAGCCTTTGAGGACCAGGCGGCTTTTCACCTCGGGCGAGTAGTGCAGCCCTACCACGCTCGGATAGAACGTGCGCACCAGCTGGTAGACGCCCTGACCGATGCCGGTCTGGTCGATCGCCATGTAGGCGACGTTGTAGCGCTCAGTGATTTGTTTGATGCTGCGCGCCTGCGCTTCGAAGTCCATGCCGCGCCACTGGTGTTTCTCCAGTACGCGGAACTTGCCACCTGGGACCAATGGCGGTGCGACCACGACACAGCTGGCCTGGTCACCAGACATTGCCGGGTCGTAGCCGACCCAGACGGGGCGATGTCCGAATGGGCGCAGCGCGAACGGTTTCACGTCCTCCCACTCCACCCAGGAATCGACCATGCAGCGCTGCAGCTCGGCCAGCGGGAAAATGCTCTGGCTGTCGTCCACGAACTGGCACATGAGGAGGTTCGCGTACTCCTCGGGGCTGTATTCCCGGCGCAGCTCCTCCAGGTCGAACAGGTCGCAGCCGGAATTGGCTGCATCCTCGACCGTCACCATTTGCCGCCACTGGCCATCGGCGCACGCGCGGCCGGCCGCCAGGGCGGCGTGGCTTACGTCCAGCTGGATATGCTCGGCCTTCGCGCGGCCGCGGTTGGCGTGGTCGCCAGTCCAGAACGGATAGGCCTCATGCGACATGCTCGACGGCGTGGAAAAGTAGGTCTTGCGCCAATGCTTGTGCATGGCCATGCCCGAGGCGACCTTGTTCAGATTTTTGAAGCCTGGCACCCAGAAGTACTCGTCAAAGTAAAAATTGCCGTGGTAGCTCTGGGCGGTGCGCGCATTCGTGCTCAAGAAAATCAGCTCGGCCGCGTTCGGCAGCACGATGGTCTCGCCGGCCAGCTCGACGTCGGCCGCCTCGCGCGCGAACTGGCAGATGTATTGCCGGAACACGTTCGCCTGTGCCTTGCTGGCCGATAGGAAGATCTGGTTGCGGCCGGTCTCCAGCGCGTCGACGAAGGCCTCCCGCGAGAAATACCAGGTGGCGCCGATCTGGCGACTCTTGAGCAGGTTGCGCGTGCGCTGCTCGCCATTCCGGTACCAGACCTTCTGGTAGTTGAACAGCGAATCATGGAAGGCCTGCAGGATCCGGGCCTGCTGCTCCTCCGTGACGTTGTTGCGCTCGGGTTTCTTCTTCGGGCCGGCATTGCGCGCTTCGATGTTCGGGTTGAGGTCCTTTTCCTTCCCGGTCTCGCCGTACCTGCTGATCCGCGCCGTGCGCTCCAGCTGGCGGGTGAGCAGGTCGATTTCCTTGTAGTCCCCGCCGGTCTTGCCGTCCTTGGCAATGAGCAGGGATAGCCGCGCCTCGATCGAGGCGTCGACCCGCTCCACCGTGCCGGCCTTTTCCCATTCGTCGCGCTGCTTCCAGGATTCCACCGTGGCCCTGTTCAGGCCGAGCTCACGCGCAATGAACGACACCCGCCACCCCTGGAAGTAGAGGAGGCGAGCGGCGCGGCGTGGGTCGATCTCAGTCTCGGCCGCGGTGGGGTCGGGGGTAGTGTTGATTTCAAGCATGACGGCAAGCGTACCCGCCACGCGCGCGCGAAACACGTCCGAGCGATTGTGCCCAGCGTCAACACATTCCCCTCCTGTTGAGCTCGCGCGTGCTCAACGGCAACATGGTCCTCGTCCCCCCCATCATCGGATTAACGGAAAAAACCCAACATGAGCACCGCAACCCACGCAAAAACGAAATGGTTCCGTGTCGCAGTCGAAGGCGCGACCACTGACGGCCGCAACATCGCCCGCGACTGGATCACCCAGATGGCGAAGAACTACAGCCCGACCGTGTACGGCGCCCGCGTCAACCTCGAGCACTACCGCGGCATCGATCCGGCCGGCCTGTTCAAGGCCTACGGCGACGTGCTGGCCCTGGAAGCGCGCGAGGAGTCGGGCGAGTTCGCCGGCAAGCTCGGCCTGTATGCCCAGATCCAGCCGACCGACGACCTGGTCACGCTGACCAAGAAAGGCCAGAAGATCTACACCTCGATCGAGGTCGACCCGTCGTTCTCGGACACCAAGCAGGCCTACATGGTCGGCCTGGCCGTGACTGACAGCCCGGCCAGCCTCGGCACCTCCGTGCTGACCTTCGCCGCCCAGAACCCGGCAGCAAGCCCGTTCGCACACAAGAAACTGAACGCCAACACCCTGTTCACCGCGGCCGATGAGGCGGTGATCGAGTTCGAAGATCCGGCCGACCCGCCGGCGCCGTCCGTGTTCAAGCGCGTGGGCGAGCTGCTGGGCCTGTTCCGTAGCAAGGAACGCACCGACGACGCCCGCTTCGCGGACATGGGCCAGGCCGTCGAGGCCCTGGCAACCCACGGCGCCGAAACCGACAAGACGGTGCAGAAGCTGAGCGCCGACCTGGCCGGCGCGATCGCCGCGGCCGAGAAGGATCGCGCCGCTTTCACGGCCCTGAAAGAGCAGCTGTCGAAAGACCCGAACCCGGGCCAGCCGGCACGCCCTGCGGCCACTGGCGGCACCGGCGAGCTGGTCACCGACTGCTGATATCCCCTTATCCCAACTGGAGTAACAGAAGCATGAAAAACGCAACCCGCCTCAAATACACCGCCTACCTGGTCCAGGTGGCACTGCTGAATGGCGTCGCCAGCGCAGCGGAGAAATTCACCGTCGAGCCGTCCGTCCAGCAGACCCTGGAAACGAAAATCCAGGAGTCGAGCGACTTCCTGACCAAGATCAACATCGTGCCGGTCACCGACATGAAGGGCGAAAAGCTCGGCCTTGGTCTGGGCGGCACCATCGCCGGCCGCACCGACACCAGCAAGGCCGAACGCAATCCGAGCGATCCGACCAGCCTGGAAGGCAACGGCTACGAATGCACCAAGACCGACTTCGACACCCTGGTCAAGTACGTCAAGCTGGACATGTGGGCGAAGTTCCCGGACTTCCAAACCCGCATGCGCGACCTGGTCATCAAGGCCCAGGCACGCGACCGGATCCTGATCGGCTTCAACGGCGTGGACCGCGCAGCGACCACCGACCGCGTGAAATTCCCGATGCTGCAGGACGTGAACAAGGGCTGGCTGCAGAAGTACCGCGAGGAAGCCCCGGCCCGCGTCATGAGCGAAGGCGCGCACGCTGGCCAGGTCCGCGTCGGCGCCGCTGCCGGCCATGACTACGTCAACCTGGACGCCCTGGTGATCGATGCGGTCAACAACCTGGTGGGCGAGGTGTACCAGGAAGATACCGAGCTGGTCGTGATCTGCGGCCGCAAGCTGCTGGCTGACAAGTACTTCCCGATCGTGAACAAAGACCAGGCGAACACCGAAGCGCTGGCCGCTGACCTCATCATCAGCCAAAAGCGCATCGGCAACCTGCCGGCCGTCCGTGTTCCTGGCTTCCCGGCCAATGCCCTGATGGTCACGCGCCTGGACAACCTGTCGATCTACTACCAGGAAGGCGCCCGCCGCCGTTCGGTGATCGACAACCCGAAGCGCGACCAGGTGGAAAACTACGAATCGAGCAACGAGGATTACGTGGTCGAGGACTACGCCGGCGGTTGCGTGGTCGAGAACGTCACCCTGGAATGGGCGGCTGCATAAGCATGAAAACGCCCGCCCAACGTCATTACGAGCGCGTCAGCGCTGCATCGACGGCCGCGGCGGCCGCGCCTGGCGAATCGCTCGCCGGCGCGAGCCGTTACGAGCTGATGCTGGCCAAGCTGGCGACTGACCGGCGCCGCTTGAAGTCGCTGCAGTCGGTCGAGCGCAAGATCGTGGTCAAGCGCGAAGTGCTGCCCGAGTATGCCGACTATGTGGCCGGTGCGCTCCAGGGCGGGCGCGGCGCCCAGGACGACGTCCTGGTCACGATCATGGTCTGGCGCATCGACGTGGGCGACTACGCCGGCGCGCTGGACATCGCCACCTATGCCCTGCAGCACGGCCTGACCCTGCCGGACCAGTACAGCCGGACCCTGGGCACCGTGATTGCCGAGGAGTTCGCGGAAGCGGCCCTGATCGCTCTCAAGGCTACCCAGGAATTCGACGTCGAGCAGCTGTTCAAGGTGGACAAGCTGACCCAGGCCCAGGACATGCCCGATGAAGTGCGCGCCAAGCTGTTCAAGGCGATCGGCTATGCACTGGACCGCTACCCGACCATGGCCCTGCCGTACCTGCGCCGTGCCGTCGAGTTGCACGACCGCATCGGCGTCAAGAAAGACATCGACCGCCTGGAAAAGGCGGTCAACGCGGCGATCGAGGCCGCCGGCAAACTCCCTGCAGGCGACAGCGCCGGCAGCAGTGCGCCCGGCACCGAAGATCCTGCAGCTGCCGCCGAGGCCTCGGCCGGCAGCACGTAACGAGCCCCTCTGGCCTGGCGGCGCCGGCTGACGATCGCAAGACCACCAGGTCGCCGCGATCCGACGCCGGCCCACCGCCAACTATCGAAAGCCCAACGAAATGAGTTTCATCGCCACCGCCCCCTCGAGCACGCCGGCACCGGCCGCCGCGATCGTGACCAATGACGGATTCTTCCCCGACATCGATCTCGACCAGCTGCGCGAACACATGCGCCTGGACGGCACCGTGACCCACGTGCGCCTGCGCGATGCGGCGATCGCCGCGGTGATCTCCGTCAACGGCGAGCTCGAGGCCTGGAAGGTCGCGCAGCTGGCCGCCGGCGTCACCAGTCTGGCCGACACCCTGCCCAAGATCGGCGGGGTGAGTGCCAAGGTGACGCAGTACCAGACGGCCGTCTACCGCACGGCCAAGGCGGATCTGACCGAGCGCTACCGCGACTACGACACCACCAAGAGCGGCGAAGCGAAGGCCGAGCAGCTGGTCGACACCGTGGGCGATGACCGCCGCGCCGCGCGCTGGGCGATCTCGGACCTGCAGGGCAAGCGGCGCTCCACCATCGAGCTGATCTGATGAAGGTGATGACGCAACAAGGCGACACCGTGGACGAGCTGTGCTGGCGACAGTACGGCCGCACCGCCGGCATGGTCGAAAAAGTGCTCGAGCTGAACCCGGGCCTGGCCGACTACGGGCCGATCCTGCCCAACGGGCTGGAAGTAGAAATGCCGGCGCCGCCGGCGACAACCCCAACCACCCCGCTGCTGCAGCTGTGGGATTGAAACTCAAGGAACCCATCATGGCAGAACCTAGCACTACCACAACGGCCATCGTGTCGGCGGGGATCGGCTTTGCAAGCCTGGCACCGGGGATCGACGGTAACGCGCTCATCGGCGCTTTCGCCGGCGCGGCCCTCCTGGTCGTCAGCTCCAAAGACCTGACCCTCGGCAAGCGATTCGCTTACCTGGTCATTTCGGTGATCGTCGGCTACATGGCCGCGCCCGAAGTGGTCCGGATGACCCCTATCCACTCCACCGGCGTGGCCGGCTTCTTCGGCGCGGCCCTGGCGATCGCCGTCACGCTGCAGCTGCTCGACCGGCTCAAAACGCTGGATCTGTTCGCATTCTTCAGCCGGGGGAAGTGACCATGACGCACCTGTACGCGTTTATCGCCTTCATCGCCTACGCCGGCGCCACGCTGCGCCTGCTGGCGTACCGCCGCGACGGCGCCCGCCACCGCCACCACGTGTCCTGGCTCGCCTGGATCCTCCTGGTGGTCCTGGGCGGATCCGCCGTCGACGTGCTGCTGCACGTCCACACCCTGGATTTTTTCGAGGCGGCCCGGGCTGTCCTCCTTTCCCTGTTCATCTTTTGCAGCCGCGGCAACGTGGCGCGCCTTCTTCGGAGTGAATGACCATGATTGCCAAACCTGGTGATATGGGCGAGACCGTCGCCCTGCTGCAGCGCCGCCTGGCGCGCGCCGGCTACCCTGTAACCGAAACCCACATTTACGATCGCGTCACGGAAAATGCGGTCAAAGCCCTGCAGGCGGCCACCGGCCTGGTGGTCGATGGCATCGCCGGCCCCAAGACCATGACGGCCCTGAGTGGCATCGTCCCGGCCCACTTCCTGACGGCCGCCGACCTGGTGAAGGCCGCCGGCACCCTGGGCGTGCAGCTCGCCGCGGTGCGCGCCGTCAATGAGGTGGAATCGCGCGGCCATGGGATGCTGCCGGAAAACGGCAAGCCGGTGATCCTGTTCGAACGCCACGTGTTCTGGAAGCAGCTGCAGGCGCATGGCATCGACCCGGCGCCGGCGGCCGCCAAGTGGCCGTCCATCGTGTCCCAGGAGCGCGGCGGCTACCGCGGCGGCGCCGCCGAATACCAACGCCTGGCGTCCGCAATCATGATCGACCGCGCCGCGGCCCTGGAGTCCTGCAGCTGGGGACTGTTCCAGATCATGGGCTACCACTGGAAAGCCCTGGGCTATGACAGCGTCGACCAGTTCGTGGAGTGCATGGAGGCGAGCGAAGGCGAGCAGCTGGAGGCCTTCGTGCGCTTCGTCGCCCTCGAGGACAACAAGACCCTGCTGGCAGCCCTCAAGGCGCGGAAGTGGAGCGCCTTCGCACGCGGCTACAACGGCCCCGCCTACGCGGAGAACCTGTACGACGTCAAGCTGGCCCGGGCCTATTCCAAGTACGCCGAGGCCGACAAGGTGGCCGCGTGAAGGACATCGCCGGCAACCTGGTGGCCCTCGTCCTGGTGGTCCTGCTGGGCGTGGCCGGCTTCTTCTACGTCCACGCCCTGCACTCCGACCTGGACCAGGCCAAGACCGACCTGACGGCCGCCCAGGAAAAGACGGCCGAACGTGACACCACCATTCGCCAGCTGCTCGAGCGCGATCGCCTCAACACTCAGGCGCTGGCAAAGCTGGAGACCACGCGCGCCGGCATCCAGGCCGACCTGGACCTGCGCGCAACGATGATAAGGAAACTGGAAAGTGAAAACGCTGAACTGCGCTCTTGGGCTGCTGCCCCTCTGCCTGGCCCTGTTGTCCGGCTGCTCGAGCATGGCCAAATCACCGGCGCCGCTGCCTACCGTGAACGAATGTCCGCGGGTGCAGCGCTGCAGCCTGCCGGCGGTGGCACCGGCCAATAATGGCGACCTGATCGGCGCCGTCGATCGGGCCGAGGCGGCGTGGGCCGCGTGCGCGGCCGTGGTCGACGTGATCGTTGATTGCCAGGCCGCGGCCGACCAGGTGAAAGCCAAGCCATGAAAAAACCCGCCTCCCTGCGCGCCGCGATCGTGGCGGCCGTCCCCGAGCTCGCCGCCAACCCTGACCGCTTCCTGGTGTTCGCGGACGCCGGCGCCGTCGCCGCCACCAATACAAAGACACTATCATTTGAATATCGATATACACTCAACTTGATATTACTCGACTACTCGGGGGACGCCGATCCGGTCATGCTGGCCCTGCTGCAGTGGGTCCGCCTGAACCAGCCCGAGCTGCTGGACAACGCGGACAAACGTCACGACGGCATCGGCTTCGAAGTTGACCACCTGAACAATCTGACCTGTGACCTGTCCATCAAGCTGCAGCTGTCCGAAGCCGTGGTGGTGGGCACCGACGACCTGGGCGCGGCCACTTTCACGCACCTGGACGAGCCGGTACCGGAATGGACCCAGAAAGGCCTGGCGTAAATGGACGACCTGACCGCGCTCGAGGAGTGGGCCGGCGCCCTGCTGGCGAAGATGGAGCCGGCGGCACGCCGCAAGGTCGCCGTCGACGTGGGCCGCGAGCTGCGCCGCAGCCAGCAGAAGCGCATCGCAGACCAGAAGAACCCGGACGGCAGCGCGTACGCGCCGCGCAAGCCGCGCCAGGTGATGCGCGATGCCAGGTTGAGGGAAAAGGAAGGCCGGATAAAACGGCGCGTGAAGATGTTCGCCAAGCTGCGGACGGCTCGCTTTTTCAAAGTCGAGGCGAATAGCGACGGCCTGGCGATCGGTTTCCTGGGCCGCGCTGCGCGCCTGGCGCGCGTACACCAGGACGGCGAGACCGCCGAGGTGGCCCGCGGCGGCAAGTCGTATCGATATCCGGTCCGCCAGCTGCTCGGCCTGACCCCGGCCGAGCGCGAAATGATCCGGGAAAAGCTGCTGGACAATCTCACCAGGTAGCGCACCTGGTCGACGGCCAGCTGCTCGAGCTGGCCGGATCCGCGCCTTACGCGGCCAGGCGGTCGGGCACCGCGGCCAGGCGCTCCGACGCATCGGCATGGATGCGCGGGTTCATCTCACACCCCATCCAATTCAAGCCGGCTTCTTTCGCAGCCACCAGGAAGGTGGCCGATCCGGCGAACAGGTCGAGCACGGTCCCGCCCTCGGGCACCAGGCGCACCACCTCGCGCGCCAGGTCGACCGGCTTTTCCGTCAAGTGCCGTTTTGGAAAGTCCAGCTTGCACTGGAAAACGCCAGGCAGGTACACCTCCCGGTCGGGCATCGCGCCCTTGCTGGCCCAGACGATGAATTCCGCCTGTTGCTTGAAGCCGCTGCGGCGCGGCCGTGCGCGCCCTGTCGTCTTGTCCCAGACCGCGATCCCGCGCAGCGTGAAGCCGGCGGCCTGGATCACGTCGGTGAGCGCCGGCAGCTGCCGCCAGTCGATGAAGCACACCACCATGCCGCTGCTTTTCAACGCCCGGTATGCACCCGCCAGCCAGGTCTGGCACCAGAACAGCCAGGAACGCTGGTCCATGTTGTCGAAGTCGAAGTCCTCGTAGAGGTCCTGGGATGCGGCATTGAGATACTTCTTGCTGGTGGTGGCAGCGCGCGCAGCGCGATGCAGGCCGCCGGAACAATAGGGCGGGTCGGTTAGTAGCATATCGATCGAGCTGGCCGGCAGCTGTCGCACGAATTCCACCGCATCGACCTGATGCAGGCGGTTCAAAAGGGGGGTGGTTTGTTCGGTTTGTTCAATCACGATAAGGGTCCAGGTTGCGTAGGGATCGGCGCGGAAGCGTCCCCCCGGACTCGCGCTCTGTAGGTATTTTCGACGCCAGCCGGCGCCGGTAGAACCTCGAGCTGTTGTGGCCGCTGCGGGCACAACCGCCGCCCCGTGCATCGCGCGCACGGGGCCTGCACCATGGCGGCATGAACCTCAACGATATCTACCGCCTGCTGCTGAACCTCCTGCGCAAGGGCACCGTCTTGGAAGTCGATCACGACGCCGAGCTGTGCCGCGTGGAATGCGGCGAGATCCAGACCAACTGGATCCGCTGGATGGCCTTCGCCGCCGGTGAGACGCGCGACTGGAACCCGCCCACGCCTGGCGAACAGGTACTCGTCCTGTCTCCGGGCGGCGACATGGCCGACGCCGTGGCCCTGCGCGGCATCACCACCGACGACATTCCGGCGCCGAGCCATAGCCCGACGACGCACACCCGCACCTATCCGGACGGCGCGCGCATCGAGTACGACCACGACGCCCACTCCCTGGTGGCCACGCTGCCGGCCGGCGCGACGGTCCTCCTGGAGGCCCCGGGTTCGGTGACGGTCAAGACAGCCAACGCCACCGTCGAAGCGGATACGGTCCTGGTCAAGGCCAGCCAGATCACCCTGGACGCCGGCAAGACCAGCTGCACCGGCGCGCTCGACGTGAAGGGCGACGTCACCTCCGGCGGCGACGTGAAGGCGAGCGGTATCAGCCTGACCAAGCACACACATGCCGACAGCGGCAAAGGAAAGCCTCAATGATTGGAATGAACGCAACCACCGGCCGCGCAATATCCGGCCGCGACCACCTCTCGCAATCGATCGGGAAGGTGATCGGCACCCCGACCGGCTCGCGCGTGCAGCGCCGCCGCTTCGGGTCCGACCTTTTCAACCTGATCGACGCCCCGGCCAACATGGTGACCCGGGTTCGGGTCTACGCCGCGATCGCCTCGGCCCTGATGCGCCAGGAACCGCGCCTGCAGCTGCGCCGCGTGTCCCTGAGCGAGATCACCCAGGGCGGCGCCGCCGTGTTCGATATCGAAGGCATCGCCACCGAGGACGGCGCCGTGCTGTCCACCAGCGTGACCGTTCCCGCTCGAGGTGGCGTATGAGCACGATCGACCTGGCGACCCTCCCCGCGCCGGACGTGGTGGAAGTACTCGACTTCGAAACGATCTATGCCGAACGCAAGGCGCGCCTGGTATCGCTGTACCCGGCCGCCCAGCGGGCCGAGGTGGCCAAGACCCTGGCCCTCGACTCCGAGCCCATGGCCATCCTGCTGCAGGAGAACGCGTACCGGGAGATTGTCTGGCGTCAGCGTGTCAACGAAGCGGCGCGCGCCCTCATGCTGGCCTTCGCGCTGCGCGGCGACCTCGACCAGCTGGCCGCCAACTACAACCTGGTGCGCCTGACCATCACGCCGGCGGACGACACGACCACCCCGCCGACGCCGGCGGTGATGGAAACGGATGCCGCGCTGCGCGAGCGCGTGCTGCTGGCCTTCGAAGGTATGTCGGTAGCTGGTCCCCGCAACGCCTACATCAAGCACGCCCGAGACGCGGACGGCCGCGTGGCCGATGCCAGCGCGATCTCGCCGGAACCGTGCGAGGCTGTCATTACGGTCCTGTCGAACCAGGGCGACGGCACCGCGCCGGCGGATCTGCTGCAGGCGGTAGCCGCGGCCTTGAACGATGAGGACATTCGCCCGGTGGGCGACGTGGTGACTGTGCAAAGTGCCAAGATCGTGCCCTACGAGATCCGCGCCACGCTCTACCTAGACAACACCGGCCCGGAAGCCGAGCTGATCCTGCAGGCCGCCGCCGCGCGCGCCGACACCTACCGCAACACCCAGCGCCGGATCGGCCGCGACGTGAACAGGTCCGCGATCACCGCCGCCCTGCACGTCGAAGGCGTCACCAAGGTGGTGCTCACGCAGCCGGCCGTCGACCTGGCCCTGGACGACACCCAGGCGTCCTACTGCACCGGGATCACCCTGACCAATGGGGGCGTGAGTGTCTAGCCTGCTGCCGCCGAACGCCACCGTACTGGAGCGCAACCTGGCCGCGGCCGCGGCCGCGATCGAGGGCGTGCCGATCCCGCTGCGCGACCTGTGGAACCCGGACGCCTGCCCGGTGGCCTGGCTCCCCTTCCTGGCCTTCGCTTTTTCCGTCGATCGCTGGGATGCGAACTGGTCGGAAAAGACCAAGCGCAAGGTCATCAAGGCGGCCTACTTCGTCCACAAGAAAAAGGGCACGATCGGCGCGCTGCGCCGCGTGGTAGAGCCTCTGGGCTACCTGATCCGCGTCCTGGAGTGGTGGCAGATCGACCCGCCAGGCCCGCGCGGCACCTTTCACCTGGACATCGGCGTCCTGGATACCGGCATCACCGAAGAAATGTATCTCGAGCTCGAGCGCCTGATTGACGACGCCAAGCCCCTGGCGCGCCACCTGCTCGGGATGGCTATCAGCGTCGAGGTGCGCGGCACCGAATACATCGGCGCGTCCGCCTACCTGGGCGACGAGCTGACCGTGTACCCGTACACCCCGCGCGAGATCGTGTCGTCGCTGGCCTGGGGCACCAAAGGCAGCACACACACGATCGACACCATCACCGTCTATGCATTCACCAACAACCTGGTCGTGTCGTCCCTGACTTGGGGCACCTCTGGCAGCACGCACACGATCGACACCATCACCGTTCAACCGAAACACTGAGGAAAACATGGCAAACCAAACCTATTTTTGCACCCTGACCGCCATTGGCGAGGCGAAGGACGCCAACGCCAAGGCCCTGGGCACCGCGCTGAAACTCACGGAAATGGCCGTGGGCGACGGCAACGGCGCGCTGCCCATTCCCGACCGGGCCCGGACCACCCTGGTGCGCCAGGTGCGCCGCGCACCGCTCAACACGTTGAAGGCCGACCCGCAGAACCCCGGCCAGCTGATTGCGGAACAGATCATCCCCGAGGACGTGGGCGGCTGGTGGATCCGCGAGCTGGGCATTTACGACGATGCCGGCGACCTGATCGCGATCGGCAACTGCCCGGAGACCTACAAGCCACAGCTGGCCGAGGGATCGGGCCGCGTCCAGGTGGTCCGCATGGTGCTCATCATGAGCAGCGCGGCAACCGTGCAGCTCAAGATCGACCCTTCCGTGGTCCTGGCAACGCGCAAGTATGTGGATGACCAGGACGCGGCCGTCGAGGCGAGGATGAATACCGCGGTGGCCGCCCTGGGCGCAAGTACCCAGACGGCCCTGGGCGGCAAGGCCGACCTGGCCGGCGCCACGTTCACCGGCCCTGTATATGCCAGCAAGGGGTTCAGGATCGGGGGGGCATGGACCCTGACCCCTAGTGCTTCGCCTGGATCGTTCAGCCTGGAAAACATCACGATGCGCAACTACATTGGCGATGGGACTGGCTGGGCCTGGGCGTTTAGTAAGCGGGCAAACGGTGTAACGACTGACCTGTTCACCGTCAATGACGCCGGCAATGTCGGCATCGGTGTTGATGCGCCGGCGGCGCGGCTGGACGTTGGCGGCTCTGCCTCTGCAGCACTGCAGGCCATCCTTGCGCGCGGGGCAAGCGACGGCGGCTTCCAGCTTCGAGCGCGAAATGGTTGGGGAAATGCCGTAGATACCGAGCAGGTCCGGTTCGGCATGGAATACGCCTCGCAAGGTATGGCGGCCGGCTTTAGCTTCATTCGCGGTGCGTCCGCTACCAACTCCTCCCTGGCAATCTTCACCGACAACCTTGAGCGTGTACGCGTCGATGCAACTGGCAATCTCGGAATCGGTACGCAATCTCCGAAAGGCACCCTGCATGTGTCGAAGCCGGGCGAGGCATCGGTTGTCGTGTCGAATTATCAAAACTCCGGGGCCGACAACGTGAAGGCTGGTTCGGTCGTATTCCAAACCGCCTATACGAGCACCGGGACGGTTTATGAGAATGCCCGTATCGACGCGATTACGAAGGCCGGGAACATCGACATATCGCAGCTGGTGTTCAGCGTTGGCCGCTTCGGCGCCGGTGGCTTGGCCCAGGAAGCCATGCGCATCGACAGCAACGGCAATTTGCTGGTGGGCGTAACGAGTAGCACATGCCACGTAGTGTCTAAGGGCAATGCCGTGGTTGACACACGAATTTTCGACGTTGCCTATTCCACCGGTTTTTTTGTGGGTGATGGGTATGGCTTCAGTGCCACGGCTGCATGTCAGAAGGTGATGAGGAACGCCACTAGCGGACGTTCGATCAACGCATCCGGCACGATCAACGCCGGCGGCGCCGACTACGCCGAGTACATGACCAAGGCCAGCACCTGCGGCGAGATCGACAAGGGCCAGATCGTTGGCGTGGATCGCGCCGGCCTGCTGACCGACAAGTGGGCCGATGCGGTTTCTTTCCTGATTAAATCCACCGATCCGTCCTATGTCGGGGGCGACACCTGGGGCCACCCGGACGCCATAGGCATGGCACGCCCGGAGGAGCCGGTGCTGGGCCTGGCCGACTACACCGGCACGGCGCACCCTGGAGAAGCCCCGGTCGCGCCTTCGGCGCCGGATCTGACGCAGCCAGTCCTGCCATCCATGCCGGCTGACGATGCAAGCGAGGAGGAAAAGGAGGCCTACCTGGTCGCGCAAACGGCCTACTCCGAGCAGCTGGATGCGTTCAATGAAGCCCAGGCCGCGTACCTGATCCAGCTGGCCGACCACAAGGAAGCGATGCAGGTGTACACCAAGCAGCTGGCCGAGTTCGAACGCGACCTCGCAAACCACCTGGTGGTCGTTGAAGCTGCCCGAGCCGAGTTCGACACCGTGACCATGCCGGCGTACCTGGAGGAGCTGGCCGCCTTCGAAGCTGCGCTCGAGCAGGCACGCCAGCGCGTGGACCGCATCGCCTATTGTGGCCAGGTCCCGGTCAACGTCAAAGGCGCCAAGCCGGGCCAGTACGTGGTCCCGGTGCAGGATGGCGACGGCATCGGCGGCCAGCTGGTGGACGACGACGCGATCGACTTCAAGCAGTACCGCCGCGCTGTCGGCATCGTCCAGAACGTCCTCGAGGACGGCCGCGCGAACGTGCGCGTCAAAATCGTGTAAGCAAAGGAGCCATACGCATGCATTTTCTCTCTGTCGTCCTGTTCGTCCTGGTGGTGGCCCTGCAGGCCGCCGATGGCTTCCTGACCTGGCGCGTGCTGCGCGCCGGCGGCCGCGAGCTCAATCCGGCCGTGCGCTTCCTGATCGGCCACCTCGGCGCCGTCCCCGGCCTGGCCCTGGCCAAGCTGTTCCTGGTGGTGATGGTCTGGCTGTACCTGCGCGAGCAGCTGCTGATCCTGCTGGCGATCGCCGCTCTGTATGCGTGGGTGGTCCGCCACAACTGGCAGCAGCTGCAGCGGGCAACCGGCAAGCTGTCGAGCGCCTGACATGGAATTCCACGTCATCACCGCCGCCGGCGCCGACCTGATCGCGCGCAAGATCGACGGGCAACCGCTCATCATCATCCCGCCGGCGATGGCGCCAACGCCGGCCGCCGCGCCGGCGGCGCAAGTCCCCGGCAAATAATCGACAATCCGACGCCCAGCGCGGCCGGTCCTCACAAGGGGCCGGCCGCTTTTTATTGTGCCCAGCGTGGGCACAACCGCTCCCAGGTGCGGCACTCCCGCGCGCGGGGCATCCTGTCGCCACCGTCTGAACTGACCGATCCCCGGCCACAACGGCCACCTCTTTACCAACCTGGAGCACACATGGCAACCGATTACCACCACGGTGTACGAGTCCTCGAAATCAACGAGGGTTCGCGCCCGATTCGCACTATCTCGACCGCCGTCATCGGCATGGTCTGCACGGCCGAGGACGCCGACGCCGCGGCCTTCCCCCTGAACAAGCCGGTCCTGCTGACCGATATCGCGTCGGCTGTCGGCAAGGCCGGCACCAAGGGCACCCTGGCGCGCGCGCTCAAGGCGATCGCCGCACAGACCAAGCCGGTGACCATCGTCGTGCGCGTGGCCGAAGGCGAGGACGCGGCCGCAACCGCCGCCAACGTCATCGGCACCACCACCGCAGCCGGCCAGAAAACCGGCCTGCAGGCCCTGCTGGCCGCGCAATCGATGTTCGGCGTGAAGCCGCGGATCCTGGGCGCCCCGGGACTGGACAACCTGGCTGTCGGCACCGAGCTGGCGGCGATCGCCCAGAAGCTGCGCGGCTTCGCCTACCTCTCGGCCTTCGATTGCAAGACCAAGGAAGAGGTCGCCGCCTACCGCGCCGGCTTCAGCCAGCGTGAAGTCATGATTATCTGGCCGGACTTCATCAACTTCGACACCGTGGCCAAGGCCGACGTCGACGCGCCGGCCGTCGCTTACGCCCTGGGCCTGCGCGCCAAGATCGACGCCGACACCGGCTGGCACAAGACCCTGTCGAACGTGGGCGTCAACGGCGTCACCGGCATCACCATCCCGGTGTTCTGGGACCTGCAGGACCCGGCCACCGATGCCGGCTACCTGAACGAGCAGGACATCACGACCCTGATCCGCAAGGACGGCTACCGCTTCTGGGGCAGCCGCACCTGCTCGGATGACCCGCTGTTCGCCTTCGAAAGCTACACCCGCACCGCCCAGGTCCTGGCCGACACCATGGCCGAGGCGCACATGTGGGCCGTCGACAAGGATATGCACCCCTCCCTGGTGCGCGACATCCTGGAAGGCATCAACGCCAAGTTCCGCGAACTGGTCAACGCCGGCTACCTGATCGGCGCCGAGGCCTGGTTCGACGCCTCGGCCAACACCGCGGAAACGCTCAAGGATGGCAAGTTGACCATCGACTACGCGTACACCCCGGTACCGCCGCTGGAAAACATGATGCTGCGCCAGCGCATCACGGACCAGTACCTGGTCGACTTCGCCACCAGCGTGGCGGCCGCCGGCTGATCGGTCCGGAACATCATCTTTTAACTAGGAGAAAAGCATGGGCATGCCCAGCAAACTTAAAGGCTTCAATATTTTCAACGACGGTAACAACTACCAGGGCGTGGTTGCCGAGGTGGTCCTGCCGAAGCTGACCAAAAAAATGGAAGAGTGGCGCGGCAGCGGCATGAACGGCCCGATCAAGGTCGATATGGGCCAGGAAGCCATGGTCCTGGAGTGGACGGTTGGCGGCATGATGCGCGGCGTCCTCGACCAGTGGGGCGTGACGACCCACAACGGCGTGATGGTTCGTTTCGCCGGCGGCTATCAGAGTTCGGACACCGGCACGGTGGACGCCGTGGAAGTGGTGGTCCGCGGCCGCCATAGCGAGATCGACATGGGCACCGCCAAGCCTGGCGACGATACCGCGATCAAGATCGTCACCGAGGTGAGCTACTACAAGCTGACCATCAACGGCCAGGACGTGATCGAGATCGACCTGATCGGCATGATCGAGAAGGTCAACGGCACCGACCGCCTGGCCGACCTGCGCCAAGCGATCGGCCTCTAAGCCCGCCGCACCCCGCCGCCTGGGCGACCAGGCGGCCCCCTCCCCTGAACATAGCGAGATACCAACATGAACGAGAACAACCCGAACACCGTCACCCTGGAAACCCCGATCAAGCGCGGCGAACAGACCATCGAGCAAGTCACCCTGCGCAAGCCGTCCGCCGGCGAGCTGCGCGGCACCTCCCTGTCGGCCTTGATGAACCTGGACATCGACGCACTGCAAAAAGTCCTGCCGCGCATCGCCAACCCGATGCTCACCGAAGCCGATGTCGCCCAACTGGATCCGGCCGACCTGGTGCAGCTGGGGAGCGTGTTCGCCGGTTTTTTGCTGACGAAGGCCGCGCAAGCGAGCATGGCATCCCGAACCGCGTAGAGGACGCGATGGCCGACATCGCCGTGGTGTTCCACTGGACACCGCAGGCGATGGACGGCCTGGCCCTGGCTGAATTGATGGACTGGCGCGAGCGTGCGCGCGTACGAAGTGGGAATGAGTAAATGTCGAACGATCTGAGATTACGAGTGCTGTTCAACCTGGCCGACAGCATCACCGGGCCCCTGCGCAATATCCGGCAAGGGAACGACGACGTCGCCAAGTCTTTGCGGGAAACTCGGAACCGCCTCAAGGAGCTGAACAAGACCCAGGCCGAGATCGGCGCGCTGCGCGAGCTGCGCACCGGCATGGCGGCCACGGCCGGCGAGCTGAACGCGGCCAAGACCCGGGTGGCGTCGCTCGCCCAGGCGCTCCACGCAAACGGCCCGCCAACCCAGGCAATGGTCCGGGACTTCGAACAGGCCCGGACGGCCGCGCGCGCGCTGCAGGACCAGCACCGCCAGCAATACGTCCAGCTGCATCAACTCCGCACCGGCCTGGCCGGCGCCGGCATCGACACCCGCAACCTGTCCCAGCACGAGCGCGACCTGCGCCAGAACATCCAGGCCACCACGGCCGACATGCAACGCCAGCAGCAACAGCTGGCCGAGCTGGCCGCGCGCGAGCGCCGCCTGGGCGAGGCCCGGGCGCGCATGCAGCGCACCCAGGAGACCGCCGGCAAGATGACCAGCACCGGCGCGGGCATGGCTGCAGCCGGCGCCGTCACCACGGCCGCGCTGTCGGTCCCTGTGACCGAATACGCGAAGGCCGAGGACTCGGCCACCCAGCTGTCCGGCGCCCTGATGCGCGCCGGCGGCGTGGTCCCTCCCGAGTTCGAGAAAATCAACGCCCTGGCCATGAAGCTGGGCGATCGCCTGCCCGGCACCACGTCGGACTTCCAGGACATGATGACGATGCTGACCCGCCAGGGCATCTCGGCGCAGACCATCCTGGGCGGCATGGGCGAGGCGGCCGCGTACCTGGGCGTGCAGCTGAAAAAGACGCCGGCAGAGGCGGCCGAGTTCGCGGCCAAGATGCAGGACGCGACCAAGACCACCGAAAAGGACATGCTCAGCCTGATGGACGTGATTCAGCGGACCTTCTACCTGGGCGTGGACGATAACAACATGCTCAACGGCATGGCCAAGCTCAGCCCGGCCATGGACACGATCAAGATGAAGGGCCTGGAAGGGGCCAAGGCCGTGGCGCCGCTGCTGGTGATGGCCGACCAGTCCGGCATGGCCGGCGAAGCCGCGGGCAACGCCTACCGGAAGATCTTCCAGATGGGCATGGACAAGAAGAAGATCGACAAGGCCAACAAGGGTCTGGCGCCGGCGCAGCGCCTGGACTTTACCGATGGAAAGGGCGAATTCGGCGGCTTTGACAAGATGTTCAAGCAGCTGGACAAGCTCAAGGGCCTGACCACGCAAAAGCGCCTGTCTGTCCTCAAGGAAGTTTTCGGGGATGATGCCGAAACGCTGCAAGTCGTCTCCCTGCTGATGGAGAAAGGCGTCGACGGCTACCGCGAGGTGCAGGGCAAGATGGCCGCCCAGGCCTCCCTGCAGGAGCGCGTCAACCAGCAGCTCGGCACCCTGAAAAACCTGTGGGAAGCTGCCGGCGGCACCTTCACCAACACCATGGTGGCCTTCGGTGAAACGCTCGCCCCCGAATTGAAGGCAACCACGGAATGGCTCGGAGACACGGCCCAGAAGATGGGCGCATGGGCGCGCGAGAACCCGCGTTTGTCTGGTGGCCTGATGAAAACCGTGGCCGCCCTCGGGATCCTGCTCACCGTCGGCGGCGCGCTGCTGGTGATGCTCGGGACCGTCCTCGGCCCCCTGGCAATGCTCAAGTTCAGCCTGACCACCCTCGGCATGCAGGGCGGCCTCATGGCGAACGTGTTCCGGATGGCCATATCACCGCTCAAGCTGCTGGGCCAGGCCGTGCTATTCATCGGCCGCGCCATGCTGATGAACCCCATCGGCCTGGCAATCACCGGGATCGCCGTCGCCGCCTTCCTGATCTACAAGTACTGGGGCCCCATCAAGGAATTCTTTGGCGGTCTGTGGGACCAGGTGAAAGCCGCGTTCAACGGCGGCATCGGCGCGATCGGCGCCCTGCTGGTGAACTGGTCGCCAGCCGGGCTGTTCTACCGAGCCTTCGCCGGCGTGATGTCCTATTTCGGCATCGACATGCCTTCCAAGCTGTCGCAGTTCGGCGCGAACATCATCACCAGCCTGGCCACCAGCCTGGCCCCGATCGGCGCCTTTGTCGGCGGATTGTGGGACCAGATAAAGACGGCTTTCAACGGGGGCATCGGCTCGATCGGCGCCCTCCTGGCTAACTGGTCCCCGGTCGGGCTGTTCTACCAGGCCTTCGCCGCGGTGATGTCCTATTTCGGGATCGACCTGCCGGCCAAGTTCTCGACCTTCGGGGCGAACATCATCGCCGGCCTGGTCAACGGCATCACCGGCGGCCTGGGATCCGTCCAGACCGCAATCACGGCGGCCGCCGACAGCACGGTGGCCTGGTTCAAGGAAAAACTGGGAATCAAGAGCCCGAGCCGGGTGTTTGGCGAGCTGGGCGGCTTCATCAGCCAAGGCGCCGCTGTCGGGATCGAAGGCGAGCAGGGAAAGGTAGCCAAGGCGATCGCGGCCCTGGCAACGGTCGCCTCGGCCACGTTCACGCCTGCTGTCACTGTTGCCGCCCAGCTGCCCACGACGCCGCCGGCGCAGCTGCAGCCGGTGGTGGCCGCGGCCAAGTCGCCGGCAGCGGCACCGGCACCGGCCCAGCTGCAGCCGGTGGTGGCCGTGGCGAAGTCGCCGGCAGCAGCGCCGGCACCGACCCAGCTGCAGCCAATGGCGGCCGCGGCCAAGTCGCCGGCAGCGGCACCGGCACCGGCCCAGCTGCAGCCAATGGCGGCCGCGGCCAAGTCGCCGGCAGCGGCGGCGGCGCCGGCCCAGCTGCAGCCGGTGGTGGCCGTGGCGAAGTCGCCGGCAGCGGCGGCGGCGCCGGCCCAGCTGCAGCCAGTGGCGGCCGCGGCGAAGTCGCCGGCAGCGGCGGCGCCGCCGGCCCAGCTGCAGCCGGTGGTGGCCGTGGCGAAGTCGCCGGCAGCGGCACCGGCACCGACCCAGCTGCAGCCAATGGCGGCCGCGGCCAAGTCGCCGGCAGCGGCGGCGGCGCCGGCCCAGCTGCAGCCGGTGGTGGCCGTGGCGAAGTCGCCGGCGGCGGCGGCGCCGGCCCAGCTGCAGCCGGTGGTGGCCGTGGCGAAGTCGCCGGCGGCGGCGGCGGCGCCGGCCCAGCTGCAGCCAGTGGCGGCCGCGGCGAAGTCGCCGGCAGCGGCGGCGCAGCCGGTGACGGCCGCGGCCAAGGCGTCGATCGTCAACCCGGTCCCGATCGACACGCGCGCATCCGTGCTCACGCCGAAGGCCGGCGCAGGATCCGCAGCTGGCGGCGCCGGCGCTGCAGGTGGCGGGAATAACACGTACACCATCAACATCAACCCCGCTCCAGGGATGGACCCGGCCGCGATCGCGCGCGCCGTGGCCGCTGAACTGGACCGCCGCGAGCGCGCGAAGCAGTCGCGCATCGGCTCGCGCCTGACCGATTGAGGAAGTTTCCATGCTGCTATCACTGGATCAATTCACCTTTGGCATGGACACCCTGCCCTGGCAAGAGCTGCAGCGGCAAACGCAGTGGAAACACCGCAGCAGCTCGCGCGTGGGCGCCCGGGATGCGCGCCAGTACCTCGGCCCGGGCGAGGACGTGGTGACCATCAACGGCGTCCTGGTCCCCGAGATCACCGGGGATGCGGTGTACCTGGAGGATCTGCGCGCAATGGCCGACGCCGGGGATGCCTATGTCCTGGTCGACGCGACCGGCAACGTGTACGGCGCTTTCGTGATCGAGTACGTGAACGAGACCCAGAACGGCCACAAGAAGGACGGCACGCCACGGCGGATCGACTTCACGGTTGGCCTGTCCCGGGTTGACGAAAGCCTGGCGGCCGAGCAGCTGGCGAGCGAGGAATAAATGCGACAGCCTACCCCTGATTTCGTCGTCACCCTGGACGGCAAGAACCTCAGCAGTAAGCTGGCCCCGCGCCTTATCAGCCTGACGATCAACGAATGCCGCAGCGATGAAGCCGACATGCTCGACATCGTTCTCAACGACAGCGACGGCCAGCTGGCCCTGCCGTCCCGCGGCGCCGTCCTGGCCGTGTCCATGGGATGGGCTGGCCAGCCCCTGGTCGACAAGGGCACGTTCACCGTGGATGAGGTCGAGCACAGCGGGTCCCCGGATATCCTCACCCTGCGCGCGCGCAGCGCGTCCATGACCAAGAACATGGGCACGCGCCAGGAAAAAAGCTGGCACGGTCAAACCCTGGGCGGCATCGTGAAGGCGATCGCCGGCAAGCACAGCCTCAAGCCGGTGATAGGCGACCAGCTGGGCAAGATCGTGATCCCGCACATCGACCAGACCCACGAAAGCGACATGGCCTTCCTGACGCGCCTGGCGAAACGGTACGACGCCGTTATGACTGTGAAGGAAGGCAACCTGCTGTTCATGCCGATCGGCCAGGGCGAGACCGCCAGCGGGAAAAAGCTGCCGGTCATCAGCATCACGCGCAAGGACGGCGACCAGCACCGGTACCACGTTGCCGACCGCGAGAACTACGAGGGCGTGCGCGCCTACTGGCACAACGGGAAGAAGGGCAAGCGCAAGGAGGTGATCGTGGGTGGCGAGGTGAACCGCAACACCAAGACGCTGCCCGAGACCTACGCCACCGAAGCCGAGGCCAAGGCGGCGGCGACGTCGGAATACAAGCGGGTCAAGCGCGGCCAGGCGGTGATGGGCTATACCCTCGCCCTGGGCCGGCCCGAGATCCGGCCCGAGCTGCAGGTATCGGTCAGCGGCTTCAAGCCCGAGATCGACGGCACTACCTGGCTGGTCCAGCGCGCAAGCCACACCATTTCGGATGGCGGCCTGTCTACATCGCTCGAGCTCGAGACGAGCGAAGCCGCAGACCAGGGCAAGACCAAGTAGCGCGCCGGCGCCGCGGCCGCGCACCTGGTGCGCACCTGGTCGACGTCCAGCTGCTCGAGCTCGAGGCCTGCGCGATCGCCGCCGGCGCCGGCCGGCACCGATCACGGCCCAGGGTGAAGCAGCGTCCACAACTTCACCAGGTAATACCCGGCCCTCATGAGCTGGGAGAGGCAGGCACTGGCCTGGCGGGCAATTCTCAACTTTCGCATATCGTTTCCTTTCGGGTTGAACCGATACGATGACCTCGATCGGCGCCGGATTCCTCTGGTGGGTTTTCCGGCAAGGAAATTCTGCTGTCACGACGGCGCGGTACGTATAGCCGGCGGCTGTCTAACAAACCACGGTTTTTTAGACACTCAACAAGAAAGGGCCAACCGGCCCTTTTTTCACACTGGAAGTGTCTAAAAACCCTGTATAGTTTTCTATGTCTAACAAACCACGTTGAAACTTAATTTTTATACAGAAAGGGTAGGTTCCTATGGATGTTCGTGATATTGCTCAGCAGTGGCGGGTGGCGAAGGGCTATGAGGGCCGCGGTGGTGTCGTTGTGGTGTTCGACGGTGTCGCAGGCGGTTGGGTAGATTGTCTTCGCAATCCGGAGCACTGGCGCATTGGTAATTACGCGGTCGATGAGTCCGGCAAGGTATGGATCGCCAGTGGCGTCCAGGTGACGGATGACGATACGGCATCGTCGTGGAAGCCTGTAGAGCAATGAAAACCGTTCTTATGATGCCGCGCCGCTTCGGCCGGACCGCGATCGCGCGCGCGCTGCGCGCCACCGGCGACGACCAGCTGACGCCCGAGCAGTACCGGGCGCTGTTTCAAGGCGAATTCTCGATCGAGGCCAAGGACCGCGAACTGGTGGCCCTGGCCGAGGAGTACGACCGCCGCACCGAGCTATACGACCGCACGGTCTGCACCGGCCCGATCGGACCGGATGGGATCATGCCGGCGACGCCGGCCGAGCTCGCGGCGATCAACAGGCACGCCGACCAGGTGCGGCGCGAGCTGGTCGACCGCGCGATGCGCGCCGGCTTCACCGCGGCGCAGTTCAAGGAAGCGATGATGCACCAGGTGCGGCAAGGCCCCGCGGCCGTGGCCGCGCAGGCGGCGCGCCAGGATCGCCCCCCGACCTGGATCGGGATGGACTTCGGGAAGGAGGCGTAATGCGACACCCGACCGCCACCAACAACCTGGACATCATCACCGGAGGCCTGCTGATCGGCTACGCCCGGGTGTCCACGGTCGACCAGAACCTGGACCTGCAGCGGGACGCCCTGCAGCGCGCCGGGTGCGGCCAGATCTATGAGGACAAGGCCAGCGGCCGCGCGAAGTCGGGCCGGCCCGAGCTGGCGGCCGTGCTGCGCGCGCTGCGCGCCGGCGACACCCTGGTGGTCTGGCGCCTGGACCGCCTGGCGCGATCGCTGGTCGACCTGGTGCAGATCATCAACGAGCTGGGAGAAAAGGGGATTGGCTTCAAGAGCCTGACGGAACAGATCGACACCTCGAGCGTGCAAGGCCGGTTGTTCCTGGGCGTGTTCGCAGCCATGGCGCAGTATCAGCGCGACGTCATCCACGAAAACACGATGGAGGGATTGAAGGCAGCTCGAGCACGCGGTCGCATGGGCGGCCGGCGGTCGAAGCTGGGAGAACAGGAGATCCGGGAGATCGAGGCGCTGTTGAAGGATCCGCAGATCACCGTGGTGGACGTGGCCAAGCGCTACGGGGTGAGCCGGGCCACCATTTACAACGCCCTGGGGAAGAAACAGCCTACCGCACAGCTCGCACTACCGAGTGGCAATAGCCAATGATCTGCAGCCGGTCCCGATCGGCGGCCGGCACAACCTCCGCGACATAGCCCGGGCTATCGCACGACATACGCAGCGATCCATCCACCATGTGCTGGATCCTGCGGAAATAAGCATGGGTATCATCGAAGCGCACCAGGTAAAGCCCATCTGCAGACTGCTGAGCGCAATTCACCAGGACCACGTGCCCTTCGGGTAGCGTGTCCGCCATAGCATCCCCCACCACCCGCACGGCGATAACGTCACCAGCTTCCAGTCGCTCCTGGTCAAGCCATTGCCGCGGCACGTACCAGGATTGTTCCTCGAACGCCTTCGGCCAGTCCATCGCATCCAATAATGGCACCTCGACCATGTGGGCCGGGATCGGGGCCGGCGCCGCGCCGCCGGCTTCCTTTGTGCCCCTTCCCAGAATCAGCCAGTCCAGGCTGATATTCCGATCGAGCGCAAAAATGACGCATTCGTCATAGGGGATTGAGCCCCGATTCTTTAGCACGCTGATAAAGCCGCGCGACCCACCAAGCACCTCGGATAACTCTTTGTCTAATTGGATGCCAAGCACAGTTTTCATTCTGTCGATTATGTCTGTTACGGATGGCTTATTTTGTTCCATTTTTGAGCTTTACATTGCAAAAGGTTGTCCGAAGTTGCTGCGCGGAACCGGAGTAGAGCGTACAATTTACGGAGCGCAATGTTGGCTTACAAAATGTTACTTTTATTGTAATCACGCATTGCAAATTGTAGTTCTGACATCCACTTTCTTGCCATTTGTCACTGAGAAACACTGTACGGATATACAGTATTATTGAGCCTTACACAGTGATCGCGGTTGGCTGTTGAGAGTGGGAAACGACGCCGGTGCGCGAGGGGATTATCTACCGAACAGCATCTATCGCCTATGAAAAAGGCGTAACGGCATAGCAATAATGCCGCAAAGCAATAAAAGGAACGGTTTGGACTTGTCCGCCAGGGATCGCCAGGAATTACACAAATGAGCCTGAGAATTACAATCTGTTGCCCACATTGCGAATCGAAAGCAAACGCGCGCACCAGCAAGGCGCTTTCCGCTACCTTGAGGGAAATAGTTTACGTTTGTGTAGACCCTGAGTGCGGACATACCTACGTTGCGCAGCTTGAGGTGGTTCGTACTCTTTCGCCGTCGGCAAAACCTAAAAAAGACATCCGGCTCCCGATTTCGCCACACGTAATGGCGATGTTGAGAGAACAGCTGGAGTTATTACCCGCGTGATCGAAGAGAAACCTATGCACAAAGCCATGCAACCTAATCCGCTTTACACCCTTGCAATCGAATTTCTGCAGCAACACCAGGACGAGCATCTGACACCGGATCGCCCCCGCCTCATCGCCCGTTGCGCTTATCACCTGATCGACCGCGCGACGGCCAGCCTGGACGAAGCCACGGACGTGGCCCGGCAAGCCTTTGGCGAGCTGACGGCCGGCACCTGCCGCTCCTATATCAACCTTGACCTCACCACGAGTTACGCCCTCTTCATCAACGGCCCGGACGGCAAGAAGCGCTGCTACCCGCTGCCGGAAGTGCTGCGCGTGATTCGCCAGGCTGCGGCCGGCGCCCTGTAATACCCAACCACGACTAGACCCTGCCGCAGCTGGAGACGCTGCGGCAATACCACGTGGTGACGCCCGAGAAAGAGGTTGCAAGATGGCTAATATTGACGAAGTAAAACGGATCGTAAACCCTCGGCTGCATGACCTGGCCTCCAGGCTCGGCATCAAGCAGGGAAAGGGTGGCGACGATGCGCTGTATCACTCGCCGCACCACCCCGACAAGAATCCCTCCCTGTCGATCTACATCGACCATCCCAAGCACGGCACCGGCTGGAAGGACCACAGCGGCGACGCCGGCGGCTCCTGCATCGACATGGTGATGTTCACCCAGGGCTGCAGCGCCTCCGATGCCCTGAAATACCTGCACCAGGAATACGCGATCCCCTTCGACACTCCGGATAAGCCGGCCCAGGAAAACAAGAGCATGGTCGAGTACATTGCCGACCGCTGCATCGCCGCCCGCGAGAAGGTGCGGGACTACCTGCAGGGCCGCGCGATCGGCGCCGGCGCGATCGATGCCGCGCTGCGCGCCAAGACCCTGGGATTCAACGAATGGACCAGCCCGAAGAAACAACCAGGTGAGGTGGGCTATGGCGGCCCGGCTGCGGCCTTCATCGTGCGCTCGCCCGACACCAGCCAAGTGGTGGCCGTCGACATGCGCTTCCTGGATCCGGCCCAGAATGGCGACGTCAAGACGCAGGCCCAGGGCGAGAAGGACGGCTACTACTGGACCGCCGACCCCCGCAAGCTCGAGCGCGCCCAGCGCGTGTACGTGGTCGAAAGCCCGATCAACGCCCTGTCGATCGACACCTGCAGCATCCCCAAGACTGCAGCGATCGCCCTCCGCGGCCTCAGCAACGCGTCGACCATCGACCTGGCCTTCCTGCAGGGCAAACAGGTGGTGATCTGCATGGACAACGACGAGCCCTTCCCGGACGGCCACCAGCGCGCCGGCCAGCGTCCCGGCCCAGAGGCCGCCTGGATCCTGTACGAGCGCCTGACCGCCATCAACATCAGCGCAGTCCTGGTCGACCAGGAGGAGTGGGACAAGGTTGAAGGCGACGAGAACGGCGGCAAGCCGATCAACGACGTGAACGACTACCTGCAGGCGCGCGGCGCGCAGAAGCTGGCCAAGGCCCTGGACACCTACGAGACCTGGCTGATCGCCGGCATGGCCGGCAACGTCTCGCGCAAGGGCCGGGCGCGCGTCTACCTGCCAGCACACGATTACGCCCAATACTGGAAATTCCGGCCGCACCTGGACTTCACCAAGTACATCGCCAGGATGGACGAAAACAAGGAAACCGGCGACGAGACCCCGATCTACCACGACCTGTGCGGTTTCCGGGTCGCATCCCTGAGCCGGGTATCGGTCGCCAGCTCGACCGCCACCATGACCGGCGATCGGGACCACTCCCCTACCGTGTACTTTTCCGTGACGGTCCAAGTTCCCCGCCACGGCCCCGAGCTGGTCCGCAAGGTCCTGATGGACGACCAGCTGCACAACACGAACACCTGGACGAAGTTCGGCCCGATCTGGAAGCCGGCCGAATTCTCGCGCATGGTGAGCATCCTCGAGCGCACCGCGGATCTCGGCGCACGCAAGGCCGCCAACTTCGTGGGCCTGGCCTGGCTCGACGGCCGCCTGGCTGTCAACGAGGGGCCGGACTGCTATTTCACCGAAGCCGAGAAGCAATGCACGTATCACAACCTGACGTTCCCTTCCGGGCCGACCGCGAACGCGCGCAGGGTCATCAAAGCGTATCAGGCCACCTACACCAGCAACGCCGGCGCGATCCCCCTGGTCTGGGCACTCGGCGGCCACCTCAAGGCCTTCCTGGGATTCTGGCCACACATCACGATGCAGGCCGACAAGGGCGCCGGCAAGTCCACCCTGGTGAAGCGCCTCGAGCGCTCCCTGGCCTTCACCATGTTCTCGGGCCAGAGCCTGCAGACGGAATTCCGCCTGATGACCAGCATCAGCTACACCAGCCATCCGGTTGGCTGGGAGGAGCTGAGCGCCCGCCGCACCGACGTGATCGACAAGGCCGTGGCGATCCTGCAGGAGTCGTATCAGTACACCACTACCAAGCGCGGCTCCGAAATGACCGAGTTCCTGCTGTGCGCGCCGGTGATGCTGGCCGGCGAGGACGTGCCCGTTAAGAGCCTCACCGGCAAGGTGGTCCGGACGGATCTGACCAACAAGGCCAACGGCTTCATGGCCGACGACCTGCCCCACTTCCCAGTGCGCCAGTGGCTGGAATTCCTGACCAAGCTCGACAAGGCCACCGTGCTGGAGAAGTACGCCGGGCTGCGCGAGTACTGCCTGAAAAACAGCCGCGCCGGCGGCGACGACAGCGGCGCCAGGCGCATGGCCGGCAACTACGCGGCCGTGCTGCTGGCCTGGGGACTCCTGGCCGAGTTCGCCGGCATGGACTATTCCGAAGGTGCATTCGGCAAGGACCTCCTGGCCGAGATGAACGCCCATATTTCGGAGACCAGCAGCGACCGCTCGCCGTGGGTCTGGATCATGGAAACGGCGCTGTCCGAGATCGACGCCAGCAACTTCAAGCACCCGTACAAGTTCGAAGTGGTGGACGGCAAGGATTGCCTGCTGGTGCGGCCGCAGCACATCATGGACCACCTGTCGAGCTCCTCGAGCCTGCGCGAGAAGTGGAATTCTCTGCCGGTCAAGACCGCTGCAGTGTTCAAGCGTCAGATGATGTCGGCCGGGATCCTGTTGCTGGACGAAGCCGGGAAGCCCAAGGAACTGGAGCGGACCATTTTGATGCGCCGCGTTGGCCACCTCTCCGCGATCCCGCTCGAGGCCTTGAACAACTTCGGCCTGTCGGTCGGCTGGCGGAACGAGTAGCGCGCCGGCCGGCGCCGACCTGGTGGGCCAGCTGCTGCAGCGGCTCACCAGGTCGACGGCCAGCTGCTCGAGCTCGAGGCGATCGCCGTCGAGTCGGATGCGGGACACATAGGAAATTTATTGCACCGCCATAAACGCGTGGGTGCAAATGTTGGCGATAATACAGCGGCCGCCTTGCGCGGCCCGCTTCACTGAATATGCTGCCAGGCCGCCCTGGTGGCTCCCCGACAGTTGCTGCATAGGCGACTGTGATCACCTTTGTGGCCGCCTCGCGCGGCCACTTTTTTTACCTGTTCGCCTCGCGTTCCTCGGCCGCGATGAAGCGCGAGACCGCCAGCGCGAACGCTGCCGCACGGCTGAGGCCAAGCGCGGCGGCCTTGTTGTCCAGTGCCGCCAGGATATGCGCGTCGATCGTCAAGCTGATCGGCTTCTTTCTGCCGCCTTTCGGAATCAACGCCGGCGCCGGCGTCGACGTCGCACTCGGCTTAGCGTCCGGCGCGGCGCCGATGAGGGCCGCGACCTGATCTTCGGTTACGCCTGGCTTGAGCCCTGCCGGATTGCTACCTGGGCGGGGCAAGATTTTCGATACCATTTCTATATTCCTTTAATATCAACCTGATGTTGTGTTGAGACTACTTTGACCTGTCCGCGAATGCGCGAATGTCCTCGAGCAGGTTGTACATTTCGTTGCGGGCGTCCGGTGGTGCGCCCTTGAATTCGCTGATATGACGGCCGGCCGCGCTGGCATGGGAGAACGCCTTGCGATCGCCCAGCCTGCATTTGCTGATCTCAAAACCAAACTGAGACACATATTCAATCGACGCCTCGTTGTCGGCCTCTTGACCAGCTGGATCCGCCTTGTTCAGGAAAGCCAACACCTTGAAGTCTTTCACCTGCTGCATTTCCCGGGCCAGATTCACTGTATTTTCGAATGCCCACACATCGAACGAGCGTGGAGCAAACGGAAACACCATCACGTCACACAGCGACAACGCGGCCCGCATCGCGCCTGAATCCTTTGCCCCCACGTCGATAACCACGTCATCGAAGTTCCCCGCCTGCAGGAGCACCTGGGCACGCATGGACGGGCCATCCGTCAGCGGCACCGATGGGATCCCAGGCAAATCCGCCAGGATCCGGGCGGTAAGGGCCAGGTGCATGGAGGTCTGTTCATCGTCCCCATCGACCGCCCAAACCCTACGCCCGGCCAGGGACAAGCCGGTCACCAGTTGCACCGAGGTGGTGGACTTGCCAACGCCGCCCTTTTTATTCGCTACTGCATAGATTGTCATGTTGTGGCCTTTCGTTTATAGCGGTTCGATTGTAATTCTATATTCAGTTGATATCAACTTACTGTAGTTATGATTGCGTTTCAGTATTTTCGACCAGGATAGCCAATAGTTCACGCTGACGCGCCAGGGCCTCAGCGATCGCGTGGCGGACATGCATGACCTCGCCCTGCCGACCGTTGCCGTTCTCGATCTGGCGCGCGACCTCGGCGGCATCATCCAGGGTGAAGCGAGTCGCCAGCTGGGGCAGCTCGGGGCGTGGGTTGGTCGCTTCGCCTTCGACCACATCGAAGGCCAGTGGCAGACCCTGGCATACCACCACATAGGCCTCGGGCAGCGGCGCGTCGAACAACGCGTCAAGGGTCATTTCGTAGCCGGTGATCGCGGCGCGGGTTTTCTCCAGCATGTTGTTCCAATCGGTCATGTTCATTTTGTTCCCTGGTGGTATGCCTGCAGCTCCGCAGGCGTGATTGTCAATATTGCAAATTCGGTGAACGGCTCAGCCGGTCTATCGGCGCGCCGGAAGCGATCGCAAGTGCATCAAGGCCGCTTTCTCGCACTCGCGCAGCGTGTCGGCCTGGCCGGCTGCAGCGCCGCGCACCCATACGAACGGATTCGGCTCGCCGGCGACGATCGAGCGCCGGATCTCAAATTCCGCTGCAACGGTAGGATGCAACGGGGTGATGCGGGTGTAGACCGCTGGCACATGGCACATGGTTTTCCTTTCGTTCTGGACTTGATGCGCTGATTGTATCTCTACATCATGTTGATATCAACATGAGATTGAATAAATATTTATATCGTATCTACTTGATGTTAATACCATGTTGATATTAAGCGACACTAGCGCCCGCCTCGAGCCATGCCCAGCACCTGGTCGACCCCGCGGCCGCCTATGAAACCGGGCCAAGACGGCGCCGGCGGCCGCCGGTTTCCACTCGCCAGCAGCAGGGCACAGGCAGCACAGAAAACCCGGGGATTTATGCCCTCTTGTGACGTAAGTCATTGATTCTTGAGCAACTACCATCCCCGAACTACCCCCGAAAATCCCCGGATATGCTGAGTTTTTCCACGGCGGGCCTCATTTCTTCCATGGTTGTGGCCGGCGCCGTCCTCCTACTTCTTTCTTTTTTTTAGCTATGAAAAGAGAGAGGAATAGAGGGAAGGAAAGAATTTCGCGCATCCCCGACCCGCACCCGCATTTCCCCGACTTTTCCCCGCTGCCTAAATTTTCATCCCCGGGTTCCCCGACCTTTCCACGGCCTTTTCGTGGATGGTGGGGGATGGAAATTTCTTAGGAATCAGGTACTTACGCCAACATCCACGGCATCCCCCGATCCCCGGCGTGCGCTGCCTGGGGGGTGTTCGGGTTCCTTTTTCTGAGCCATAGGGTTTTGCCCCTCGCTAGAACGCATCAAAACCGCCTACAGGCGCATCAAACCGCATCAGGTGACGCGGCCAGCAAATCGGCTGAAGGCCGCACCAGGCCTGTTTCCGGCCGGCTCCTGGGGCTGCATTAGAACCAGGCCCCCAAGCGAAGCCCGGAGGCGGGGAGGGGCCTCCGCAGCAGCGGGGCAGGCGGCCTTGCCTTGGGGATCCCCCTCCAGGAGCCCCAGGGGGCCGCCCAGGGCGTCGCAGGCGCTGCGCACGGTGCGCGGACGCTCTGCGGCACCTCCAACCGTGCGCGCGTCATAGAGGCCCGTTTGATGCGTCTGGCCAGGTGCATTGGCGGCGATCGCACGCCTCGAGCTCGAGCAGCTGGCCGCCGACCAGGTTGCGCACCAGGTGCGGCCGCGGCGCCGGCGGGATCCTGCAGCTGCAGCAGCTGGTCGACCAGGTGGATCCGACCCGGGCTGGCCAGCGCCGGCGGCGATCGCGCGCCTCGAGCTCGAGCAGCTGGACGCCGACCAGGTTGCGCACCAGGTGCGGCCGTGGCGCCGGCGGGATCCTGCAGCTGCAGCAGCTGGTCGACCAGGTGGATCCGGCCCGGGCTGGCCAGCGCCGGCGGCGATCGCGCGCCTCGAGCTCGAGCAGCTGGACGCCGACCAGGTTGCGCACCAGGTGCGGCCGCGGCGCCGGCGGGATCCTGCAGCTGCAGCAGCTGGTCGACCAGGTGGATCCAGCCCGGGCTGGCCAGCGCGCCGAGCGTGTTTGTGTTTGTGTTGTTGTTTGTGTCGTCCAGGTGCGTGGACTGAACAGCAGGCTTGCATGGGTTACGCATCCTGGTGCGTAGTACTGCGCATCCTGGTGCATAGGTGTAGTAAAAGCCAACGGGACACCTGCCCGCGCTCCCGCTTGGGTTGCGCACCGATTTCCTACGGAAACCGGCACGCCCGGTTACGCGGGTGAACCCGTAAAATCAAAACCCGAAAACCCCGAAATGCAACTAACCCATGACTCGGCCAGCGACACAGGCAGGCCACCAGGTTGGAGGCCGCCCTACAGGCCGTTGATCTGACGGCAGGGGCGATTTGAGTCCGAGGACCGATGCCGAAGGCGAGGGAGCGAGGATGGCCCGTTAGGGCCACCCCTGCGCATCCTCGGCGCTCCTCCAGAGCGTCCGGTTGTTAGCGGGTGATCTGCTGGTGTTGAGTCTACAAGGGAGGCTGTGGCCTCCCGTACCTTGTGCGCCGCGCTTGCGCGGGGCAGTCTGGTTCTATTCTCCAGGCTGAACAACGGCCGGCCGGCCTGAAGTGGCGCGC
>Ga0308166_1000921_pt1 | contig 34406 bp, 32 predicted proteins | sample PhyCR2_2_FD_202137 | JGI IMG/M metagenome (GOLD analysis project Ga0308166, IMG submission 202137) | Phyllosphere microbial communities from UC Gill Tract Community Farm, Albany, California, United States - DLSLCC.R2 | ecosystem: Host-associated > Plants > Phyllosphere > Unclassified | place...
AGGATAGCCAGCTGGCTTTTGAGCGTTTCCCGAACCAGATATCTAATGATGATCACGCTTAGTACGCCTGTGATAACTTGTCTTTTTGCAGGAAAATCGCTAGTTTCAACGCTTATCAGCCATTTTTCTTCATCAATGGCCCACGTCGCAGCTAAAATGGTATGACAAATGCGTCAGGGTGGTGAAAATTAACGCGTTGCCACACTAAACGTAGTTCGAACGTTGATTACCACCAAACTTTTTACCTCTGTGGTATCAAGCGGACCATTCTAGCGACAGCCGCGGCCGTTGTCTTTAAGATTCAGGAGAGTGCATGGAGTTCAGTGTAAAAAGCGGAAGCCCGGAGAAACAGCGCAGTGCCTGCATTGTTGTCGGTGTTTTCGAGCCGCGTCGTCTGTCGCCGATCGCCGAGCAGCTAGACAAAATCAGCGATGGCTACATCAGCGCCCTGCTGCGCCGCGGCGAGCTGGAAGGCAAAGTAGGCCAGACCCTGCTGCTGCATCATGTACCCAATATTCTTTCCGAGCGCATTCTGCTGATTGGCTGCGGCAAAGAGCGCGAGCTGGATGAGCGCCAGTACAAGCAGGTGATCCAGAAGACCATTAATACGCTGAACGACACCGGCTCGATGGAAGCAGTCTGCTTTCTGACCGAGCTGCATGTAAAAAGCCGCAATACCTACTGGAAAGTGCGTCAGGCGGTCGAAACCTCCAAAGAAGCGCTTTATAACTTCGACCAGCTGAAAAGCAACAAAACCGAGCCGCGCCGTCCGCTGCGTAAGCTGGTGTTCAACGTGCCGACGCGCCGCGAACTCACCAGCGGCGAACGCGCCATCCAGCACGGCCTGGCGGTCGCGGCTGGCGTGAAGGCGGCGAAAGATCTCGGCAATATGCCGCCAAATATCTGCAACGCGGCCTATCTCGCCTCGCAGGCGCGCCAGCTGGCGGACGCCTACAGCAAAAACGTCACGACCCGCGTCATCGGCGAGCAGCAGATGAAAGAGCTGGGCATGAACGCCTATCTCGCGGTAGGCGCGGGCTCGCAGAACGAGTCGCTGATGTCGGTCATCGAGTACAAAGGCAATCCCGATGCGGAAGCGCGCCCGATTGTGCTGGTGGGCAAAGGGCTGACCTTCGACTCCGGCGGCATCTCCATCAAACCCGCCGAATCGATGGATGAGATGAAGTACGACATGTGCGGCGCGGCGTCGGTCTACGGCGTGATGCGTATGGTGGCCGAGCTGAACCTGCCGCTTAACGTGGTCGGCGTGCTGGCGGGCTGCGAAAATATGCCGGACGGTCGCGCCATGCGCCCGGGCGACGTTCTGACTACGATGTCGGGCCAGACGGTGGAAGTGCTGAATACCGATGCGGAAGGCCGCCTGGTACTGTGCGACGCGCTGACCTACGTCGAACGCTTCGATCCGGAAGTGGTGATCGACGTGGCGACCCTGACCGGCGCCTGCGTCATCGCGCTGGGCCACCACGTCAGCGGCCTGCTGTCGAACCATAACCCGCTGGCGCACGAGCTGATCGGCGCCTCCGAGCAGTCCGGCGACCGCGCATGGCGTCTGCCGATGGCGGACGAATATCAGGAGCAGTTGGAATCGAACTTCGCCGACATGGCGAATATCGGCGGTCGTCCCGGCGGCGCGATCACCGCGGCCTGCTTCCTGGCGCGCTTTGCGCGTAAATATAACTGGGCGCACCTGGATATCGCCGGCACCGCCTGGCGCTCCGGCAAAGCCAAAGGCGCAACCGGTCGTCCGGTGCCGATGCTGTCGCAGTTCCTGCTGAACCGCGCCGGTCTGAACGGCGACGACTGACGGCTCGACGCGCGCCGCTCTCAGGAGCGGCGCGTACGCCGCAAATTGATTTAACACGCCGCCGCCCCTATATCCACCTTATCGGGAAGTGCTACCGCGCGCCTTAGCTGGTAACATCGACACCTCTCACCCACAAGGCCTTTCCATGAAAAACGCAACCTTCTACGTAATGGAATCGGACTCGCACAGCGAGGAGCTGAGCGCCATTGAGGCGCTGGTGTGCGATCTGGCGGAAACGCGCTGGCGGGCGGGCAAACGCATTTTGATCGCCTGTGAAAACGAGCAGCAGGCCATTCGTCTCGACGAGGCGCTCTGGCAGCGTCCGGCCAGCGCCTTCGTACCGCACAATCTGGCGGGCGAAGGTCCGCGCTACGGCGCGCCGGTCGAACTGGCCTGGCCGCAGCGCCGCGGCAGTTCGCCGCGCGATCTGCTGATCAGCCTGCTGCCGCAGTTTGCAGATTTTGCTACTGCTTTCCATGAAGTGATAGACTTCGTACCCTACGAAGAGTCTCAGAAACAGCTGGCGCGCGACCGCTATAAAGCGTACCGCAGCGTTGGTTTCCAATTGAATACGGCCACGCCGCCACAGCCGCAAACGACATAGCAGAAATGGAAAAAACATATAACCCGCAAGATATCGAGCAGCCGCTTTACGAGCACTGGGAAGAGCAAGGCTATTTCAAGCCTAACGGCGATACCAGCCAGGAAAGCTTCTGCATTATGATCCCGCCGCCGAACGTCACCGGCAGCCTGCACATGGGTCACGCCTTCCAGCAGACCATCATGGACACCATGATCCGCTACCAGCGCATGCAGGGCAAAAACACGCTGTGGCAGGTGGGCACCGACCATGCGGGTATCGCCACCCAGATGGTGGTGGAGCGCAAGATCGCCGCTGAAGAGGGCAAAACGCGCCAGGATTACGGTCGCGACGCCTTTATCGACAAAATCTGGCAGTGGAAGGCGGAATCAGGCGGCACGATTACGCGCCAGATGCGTCGCCTCGGCAACTCCGTGGACTGGGAGCGCGAGCGCTTCACCATGGATGACGGCCTCTCCAACGCGGTGAAAGAGGTGTTTGTTCGCCTCCATAAAGAGAACCTCATCTATCGCGGCAAGCGCCTGGTGAACTGGGATCCGAAACTGCGCACCGCGATTTCCGATCTCGAAGTGGAAAACCGCGAGAGCAAAGGCTCGATGTGGCACATCCGCTATCCGCTGGCAGACGGTGTGAAAACCGCCGAAGGCAAAGATTATCTGGTGGTCGCCACCACCCGTCCGGAAACCCTGCTGGGCGATACCGGCGTGGCGGTTAACCCGGAAGATCCGCGCTACAAAGATCTGATCGGCAAAGAGGTGATCCTGCCGCTGGTGAACCGTCGCATTCCCATCGTGGGCGACGAGCACGCCGATATGGAGAAAGGCACCGGCTGCGTGAAAATCACGCCGGCGCACGACTTCAACGACTATGAAGTCGGCCGCCGCCATAAGTTGCCGATGATCAATATTCTGACCTTTGACGGCGATATCCGCGAGCGCGCTCAGGTGTATGACACCAACGGCGAAGTCAGCGACGCCTGCTCAGACGAGATCCCGGCGCAGTTCCAGAAGATGGAGCGCTTCGCCGCGCGTAAGGCGATTGTCGCCGCCGTGGACGAGCTGGGCCTGCTGGACGAGATCAAACCGCACGACCTGACCGTGCCTTACGGCGATCGCGGCGGCGTGGTGATTGAGCCGATGCTGACCGATCAGTGGTACGTGCGTACCGCGCCGCTGGCGAAAGTCGCGGTCGAGGCGGTAGAGAACGGCGATATCCAGTTCGTGCCGAAGCAGTATGAAAATATGTACTTCTCCTGGATGCGCGACATTCAGGACTGGTGTATCTCGCGCCAGCTCTGGTGGGGCCACCGCATTCCGGCCTGGTACGACAACGACGGCAACGTCTATGTCGGCCGCAGCGAAGAAGAAGTGCGCAGCGAGAACAACCTGGGCGCGGACGTGGCGCTGCGTCAGGATGAAGATGTGCTCGACACCTGGTTCTCCTCTGGCCTGTGGACCTTCTCTACGCTCGGCTGGCCGGAGAACACCGAAGCGCTGCGTCAGTTCCACCCGACCAGCGTGCTGGTCAGCGGCTTCGACATTATTTTCTTCTGGATCGCCCGCATGATCATGCTGACCATGCACTTCATCAAAGATGGAAACGGCAAGCCGCAGGTGCCGTTCAAGACTGTCTACATGACCGGTCTGATCCGCGACGAAGAAGGCCAGAAGATGTCGAAATCCAAAGGCAACGTTATCGACCCGCTGGATATGGTCGACGGCATCTCGCTGGAAGATTTGCTGGAGAAGCGCACCGGCAACATGATGCAGCCGCAGCTGGCGGAGAAGATCCGCAAGCGCACCGAGAAGCAGTTCCCGGCGGGCATCGAGCCGTCAGGCACCGATGCGCTGCGCTTTACCCTGGCGGCGCTGGCGTCGACCGGCCGCGATATCAACTGGGATATGAAGCGTCTTGAAGGCTATCGCAACTTCTGCAACAAGCTGTGGAACGCCAGCCGCTTTGTGCTGATGAATACCGAAGATCAGGATTGCGGTCAGAACGGCGGCGAAATGACGCTGTCGCTGGCGGATCGCTGGATCCTCGCCGAATTCAACAGCACGGTGAAAGCATACCGCGAAGCGCTGGACAGCTATCGTTTCGATATCGCCGCCAACCTGCTCTACGACTTCACCTGGAACCAGTTCTGCGACTGGTACCTGGAGCTGACCAAGCCAGTGATGAACAGCGGCAGCGAAGCGGAGCTGCGCGGCACGCGCAACACGCTGGTAACGGTGCTGGAAGCGTTGCTGCGCCTCGCCCACCCGATTATTCCGTTTATCACCGAAACCATCTGGCAGCGTGTGAAGGTGCTGAAAAATATCAGCGACGACACCATTATGCTGCAGCCTTTCCCGCAGTACGACGCGGCGAAAGAGGATGCGGAAGCGATGGCGGATATCGAGTGGATGAAGCAGGCGATCGTCGCGGTGCGTAATATCCGCGCCGAGATGAATATCGCCCTGAGCAAACCGCTCGACGTGCTGCTGCGTGACTGCTCTCCGGCTGCGCTGCGCCGCGTGGAAGCGAACCGCACCTTCCTGTCGCGCCTGGCGCGTCTGGAGAGCCTGACCGTCCTGCCGGCTGGCGAAAAAGGTCCGGTTTCCGTGACCAAAATCGTTGAAGGCGCCGAGCTGCTGATCCCGATGGCGGGCCTGGTGGACAAGGCGGCGGAGCTGGATCGTCTGGCGAAAGAGCTGGGCAAGCTCGACGTCGAGATTGAGAAGATTCAGGTCAAGCTGGCGAACGACGGCTTTGTTTCGCGCGCGCCGGAAGCGGTAGTGGCGAAGGAGCGCGAGCGCGTCGCCGAGCTGGAGCAGTCAAAAGCGAAGCTGATTGAACAGCAGGCAGTGATCGCGGCGCTCTGATTTTACGTCATCCCCGTAAAAAACCCTGCGCTCCGGCGCGGGGTTTTTTATTGTCTGACGCAGGAGGAATAAGGCCGTCAACGTGCAGACGATCTAAAAAGAGTCGTGAGCGCGGCGCCCGTTCGGACCTGATCGCTTTTCGCCAGCAAACAGTACTGGCTCATGACAGTGAGCGCAGCTTTCGCGTTTTCATCCGTCTGCCAGGTGAACGCGTTGTTTTTCAACGCCGTTTCCCGCAGCGCTCTGAGGCGTTTTGGACAAACAAGATGCACTTCTCCGTTTGAAAATGCCTCAATGCCTTCAGTCAGACGCTCCGTGCCGATAACTTTGCTTCCCCCCCAGATCTGGTTCGGAAAATAGTAGTCGGGAAAGCTCTCATGTTTAAACGCGAAGACTTTTTCTTGCCATAACGCCATACCGACTATCTCGATGGAGCGCTGATTAATCTGGATAAGCTGAACGGAAAATAGTGAGAAAACGGCAATCACCAGCGCCGGAAAAAAAGCCATGACGGCTTTGAAGCCATGCTGAGCTTTGATTCTGTTCGTCAAAAGTGAAAATAAAGCGGGCATGAAAAGCAAAATATAAATCGCGACTATAATAAGATATTGCACCCACGGCTTCTCATGTGAGAAATAAATATTACCTTGCATCAGAAAGGCCAGAGGCACAATGGAAAACAGGGCGACCATTAACGCATACAGGGTGTAAGAAAAGTTAATAAACACCGCACTCGCTTTGAACTTTTCCAGCACAAATCGCCGTCTGATGTTTGGCTTTAGCGGCGCAGAGCGACTTCTTATTCTTTCGCGGTACGCTATCAGGTAACGACGATGCTGCTGTCTTTGTCGGTTGAGTTTATTATTAACATAAATATGCACCAGCAACGCGACAGCAGCTGCAATCCCCACTATCCAGCCAATTGGCAACTTATCCAGAAAAAGAAGTGTAAAAGCCACTAACACTGCAGTCAGTGCGGTAATGGCGCAACATCCCTCATTGTATCTGATTTTTAATTTAGTTTTTTTCTTACTCTGCGTTCCTGACAGGGTGCAAAATCCAGAAGGCAAAAGCAGCGTCATGGAAAAAACGCTAAAGAAAAGCAGTGAGGTAATGAGTACAGCAATTACGCCAGAAGCGTTATTAATGATAAGCGGAAAAACATCCAGCCTACCAATCCATTTTAAATAACCCCATACGTTAATAAAACCTGCAATAATAAAAAGCGGGAAAAGCTCTTTGATAATTTTAAAAATACGGGAAAAAATCATTGAATGCCTCCATGCGCCATAATGAATATTGCTTTTGTCCAACGATAATGCTATTTCTGGTGAATGTCTAACCGATGTTAACCACGTTATTTCGCTATGATCCCTGCAACTCAGCCTTTACTGACGCTGCGCGCCATTAGCGCTGCCGACAATCCCCATATCGCCCGGGTGATCCGCACCGTCTCTGCGGAGTTCGGCCTGACCGCCGACAAAGGCTATACCGTGGCCGATCCGCAGCTCGACAGCCTGTACGAACTTTACAGCGCTGAACACAGCGCCTACTGGATTGTGGAGCAGCAGGGAAAGGTCATGGGCGGCGGCGGTATCGCCCCGCTCGCCTGTAGCGCGCCCGATATCTGCGAGCTGCAAAAGATGTATTTCCTGCCGGAGGTGCGCGGCTTTGGCGTAGCACGCGAGCTGGCGCTGCGCGCCATGGAGCATGCGCGTCAGCGCGGCTTCCGCCGCTGCTATCTGGAAACCACCGGCAGCTTAACGCGCGCTATCAAACTCTATGAGTCGCTGGGATTTGAGCGCATCGACAACGCGCTGGGCTGTACCGGCCATGGCGACTGCGAATACAGAATGTTGAAAGCGCTGTAGCCGCGCTTTCCCTGTCAGAATGCCGGCACGCCGCTGTGAAAACGCAACTCCGGGTCCGGTTCGCTAATCAGCTTCGCCTCCGCTTCGCCAATGGCGCGCACGCGCGGCGTGATATCCTTCGGCGAGATCTGCGCCGCCAGGGCTAAATAGTCCTGATAGTGGCGCGCTTCCGAACGCAGCAGCGAGATATAGAACTTCTCCAGCTCCGCATCCAGCCAGGGCGCCAGGCTGGCAAAGCGTTCGCAGGAGCGCGCTTCGATATAGGCACCGCAGATAAGCTTGTCCACCAGCGTATCGGGCTCGTGGGTAGTGATCTCCCGCAGCAGTCCTTTGGCGTAGCGGCTGGAGGTAATCTTTTTATAGGGCAACCCGCGCGCCTGCATAATCTCCCACACCTGATAAAAGTGGTGCAGCTCCTCTTTAATCAGCAGCACCATTTTCTCTACCAGATCGTCCGCCCAGGGCAGCTCGTTGCGCACGATAATGCTTTTGGACAGATTCTTATGGGCCTGAATAAACTGGCTGTCGGGGTGCTCGCGGAAAATAAAATCTTCATAGGGCTTAAGCCAGGCGAGGATCGCTTCGCCGCTCGGCTTGTCGGCGACATATTTACGGATCAGCCAGGTGGCGGTCTGCGCCGCTTTCAGCTCGCAAACCAGATGGTCGGTCAACAGCAGCGTCAGATTTTCAGGTTTGCGCGCCTCGTCAATCCAGGCTTGTGGCGTGCGGCAGAGTAAAAACTGATAGACAGGCTCAAGCAGCGGTGCGTAGTTCATGGCAGTTTAAAAGGCAGAAAGCAGAAAACAGAAAGGCGGAGCGCGAGGCTCCGCCAGGAAAATCAGTGACGTACGCCGGTATCTTCGTCGCCGTCGATAATGTCGCCCTCTTCGTCGTCATCTTCGTCTTCGGCGTCGGGATCTTCAAAGTAGGTGCCCCAGCCGTCGTAGTCGACATTATATTTGCCCACCAGATTAACCAACTGCTCTACCTGCGCATCGATCAGCTCAGGCTTCAGCGCCGATTCACTGAGGATATCGACGCACATTACCGTGGTGCCGTCCTCCAGCTCCAGCTCTTCCGGCTCGGTCACTTCATAACCCAGCTTGAACGCGTCGACTGCCGCTTTCTCCAGCGAGTCGAAGTTGTTGCAGGAGAGATGATGTTCAATGGTATAGAGCGCATCCGGATCGCTGCCATCTTCCAGCAGCTCATCAATGATCAGGCGTGTCTCTTCACGCTGCTCTTCCAGCAATGCTTCATATGCCATGGCGAATTCCCCTCAGTGTTCGGCAATAAACAAGTATTTTCCCACACTGCCCGGCGCGCCACTACTCAAAACGGAAAGTTTCTTTACGCTGGGGTTGAAAATGAATATTCATACGTTTAAATTGAATTTTCATTCAATCAGAATGGATGCACTGGAGCCCGTTATGAGTCAGCTTTTTCAACGCCACTTCCTTCGGCTGCTGGATTTCACCCCGGCCGATATCACTTCCCTGCTCGACCTCGCCGCTGAATTAAAACACGCTAAAAAAAACGGTAACGAAACGCCGCGCCTGAAAGGTAAAAACATCGCGCTCATCTTCGAAAAAGACTCGACCCGTACCCGATGCTCTTTCGAAGTTGCCGCATACGATCAGGGCGCTAACGTTACTTACCTCGGCCCGAGCGGCAGCCAGATTGGCCATAAAGAGTCGATGAAGGATACCGCGCGCGTGCTGGGGCGCATGTATGACGGCATTCAGTATCGCGGCTACGGCCAGGCGCTGGTGGAGACGCTGGCGAAATTTGCCGGGGTGCCAGTATGGAACGGCCTGACCACCGAATTTCATCCTACTCAGCTGCTGGCCGACCTTCTCACGATGCGGGAGCACCTGCCGGGCAAAGCGCTGCATGAGATGACGCTGGTCTACGTCGGCGACGCGCGCAACAACATGGGCAACAGCATGCTGGAGGCCGCGGCGGTAACCGGGCTGGATCTGCGTCTGGTCGCGCCAAAGGGCTGCTGGCCGGAGCAGGAGCTGGTTGAAGCCTGCCGCCAGGCGGCGCAGAAAACCGGCGGTAAAATCACGCTGACCGAAGATATCGCCGAAGGCGTCAAGGGTGCGGACTTTATCTATACCGATGTCTGGGTCTCTATGGGCGAGGCGAAAGCGGTATGGGAAGAGCGCATCGCGCTGCTGCGCGGCTATCAGGTGAATCAGGCGATGCTGCAACTGACCGGCAATCCGCAGGTGAAATTCCTGCACTGTCTGCCGGCGTTTCATGACGATCAGACCACGTTAGGCCGCCAGATGGCCGAACAGTATGGCCTGCACGACGGTATGGAAGTCAGCAACGCGGTCTTTGAATCAGAGCACAGCATCGTGTTCGACCAGGCGGAAAACCGTATGCACACCATCAAAGCGGTCATGGTGGCGACGCTTAGCCAGACATAAGTCAGCAGGCGCCCCGCAAACGTTTTCCCTTGATGCAAAATGCCGGACGGGTATAATGCGCCCCAATTTGCCGGAGGAAGCATGCAACAGCGCAGCGCAAACATTCACGCGACATCACGCCTGAACGCAGGCGGTGCCCCTGTTTTTTCCGTCATCAACCCGATCGTAAAAAAAGCCCCTTAAGCAGGGGCTTTTTTTTGTCCGCAATTCGGTAGCGCAGAGGAGCGAGCTATGGCTAACCCGTTATATCGCAAGCACATTATTTCCATTAACGATCTCAGCCGCGACGAACTGGAGCTGGTGCTGCACACCGCCGCGCGGCTGAAAGCCAGTCCGCAGCCGGAGCTGCTAAAGCATAAGGTTATCGCCAGCTGCTTCTTTGAAGCCTCAACGCGCACGCGCCTGTCGTTTGAAACGGCTATTCACCGTCTGGGCGCGTCGGTGGTGGGCTTTGCCGACGGCAGCAATACCTCGCTCGGCAAGAAGGGCGAAACCCTGGCGGATACGATTTCCGTTATCGGCACCTACGTCGACGCCATCGTGATGCGTCATCCGCAGGAGGGCGCGGCGCGCCTCGCCACTGAATTTTCCGGCGGCGTACCGATCCTCAACGCCGGGGACGGCGCCAACCAGCATCCGACGCAGACGCTGCTGGATCTCTTCACCATTCGCGAAACGCAGGGCCGTCTGGATAACCTGAGCATCGCCATGGTCGGCGACCTGAAATATGGCCGCACGGTGCACTCACTGACGCAGGCGCTGGCGAAGTTTGACGGCAATCGCTTCTACTTTATCGCGCCCGACGCGCTGGCGATGCCCGCCTATATCACCGATATGCTGGACGAACGCGGCATCGTCTGGTCACGCCACGACAGCATCGAAGCGGTGATCCCGCACGCCGATATTCTCTATATGACCCGCGTGCAGAAAGAGCGTCTCGACCCGTCCGAATACGCCAACGTTAAGGCACAGTTTATCCTGCGCGCGGCGGATCTGGCTGGCGCCCGCGACAATATGAAAGTGCTGCATCCGCTGCCGCGCGTTGACGAGATCGCCACCGACGTGGATAAAACGCCCTACGCCTGGTATTTCCAGCAGGCGGGCAACGGCATCTTCGCGCGTCAGGCTCTGCTGGCGCTGGTACTCAACAGCGAACAGGATCTGTAAGGAGCAATCGCCATGACTCACGACAACAAACTGCAGGTAGAAGCGATCAAGCGCGGTACGGTCATTGACCATATTCCGGCGCAGGTCGGGTTTAAATTGCTGTCGCTGTTTCGCCTCACCGAAACCGACCAGCGCATCACTATCGGCCTTAACCTCCCTTCCGGCGAGATGGGGCGCAAGGACCTGATTAAGATTGAAAACACCTTTCTTACCGAGGATCAGATCAACCAGCTGGCGGTCTATGCGCCGCACGCGACGGTCAACCGTATCGACGACTATGAAGTGGTCGCGAAAATCGCCCCGACGCTGCCGGAGCGCATCGAGCGCGTGCTGACCTGTCCAAACGGCAACTGCATCAGCCGCAGCGAGCCGGTTTTCTCCAGCTTCGCGGTGAAAAAGCGCGACGAAGAGGTGCAGCTGACCTGCAAATATTGCGAGAAAGCCTTTGCCCACCACGTGGTGCTCGGTCACTGGTAATCGCCCTGCCCGCCCCTATAATGGGGCGATGTTTCCCGCCAGCGGCGGCACGCCGCCGCTGCGTCACTCTTAAGGAGCAAGTATGTCTCGCGAAATCAGTACGGAAAAAGCGCCAGCGGCGATCGGGCCCTATGTGCAGGGCGTCGATCTGGGCAATATGATCATCACCTCCGGCCAGATCCCGGTTGATCCGGCGACCGGCACGGTGCCGGAAGCGATCGACGCGCAGGCGCGGCAGTCGCTGGAAAATGTGAAAGCGATCGTCGAAGCGGCTGGCCTGCAGGTCGGCGACATCGTGAAAACCACAGTGTTCGTTAAAGACCTCAACGACTTCGCTACCGTTAACGCTACCTATGAAGCCTTCTTCACCGAGCATAACGCCAGCTTTCCGGCGCGTTCCTGCGTAGAAGTCGCGCGTCTGCCGAAAGACGTGAAGATTGAGATCGAAGCGATCGCCCTGCGCCGCTAACGATCGGCTGCGCGCGGCGACCGCAGCGCGCAGTTTATTTCCCCCTCTCCTTTTCGCCATTTTCAGTCAAATTTTCCTCTTCGCCTGGCTTTGCGTCGCGACCTCCTCTTCTTTGTTTCAGGTCAAAACAGCTGCGATTAAATTACCCATATATCCATATATAGTGGTTAAAATCCAGCTAAGCACAACATGTAGGGAATGGAGAGAGCATGGCAAAGGTAGTGGTGAAGCGCGACGGCTGTCGCTCGGCGTTTGACGCCGCGAGAATTGAGGCAGCGGTGTTGGCGGCGGCGCGTGCGGCGCAGGTCGAAGATGCGCAGTGGTGCGCCACGGTCGCCCGATGCGTCAGCGAGAAACTGGCCGACCGCGTCGAAGTCGATATTCGTGATATTCAGTTCGCGGTTGAAGAGACGCTGATGGGCGGCCCTTACCCTCAGCTGGCGCGCGCCTATATTGAATACCGTCACGATCGCGACGTGGCGCGCGAGCAGCGCGGCAAGCTGCATCACGCTATTCGCGGCCTGGTCGATCAGACCAACGCGGCGCTGCTTAACGAGAACGCCAACAAAGACAGCAAAGTGATCCCGACGCAGCGCGATCTGCTGGCGGGGATCGTGGCGAAGCACTATGCGCAGCAGCAGCTTCTGCCACGCGACGTGGTGCAGGCGCACGAGCGCGGCGAAATCCACTACCACGATCTCGACTACTCCCCCTTCTTTCCGATGTTCAACTGCATGCTGATCGATCTGAAAGGGATGCTGACCAACGGCTTTAAAATGGGCAACGCCGAGATCGAGCCGCCGAAATCGATCGCCACCGCCACCGCGGTAACCGCGCAGATCATCGCGCAGGTCGCCAGCCATATTTACGGCGGCACCACCATCAATCGCATCGACGAGGTGCTGGAACCCTTTGTGCTGCTCAGCATGGAGAAGCATCGCGCCATCGCCGCCGAATGGCAGATTGCCGATGTGGATGCCTACGCGCGGGCGCGCACCGAGAAAGAGTGCTACGACGCCTTCCAGTCGCTGGAGTATGAGGTCAACACGCTGCACACCGCCAACGGCCAGACGCCATTCGTCACCTTCGGCTTCGGGCTCGGCACCAGTTGGGCGGCGCGGCTTATCCAGCAGTCGATCCTGCGCAACCGCATCGCCGGCCTGGGCAAAAATCATAAAACTGCGGTCTTTCCCAAACTGGTGTTCGCTATTCGCGAAGGGCTGAATCGCCGTCCGGGCGATATCAATTACGATATCAAGCAGCTGGCGCTGGAGTGCGCCAGCAAGCGCATGTATCCCGATATCCTTAACTACGACCAGGTGGTAAAAGTCACTGGCTCTTTTAAAACGCCGATGGGCTGCCGCAGCTTTCTTGGCGTCTATGAGGAGAACGGCGTCGAAATCCATGACGGCCGCAACAATCTGGGCGTAATCAGCCTCAACCTGCCGCGCATCGCGCTGGAGGCGCAGGGCGACGAGGCGCGATTCTGGGCACTGCTCGACGCGCGGCTGGCGCTGGCGAAGCGCGCGCTGATGACGCGTATCGCCAGGCTGGAGAAAACCAAAGCGCGCGTGGCGCCCATTCTCTATATGGAAGGCGCCTGCGGCATACGTCTCAATGCCGATGACGAAGTAGGGCCGATTTTTCGCAACGGCCGCGCTACCCTTTCGCTGGGCTATATCGGCCTGCATGAAACCCTTAACGCCCTGAGCGGCGGCGCGCGCCATCCCTATGACGATCCTGCGCTGCGCGCCAAAGGGATCGCGATTATCTCTCGTCTGCGCGCCGCGGCCGACGCCTGGAAAGCGGAAACCGGCTACGGCTTTAGCCTCTACAGTACGCCGAGCGAAAATCTTTGCGACCGCTTCTGCCGCCTCGACGCCGCACAGTTCGGCGTGGTGCCTGGCGTAACCGATAAAGGCTACTACACCAACAGCTTCCATCTCGACGTCGAGAAGAAAGTTAACCCCTATGAGAAGATCGACTTTGAAGCGCCCTATCCGTCGCTGACGAACGGCGGCTTCATCTGCTACGGCGAGTACCCTAACGTGCAGCACAACCTCAAGGCGCTGGAGGATGTGTGGGACTACAGCTACGATCGCGTGCCCTATTACGGCACCAATACGCCGATAGACGAATGCTACGAGTGCGGCTTTACCGGCGAGTTCAGCTGCACCAGCCGCGGCTTTACCTGCCCGAACTGCGGCAATCACGACCCGGCGCGCGTATCGGTAACACGCCGCGTCTGCGGCTATCTCGGCAGCCCCGACGCGCGTCCGTTTAACGCGGGCAAGCAGGAAGAGGTGCAGCGGCGGGTCAAACATCTGGAGAGCGGACCGCTGGGATGATGCGCTTTCATCGCTATTATGAGGTCGATATCGTTAACGGCCCCGGCACGCGCTGTACGCTTTTCGTGGCCGGATGCGAACATCAGTGTCGCGGCTGCTACAACCAGAGCACCTGGCGACTCGACTCCGGTGCCCCTTTTACGCTGGAGATGGAGGAGCGCCTGATCGCCGATCTGCAGGATACCCGCATTCCGCGTCAGGGACTCTCCCTGAGCGGCGGCGATCCGCTGCATCCGCATAACGTGCCCTATATCCGTCGGCTGGTGAAGCGCGTGCGTACAGAGTGTCCAGGTAAGGATATCTGGCTCTGGACCGGCTATAAGCGCGCCGAGTTGAGCTGCCCCCAGCGTGAGGTGCTGAACTATATCGATGTGCTGATCGACGGGCGCTTTGTAGAAGAGGAAAAAGATGCCACGCTGCTGTGGCGCGGCAGCCGCAATCAGGTTATCTGGGATCTGCGTAAAGAGCGCGGCTAGCGCGGGATTTGACCCGATTCGATGACCTCCACGCTGTCGCCGCCAGGCTGAAAGGCGCGCGCGAGCATGCACTCTGCCACCGCCTGTGCGGAGACCGAGCGCCAGTTGCCTGGCAATATCCCAAACAGCGGCGCCATCAGGCTTTCGCCGGTACGCTGGCGCGTGCGTTCGCCCACCAGCAGAGAGGGACGGACCAGCGTCAGGCGAGGCCAGCCCTGATGGCGCAGCGCCGTCTCCATCTCGCCTTTTACCCGGTTATAGAAAAAAGGCGAATGGCGATTCGCGCCGTGGGCGCTGACGGCCACCATCTGTTTTGCGCCCAGCCGCAGGCCGTTCAGGCCGGTATCTACCACCAGCGTATAGTCAACGTGCAGAAACGCCTCTTTACTGCCCGCCTCTTTCCGCGTGGTGCCGAGACAGCAAAACACGCTGTCGATGGCGACGTTAAGCGGCCGCAGCACGTCGGTCAGATCCGCCTCGACCGGATTCACCACCTTATTCATCGGTGGCAGCGGACGGCGCGTCGGCGCGATAATTTCGTCAACGCGCGTATCCGCCACCAGCAAACGCAGCAGATGCGCGCCCACCAGGCCCGTCGCGCCGGTCAGTAATACACGATGCATCTCGCCTCCCGCTAACCTGTTGCCATTACTCTGAAATATAGTCAGCTTTGGCCGCCCGGCTTGCATTTTCAGCACAAACAACCAGGCTTAAGCTGTTCACCAGGAGAGCGCATCGTGCGCAAATCATCATGAGGAGGGGAAAATGAGCAAGAAGATTGCGGTACTGATTACCGATGAATTTGAAGACTCAGAATTTACCTCACCGGCTGACGCTTACAAGCAGGCGGGCTTTGAGGTGGTCACCATCGAGAAAGAGGCGGGTAAAACCGTTACCGGCAAGCAGGGCGAAGCGCAGGTGAAAATTGACCGCGCCATTGACGAAGTAAGCCCGGCCGAATTTGACGCGCTGCTGCTGCCCGGTGGTCATTCGCCCGATTCGCTGCGCGGCGACGACCGTTTTGTCGCCTTTACCAAAGAGTTTGTTGCCAGCGGCAAGCCGATTTTTGCTATCTGCCACGGCCCGCAGCTGCTTATCAGCGCGAACGGCGTGCGTGGCCGTAAAATGACCTGCGTGAAGGCGATCGCTATCGACCTGCGCAACGCCGGCGCAGACTTCTATGATGAAGAGGTGATCGTGGATGACGATCGTCTCGTTACCAGCCGTACGCCGGACGATCTGCCCGCCTTTAACCGCGAGTCTCTGCGTATTCTGCAGGCGTCGTAACGCGCTGTTCCCTTTCCCTTACGGGAAAGGGATTTCACTCTCTTCCCGCCGCCAGACGATTTTTTTACCAAAGCCCAGCGCATTATCGGTCATCTTGACCTCATCCAGCCGGATCTCCCACAGCGGCGCAGAGACTTTGCGCGCCACCGGAAAACGTTTCTGATAGACCGAGCGCGCCTGCGCTGCCGCTGCGTCGTCAAGCCGCGCGATTTTTCCGCGATACTGCACGCCTTTAATTAACAGCACGGTTTTCGGCTGGCCGTTTACCGTGCCCGCTACCTGCGGATTCGCCTGCAGCAGCGTGCCATGACGCGTATCAGGCTCGGTCATCAGCCAGAATGCCATGCTGGCTTCGTCAAAGACGTAAAAACAGTTGGCACACCAGAGGTCGCCGTCAGCCTGACAGCAGAGAGAAAGCACATGCTGTTTTTTCAGGTAACGCACCAGATGAGAATGGTCAGACACGTTCTATTGCTCCGTGCAAAAATCGCCGGATAGCCGCCGCGTCGCGGGCGCGCTACACTGCCCGGCAGTAAAGATTCAGGGATTCAGTTTATGAATAAGGCGTGGCAGCTCTATATCGTCCAGACCGCCGCGGGCGTGCTCTATACCGGCATCACCACCGACGTGGCGCGGCGCGTAGAGCAGCATGAGAGCGGACGCGGCGCGCGCGCCCTGCGCGGCAAAGGCCCGCTGGCGCTGGTCTATCACTGCGACGCCGGCGACCGCGCCGCGGCGTCGCGGCTGGAGTACCGGGTCAAGCAGCTCAGCCGCCAGCAGAAGCTGCGGCTGGTGGCGCAACAGCCGGGCTGCCTCGCCAGCTGGCTTACGTAAGCCGGTTAAACGGCTCGGCAAAATCGATCTGACCTTCGGCGCCGACAAAAGCGTCATCCGCCAGTCGGTAGACCTGGAACGCCGCTTCGGCGCCCGGCCAGCGGCACTGCAGCCCGTGACGCGCCGCAGGTTCGAAGCCGAAGCGGTTGTAGTAGGCGGGATCGCCTACCACCACCACCGCGCTGTAGCCGAACTCATTCAGCGTATCCAGCCCGGCGTAGATCAGCTGCTCGCCGATTTTCTGCCCGCGCATGCTCTCATCAACTGCCAGCGGCGCCAGGCCGACCCAGTTACGGTCTTCGCCCTGCAAAGTCACCGGACTGAACGCAGCGTAGCCCAGCACCTGGCCTTCATCGTCTGTCGCCACCACGCCCAGCGTCAATAACCCGTCTTCCCGCAGCTGTTGAACCAGTTCCGCTTCCGCTTCGGTCTTGAAGCTGCGTCGTAACAAGCTGTCGATGCTTGCCGCATCCAGCCCTATTTCTGTGCGAATTAACATACACTCTCCGCGCGCGCCTGTGCGGCCTTCGCGTCCTGTTTCATTCCCGCCTCAACAAACGCAGCCAGCTGCTGCAGTCCCGTGCGCAACGCCGTGGGCATGGCCTCAAGTTCCAGAGCATCCATCAGGTTTTTCACCTCCAGTCCCAGCTCCGTGTCGCCTTCGATCACCAGACGACGCTGGAAAAACAACATATCCGGATCCGCTTTACGAGCGGCGACCAGCAGCAGATCGTTAGCATTGCCGCGAAACCAGACGTCCGCTTCCGCATGCTGTACGACCTTAAGCTGGCCCTCTTCAATGGTGGTAATCCAGCGTAAACCCACATCCGCGATCTCGATACCCAGATGACGCGCCTGCAGAAAGTCTAACTCACCTTCCGCTAAAGCATGGCGAAATTGCCAGTTTAAGAGTTGTTGCAGAAAGGCCTTTTTTAACGGGAACGGCGTCAGAAAAATCGGTAAGGCAAGGAATTTTGGGCCTTTTTTCACTAACTCAGCACGTAACTGCTCGAACACGGGCGTCTCTCCCTTTAGAAAATTTCAGGTATATTGCCACATTCGCCGCCGCACGCCGCAGCCGAGATCAATAATTTCGCCGCTCCTTTGCGCGAATTTTCCGCTATCCGCCTTATCAACTGGCGATTCACTGTACCAAATCAACATTTAGCGCTGGCCGTTTGCCTAGACTCGACGCCTTATCCTGTCGACGAGGGATCACTATGGAACTGCTGTGTCCGGCCGGTAATTTGCCCGCCGTACGTTCAGCGGTGGAGAATGGCGCCGATGCGGTGTATGTCGGACTGAAAGACGACACCAACGCACGCCACTTCGCCGGGCTGAACTTTACCGATAAGAAGCTGGCGGAAGCGGCCCGCTATCTGCACCAGCATCGCCGTAAGTTACATGTCGCCATCAACACCTTCGCCCACCCTGACGGTATGGGCCGCTGGCGACGCGCCATTGACGTGGCGGCGCAGAACGGCGCGGACGCGCTGATCCTTGCCGATATCGCCACGCTGGAGTACGCCACGCAGCGCTACCCTGAGATTGAGCGCCATCTGTCGGTGCAGGCTTCCGCCACCAATCTGGAAGCGGTGCGTTTTTACCACCGCCACTTCGCGCTCAGCCGCGTGGTGCTGCCGCGCGTGCTCTCGCTGCATCAGGTCAGGCAGCTGGCGCGCGAGACGCCGGTGCCGCTCGAGGTGTTCGCCTTTGGCAGCCTCTGCATTATGGCGGAAGGCCGCTGCTATCTCTCCTCCTGGCTGACCGGCGAGTCGCCTAACAGCGCGGGCGCCTGTTCGCCCGCGAAGTTTGTGCGCTGGCAGCAAACCTCCAGCGGTATGGAGTCTCGCCTGAACGACGTGCTGATCGACCGCTATGCGCCGGATGAGAGCGCAGGCTATCCCACGCTGTGCAAAGGACGCTATCAGGTGGACGGCCAGCGATATCACGTGCTGGAGGAGCCCACCAGCCTTAATACCCTGACGCTGCTGCCGGATCTGCTGCGCGCTGGCGTCGCCTCGGTGAAGATTGAGGGACGTCAGCGCAGTCCCGCCTATGTGGCGCAGGTGGCGCGCGTATGGCGTCAGGCGATCGATCGCTGCAAGAGCGCGCCGGAAAACTTTGCGGTCAGCGACGCCTGGACGGCGGCGCTGGATGAGCTTTCCGAAGGCTCGCAGACCACGCTTGGCGCTTACCACCGTGAATGGCAATAAGGAGAACAGGATGCAATACGCAATCGGTCCGGTGTTGTGGTACTGGCCGACAGAGCAGCTGGCGAGCTTTTATCAGCAGGCGGCGAACAGCAGCGCGGATATCGTCTATCTCGGCGAAGCGGTGTGCAGCAAACGGCGCGCGACCTCTTATCAGCGCTGGATGGAGCTGGCGCGCGAGCTGGCGGCCAGCGGCAAACAGGTGGTGCTGAGCACGCTGGCGCTGCTGCAGTCGCCTTCAGAGCTGAAAGAGCTGAAGCGCTACGTCGACAACGGCGAATTTCTGATTGAGGCGAACGACATCGGCACGGTGAATATGGCGGCCGAACGCAAGCTGCCGTTTGTTGCCGGGCCTACGCTCAACGTTTATAACGTCGAGACCCTGCATCTGCTGGTAAAAGAGGGCATGACCCGCTGGTGTATGCCGGTGGAGATGTCACGCGACTGGCTGCTGCAGCTGCTGCAGCAGAGCGAGGAGCGCGGCATTCGCGGCCAGTTTGAAGTAGAGGTGCTGGGCTATGGCTATCTGCCGCTGGCGCTGTCGGCGCGCTGCTTTACCGCCCGCGCTGAACATCGCGCCAAAGATGACTGCCAGACCTGCTGCATCAACTACCCTAACGGGCGGCGCGTTCACTCGCAGGAAGGCCAGCAGGTGTTTGTGCTGAACGGCATTCAGACCATGAGCGGCTACTGTTACAACCTCGGCAATGACTTAACCGGCATGCGCGGCTGGGTCGATATTCTGCGGCTGTCGCCGCAAAACAGCGCGACCCTGAACGAGATCGCCCGCTTCCGCGCCAACGAGGAGGGACAGTCGCCGCTGATGATGGCGCAGGGTAATGATTGCAACGGCTACTGGCGTAAAGTCGCCGGTATGACGCTGTTGCCCTCCTGAAAGGCACATACAGGCTAGTCGCCTGTCGTTGTTAGCAGTTTTAATATGGGCATTATTACGTAATACTGGTTGGTGCAGGTTAATCATCACCTGCGCCATACCCAACTGGAGTGCCCATGTCTGAGAAAAAACCCCTTCGTCTTTCCGTGCTGGATTTGGCACCGATTCCTCAGGGCTCAACCCCGCGCGATGCGTTTCACACATCGCTGGCGCTGGCGCGTCAGGCGGAAGCGTTGGGCTACGAGCGTTACTGGCTGGCCGAGCACCATAATATGACCGGCATCGCCAGCGCGGCGACATCGGTATTGATCGGCTATCTGGCGGCCAACACTACTACCCTGCATCTGGGATCGGGCGGTATTATGCTGCCTAACCATGCGCCGCTGGTGATCGCCGAGCAGTTCGGCACCCTGGCGTCTCTCTATCCCGGCCGTATCGATTTAGGCCTGGGCCGTGCGCCGGGCTCCGATCAGCGCACCATGATGGCGCTGCGCCGTCACCTCTCCAGCATCCATGCGGATACCTTCCCGGACGATGTGCAGGAGCTGATTAGCTGGTTTGACGCCGACGAAGATGCGCAGCCGCCCGTTCAGCCGGTGCCAGGACTGGGCATGAAAATTCCGGTCTGGCTGCTCGGCTCCAGCCTCTACAGCGCCCAGCTGGCGGCGCAGCTCGGCCTGCCGTTCGCCTTTGCGTCACATTTTGCGCCCGATCTGCTGTTCCAGGCGCTGCACCTGTATCGTGAAAAATTCCAGCCCTCGGCGCGTCTGGACAAGCCTTACGCGATGGTCTGCATTAACGTTGTCGCCGCCGACAGCGAGCGCGACGCGCGCTTCCTGTTTACCTCGCAGCAGCAGCAGTTTATCAACCTGCGCCGCGGCAAGCCGGGCCCGCTGCCTGCGCCGGTAGAGAACATGGACAACCTGTGGTCGCCGTCGGAACAGTATGGTGTGCAGCAGGCGCTGAGCATGTCGCTGGTCGGCGATACCGATAAGGTGCGCCATGGCCTTGCCGCGCTGATGCGCGAAACCCAGGCTGACGAGATCATGGTCAACGGTCAGATCTTTGATACCGAGGCGCGCCTGCGCTCCTTCGCCATTGCGATGGAAGCGGCCCGCTCGCTCTAGCGTGCGTGCGGTGGGCGCTACGATTCTGGCCCCACCGCCAGCTGGCGAACGTCGCGCGCGGGAGACTGGCCGTAAAAGCGGCTGTACTCGCGGCTGAACTGCGACGCGCTCTGATACCCCACGCGATACCCCGCCGTTCCCGCATCCAGTTTATCCATCATCATCAGGCGGCGCGCTTCGTTAAGACGAAGCTGCTTCTGATACTGCATCGGTGTCATCGCGGTTACCGCTTTGAAATGATGATGCAGCGAAGAGGGGCTCATGCCGACGCTGCTGGCGAGTCGTTCGATTTTCAGCGGCTGATGAAAATTCTCACGCAGCCAGCGCGCCGCGCGCGCCACCTTGTTGCCGGGCCGCTCCGCCAGCGCCATATTGAGGATGCGGCCGCCTTCCGGTCCGGTCAGCAGACGATAAAAGATCTCCTGCTCAATAAGCGGCGCCAGCGCGGCGATATCCTGCGGCTGCTCCAGCAGGCGGATCAGACGGATCACCGCATCGACCAGCAGCGGCGAGACTTTGTGCGCGGCGATGCCGCGTTCGGTACGCGCTTCCGCCAGCGATGAAGCCAGCGGAAAACTGTCAAGATAGCGCATCAGGCGCGGCTCGTTGATAGCGATGCCGATGCCGAGATTCGGCTTATCCGGCGTCGCGACGGTTACGCAGGAGCGCACCGGCATATCCATCGTCACCAGCAGCAGATCGCCAGGTCCGTAGTGAATCACCTCTTCACCCATACGCAGCGCTTTTCCCCCCTGCGCCACCAGCGCAAAGCTGGCCCACTGGGCATGGGAAGCGGGTTCGGTCGGTCTTGAGCTGCGGCCAAAAAAGAGAAAATCAATCGCGCTGTCGTGACGGCCATCTTCGGCCGCATGACGGGCAATAAGCTGCGCCAGATGCTGTAGCTGCGCCGGTTCCGCCATATCCTCTCCTCGTTCTTCACGCGTGAGTTGTCCAGAATATGTTACCTGAACCATTCTCAGACGCAGCCGCCTTGCCGCCAGATTTGCAGGATCGTGCAAGAGACTTGCAGGATTGCGCTACCGCCCGACTGGAGCAAAAGCGCATATTTTGCAAACGCGATATTCAGGTGGAGAGACAAGATGAAAGCACTTGATGGAAAAATTGCGCTGGTGACGGGCGCCTCGAAAGGCATCGGCGCGGCAATCGCTATGGCTTTCGCCGCGGCTGGCGCGCGCGTTGTCGTGAACTATCGTCAGGATGAGGTGGGCGCGGCCGATGTGGTCAGTGACATCCGCACGCTGGGCAGCGAGGGGCTGGCGGTACAGGCGGATATTTCCCGCGAGGCAGATGTCGGGCGTCTGTTTGATACCGCAGAAGCGCACTTCGGCGCGCCCGATATTGTGGTCAATAACGCTGGCCAGTTTCATCACGGCGAGTTTAGCGCCCTGAGCCTGCTGGAAATGCAGCAGCAGCTCAACGTGAATCTGCTGGGTACACTGCTGGTCTGTCAGCAGGCGGCGCGGCGCTTTCCAGCGCAGGGCGGCTGTATCATCAATCTGAGCGCGCTAAACAGCCAGCAGAGCACGCCGGGTTCGGTGCTCTGGGCAACGACGAAAGGCGCGATCGATACGCTGACGCAGGGGCTGGCGCGCGAGCTCGGCCCGCGCAATATTCGCGTTAACGCGCTGGCGCCGGGCATCATTTTGACGGAAGGATTGCTGGCGGCGAAGAAGCTCAATCCGCAGCTGAAAGCGCAGCTTCTGGCGGCGACGCCGCTGGGTCGTTTCGGGCTGCCGGAAGATGTGGCGCAGGTGGCGCTGTTTCTCGCCTCTGAGGAAGCGGCCTACATTAGCGGCGAGCGCGTATTGATCGCTGGCGGCGCGTAAGGCAAAAAAAAGGCGCGTCACCATAACGCGCCAGTAAAAAAGGGAAGCCCGAAGGCTTCCCTTTTTATTCATCAGCGAGGCTGATTATCAGAACTCGCGACGACGCGGTGCTGCTGCAGCGCCTTCTTCGCGACGCGGACCGCGACCGCCTTCACGGCTGAAGCTGCTACGTCCGCCTTCACGACCGCCTTCGCGACGCTCGGAAGAGAAACGACGTCCGCCTTCACGGCCAGCCTCACGGTTGCCGCCACGACGCTCGCCGCCGAAGTCACGACCACCGCTGCGACGTTCGCCGCCGCGCGCATCGCTCTGCGGCTGCGCATCGCCCAGCAGCTGCATATTCATCGGCTTATTGAGAATACGCGTGCGGGTGAAGTGCTGCAGGATATCGCCCGGCATGCCTTTCGGCAGCTCGATAGTCGAGTGGGTGCCGAACAGCTTGATGTTGCCGATGTAGCGGCTGCTGATGTCGCCTTCGTTAGCGATAGCGCCAACGATGTGACGAACCTCAACGCCGTCATCACGGCCAACTTCAATGCGGTACAGCTCCATTTCGCCAACGTCGCGACGTTCGCGACGCGGACGTTCGCCGCCTTCGCGGTTGTCACGCGCTTCACGCGGGCTGCGACGGTCGTCACGACGATCGTCACGATCGCGGAACTCACGACGCTGCGGACGCGGCGCATCCGGCTGCACGATCAGCGGACGTTCGCCCTGCGCCATTTTCAGCAGCGCAGCGGCCAGCGTTTCCATATCCAGCTCGTCCTGCGGAGAAAGTTTCTCCAGCAGCGCACGGTACTGGTCCAGATCGCTGCTTTCCAGCTGCTGCTGTACGCGTCCGGCGAATTTCTCCAGGCGACGGGTGCTCAGCAGTTCGGCGTTCGGCAGTTCCACTTCCGGAATAGTCAGCTTCATGGTGCGCTCAATGTTGCGCAGCAGACGACGCTCACGGTTCTCGACGAACAGAATCGCACGGCCAGCGCGGCCCGCGCGGCCTGTACGACCGATACGGTGCACGTAAGACTCGGCATCCAGCGGGATGTCGTAGTTAACGACCAGGCTGATACGCTCAACGTCCAGACCACGCGCCGCAACGTCGGTTGCGATCAGGATATCAAGACGGCCATCTTTCAGACGTTCCAGCGTCTGCTCGCGCAGCGCCTGGTTCATGTCGCCGTTCAGCGCCGCGCTGTTGTAACCGTTGCGCTCCAGCGCTTCGGCCACTTCCAGCGTCGCGTTTTTAGTACGCACGAAGATAATAGCGGCATCGAAATCTTCCGCTTCCAGGAAACGCACCAGCGCGTCGGTTTTACGACCGTACGCCGTCCAGTAAGACTGGCTGATGTCCGGACGCGTCGTAACGCTGGACTGAATGCGTACTTCCTGCGGATCTTTCATGAAACGCTTGGTGATGCGACGGATCGCTTCCGGCATGGTCGCTGAGAACAGCGCGGTCTGATGACCTTCCGGGATCTGCGCCATAATGGTTTCAACGTCTTCGATGAAGCCCATACGCAGCATTTCATCAGCTTCGTCCAGCACCAGGCCACGCAGGCTGGAGAGATCCAGCGTGCCGCGTTTCAGGTGGTCGAGCAGACGACCCGGGGTGCCCACCACGATTTGCGGGCCCTGACGCAGCGCGCGCAGCTGCACGTCATAACGCTGGCCGCCGTAAAGGGCCACGACGTTGACGCCACGCATATGTTTAGAGAATTCGGTCATTGCTTCTGCAACCTGCACCGCCAGCTCGCGAGTCGGCGCCAGCACCAGGATCTGCGGTGCGCGAAGAGAAGGATCAATGTTGTTTAACAGCGGCAGCGAGAACGCTGCAGTTTTACCACTGCCGGTCTGCGCCATGCCCAGTACATCACGGCCCGCCAGCAGGTGAGGAATACACTCAGCCTGGATCGGAGAAGGCTTAACATAGCCCATGCCGTTCAGTGATTCGAGGATGTCGGCGTTCAGGCCCAGGTCAGCAAAAGTGGTTTGAATATCAGTCATGTAGTACACGTGCCTCTTAGATTGCGGCGGCCAGTCTACATAACTCGTCGTGAAAATTTTCAGTCATTTTCATCAAAAAGTGTGAACCGGCTCAAATTAGAAGTTTCGACGAACAGAAAAGCCTTCATCCCGGAAGATGATGACTTAACGGGTAATTCAGGCAATAAAAGTTCGTCAGCTATTGCTGGTCAGATTCTGATAAATCGTCTTGTGTCTGGCCGAGTTGCGCCAGTTCCAACAATGCGTATCGGTGTTCAACAAAGTTATTGACGTTGTTGGCCACCGCCAGTTTGAACAGCGCTTTCGCGTTGTCCTTCTCCCCCAGACTTAGGTAGTGCTTACCTAAATAGAAGTTGGTTTCACTGAGATGTTCAGCGAGCGAGGTGTTATCCGTTGCGTCTGCCTTGAGACGTTCCATCAGCGTGCTTTCACTGATGTCGCCAAGGTAGAATTCGACAATGTTCCATCCCCATTGATCACGGGCCGCTTTGTCGTAACGCTGCTGCAGCGCAACTTTCGCCTTGTCAGCGTCCATCTCACGTTCGTCGAGATAGAGCCACAGGCTGCGGAAAGGATCGTTGGGATCGTCTTGATAAAACGCCAGCAGATCATCTTGCGCTAACTTGTATCGACCGCCGTAATAGAGGGCGATACCACGGTTTAAATGCGCATAATTGTAAGTTGGATCAAGCTCAAGTACAGAATCAAACGCTTCATAGGCAGCATCAAAATTGCCTGCCTGCGTTAAATATATGCCAAGATAGTTAAACACTTCTGGCATATCTGGTCTTATAGACAGCGCTTGCGAGAAATCGTTCCGCGCCAGTGCTCTCAGACCGAGACTATCATACAACACTCCGCGCTCATATAATAGCTGTGCGCGTTCATCATCGGTAAGGGCGCGACTGGCAAGAATTTGTTCCATGCGCGCCAGAATCACTTCCTGCTGCAGTGTGGGTTGTAGAGGTACTGCAAGAACTTCGTTCTTACGCCAATTGGAGTTGCTGCATCCTGCCAGCGTGATAGCTGTCGCAACAAAACACCAGCGCAAAAAAGGCTTCATTTCCCACTCCCGAATACAAACATTAGGATAACGCTCCTGTCATCCGCCTGCTGTGCACAAGGATTCCCGCCCTCGCGATGACACAAACGCCTCTCCCATCCACAATGGGATAAGGAGAGGCAAACAGGGAATTACTCTGCGTCTGGCATGCTGGTCACGGCAGCTTCTTCGCCCTGAGGCTTAGACTCTGTCGCTTCTTTGATGCTCAGACGAACGCGGCCCTGACGGTCCACTTCCAGTACCTTAACCGGTACTTCCTGGCCCATCTGCAGGTAGTCAGTCACTTTCTCTACGCGCTTGTCCGCGATCTGAGAAATGTGCACCAGACCTTCCTTGCCGCCGCCGATAGCGACGAAGGCACCGAAGTCAACGATACGGGTGACTTTACCGCTGTAGATACGGCCCACTTCGATCTCGGCGGTGATCTCTTCGATGCGACGAATCGCCTCTTTCGCCTTCAGACCGTCGGTTGCCGCGATTTTCACGGTGCCGTCGTCTTCGATTTCGATGGTGGTGCCGGTCTCTTCAGTCAGCGCGCGGATAACGGAACCGCCTTTACCAATCACATCTTTGATCTTGTCTGAATTGATCTTGATGGTGTAAATGCGCGGCGCGAACTCAGAGATTTCCTGACGCGGCGTGCTGATCGCCTGCTCCATCACGCCCAGGATGTGCAGACGCGCACCTTTGGCCTGATTCAGGGCAACCTGCATGATTTCGCGGGTGATGCCTTCGATTTTAATGTCCATCTGCAGCGCGGTGATGCCTTCACGGCTACCGGCTACTTTGAAGTCCATGTCGCCGAGGTGATCTTCGTCGCCGAGGATATCGGAGAGGACCACGAACTTCTCATCTTCTTTCACCAGGCCCATCGCGATGCCCGCAACGGCCGCTTTGATCGGCACGCCGGCATCCATCAGCGCCAGAGAAGCGCCGCACACGGAAGCCATTGAAGAAGAACCGTTTGATTCGGTGATTTCAGAAACCACGCGAACGGTGTACGGGAACTCTTCCTGCTTCGGCATCACTGCCAGCACGCCACGCTTCGCCAGACGGCCGTGACCAATTTCACGACGCTTCGGCGAGCCGACCATACCGGTTTCGCCTACCGAGTAAGGAGGGAAGTTGTAGTGGAACAGGAAGCTGTCGGTACGTTCGCCCATCAGCTCATCCAGGTTCTGCGCGTCACGCGCGGTACCCAGCGTCGCGGCAACCAGCGCCTGCGTTTCGCCACGGGTGAATAGCGCCGAGCCGTGAGTACGCGGCAGCACGCCGGTGCGCACGTCCAGACCACGGATCATATCTTTTTCACGGCCGTCGATACGCGGTTCGCCGTTCAGGATACGGGTACGCACCACGTTCTTTTCCAGGCTGTGAACGATGTCGCCGATTTCAGCGTCATCCAGCGTTTCATCTTCGGCCAGCAGCGCAGCGATGGTTTCGTCTTTGATGACGCCAACCTGTGCGTAACGCTCTTGCTTGTCGGTGATGCGGTAAGCGTCGCTGATGCGCGCTTCAGCCAGTGCGGCAACGCGTGCGATCAGCGCGTTGTTAGCCGGCTCAGGCTGCCAGTCCCAGCGCGGTTTGCCCGCTTCTGCAACCAGAGAATTGATGTTTTCGATCACTACCTGCTGCTGCTCGTGGCCGAAGACCACTGCGCCCAGCATCTGATCTTCGGTCAGGATGTCCGCTTCGGACTCAACCATCAGTACCGCGTTCTGCGTACCGGCAACAACCAGATCCAGACGAGACTGTTTGATTTCGTCAGCGGTCGGGTTCAGCACATACTGGTCGTTGATATAACCGACGCGCGCGGCGCCGATCGGACCGTTGAACGGAATGCCTGACAGCGACAGCGCGGCAGAGGCGCCGATCATCGCGACGATATCCGGGTTAACCTGCGGGTTAACGGATACTACGGTTGCGATAACCTGAACTTCGTTCACGAAGCCTTCCGGGAACAGCGGACGAACCGGGCGGTCAATCAGACGCGCAATCAGGGTTTCGCCTTCGCTTGGACGACCTTCGCGACGGAAGAAGCTGCCCGGGATACGGCCAGCGGCGTAGGTACGCTCCTGGTAGTTCACGGTCAGCGGGAAGAAGTCCTGACCTGCTTTCGCTTTTTTCTGGCCGACAACAGTAACGAATACGGCGGTGTCGTCCATGCTGGCCATAACGGCTGCGGTGGCCTGGCGCGCCATCATGCCGGTTTCCAGCGTGACGGTATGCTGACCATATTGGAATTTACGTACGATCGGGTTCAGCAAAATGAATTCCTTAACTTCGGGGCAACGCCTCTCTGGCGAGCCATGGATTACCGATCTTCAGCTGCATCCTCGCGACTAATGACAACCTTTAACCGAATCTGCGGTAAAGCCTCTCATTAGCCGCGCGAACCTCTGCAAACGAAGATCACTCACTGCAACAATACATGAGTTTGGTCCGGATTGCTGCGCATTGCTCGAAAAAAGGGGCCGTAAAGGCCCCCTTTTCGCGAAACTCGCACGAATCTGATCGCAAGACGCGTTTTTTGCAAAGTCTCTGCACTACATCTTTGATCAGATTCTTCAGACTTAGCGACGCAGACCCAGGCTTTCGATCAGGCTGGTGTAGCGAGCAACGTCTTTACGCTTCAGGTAGTCCAGCAGCTTACGACGCTGAGATACCATGCGCAGCAGACCGCGACGGCTGTGGTGGTCTTTTTTGTGCTCAGAGAAGTGACCCTGCAGGTGGTTAATCTGAGCAGTCAGCAGTGCAACCTGAACTTCAGTTGAGCCGCTGTCGTTAGCGCCACGACCGTATTTGGCAACGATCTCTGCTTTAGCTTCTACGCTTAGAGACATAATAAACTCCAGTAATAAATGAATGTATGGGTGCCGATCTCTAATTCAGCTACCCGCTTTAAAGCCGCGCTATTCTACTCTTCGCCCGATAGCAACGCAAATGCGGCGTTGAGCAATGATTACGCGGGGTACTCCACCACCAGACGACGCGGCGCCACGCGCCCGTCATCGGCGATTTCTGCCATCCCGATAAACTTATGCGCATCCCCTTCGGTGACGCGCACCAGTCCCTGCTGCGGCGCATCCACCGCCTGAACCGGCATGCCCTGTTTGAAAAAGGCGGCAACGGCGGAGGGCAAATTCACCAGAGGGAAGGCTTCCGCCGGGCTATCCATTGGCAGCAAAAGCGCGTCGAGCGGCGCGTAATCGGGCGTTTCCGCCGCGTTTACCGTCGCCGCTATGGCCTGCAGCTGCTCCAGCGTCATCATCTTTTCGATCGGGTAGCGCGCCACCTGCAAACGACGCAGCATAATGACATGCGCGCCGCAGCCGAGCTTCTCGCCCAGATCGTCGATAATGGTGCGGATATAGGTGCCTTTGGAAACGTGAATCTCCAGCTCCAGTTCATCGCCTTCCCAGCGGATAAACTGCAGTTCAAATACGGTAATCGGACGCGCTTCGCGCGGCACGGTGACGCCTTCGCGCGCGTACTCATACAGTTTCCGGCCCTGATACTTCAGCGCCGAAAACATGGTCGGCACCTGCATTGTCTCGCCGCGGAAACTCTCCAGCGCCGCATCGAGTTCGCTCTGGCTAAAGGTCACCGGACGGGTTTCGACGATATTGCCGTCAGCGTCGGAGGTATCGGTACGTTCGCCGAGGCGCGCGATCACGCGATAACGCTTATCCGAGTCGAGCAGATACTGTGAGAATTTGGTGGCTTCGCCGAGGCAAATCGGCAGCATGCCGGTCGCCAGCGGATCGAGCGCGCCAGTATGGCCCGCTTTGTTGGCGTTAAACAGACGCTTAACTTTTTGCAGCACATCGTTGGACGACGCGCCCTGCTGCTTATCGAGCAGAAACACGCCGTGGACGTCGCGGCCGCGACGACGAGGACGACTCATCAGTCCTCCTTGTCATCTTCCGTCGGGTTCTCACCGCGACGCTCGACATCGTTCCTGATAACGTTAGAGACCAGGTTCGACATGCGCATACCTTCAATCAGCGAATTGTCGTAGAAGAAGGTCAGCTCCGGCACGATGCGCAGACGCATCGCTTTGCCGAGCAGAATACGGATATAGCCAGACGCCTCTTTCAGCGCCTTCAGGCCGTTTTTCACCGCATCCTCATCTTTATCGTTGAGGAAGGTGACAAATACTTTGGCATAAGCGAGATCGCGCGAGACTTCCACGCCGGATACCGTCACCATCATGCCGAGACGCGGATCTTTAATCTCGCGCTGCAGAATGATTGCGATCTCTTTTTGCAGCTCCTGCGACACGCGCTGTGGGCGGCCAAATTCTTTCGCCATAATCAACTCTCCAAAATAATTCGGGAGGCCAGCGGCCTCCCAAATTGCAACACATCGTCCAGTGCTTAGTCGATGGTGCGCTTAACTTCAATCACTTCGAACACTTCGATCATGTCGCCAACGCGAACGTCGTTGTAGTTCTTCACGCCGATACCACACTCCATGCCGTTACGCACTTCGTTGACGTCATCTTTGAAGCGACGCAGAGATTCCAGCTCGCCTTCATAGATAACCACGTTGTCGCGCAGTACGCGGATCGGATTGTGACGCTTGATGTTGCCTTCGGTGACCATACAGCCAGCGATCGCGCCGAACTTCGGTGACTTGAACACGTCACGAACTTCAGCCAGACCGATAATCTGCTGTTTGAACTCCGGTGCCAGCATACCGCTCATCGCTGCTTTTACTTCGTCGATCAGATTATAGATGACGGAGTAGTAACGCAGGTCGACGTTTTCAGCATCAATGACGCGACGCGCAGAGGCATCGGCACGCACGTTGAAGCCGAGGATGATCGCGTTGGATGCCGCAGCCAGGGTTGCGTCGGTTTCGGTGATACCGCCCACGCCAGAACCGATAATCTTCACCTTCACTTCGTCGGTGGAGAGTTTCAGCAGCGAGTCGGAGATCGCTTCCACAGAACCCTGGACGTCGGACTTCAGCACGATGTTCAGCTCGGAAACTTCGCCTTCGGTCATGTTGGCGAACATGTTTTCCAGCTTCGCCTTCTGCTGACGCGCCAGTTTGACTTCGCGGAACTTGCCCTGACGATACAGCGCCACTTCACGCGCTTTCTTCTCGTCACGTACGACGGTTGCTTCATCGCCCGCTGCCGGCACGCCGGAGAGACCGAGGATTTCCACCGGAATGGACGGACCCGCTTCCAGCACTTCGCGACCCAGTTCGTCACGCATCGCACGCACACGGCCATACTCGAAGCCGCACAGCACGATGTCGCCTTTGTTCAGGGTACCTTCGCGCACCAGAACGGTCGCTACCGGACCGCGACCTTTATCCAGGAAGGACTCGATCACGACGCCGCTCGCCATACCTTCACGGATAGCGGTCAGCTCCAGCACTTCCGCCTGCAGCAGAATCGCGTTCAGCAGGTCGTCAATACCGGTACCGGCTTTCGCAGAGACGTTGACGAACATGTTTTCGCCGCCCCACTCTTCCGGGATGATGCCGTACTGCGTCAGCTCGTTCTTCACGCGATCCGGATCGGCTTCTGGCTTATCGATTTTGTTGACGGCAACCACCACCGGCACACCCGCCGCTTTCGCGTGCTGGATCGCTTCGATGGTCTGTGGCATCACGCCGTCGTCAGCCGCTACCACAAGGATAACGATATCGGTCGCCTGCGCACCACGTGCACGCATCGCGGTAAACGCGGCGTGGCCCGGGGTGTCCAGGAAGGTGATCATGCCGTTGTCGGTTTCGACGTGGTAAGCACCGATGTGCTGGGTAATGCCGCCCGCTTCGCCAGAGGCGACTTTGGTCGAACGAATGTAGTCCAGCAGTGAGGTTTTACCGTGGTCGACGTGACCCATGATGGTGACGACCGGCGCGCGCGATTCTTGCGCAGCATCGGTATCGCGATCGCTCATTACCGCTTCTTCCAGTTCGTTCTCGCGGCGCAGGATCACTTTATGACCCATCTCTTCCGCTACCAGCTGAGCTGTTTCCTGATCGATAACCTGGTTGATGGTCGCCATCGCGCCCATCTTCATCATCGCTTTGATGACCTGCGAACCTTTCACCGCCATTTTGTTAGCCAGTTCGGCTACGGTGATGGTTTCGCCGATGATGACGTCACGGTTAACAACCTGAGCAGGTTTGTTGAAGCCTTGCTGCAGCATGCTTGGCTTGCGGTGTTTGCCGCCTTTGCCGCCGCGAATCGCCGCGCGCGCTTCTTCGCGATCGGTTTTGGCTTCGGAATGCTTGTTGCCTTTTTTCGCCGGACGCGCCGCTTTAGCGGTGGTGCGCGCACGTGCGCGGCCCGCTTCAACCTGACGGTCGTTTTCGTCTTCAGCCTGACGGGCATGAGTCGAGGTAGTGACGTGATAGTCGCCTTTATCCTCTTCCTCAGGTTTTTCCCATTCAGCCGATTTCTCTTCAGCCAGGCGGCGCGCTTCTTCAGCAACGCGGCGTGCGTCCTCTTCCAGCTTACGGCGCGCTTCTTCTTCCGCTTTACGCTTCAGTTCAGCCGCTTCCGCTTCGCGACGGGCTTTGTCGGACTGCGCAGCCTTGGTCATATCGTCGGTTTGATGATTCGTCACTTTTTCTTTTTCCGCTGCTTCACGCTTCGCCTTTTCAGCGGCTTCGCGCTTGGCTTTCTCTTCGGCTTCACGTTGCGCTTTTTCTTCAGCTTCGCGACGGGCTTGTTCTTCAGCCTCGCGTTGCGCCTTTTCTTCCGCTTCACGCTGAGCCTGGGCTTCTGCTTCTGCCTGTTCAGCTTCCGCATCACCTTTTACGTAGGTGCGCTTTTTGCGGACTTCGATTTGCACCGATTTACTTTTACCCCCGGTGCCTGGGATATTCAAGGTACTGCGTGTCTTACGCTGCAATGTTAACTTGCTTGAGCCGGTCTGACCATGCTCGCGATTGAGGTGAGACAATAAAGTTTCTTTCTCTTGCTGCGTGACCGCGTCGTTCTCCGACTTGCGGATCCCTGCGTCAGCGAATTGCTGAACCAGGCGATCGACCGGGGTCTGAATCTCTGCGGCCAGCGATTTTACGGTTACATCTGTCATGCTGTTCCTTCCTGTTATTACGCGTCATCGCCGAACCAGCAGATATTTCGCGCGGCCATAATCAGCGCGCCGGCTTGCTCATCATTCAGCCCTTCAATATCCGTCAGATCGTCGACACCTTGCTCGGCGAGATCTTCCAGCGTGCAAACGCCTTTCGCCGCCAGGCGGTACGCCAGCGTACGATCCAGGCCGTCGAGATTCAGAAGATCCTCAGCGGGCTCCTGATTACCACGGCTCTCTTCTTTCGCCAGCGCCAGGGTGGTTAACGCATTTTTGGCTCGTTCACGCAGGGCTTCTACGGTCTCTTCGTCCAGACCATCAACGTCCAGCAGCTCGTTGATCGGCACGTATGCCAGCTCTTCCAGCGAAGAGAAGCCCTCTTCCACCAGTACGGTGGCGAACTCTTCGTCGATGTCGAGATGTTTAGTAAACATATCAATAGCAGCATGCGCTTCGGCCTGGTGTTTCGCCTGCAGATCATCGACGGTCATCACGTTCAGCTCCCAGCCGCTCAGCTGGGAAGCCAGACGCACGTTTTGGCCGTTACGGCCGATCGCCTGAGCCAGATTGCCGGCTTCAACAGCGATATCCATGGTGTGGTTATCTTCATCAACCACGATTGACGCCACGTCGGCCGGCGCCATGGCGTTAATAACAAACTGCGCCGGGTTATCGTCCCACAGCACGATATCGATACGTTCACCGCCCAGCTCGCTCGATACGGCCTGTACGCGCGCGCCGCGCATACCGACACAGGCGCCGACCGGATCGATACGTTTGTCATTCGTTTTCACCGCAATTTTAGCGCGTGAGCCCGGATCGCGAGCCGCCGCTTTAATTTCGATGACTTCTTCGCCGATCTCTGGCACCTCGATGCGGAACAGTTCGATCAGCATTTCCGGTTTAGAACGGGTCACGAACAGCTGCGCACCGCGCGCTTCCGGACGTACGGCGTAGAGTACACCGCGAATACGGTCGCCCGGACGGAAGTTCTCACGCGGCAGCATATCTTCGCGCAAAATCACCGCTTCGGCGTTGCTGCCGAGATCGAGAGTGATATTGTCGCGATTCACTTTTTTCACCACGCCGGTGATGATTTCGCCTTCGTGCTGGCGGAACTGATCGACCACCATCGCACGCTCAGCTTCGCGCACTTTCTGCACGATAACCTGCTTCGCGGTCTGGGTGGTGATGCGGTCAAAGGTGACCGATTCGATCTGATCTTCAACGTAATCGCCCAGATTGAACGCTTCATCCTCGAAGCGGGCTGCTTCCAGCGTGATCTCGCGCGTCGGCTGCGTGACTTCTTCTACGATTTCCCAACGGCGGAAGGTGTCAAAGTCGCCGCTTTTGCGATCGATGCTGACGCGAACGTCAATCTCTTGCTCATACTTCTTCTTGGTCGCAGTTGCCAGCGCGCTCTCCAGCGCTTCGAAGATTTTCTCACGCGGCAGGGCTTTTTCGTTAGAAACGGCTTCTACAACAGCTAAGATCTCTTTGTTCATCCTGGTTAGCCTCAATCCGGACTTTTAAAAG